>Ga0138256_10003694_pt1 | contig 16230 bp, 18 predicted proteins | sample KNB2016incub_MG_FD_105486 | JGI IMG/M metagenome (GOLD analysis project Ga0138256, IMG submission 105486) | Active sludge microbial communities from wastewater in Klosterneuburg, Austria - KNB2014incub_MG | ecosystem: Engineered > WWTP > Activated sludge > Unclassified | place: Austria... | reverse complement strand
TTCCTGCGCCACGATCCGGACGTGATCATGGTGGGCGAAATGCGTGATCGCGAAACTGCGGCGATTGGCGTGGAATCGGCACTGACTGGACACCTGGTGTTGTCCACACTGCATACGAACACGGCTGCAGCAACGATCACGCGCCTGCTCGATCTCGGCATCGAGGCCTATCTGCTACGCGCTTCGCTGCTGGCGGTGATGGCGCAGCGCTTGGCGCGATTGACCTGCGAGCAATGTCGCGAAGTCGAACAGATCAGCCCGCATGTCCGCGAATCACTCGGCGTCGCATCCGATGAGGTGTTCCATGTTGGTCGCGGTTGTCCTCATTGCGAGGGGTTGGGCGTGCGCAAACGCCGCGCCGTTTACGAATTGATGGTGGTCACGCCAGCCATTCAGAAGCTGATCGTGCCAGGTGCCGAAGCCGACACGATCTATCGCACCGCCATCGCAGAAGGCATGACGCCGCTCACCCAAGCCGCCGTGCAACTGGCGCGCAGCGGCGCGATCTCGTTGACCGAAGCTTGGCGTCTGCGCGTCGACTGATCAGCGCAGAATCGGCGCAATCTCAATGCGAATGCGCTCGGCCACCCGGCGTGCCTTTTCCTTGGCTGCAAACAAGCTATCGCCGCGCGCGAGTGCGACGCCAACACGACGCATGCCTTCGACGACCGGTTTGCCGAACAAGCGTAAATCGGTATCAGCCTCGGTCAACGCGTCGGCGACACCGTAGAACTTCGGCACGCCTTGACCACTGGCAAGGATCGCCATTGAGGCTGAATAGCCGCGTGAGCGAATCACCGGAATTGGCAAACCGAGGATCGCGCGCACATGCAATTCGAACTGAGACAGATCCTGGCTGATCAGCGTGACCAAGCCGGTATCGTGCGGTCGTGGCGAGACTTCCGAGAACAACACCTCATCGCCGCGCACAAACAATTCAACACCGAACAATCCCCAGCCCCCGAGCGCATCCGTCACCTTGCGCGCGATCTCGCGGGCGGCGGCGAGCGCGGTGTCGGACATCGGTTGCGGCTGCCAGCTTTCACGGAAATCACCGTCTTCCTGGTAGTGACCGATCGGGTCGCAAAAACTGGTGCCATCGCGATGGCGCAGCGTCAGCAAGGTAATTTCGTAGTCGAAGGACACGAAGCCTTCGACGATCACGCGCCCGGCTCCGGTGCGACCACCGGACTGTGCATACGCCCACGCGGCATCGAGTTGATCGGCGCGACGCACGATGCTTTGGCCCTTGCCAGACGAACTCATCGCGGGCTTGATCACGCAGGGTAGACCGAGCGCGGTTACCGCCGCACGATATTCGTCGACCGTATCGACAAATCGATACGGCGAAGTGGGCACGCCCAGTGTTTCTGCCGCCAGGCGCCGGATGCCCTCGCGATCCATGGTGAGGTGCGTCGCGATTGCCGTCGGCACCACGCGTACACCGGTCGCCTCCAGTTCAATCAGGGTCGGCGTGTGTATCGCCTCAATTTCCGGAACCACCAGCGTCGGCTGTTCGAGCGCGATGACGCGGCGCAGTTCGGTCGGGTCGAGCATCGGGATGACATGCGCACGATGCGCTACCTGCATCGCCGGCGCGTTCGCGTAACGATCGACCGCAATCACTTCGACGCCCAGACGCTGAGCCGCGATCGCGACTTCCTTGCCGAGCTCGCCGGAGCCGAGCAACAGCAGGCGGGTGGCCGAAGGCGTGAGCGGCGTACCGAGAGAAATCATGGGCGAATCCGTGGACCGAGAGGAATCCATCATAGTAGTGCGAGTGGTTTGCGCGGACGCCGGGGAATGCCGACAGGTCCACACCCCGCGTTTCCGGGGTGGCCGTGCGCGCGCTCGCGGCTAAGATGGGCGCATCTTCGCGGCAAGGCGCCACCATGTCTTGGAAACTCCGTGCATTAGCGCTCTTGCTCGCCGGCCCGATGTTTCTGCCTGCGGCTGATGCGGCACTGTGGCTGAAGTTGCGCACTTCGCATTTGCACACCGCGACCCAGGTCGGCACGCAACTCAAGCTGCGCCCACACATCGGCACCATCAACTCGGCCTACACGTTCGCCGGTGTTGCCCTCGAAGGCGGAATTGCGACCGCACCGGTGACGTTCACGACCCAAGTACCGGATGGATTCAGCGTCCATGCCTTTGTCGCCGACAATTGGCAATGCAGCCACCTCGGGCAGGAGGTCACTTGTGTTTCCATCGCTGATATTCCGGTGCCCACCTATGACGCGCAGTTTCATCCGGTGGCCCCGCCGCAGGGCGAAATTCGCATCTACTACGACATCAGCAGCACGCTTATTCCCGATAGCACGTTCAGCTTGCAGGGTGCAGCAGGCAATGCTGCGCATCCGCACGACTCCGCCGGTGCGTGCAATATCGGCAATGGTTGCGTCCAAGAAACCAGCCAAGTGCTGGAGTCATGGCTGAAACCCAGCCTCGGGTTTTCCGGCAGTCCGATTTTTCTGCCGAGCAGCGAACGCCCGTTGACCTTCCTCGCGGATATCCGTGGCTACAACGTCAACAATGGACCAGCGGCCTTCCGCTTTCACCTACCGCAATACGTGTCATTCGACCACATCGTATTCTCCACGCCTGTTGCTGGCTGGACTTGTGCGCCAGTCGCGATCGGCTCGGCACGGACGCGACTCGATTGCACCACGCCCGCGCTGCACAACCCCGCGACTGAACCCTACGGTGCCTCGCTGGGTGGCGCCCTGTTCCTCGACCTCGATCCAGCAATACCGACACCCGGCTCAGTCGATATTTTCGTGACGCTCGAAAATGCCGACCAGCCGGCAGCGGACGATTGCTACATTGACCCGCTCCCGAAAGGCTGCGCCCGCATCACCATTCCGGTGGATGCGGCACCGTCGCCACGGCTGATCGTCGAGCGCGTCGAACCCTCGTATCCGCAAGGCATCGAACGATCACCCAACATATTTACCCCAGGCGGCGGGCAGACCGTCATCGCGCTGCACTACATCAACACCGGTAACGCTGCGGCCGCGACGCCGTATATCGATGTGCGGCTACCCGCCGGACTGGGCTTCGTCTCCTCGACCGATTCTGTGCCGGCGGTGGCGTGCACGCTGCAAGGCGATGTCACCAGCGGCCAGACGCTGCGCTGTGCCGCACAATCGCTCGGCATCACGCCGAACCATCGTGGCCATCTCGATTTGGTGCTGCAACCGATGCTGTCACTGCCGATTCCGAGCGCCACTGTCATTGGCGCCGTGCGTGGCAACGACGGCCTGACAGCCGATGATTCACTCGCAGACTGTGAAGCCACACCGGGCCAGGTGCACTGTGCCCGCGCCGTGATTCCGGTGGTCCGGCCCAGCACCTGCGCCGGCCTTCCAGAAAACGAGGGGCTGTATTGCGACGGTTTCGAAGAATAATGAGGCGCGCCCGATCGCCACTTGCAATTTGATATCGTTTTGATATCTTTCTCTCCGAACCCCGGAGAGAACGCCGTGAACCAGAACGCCGAAATCCATGAAACCCGCGCCAGCAGCGTCGCTGGCATCCCCTTTGTCCTATTGATGCTGGCGATGACCTTGGTCGTGTTGCCAGCCATGTTCATCACCGGTTTCCGATTTGTCGCGGTGCCGGTCGCGATCGTCGTCTTTTTCTGCTGGTTCGGCTTTTTCATGGTGCAGCCGAACCAAGGTGCGGCAATGCAACTATTTGGCCGCTACGTCGGCACCGTCCGCGATGAGGGCCTGCGCTGGGCGAATCCGTTTTATTCGAAAAAGCCGGTGTCTTTGCGTATCCGCAACTTCGAATCGAACAAACTGAAGGTCAATGATCTCGAAGGTTCGCCGATCGAAATTGGCGCTGTCGTGGTTTGGCAGGTCGTTGATACCGCCGAGGCCGTATTCGCGGTTGATGACTACGAAGATTTTGTGCACGTGCAGGCAGAAGCCGCGCTACGCCAATCCGCGACCAGTTATCCCTACGATCTGCACGACGAGCACACGGTTTCGCTACGCAGCCATACCCAGGAAATCGCCGATCATCTGCGCAAGGAAATCCAGGAGCGCCTGACCAGCGCCGGTGTGAAGGTGCTGGAAGCGCGCATCAGCCATCTCGCCTACGCACCAGAAATCGCGCAGGCGATGCTGCAACGTCAGCAGGCCAGCGCAATCATCGCGGCACGCACCAAGATCGTCGAAGGTGCAGTCAGCATGGTGCATATGGCGCTCGAGCAATTGAGCGAAAAAGGCATGATCAAGCTTGACGAGGAGCGCAAGGCCGCCATGGTCAGCAACCTGCTGGTGGTGCTCTGTGGCGAACGCGGCACGCAGCCGATCGTGAACACCGGATCGATTTACTGAGGCGGTCGCGATGGACGATCGCAACTTGGCGGCGGCCGGCCTTCTACTGGCGGCGATCCCGGCCGGATTCTTCGCTGCGAAGTTCCGAGCCGAGCGTGCGCTGCACCTGATCAATGACCGGCAACGATATCCACGCAGGTGACGCGATGAGCGAGAAAAAAGCCTATCCGCTGCGTATCAATGCCACCGTCGTCGACGCCGTGCAGCGCTGGGCCGACGACGAACTGCGTAGCCTGAACGCACAAATCGAATACGTGCTGCGCGATGCGCTCCGAAGAAGTGGACGCCTGCCGAAGGAACCCACACGTGACCACTCCACTATCGACGAATAGCGCTGTTCCGGTTCGGCATTGGCCGATCGCGTTGCTGCTCGGTGCGCTGGGCGGACTGGGTGCGGCGCTGGTCGTGCCGTATGTGTTGGCCTTGAATCCGCCGACCAAGCCGCTGCCGTTGCCGATGTGGGCCATCGTGCTGTCGTCGGCGCTACAGAATGGTGTGATCGTCGGTGCGCTCGGCGCACTGGCATTGAAACTGGCCTATCCACTTGGCCTCGACGCACCGCTATTGCGGCGCTGGCTGCGCTGCGGCCCGTCGCCGGAGATCCGATTCGGCGATGCCGGCCTCGCCGTAGGGCTGGGTGTGCTTGCTACCGCGATTGTGATTGCGGCCGATATCGCATTCGCCCCGTATATGCCCAAATTCGATCTAAAACACGGCGGCCCGAGCGCCATAGTCGGGCTGATGGCAAGCTTCTACGGCGGCATTACCGAAGAATTGATGTTGCGTCTAATCGTGATGGGCCTGACCGCGGTCGCGCTCGCCCGGCTGACGCGACGCCGGCTGACGCCGACCATCGCATGGATTGCGATTGCCTTTGCCGCACTGCTGTTTGGCATCGGACACCTGCCGGCGGCGGCGCAACTGGCGCCGCTCGATGCCGTATTCGTTACCCGAACCTTGGTGTTGAACGGCGGCGTCGGAATGATCTGCGGCTGGCTGTTCTGGCGACGTGGCCTAGAAATGGCGATCGTCGCGCACTTCAGTGCCGACATCGTCTTGCATGTGTTGATGCCACTGTTGAATTCGTTAGCATCACGCTAATGCCAACGCCACCGCGCCCGTTCAAAGTCTATCCCTTTCGCCAACATGGCCGGCGTGTGGCGCTGTTGGCGACGATGTCCGGCGATGTTCCTGCGCTCGCGACGCTGGCAGCACAGCGGCGTGTTCATGTGTTGCTCAACCGTTTGCGCTTGCCGGCGATCTCGCGCGTGCAATTGCGATGCCGCGACGGCGATGAACCCTTTCTCGCGTCCGTCGATGTCGTGCTCGATCATCGTGCCCACATTCGCGCTGTCATTGCTGCAAACGCCAGCGTGCACGCGCAGCTTGCCGATGTCGTTGGATTGCGCAGTGTCCTGCGTCAGGTCGCCGGCAGCGCATCCTGCCGACGTGCAACAGCATTGCATTGGCGCCTGCGCCGAATTGACTTACCGACGTTCGACACGGCTGCGTTGACCGCGCGCGGATTTGCGCGGCAGCAGGAGCCTCATGTTCTGCACAGTATCGGCACCGACCTTTCCGGTCGCCCGATGTATCTGATCAATACCGCCGCGCGCGCATTCGTCGCGATGTGCGCGACGGCAGCGCGTGAGCAGGTGTTGTTGCAGCCGATCTCAAGCTTTCGCTCGGTGGCATATCAACGCGGCCTGATCGCCCGCAAGCTCAAACGCGGCGATACGCTCGACGCCATTTTGCGGGTGAATTCTGCACCCGGCTTTAGCGAGCATCACAGCGGCCGCGCCATCGATATCGGCACGCCCGGCTGTGCTGCGCTCGACGAAGCTTTCGAACACACGCCCGCGTTCGCTTGGCTGCAGCGTCATGCCAGCAACTTCGATTTCCGCCTGTCCTATCCGCGCAACAACCCGCTCGGTGTCATCTACGAGCCATGGCATTGGTACTATTTCGGCTGATCGTCAACTCGCGATATAGCGCTGCAACTGATCGATCTCGTGCTGCTTTTCGGCGAGAGCGTGCTTGATCAGGTCGCCGATCGAAAGCATGCCGATGACCCGACCGGCATCAACCACTGGCAAGTGGCGAAACTTGCGCTCAGTCATCAGCAGCATGCAGGTCTGCGTCGTGTCGTCGGACGATACCGTCATCACTGGCGCAGACATGATCTGCCAGACCGGCGTATCCGCCGAGGATCGTCCGAGCAGGATCACCTTGCGTGCATAGTCTCGTTCCGAAACGATGCCGGCTAATCCGCCATCCTTCATCACCAGCAACGCACCAATGCCATGGTCCGCCATCAACTGGATCGCCGCTAACACCGGCTCGTCCGGATCAATCGAGACAATCGCCGGCGGTTTCGCCAGCAGCAGTTCGCGCACCTTGGCCATTGGTGACTCCGTCGCGGGATGGCAGCGAGTCTACGCCGAAACACCGGGAGCGCGCGAACTAGTCGGCGAGCAGCGGCCCCAGATAATCGCGCCCACCGAGTTGCCGCATCTGTCGTTCAATCCACTGCTGGCGGCGCAGCACGTATGGGCCGGGATTCGCCACGCTGTAGCGCTTTGGGCTGGGCAATACGGCCGCAAGCCTTGCCGCCTGCGCGGTGTTCAGATGTGCCGCATCGTGGCCGAAATACTGCCTTGCGGCGGCCTGTGCGCCGTACACACCATCACCGAACTCGGCGGTATTCACGTACATCTCGAGGATGCGTCGCTTCGGCCAACACACCTCGATCAAGCCGGTAAACCACACCTCCAGTCCCTTGCGTAGCCAACTGCGTCCAGACCACAGGAACAGGTTCTTCGCCACCTGCTGCGAGATCGTACTGGCACCGCGCACTTTGCCCCTCTCGCGGTCATCCAGCGCCTGCTCGATCGCGTTCAAATCAAACCCATGATGATCGGGAAAGTGCTGGTCTTCGGCGGCGACGACGGCGAGGAATAGATCTGGCGCAATCGTCGCTTGCGCGGCCCATTCGCGGCGGATCGGCAAGTTCGCTGCGACACCGGTCCACCCGTCGATGCGCCGCGCGAGCACGAATGCGGTGGTCGGCGGCGGCAGCCAGCGCAACGCGAGCACAACCGTCACCGACAACACAATGAACACCACCGTGGCCTGCAACAGCCGCCACAACGTCCGCCGCCACAAGGATTTGCGGGCAATAGCCATCACCGACGCTCAGGCATAATGGCCGGCATGAATGATTCCCTGTTTTCACCGGTTGATCCTGACGGCATCCGTCGTTTCCTATTCGAAGGCGCGGGTGTGCGCGGCGTGATTGTGCGGATCGAACACAGTTGGCAACAGATTCGCGTTCGTGACGACTACCCAGACAGTGTTGCGCGCGTGCTCGGCGAAGTCACGGCTGCAACGGCACTGTTCGCTGGCGACATTCATTTGGCCGGGAATGTGTCCGTGCAGATGAAGGCTCCGCCGCTGCTACCGCTGGTCTTCGCAGAATGCACCGCGGAAGGCGATGTGCGTGGCCTGGCGCGCTGGGGCGACGACGCGCGAGACAGCAGCTTGCGACCTGATGAACTGTCAGGCGCAGTGCTGGCGATCACCATCGAACGCAAGGAAAGCGGCACGCGTTACCAAGGCATGGTGCCACTCGAAGGCGAAACATTCGCACGCAGCTTCGAGGCGTATTTCGCACAGTCGGAGCAATTGCCGACCGCAATCTACCTCGCGTCGAACCAGACCACCTGCGCCGGCATGCTGATCCAGCAGATTCCCACCGAAGGTGGCGCGGAACGCGAACGTGACGCACTCACCTTCGAGCACGCGAAGATCCTCGCCGACACGCTTCAAACCGACGAACTGCTCACGCTCGATGCCACTGAACTACTGCACCGCCTCTATCACGAGGACGACTTGCGTCTATTCGATGCCTATCCGGTGCGCTTCCGTTGCAGTTGCTCGCGTGAGCGTGTCGCCGGCATGTTGCGTACGCTGGGTCGGGAAGAGGTTTTCACGGTGTTGTCGGAACAGGGTCAGGTTGCCGTGACCTGCGAGTTTTGCAATGAACCCTATCGGTTCGACGGTATTGACCTAGAACAGGCATTCGCCAGCGAGATGCTGAATGCTGCACCGCAGCGTGCGCAGTAACAGAAACTGCCAAATCCAGCCCATTCCGTGACTTGCGGAAATCTTGTAAACTCGGCCTCAATTCAGCATGCGACCGTATCGGAGGGAACCGAACGGCCCCGGGCAAGGTCTCATGCACGTCCCGAGGAAGAGCGATGAAACGCGTTTGCGCACCACTGGCTACTGCGATGATGTTGGCGTTCTCGGCGCTGGCGTCGACGCATGCCTGCGCCGATGAATCGCAGCAGATCTGGTCGGCACGTTCGAGCGGCTTGCGCATCAACAATGATCTCGGCGCGGCATTTCCGCTGGTCTCGCCGCTGACGAATCCCAACGAATCCGCGAACGCGGCTGGCGTAACCTTCGACAATCAGGGTCGCATCAGCCTGAGTGCCGGTGTCGACGCAAGCCACAACGATTCACTCACCACCTTACCTTGGTGCGCAGAGGCATCGGGGCTGTTGCGCATCGGCGCATTCGGTCGCGACTGTCTGATGCAGGGCACGCTGCAACTGGAACTGCCGGGTCGCGTCGCAACAGCCGGCGCAGGCGCGCAATGGCGTGGCGAACGCTTTGACCTATCGCTCGCCTATGGTTTCTCATGGCTGCTGCCGAGCCAGAGAGAGCGTCTCAATACTCCCTTCCTCGCAGTACAGGATCTCAGCCTGTCCTCCGACTTCGGCGTACACCCGATATTGCCTGGGCTTAGCGGCGAAAGCCGCGGTCTGGGCTTGAGCTCGCAGTGGCGACTAACCGCAGAATCCGCTCTGCAACTCAACGCCGCCCTGCACCAACTACGTCTGCGCAACGGCGGTGCGACGCCAACACTTGATCTGCAACAGGCCATGCTCGATGTCGGCATGAACTACGGATCATTCAGTGGCAATGTCACCGGTCGCGTCAGTCGCCTGAACGAACAACCGGGCTATCCGAACCGCTATTGGAGCGGCGTTGATATTGGCGTGTCTTGGCGCACACCTTGGCGCGGTGAACTGACAGTGGGCGCACGAAATATCGTGAGTAAGCCCGCGGCCGACGAGCCGACGCCCGCCGCACGCACGATCAGTGAAACCTCGGCACGCACGCCTTACGTGCGCTACAAACAGGATCTCTGATCTCGTCTTACCCGCGTCGAAGCAGGCCCGCCATCGGCGGGCTCGCATTGATTGCAGCACGTATCAGCGTTTGCGCAGATCGACATCACCACTGAATGATTCGATCTCGATCCTGGCGCTGCCGTCGCCGAGCTTGCCATTCATGGTCGATCCCGGCCCATCTTGCTTCTTGATGGCGAGACCGAAATCGTTATCGAGATCGCCACTGAACGTCTCAGCCGACACACGCCCGTTGGTATCTGCTGGCAGCGTAATCCGAACGTCGCCGCTCATACTCTCGACATCAATGCGCCCATCGGCCGTCAATGCTCCCTCAAAATCGATATCGCCAGACACCGACGAGCCATCGAATGCTTTGACCGTCTGCGCACGCACACTGGCGCTGCCCGATACCGTCTCCACCGACACATCGCGCGAGTCGCCGCTGATGCGCAAATCACCGCTGACGGTCTCTGCATCGACACGACCGGCTTGGCCTTCGAACGTCACGTCACCGGAGACACTGGATACCTCCAGCTTGTCGGTGCTGGAGGCACGCACCGCCACTTCGCCGCTGACTGATTCAACTTCGATTGAGGACGAACCGCGCATCGCGGTCACGTCGATGTTGGCGCTGACGGCCGATAGATCAAGTGATGCATTGGCCGGCACCTTGATCACCAGAACGCTGTCTTCGCGAGGGCCCTTGTTCCAGCCGATCCAACTACGGCCTTCCTCGGCTTCGACGCTGAGTGAAATCCGCGCTGCGGTCTTCTCAACGACGAGCTTTGTTCCGGCACCGAGCGCGCCGCTCCAGCTGACCTCGTTGCGATCCCACGCAGTAACACTGATGCGCCCACGCACGTTGGAAGCCTCCAGCGTGCCGCGTGCGTCTAGTGGTGCTGCGATTTCCACAATCGGCGTTGCGGCCGAAGCGAGTGTCGACAGCGCCGCCAGCAACGTACCGGCGAGTAATTTTCTGTGGTTCAGCGGCTTCATCGGAATCTCCATCGTCATGTTTATGCAGAAAGGGCTTTCTGGGTGAGGCGCAAGCGTTGGTCCTGCACCTGGCGTAGTCGATTAAACAGAAAGCGCGCATCCGGATCTTGTTCAAGCGCCACCGTGATTTCTGCCTCGGCGGCATCAAGTTCGGTCCATGCGGCGACGAGACGCGGATCGGCTTGTTCGCGCAGTTGCGCCCACTGGTTTGCAGTGCCAGCGATAAGCGCCGCGTCGTACTCGGCCCGCAGCGCACGCGCCTCACGCAAGACCACAGGGGATTGCCGCACAATCACTGCCTGATTAGGTTCCGATTGGCGCTGCAATCCCAGCCACCCAGCGACAATCGCGACGGCAGCGAACCCTGCCGCTGCGGCGAAAGGGAACAGGCGCCGCGCATGACGACGACCGACGACTGATCGCGCATCGAGCCGCGCAACAATGCCGGGAAACAGGTCGCGATCAGGCTCCACCGCGAGTGGCAACGCCTTCAACAGGCGTCGATATTCAAGCTCTTCCATGTGAACCTCCGAGCCATTGCTTGATCAAGTTGCGAGCGCGGTGCAGCTGCGCCTTGGATGAACCGACGGCCATACCGAGCTGACCGGAAATTTCTTCATGTTTCCAGCCTTCAACATCGTGCAGCACCAGCACGGCGCGCGCACGCGGCGGCAATCGGGCGATAACTTTGTCGAGGTCGATACCGAGGTCGGGCGAGCGCGGCAACGGCTCGGCGAGGTGGAATTCCGGGTCATCAATGTCCTCGTCGGCAGCGGGTTCACCGCGTGCCGAACGCAAGGCCATCAGCGCAGTATTCACCGCCAGACGGTGCAGCCAAGTCGAGAACGCGCTTTCGAAACGAAATTCGGGCAGTTTCTGCCAGACGCGAACGAACGCATCCTGCGTCAGGTCTTCTGCACGAGCGCGGTCGCCGCCTTGCAGACGCAAGATGACCGCGAATACGCGCGCCGAATGCCGCCGGTACAAGCGCTCGAAGGCGTACCGATCACCCTCTGCGGCTTCGCGGACAAGCGCATGATCGGCAGTTTCCGCAGGCATCGCGTGAGGCACAGAGGCAATTGATAGTGGGCTGATGGCAAACATCATGCCGTATCTGATGTGCGCGGGTGTGGAAAGGTTTAAGCGCCTCGTGTCAGCTCGCCATGCTCGCACCATGACCGCGCTTGCCCTGATAATCGCCAGATGTCCACGGCTGACCTGATCACAAGAATCGACGCCCTGCTGCCGCAGACGCAATGCACGCGTTGCGGTTATCCGGCGTGCGCGCCATACGCCGAAGCCATTGCCAGCGGCGAGGCCGACATCAATCGCTGCCCGCCAGGCGGGTCTGCGGGTGTTCAGGCGCTCGCCGCCCTGCTCGATCGTGCGGTGTTGCCACTCGATCCGGACTGCGGCGAAGAGGCACCACTGCGGCTCGCCTTCATCCGTGAAGTTGAATGCATCGGCTGCGTGAAATGTATCCAAGCCTGCCCGGTCGACGCCATCATCGGCGCCAGCAAGCGCATCCACACCATCATCGCCGACCGCTGCACCGGCTGCGAACTGTGCCTGCCACCCTGCCCGGTCGACTGTATCGACCTCATCCCGGCACCCGCACATCGCAACCTCGTCGGCGAAGCCGATGCTGCCCGCATCCGTTACGAATTCCGCAACTTCCGCCTCGCCCGCGACGAGGCCGAACGCAATGAACGTCTGCGCGCGAAGCGGCCGAGCGTCTGAGCAACTGCGTAAGCAGCGCCGGCGTGCGCCGTGCCGCCGATCACATCGTCGGAACAGTGCCCAACAGAATGTCGCGAGCACGGAATTCGCGCAGGCTGTGACTGGCCGCGTCGATGACCTGCTCACGCGCGAACTGCGGTAGTGCATCGGCCAACGCCTGCGCCAAATCGATACCTGCCGTGTCGGGATGCTGTTTCAGCAGATCAAATAGAATCTTGGCGAGCGGCTTCAATTCCAGAAAGGAAATTTCGTCGCTGCGATTTCGCACAATAGCCAACTGTGTCGGCTGTGCCGGCGGTTGTTGCGGCTGATAAGCAGCACTGAGCTGATGCACTGGCCAGCGGTAGTCGAATACCCAAGCCAGTGGCGACAACACTGGAACGCCGGTGACCACATCGCCAGTGGAATCGAGCACGAGATCAGCGATGTCGTGCTCGTCCAGCGACAAAGCCAGCTCGACCCATTCGTAGTGCGCAAGCTCGGTCAGGAACGGCAAATCACCGCGACCGGCATCGACGCGCGTGTCGAGATAGCGCTGAAATTCGCGCCCGATTTCGGTAAACAAAGGCGTGTGCGACGTATGTTCGCGATAAAAATCGCGGACTAATCGATGCCAGCGCGAGTCGCCGAGCAATCGGCGGATCACCGGAAAATTCGTTGCCAGCAGACCTTCGATATTGTTGTAGAACAGTTCGCGATAAATCTGCAGCCGTCGTTCTTCCAGTCCATCGGGCGGTGGGAATAGTTGCGGGTCACGCAGATGCCGCGCGAACTCGCGCTGCAGCGCAAGTGTGGACTGAGCATCAAGCGACATCGGCATGTACCGGTGTCGGCCACGATTGTGGCGTGATCGACTGCAACACGCGGATGCGATCGAGTTCCGCGATCAACTCCGCAATCGGCGGAAAATTGAAGTCGCGTTCGAGCAGGGTCGGTTTCGCGCCAAAGCAGCGATAGGCTTCGGTCAGCAAGTCGAAAACCGGCTCAATGACAGCAGCGCCATGGGTGTCGACGATCAAATCGGGCGCTTCGTTGTAGTGACCGGCAATATGGAACTGGCGGACCCGATCGGCGGGCATCGCGCGAATGAAATCGCATGGGTCATAGCGATGGTTGACGCTGTTCACGTGCACGTTGTTCACGTCCAGCAGAAGATCACAATCGGCCTCGCGCAGCACCGCAAGTAAGAACTCGCGTTCGCTCATGTCACCGTCGAGCGGCGTATAGAACGAGACATTCTCGATGGCGATACGCCGGCCCAGCACCTCTTGTGTCTGGCGGATGCGCGCGGCGCAATGGCGCACGGCCGCCTCGGTGAACGGCATCGGCATCAGGTCGTAGAGATGACCATGATCACTGCAATAGCTCAGGTGTTCGCTGTAACTGGCGATGCCGTGGTCATCAAGAAAACGACGCAGTTTGATCAGAAACGTTTCATCCAGCGGTTCGGGACCGCCGATCGACAGCGAGAGTCCATGTGCCGAGAACGGGTAACGCTCGGTGAAACTGCGGAAACGGTGACCGAGGCGTCCACCGACGCCAATCCAGTTTTCGGGTGCAACCTCCATGAAGTCGATCGCGCCTGCATGCGCAGACTCCAACGCCGTGAGCAGGCCACGGCGCAGGCCAAGTCCGGCACCCGTAACCGGCGCATGCGCAGATGTCGGGATGCCGGCGCTCATTGGCCTATTGCTTCGGAGCATCTTCCGTCGAGACTTCTTCGGCTTTCATCTCGCCGCACTTGCCTTCGCCACACTTGCCTTCGCTGTCGGCCTTCATGTCTTCGGCCTTCATCTCTTCGGCCTTCATCTCTTCGGCCTTCATCTCTTCGGCCTTCATATCGTCACCGCACTTGCCTTCGCCACACTTGCCTTCACCGCACTTGCCCTCGGCCTCGGCCTTAGCATTGTCTTCACCACACTTGCCTTCGGCGGCTGCGGCCTTGCCGGCGCCACAGGAACCTTCGGTGGTCTTGTCGCCGCACTGACCTTCGGCAACGTCGTCAGCCGCGATCTGATAACCGAAACCGAGGTCGTTCACGCGGAACAAATCGTCGGCATTCGTGACTGCAACCACGCTGAGCAGCGCGGTACCGACCGCAATCGAGAGGGAATTGATGACTTTCTTGGACATGAAACTCTCCACATTGCCTGATCAAGACGGGATACGCCCGCCAACGCCGCCGCAGCACCGAATGCAAGATCGCAGGATGTGCCGCCGAGCCCGGTCGAACTTACGCCGGTCACTCGCGCACGACAACTGCACGAGGTCACCGGTCGCACCATCAGACCGCGGTGGCAACCGATCCCTTACAGCCAATCAACTCGATCGGCTGTCAACCGTGTGCTGGATGGCCTGGCGTCTTGGTGCGGAAACCGCAAAGATCGCGAATCACACAGGTCGGGCACTGTGGCGTGCGCGCCTTGCACACATAGCGACCGTGCAGAATCAACCAATGGTGGGCGTCGTTCAGAAACTCCGGTGGGATGTTTTTGAGTAGACCCTTCTCAACCGCGAGCGGTGTCTTGCCTTTAGCGAGCCCGGTACGGTTCGCGACCCGAAAAATATGCGTGTCGACAGCCATCGTCGCTTCCCCAAACGCGGTGTTCAGGACGACATTTGCGGTCTTCCGGCCGACCCCAGGCAAGGCTTCTAGTGACGCGCGGTCGCGTGGCACCTCGCCAGCGTGATCATCGACGAGTCGGCGGCAGGTCGCGATCACGTTCTTCGCCTTGGCATTGAATAGCCCGATCGTGCTGATGTATCGCTTCAGTGCGTCTTCGCCGAGCGCAACTATCTGCGCGGCAGTATTCGCCACCGGAAAGAGTTTGCGCGTTACCTTGTTGACGCCGACATCGGTCGCCTGCGCCGACAAAATCACTGCGATCAACAACTCGAACGGTGTCGCGTACTCAAGTTCCGTGGTCGGATGCGGATTGAGTTCGCGCAGGCGCAAGAACAGTTGGTAACGGTCGGAAGCTTTCATGGTTGCGATTGTCGCGATTTGCGGGCGGGACCGAAACATTTGCTTCCCCATGCCGCTACGCTTGCAAGATGACCGACCTGATTCTTGTCTCCAATGCCGAACTCGCTGATGCGTGCGTCGCCCTGCGTCGTGGCGAAGTCATCGGCCTTCCGACCGAAACCGTCTACGGTCTCGCCGGCGATGCCAGAAATGCCGAGGCGCTGCGCCAGATTTTCGCCATCAAGGGCCGGCCCGCAGACCATCCGCTGATCGTGCATCTGGCCGATGCGATGGAAATCGACGACTGGGCCAACGATGTACCGGAATCGGCACGCAAACTGGCCGCCGCATTTTGGCCAGGCCCGCTGACGATGATCCTGAAGCGCAAGGTGAACGTGCTGGATCTGGTGACCGGCGGACAAGACACGATCGGGCTGCGTGTGCCGAACCATCCGGTTGCGTTGGCATTGTTGCAGGCGTTCGGCAGTGGACTGGCGGCACCCTCGGCCAATCGCTTCGGCCATGTTAGCCCGACCACGGCGCAGCATGTGCGCGATGAATTCGCCGATGTTGTGCCAGTCGTGCTCGATGGCGGCCCGTGCAAGGTTGGTATCGAATCAACCATTGTTGATCTCAGCGGCGATGTACCGCGCATTCTGCGCCCCGGACATATCGCTGCTGATGCAATTGCAAAGGTGCTCGGCGTTCCGGTCGGCACCGGTGCGCAACAGGCCAGTCCGCGCGTCTCTGGCTCGCTGGCCAGCCACTATGCGCCCGACACACCGGCCGAACGCGTGTCAACAGAACGCCTCGACACGCTGATTCACCAAGCGCTCGGTAGCGGCGAAACCATTCGCGTGCTGGCGCTGCGACACCTGCCCAATGGCGTGCATGGCCTGATCATGCCGAATGATCCAGCACAGTATGCGCGTCACCTGTATGCGGCCTTGCGCAGTCTTGACGGTGAAGGCGCCGAACG
>Ga0138256_10003693_pt1 | contig 16232 bp, 9 predicted proteins | sample KNB2016incub_MG_FD_105486 | JGI IMG/M metagenome (GOLD analysis project Ga0138256, IMG submission 105486) | Active sludge microbial communities from wastewater in Klosterneuburg, Austria - KNB2014incub_MG | ecosystem: Engineered > WWTP > Activated sludge > Unclassified | place: Austria... | reverse complement strand
GGACCTATGATATTGGCAGAGGGCAAGGTGGATGGGGAAACCAGGAATTGCAATATTATACAGATAGACCAGAAAACGTTTCTATGGACGGTGAAGGAAACCTGGTGATTACTGCCATCAAGGAAAATTACCAGGGCGCACAATACACCTCAGCCAGATTCAAAACACAAGGAATATTTGATCAGCAATATGGCAAATTTGAAGCTCGCATCAAAACCCCATATGGGCAGGGTTTATGGCCAGCATTTTGGATGCTGGGCAGTAATATTACACAAGTGAATTGGCCGCAATGTGGAGAAATAGATATCATGGAATTACGTGGGCAGGCACCTACTATTGCAGAGTGTGCCCTTCATGGCCCTGGTTATTCAGGTGCTAATTCTATCACTGGTAAAAATATCCTTACAAACAGTAGATATGATGATAAATTCCATGTTTTTGCAGTAGTTTGGGATGAGTCTAAAATTGATTTTTATATAGATAATTATTTATATAGAAGAATAGAAAAAAGTGAAGTTGAAAGAAAAGGTCAGTGGGTGTATGATCACCCCTTCTTTTTGTTATTTAATGTTGCAGTTGGCGGAAATTTTCTTGGTTCACCAAATACTAGTACTCCTTTCCCACAACAAATGGTCATCGATTATGTAAAAGTATATAAAGGGTGATGTCAAATAATGCAAATTAAAATTTAATTGATATTTATTAAGTTCAATCTGAGACTGAAGTAGAGTTATAATGTTATAAGTGTATAATAATGAACGTAGAATATACCCAAACTGAACCACAAGTAAAATTAGAAATGGTCGATTTTGATCAGGAAGTTTACAATAAAATTTCCAAAGTAGATGTTATGCGGCCCTTCTTCATGAGCGTGGTGAGTGATGGAAACCATTGGATGTTTATTTCCAGCAATGGGGGTATTACTGCCGGACGTAAAAATGCTGAATATGCTCTGTTTCCATATTATACAGATGACAAAATCACAGAATCTGCAGATATAACAGGTAGCAAGTCTATTTTTCAGATCAAAAAAGGTAGTGAAACGATTTTATGGGAACCCTTTTCTGACCGTTTTAACGATAAATATGATATTAAAAGAAATTTGTACAAAAACCTGTATGGAAATGTAGTGATTTTTGAAGAAGAATTGCTTGATGTTGGCTTAGTATTCAGATGCCAATGGAACTCGAGCAATCAATTTGGTTTTGTCAGAAAATCAACTTTAATAAATAATTCAGACATTGATTTGAATATTCATTTTTTGGATGGTATTCAGAATATTGTGCCTTTCGGTGTTGGTAGTGATTTGCAAAACAGCACGAGTAACCTTGTTGATGCCTACAAACGAAGTGAATTAGAAACCAAGTCAGGATTAGGTATCTATGCGCTAAGTGCCATTATCGTAGACAAAGCAGAACCCAGCGAAGCGCTTAAATGTAATATTGTATGGTCTTTAGGCGTAAATAATCCAACCTATCTACTTTCTTCAAAGCAGTTAAACGCATTTAGAAACAAACAAAAGATCATTCAGGAAACAGATGTTAAAGGAGAAAAAGGGGCTTATTTTGTAGTTTCCTCCATACTACTTAATAAACATCAAACAGAAAGTTGGAAAATCGTTGCCAATGTCAATCAAAATCATGCTCAAGTAATTTCTCTTGCTAATGATATTATTAGTAATAATAAGGTAATAGAAAACGATCTGATTGCAGATGTAAATTTAGGTACAAAAAACTTAATGGCGCTCAATGCTACTGCCGATGGTTTCCAATTTACTGCCGATAAAAGAAAAGACACCAGACATTTTGCCAATGTATTATTCAATATCATGCGTGGAGGTGTTTTTGATGAAAACTATCAAATAGATAAAAATGATTTTGTAAGTTATTTAGAAAAGGCCAATAAATCTGTATATGAAAAACATACAGATTTCATTCAAAATTTGGCAAATAATTTTTCATATATCGATTTGAAATCTTCTTTAAAAAACATGGAAGATGCAGATTTAGTCAGGCTTTCCACGGAATATTTACCTTTAAAATTCAGTAGGAGACATGGAGACCCAAGTCGTCCCTGGAACAAATTTTCTATCAATACAAGAAGCGAAATTGATGGTTCAAAAATATTGGATTATCAAGGCAACTGGCGTGATATTTTTCAAAATTGGGAAGCTTTGGCTTATGCTTTTCCCGATTTTATGGAAGGCATGATTCATAAATTCTTAAATGCGTCCACTTTTGATGGTTATAATCCTTATCGTGTAACAAAAGAAGGATTTGATTGGGAAAGTATTGAACCTGATAACCCTTGGTCTTATATTGGATATTGGGGAGATCATCAAATCATCTATCTATTAAAGTTTCTGGAGTTCATGGAAAAATACCAACCAGGCAAACTTAACGATTATTTTGATAAAGAATGTTTTGTGTATGCTGCTGTACCTTACATCATTAAGCCATACAAAGATATTGTCAATAATCCAAAAGATACCATTGATTACAATTAAGAATGGGAAGAAAAAATAAATAAAAGAAAATCCGACATTGGTGCCGATGGTGCTTTATTGAGAGACAATACGGATGAGATTTATCACGTAAATTTTATAGAAAAAATATTGGCTACAGTACTGGCAAAAATGTCAAATTTTATTCCGGAAGCTGGTATTTGGATGAATACACAACGTCCGGAATGGAACGATGCAAATAATGCCCTTGTGGGAAATGGTGTTTCTATGGTAACCCTGTATTACTTGAGAAGATTCTTATTGTTTTTCCAGGAAATATTAGATAAATCAGATCAGGAAACCATTAAAATTTCTAATGAGATGGTAGAATTTTATCATTCCATTAGAGAAAATCTATTGCTTTATTCGGCATTGTTAGACACACCTATCAACAATACAGACCGAAAAAAAATTATGGACCTTTTGGGTAATGCCGCTTCAGAATATCGTTACCAAATATATTACAGTGGTTTTTGGGGTAAAAAAAGAACCCATTCTATGTCGGGCTTAAAAACTTTCACAAAAGTTTGTTTGGATTTCATAGAACATACCATAAAAACCAATCAAAGAGATGATAAATTATTTCATGCATACAACTTGATTTCTATTAAAAACGACGAAGTTGTAATTGATTATTTGCCTGAAATGCTGGAAGGACAGGTGGCTGTTTTAAGTTCTGGTTTTGTCAGAGGAGAGCAAGCAGTTCACATTTTAGACGCTTTGAGAAACAGTGCATTGTATCGTCCGGGTCAAAATAGCTATATTTTGTATCCCAATAAAGATTTACCTAAGTTTTTAGAAAAAAATACCATTTCCAAAGAAAAAGTCTTCCCATTTGAACTCCTGGTTCTTTTGGATAAAAACAAAAATCAAAGTATACTAAATCAAGATATTAATGGAAATTTTCACTTTAATGGAAATTTTAATAATGCCCGTGATCTAAAAAATGCTTTAGATTTACTTAAAGAAAATACTACATACACTGACTTAGTCGAAAAAGAAGAAACCGCAATATTAAATTTATTTGAAGATGTCTTTAATCATAAAGCGTTTACTGGTCGTTCAGGTACCTTTTATGCATTTGAAGGGTTAGGTTCTATTTATTGGCATATGGTGTCAAAATTGCATCTGGCGGTTTATGAAATTTGCACAAAAGCATTTGAAGATAATGAAGATAAGTCTACGATTGATGCTTTGCTAAACCATTTCACAGAAATAGGCGAAGGCATAGGGTTGCATAAATCACCGGAAGTTTATGGTGCTTTTCCCACAGACCCTTATTCTCATACGCCATTGCATAAAGGTGCACAACAACCTGGGATGACTGGACAGGTCAAAGAAGATATTTTAACCAGAATAGGTGAATTAGGCATTAAAATAAAAGATGGCAAGTTGGAATTCAAGCCCGAACTTCTGCATACAAGTGAATTTTTAACTGAAAATCAAGACGTTACATTCATTTTGAAAGATGGATCGGAAAAAAGAATCAGTTTAGAAGCAAGTTCTCTGGCATTTAGCATTTGTCAAGTACCGGTGATTTATAAAATAGGAACTTCGACCCATTTGAAAATACATTATACTGATCATAACATTGAAAATTTAGATAGTTCTATAATGTCGGAAGAAATAAGCCAAAAGGTATTTCAAAGAACAGGAGACATTGCTTACATTGAATTGACTTTGCAAAAAAGTATTTTGCGATAATGATAAAACCAATTTATATATGTATAATTTTGATGTTTGCTTCATGCAACTCAAAAAATACGTTTACTAAAAATTCTGATATGACAGCCGAAAAGCTTTTAGGAAATCCTGAGTATCAAGCAATATGTTATGGTGGGTATCGAACAAAAACCAGAGAAGTTCAACCTACTTTGGCACAGCTAAAAGAAGATATGATCATTTTGGAAGCAATGAATATCAAATTTATTCGCACCTATAATGTACATTACGATGAAGTAAAGAATCTTTTGAAGGTAATTTCAGACCTAAAAAAAGAAAGACCTGGTTTTGAAATGTATATGATGCTGGGTGCTTGGATTGATTGCAAAAATGCCTTTACTGAATATCAACCTATTCACGATCAGGAAAGTGATCGAAACGCAGTAGAAATAGAAGAAGCAGTAAGATTAGCCAATCAGTATCCCGATATTGTAAAGGTAATTGCTGTAGGTAACGAAGCTATGGTGAAATGGGCAACCAGTTATTTTGTAACTCCAAACATCATCTTGAAATGGGTCAATTATTTACAAGATCTTAAAAAAGAAAACAAATTACCAAAAGATCTATGGATCACTTCATCTGATAATTTTGCATCTTGGGGTGGAGGAGACACCATCTATCATGTAAAAGAACTGATTGAACTTTATCACGCGGTTGATTACGTGTCAATACACACCTACCCTATGCACGACACACACTACAATCCTGTTTTTTGGGGTGTAAATGAAGATGATGATCAGTTAACAGAAAAGCAAAAAATCGATGCAGCTATGCTTCGGGCAAAAAACTATGCCGTTAGCCAATACAAAAGTGTGCATAAATATATGACAAGTTTAGGTATAAACAAACCCATACACATAGGTGAAACAGGCTGGGCAACACATTCAAATGAACACTATGGTGATGAAGGGTCGCATGCCGCAGATGAATATAAATCAGCTATCTTTTATAAGGGGATTAAAGATTGGTCAGATAGTCTGGGCATAACTTGTTTTTATTTTGAAGCTTTTGATGAGCAATGGAAAGATGCAGCAAATCCGAAAGGTTCAGAAAATCATTTCGGCCTTATAAATTTAAAATCAGAAGCTAAATATGCCTTATGGGATTTAGTTGATGAAGGAAAATTTAAAAATATGACACGTGACGGAAAGCCAATCACAAAGACATTTCAAGGCAATATTCAGTCACTAATGCGTCAAGTAAAAGCTCCACCCTCCTTACATGAGTTAAACACACATAAATAATTAATCAACATGAAGCCACTTGTCCAAATATACTTAGTTCTGCCTTTATTTTGCATGATGATAAGTAGTTGTACATCAAAAAAACATCTCGAAATGGAAGTGTATGAAACATCAGCTGCAGGTCATCAACTCACCAAAATTAGTGAATTTTCATATGGCGATAGCATTATAAAACTTTCATTAAACCCGGAAGAGAAATTTCAGACCATCACTGGTTTTGGCGGCTCTTTTACAGAATCTTCTGCCTATTTACTAAATAAAGTAAGTAAAGAAAACAGAAAAAAAATATTAGAAGCTTATTTCAGTGATAAAGGAGCAAATTATTCGCTTACTCGCACACACATGGCTTCATGTGATTTTTCATTGAGCAACTATACATATGCCAAGGTAGAAAAAGATGTTGAGCTTAAAAATTTCACGATCGAAGATGACAAAAATGATTTAATTCCGATGATATTGGATGCAAAATCTATTTCAGAAGCAGGGTTTAACATCATTGCATCACCCTGGACCGCCCCACCTTGGATGAAAGACAACAAAAATTACGTGGGCGGAAAATTATTGCCGGAATATAATGATGCCTTTGCCCTTTATTTTTCAAAGTATCTGGAAGCATACAAAAAAGAAGGCATAAATATCTGGGGTGTCACAGTAATAAACGAACCACACGGAAACGGTAATAACTGGGAAAGCACTCTTTTTTCACCTAAAGAAATGACAGATTTTGTGCAAAATCATTTGGGACCTAAACTGGAAAAAACAGGATGGAAAGACATAAAAATTTTAGGCTATGATCAAAATAGAGCCGGACTTAAGGAATGGGTGGACGAAATGTATCGGGATGAAAAAGCGTCGACATATTTTGCAGGAACCGCTATCCATTGGTACGAAAGCACATACGATTTTTTCCCTGATGCATTACAATATGCACACAAAAAATCACCTTCGAAACATTTAATACAAACTGAAGCTTGTGTGGATTCAGAAATTCCTCATTGGAATGACGATGCCTGGTATTGGAAAAAAGAAGCTACAGATTGGGGTTGGGATTGGGCAAGTGAAAAAGACAAACATCTGCATCCAAAATATGCCCCTGTCAATCGATATGCGACTGATATTATTGGTTGTTTGAATAATTATGTCGATGGTTGGGTAGACTGGAATATGGTTTTAGACGTTCAGGGAGGACCAAATTGGTTCAAAAATTGGTGTGTAGCTCCTGTAATAGTTGATCCGGAAAAAGACGAAGTATATATGACTCCATTATATTATGTTATGGCACATTTCAGTAAATTTATGCGTCCGGGTGCTGTAAAAATTGGCTGTGTAATCGATCATATTGAATTGATGACAACAGCCGTACAAAATCCTGATGGTAGTATAGCAATTGTCATTTTTAATCCTACAGAAAAATCAGAAAATATTCAAATAGGATTAAAAGATCAAAAAATTGATATTTCAATCGACAAACAAGCCATACAAACCATTATCATAAAATCATAACAAAATAAGCCACATTACGATGAGTACAAATCAAAACAAATCCAGTAAAGTACCAATGACACAAAAGGTTGCTTTTGGACTTGGAATGCTAGCCAATCAACTGTTTCCTGCTATGTTGGGAATATTTATGGTGATCTTAATCGATAAATTGGGATTTCCAGGTTGGATGGTGAGTGTTATCTATTTTGTACCTAAACTTTTTGATGCTATAACTGACCCAATCATGGGTTTTATCACAGATAATACCAAATCAAAATGGGGCAGAAGGAGACAGTACGTAATTGTTGGTGGTATATTGACTGGTATCTCATTTGCTTTTATGTGGCAATTGTATGCATCCAATTCAATAAACTTTAATTTTTACTATTTCCTTTTAGTCTCTTTAGGCTTTTATTTAGGCATAACGATTTTTAGTGTGCCTTTTGTAGCCATGGGCTATGAAATGAGTGATGACTTTCACGAAAGAACATCCATTATGGCTACTTCACAGTTAATTGGCCAATTGGCTTGGGTATTTGCACCTTGGTTGTGGGTGATTATGTATGATGTTTCTTTTTTCCCTTCAGCCGAGGAGGCAACCAGAACTTTAGCTGTCTATGGAGCTATAATTTGTACCATTTTGGCAGTTATTCCAGGTATTTTTATTAAAAGTAAATCTACATTAAATGAAAATTATGAACCTTTGACCATTGCAAATGCAGGCAGAAGTTTTGATTTGATCATACAGGGATTTAAAGAGGCTTTGGTCATTGTACCTTTTAGAAAATTGTGTATTGCTACTTTTTTTATATTTAATGCTTTCAATACCACAGCAGGTTTTTCTTTTTTTATCATAAAATATTATGTCTTTCCTGGTGATGGTCAAGGTATATGGCCTACTCTTTATGGATGCGTTGGAGCAATTTTTACTACGGTACTGATTATTCCTATTGTAGCTTACTTGTCCAAGGTGATGGGTAAACAAAAGGCATTTATCTGGTCACAATCTTTATCAATTCTTGGGTATGCATCATTGTTGTTTTTATTTGTACCTGGTAAGCCTTATTTGTTCTTAATAGCGCTGCCATTTATATCCTTCGGTATTGGTAGCTTATTTACTTTGATGATGTCGATGACTTCGGATGTTATAGATATAGATGAGCTCAATACTGGCAAACGGAGAGAGGGCATTTTTGGTGCTATCTATTGGTGGATGGTAAAATTTGGATTAGCAATCGCTGGAGGATTGACCGGGTTGATATTATGGTATATTGATTTCAATTCGGGTGCGGCAACTCAGACTTATGAGACCATGTTTGAATTAAGAATGTTCTTTTCTGCTATTCCAGTCATAGGAACTTTATTTGCTTTGTGGGCTATGTGGGATTACGATATCAATGAAGAAAAATCCCATGAAATCAGAGCCCAACTTGAGAAGAAGAAAGCAGGAATCCCATCAGGATACTCATCCTCATCAGTTATCGGCTTCACTAATCTCAAAGGTCTGACAATGGATGAACTGAAAATTAAATTTCCATATTACTATACTTCCAATATAGATTATAATAAAGCATCACTAGACACTAAAATAAGGAGTTTTAAATCACAATTTGAAAAAGGACTGCACGGAATTTGTTTTAGTGCTTACAATGAGTTTCAAAACCCCGGAGATACTATCTCCAAAGAACAAATAGTTAGAAGGCTTGAAGTTCTCAAGGGCCATACTCAATGGATTAGAACCTTCTCTTGTACCAATGGCCACGAGTTGATCCCACAATTGGCAAAAGAGATGGGTTTCAAAACTTTGGTGGGTGCCTGGATAAGCAGTGACATAGAAAATAACGAAAAAGAACTGGCCAGTCTTAAGACATTACTAAGTCAAGGCGTTGTTGATATGGCATCAGTGGGGAATGAAGTGCTCTTTAGAAATGACATTAGTGCAGATGTACTATATGATTATATTGGACAAATCAAAAAAGTAGCTGGCAATATCCCTACAGGTTATGTGGATGTTTATTATGAAGTAATTAGACATCCTAAATTGTCAGAAATCTCTGATATTTTGATGATCAATTGTTATCCATATTGGGAAGGCGCCGATATTCAGTTTGCATCTTTATATATACAGGAAATGTATCACAAGGTAGCTCAGATATCAGGTGGCAAAAAAATAGTGATCACTGAAACAGGGTGGCCTAGTAAGGGGCAAACTGTCAAAGATGCTGTACCTTCCAACGAAAATGTAATGAGATATTTTGCAGAAATTTCAGAGTGGGGCTCAAGTAAAAATGTAGAGATATTTTACTTCTCATCTTTTGATGAATCCTGGAAAATTCACTTTGAAGGCTGGGCAGGGACAGCATGGGGACTTTGGGATAAAAATGAAAATTTTAAATATTAATAAATTATAATTTATGTCATTCAGAGCAGGTCACTACTTTTCATTAGAAAGCATAGATAATTATCCGGAAAATCAAAATTACTATGTAGCCATTGATTATACTGATTTTTCTACAAAAGATGTAGTTCGATTATGGCAAGATACATTACAAAATGGCATGCATGGTATATGTTTCAGTATTTATGAAGATGGCCAAAAACCAGGTTCTATCATCACAGTAGAGCAGGTAGAAAGACGAATCAAAATTTTGAAACCATATTCAAAATGGGTTCGATCGTTTTCGTGTATCGAAGGCAATGAGCATATCCCAAAAATTGCCCATCAACATGGTATGAAAACCCTTGTAGGCGCATGGCTAGGAAATGATTTGGAATTGAATGAAAGAGAAATTGAAGGGTTGATTGCATTGGCGAATGAAGGTTGTGTTGATATAGCAGCAGTGGGCAATGAAGTAATGTATAGAAAAGATTTGACTGAAGAACAATTATTAGCTTATATCCAAAGAGTGAAAGATGCTTTGCCTGGTATTCCTGTCGGATATGTGGATGCATATTATGAGTTTTCACATCGTCCAAAAATTACAGAAGCATGTGACGTTATTCTAACCAATTGTTATCCATACTGGGAAGGTTGTCCTATTGAATATTCTTTACCACATATGCAAAGTATGTTTGAATCGGCAAAAAATGCAGGGCAAGGAAAGAGAGTAATTATCACTGAAACAGGTTGGCCAAGCGAAGGTGGTTCTCTAAAAGGAGCGGTGGCTAGTGCTGAAAATGCGATGCGTTACTTTATTGATACACAAAACTGGTGTAACCAAAATGGAATTGAAAGTTTTTATTTTGCTTCATTTGATGAATCGTGGAAGGTTGGACCGGAAGGGGATGTAGGTCCTTATTGGGGTATCTGGGATAAAAATGAAAAACTAAAATTTATAGGATAATATACCTTACTATATAATTAATTTTTTACCTTTTAAATATAATAAATTATGCGAATTTTAACATTTACACTTTTTTCATTTTTGCTATCAATAACGGCCGTCTGTCAAAAAGGGCCGATCAACTTTGAAGCTGATGGTAATGGTGCTTCATGGACTTGGAATGTATTTGAAAATAGTACAAATCCTCCTCTCGAGTTCATTGACAATCCAAGTAAAACAGGTATTAATACAACAGACAAAGTTGCAAAATTTACTGCTTTAAAAGCAGGTAATCCTTGGGCAGGGACCGAAACTGTTCATGGCGCTTCTGCTTTAGGGCCGTTTGTGTTAAATGCTACAAACTCCACGATAAAAATTATGGTTTGGAAATCAGTAATCAGTGATGTGGGTATCAAATTAGTAGCTTCATCAGGATGGGCGTTACCTGAACTAAAAGTTGCCAATACTGTAATTAATCAATGGGAGGAAATCACATTTAATTTTTCTGGTTTCATTAATCCTCCCGCATCAGAAGGCGTTTATGACCAGATAGTAGTTTTTCCAGATTTTAATCTGGCTGGCAGACGTCAAGATAATGAAATTTACTTTGATAACATTACTTTTTCTCAAGGGACGGGAATAGCTGGTGGCCCAAATACAGCCGCTCCTTTGCCTATACATGGCGCTGCGGATGTAATTTCAGTATTTAGCAACAGTTATGACAATATTCCGGGTACCAATTTAAATCCTGCATGGGGACAAGCGACCACAGTCACCCAATTATTGATAGAAGGAAACAATACGCTCAAATATGCAGGACTTAACTATCAAGGCACTGAATTGGGAAGTGCACAGAATCTTACTAATATGGATTTTCTTCACTTAGATTTCTGGACGGCCAACTCTACTGCGCTAAATGTTTTTTTAATAAGTCCTGGTCCGGCTGAGACACCATTTGCGCTAACTGTACCTACCACAGGCTGGTCGAGTGTAGACATTCCATTATCAGCTTTTTCAGCTGTTGATTTATCCAATGTTATTCAACTGAAGTTTGATGGCAATGGAGACATATTTTTAGATAATATTTATTTTCATAAAAGTGGAGGTTCCAGCGCTGGTCCAAATGCTCCAATAAATTTTGAACCGGATGGATTTGGTGCAAATTGGACATGGAATGTATTTGAGAATTCAACAAACCCACCACTTGAGTTTATCGATAATCCGAGCAAAACAGGTATCAATACTTCAAATAAAGTAGCTAAATTTACTGCTTTAAATGCCGGCAATCCTTGGGCTGGAACTGAGTCTGTGCACGGGGATACTGCCTTAGGATCCTTTGTTTTAAATGCTACAAACTCTACTATAAAGATTATGGTCTGGAAATCTGTTATCAGTGATGTGGGCATTAAATTGGTAGCTCCTACAGGTTGGGCAATGCCAGAACTCAAAGTAGCCAACACATTGATCAATCAATGGGAAGAACTCACTTTTGATTTTTCTGTTTATATGAATCCTCCGGCATCTGAAGGTGCTTATGATCAGATCGTAGTATTTCCTGATTTTAATTTAGCTGGTAGAGGACAAGACAATATTACATATTTCGATAACATCACCTTTAATCCTAAAGGAGGAACTGGTAGTAATGAGCCACTAACTGCAGCACCCACGCCTACGAGAAATCCGGCAGATGTCATTTCAATGTTTAGCAATGCTTATACCAACGTACCTGTAGATACATGGAGAACTGATTGGTCAGCAGCTGTTTTGACAGATGTAAACATAGAAGGCAATGCCACAAAAAAATATAGTAATCTTGACTTTGTAGGTATTGAAACTGTGGCTAATCAGTTGAATCTGTCAGCAATGACACATATTCATCTTGATGTATGGTCATCAAATTTCACTAATTTTGGAGTCAAATTGGTAGATTTTGGTGCTGATGGCGCTTTTGGAGGTAATGATGATGTAGAACATCTGGTTAGTATTCCTATGCCGGCCCAAGGACAATGGGTGAGCTTAGACCTTCCTTTGGTAGATTTCACCGGTTTGACCAGAAGGTTGAATGTTGCACAGTACATATTGGTAGCACAACCATCAGGAAGTTCCACCGTGTATATGGATAATATGTACTTTTACAAACCTGGCGCTGTAAGCACAAATAATGTATCTATCGAAAATATAACCTTCTCTCCAAACCCTGTTTCATCCGGAGCTGATGTACAGTTGAACGATGAAATGAAACAAATTGATGTTTACAATATTAGTGGTCAATTGTTACATTCAAATTACAAAACCAATAAAATACAAACCGATGGCTTAAAATCAGGAATGTATATTATTAAAATCAGAACAAATGACAATAAGTGGCAAACTGGAAAGTTAACTGTACACTAATTTTCAGGACTATTCACTTTGTAAATAAAAAAAGCCTGTTAGTCTAACGACTAACAGGCTTTTTTGTACCGAAGGCGGGACTCGAACCCGCACACTATTGCTAGCACTGGATTTTGAGTCCAGCGTGTCTACCAATTCCACCACTTCGGCATTTTATTTTGCAGAATCCTTATGATTCTTTTGGGAGTGCAAATGTAGCAAGATTTTCACTAATCCGCAAAAGATATTTAGATTTTAAATAATATTCTTTAATATTTTCCAGCGCTTTTATTGTATTGATCTGATTTTCAAAATCATCGATATCTTTTTCAACTTTTGTCTTGAGCTCAGATTCGATACTTTTGACCATCTCTTGAATTTTTAAAAGCCTATTCTGATCAAAATCCATCTCCAAATCAAAAATGGCTTCATTAATTTCCATCATCTCCCCTAAAAATGAAGAATCCAAGGCTAGATTATCCACTTCTGACATTAGCTGATAATGTTCAAGAATATATTTAGTACGGCTATTGTCGTCTGATAATATTTTGTAAGCCTCATTTATCTGTCCGGATTTGATGAGAATTTCATTTTGCTTTTCTTCAGAATCCAATGTATAAAAGTCAGGATGATAATTTCGGCTCAATCTGTAAAAATTCTTTTTCAACAGATTCATATCCGGTCTGAAACTCAAAGGAATCTCCAGAATATCAAAATGATTGGTATCTGTGATCATTTAATTCACTTAAAACCATCTGGAAATATCAAGCCCTAAAGCAAAGACCATCAATGCCATTAAAATAATAAATCCTATATAATTTACTATCTCCATAAACCTGTCTCCCGGTACTTTACCTGTGATCACTTCCCATATAAGAAATACTACATATCCACCATCCAATGCAGGGATAGGCAGTAAATTGAAGAAAGCAAGTAAAATCGATAAACTGGCAGTAATATTCCAAAAAACCCTCCAATCCCAACCAGTGTCAAACATAGTAGCAATAGAGAATACACTTCCAAGAGAGTCTTTAGCTTTTATTTTGCCACTAAAAATCTGCCCAAAAGCTTTTAACTGGTCACCAAGGAAGTTTACAGCCATTGATCCTCCTTTGGAAAAAGAAGTAAGTAACCCAAACTTTTCTATTGTGATGGGCAATTGTTGCATGACAATACCTATTTTGCCATCTTCACTTACATCTACTTTCTTGAAGATGGTATCTTGTCCGTTTACCATTGAGACATCTACTGGTTTACCTTTAGATTCAATGATAGCGAGTCTGAACTCATGCTGATAAGTAATGGGTTTGCCATTGACACTGATGATATTGGCACCCTTTTCGATTCCTGCTTTTGCTGCATTCCCTTTGGGATCGACTTCCTCTATGTTCATCAATTGTCTGGGACTCTGATAAAAAAGGCTTTTACCTTTGTTTTCATATTTTGTAAGTTTGGATACTAATTGTTCCGGAACTTGCAAGGTAACTACCTTTCCATCTCTTTCTACTTCTATCTCTTTAGCTTGATTGATAATAATCTCTTTGCTTACCAAACCTGCACTAAATTTTTTTAATTCCACCCCACCTGCACGGATAACTCTATCTCCATCCTGCAATCCCAACTCCATGCCAAGTGAATCTACCACCAAACCTAATTTAGCATCTTCTACTTTAATATAACTCTCTCCCCAATAAAAAATCATCATCGAAAATATCAGTATACCCAGTAAAAAATTTACAGTGACACCTCCTACCATGATAATAAGTCTCTGCCATGCTTTTTTGGATCTGAATTCCCAGGGTTGAGCAGGTTGTTTCATCTGTTCCTTATCCATACTTTCATCGATCATACCAGATATTTTTACATATCCGCCAAAAGGAATCCAGCCTATACCCCACTCTGTATCTCCTATTTTCTTCTTAAAAAGTGAAAAATACGGATCAAAAAATAGATAGAACTTTTCTACCCGTGTTTTGAATAATCTGGCAGGCAGAAAATGACCAAATTCATGTAAAACAACAAGAATTGATAAACTTAGTATAAGTTGTAATGCTAAAATGAGTATATCCATTATTGGAATTAAATTTCACAAATGATTAAATAAGAAAGTATAAAACGAACAATATTTCGATATTGTTTGATAAAATGGATGCAAATTTAGTTTAATATTGAATAAAGGCCTCATACTTTCGAAAATAATCCATAGCTTTATGATAAATTTCCTAAAAAATGATACTTTTTTATTCTACAAGTATTGAAAATGATAGCGTAATACTAAAAGAAGAAGAACATATACACTGCAGTAAAGTTTTAAGAAAACAAATCAACGATGAAATCAATGTCACTGACGGTAAAGGAAATCTCTATATCTGCAAAATTTCCAAAATAAATAAATCAAATACGATATGCCAAATTATGTCAGTGGAAAGGACAGAAAAGCAAGAACCATCCGTCGCCATAGGCATATCACCTACAAAAAACCCTTCCAGACTAGAGTGGTTTATTGAAAAAGCAGTGGAAATTGGTATTTCAGAAATTATAATTTTTAAGGCCCAAAGAACTGAAAAAAAATCCTTAAATGAATCCAGACTCATGAAAATTCTTATTTCGGCTATGAAACAATCGCTAAATCTCCATTTGCCAGAACTCAGAATCTTAAATAACTTCCAGGAAATATCTAAATATTGTAACCATTTTGATCATAAATATATAGCATATTGTGATGGACCAACTGATCTTTTATCCGAAGTTTATACCAAAAATGGCAGCGGATTAGTGCTGATCGGACCTGAGGGCGATTTTACAAAAGATGAAATAAACTATGCTATAAATTTGAATTTCCATCCTGCATCACTTGGTAAAAACAGATTGAGAACTGAAACTGCCGGATTGGTAGCATTAATGATGCTGAAGTACTGATTACTGGTACTTCTTGTTAAACATTGTTAATTAAGACCAAAATATGTACTTCAAGACCTGTATGAAATGACAACTGTGGTATATTCCTGCTATTTTTACACTCTAATCAAATCCCTGTGATAGTGTTTCAAAATAAAATAGTCTTTGTCCTTAATATCAGTTTGTTTTTTTTACTGATTTCATGTAAAGAAAAATCAAAACATTATACACCAACAACGACATTAATAGAAGGTCAGATTGCTTCTTCTGATAGTCCAGTCATTTCATTGTTTGGGAGCGAAGAAATAAAAGCAGCCATTGACCCTACAGGTAAATTTATCATTCAGGCCGAATTAGAGAAAGCCGGTTTTTATAGTCTGGGTTTGTCCAATCACACCATTCAACTTTTTATTGTACCTGGAGACAGGATTTCATTAACAGCCGATCAACGTACATTACAAGCATCTGTCGTTTTTAAAGGTGACCATGCAAAAGAAAATAATTATCTGGTGGTTTATGAAAACCTAAAATCTACATTACAACCACAAGATTTTCAGACTTTTTTTACCCAACTGGAGGATGAATTCATTAAAGCTGTGGAAGAGAGAACTGCTGTTTTAAACGCGAGCCAACAGGATTACCAGAAAAAAAACGGACCTTTTGATGAATTTTTCGCAGAAATGATTT
>Ga0138256_10003691_pt1 | contig 16238 bp, 15 predicted proteins | sample KNB2016incub_MG_FD_105486 | JGI IMG/M metagenome (GOLD analysis project Ga0138256, IMG submission 105486) | Active sludge microbial communities from wastewater in Klosterneuburg, Austria - KNB2014incub_MG | ecosystem: Engineered > WWTP > Activated sludge > Unclassified | place: Austria... | reverse complement strand
CGGCCGCGCCGCCAACAGCGACGACGCGCTTGTTCTCACTCCCCACCACCATGTGAGATCGGGTCTCCAGCGTCGAACGGCGACTTCACACGAGAGCATCTACCGAAGCCAGGGGGGATTCAGCATTCGCTCGGTCGGTATTGTCCATACTTCGGTCGATCAATGTCAGCCTCGAAGTGAGCCAACCTGAGACAGCGGTAGCGAACGAAGATTGCGTCCCGCCGGGTGGTGTAGAAGCTCGTGTCTTCCTCGAAGCTGTTGGTCAGGTTCGGGGTGCTGCGGGCAAGGCTAGTTCGCTGGGTTGTTCGGTGAGGTCAGCAACGCTGGCGGCGGCGATGTAGCGGCGTTCGGCGGCGATCATTTCGTCGTTGATCTCGACGAGCAGGGCGCCGACGAGACGGACGACGGAGGCCTTGTCGGGGAAGATTCCGACGACATCGGTGCGTCGCTTGAGTTCACGGTTCAAGCGTTCGATCGGGTTGTTCGACCAGATCTTGGACCAGTGCGCGGGCGGGAACCCGGTGTAGGCGAGCAGGTCGGCTTCCATGGCCTCGAGCCGTTCGGCGACACCTGGCGCGTAGGGTCGCAGCTGTTGGACAACGGCACGCAGCTGGACCGTGGCGGTGGTCGCGTCGGGTTGCACGAAGATCGTGCGGATCAACGCGGCGATCACTTGGCGGTGACGGTGGTTCGCTGCGGAGAGCAGGTTGCGCATCGCGTGAACGCGGCAGCGTTGCCAGGCGGCGCCTTGGAAGCAGCGGCGGATCGCTTTGATCAGCCCGGCGTGCGCGTCGCTGATGACGAGGCGCACACCGGCGAGTCCGCGGTCGGTGAGGCTGGTGAGGAACTCGCGCCAGAACGTTTCGTTCTCGCTGTCGCCGACATCGAGGCCGAGGACCTCGCGATGCCCGTCAGCTCGCAGTCCGGTGGCGATCACGATCGCTTTCGAGACGACCTGGCGGTGCTCGCGGACATGAACGTAGGTCGCGTCGAGCCAGACGTAGACGAACGGCTGATGATCCAGCCGGCGTGTCCGCAGCACATGCACGTCGGCGTCGATCTGGGTGCAGATCCGCGACACCGTCGACTTCGAGATCCCCGACTCGCAACCCAGCGCCTTGACGAGATCGTCGACCTTCCTCGTCGAGGTGCCCGTGATGTACGCGGTCATGATCACCGCCCACAACGCTTTGTCGATCCGCCGGCGCGGCTCGAGCAGCTCCGGGAAGAACGAGCCTTGGCGGAGCTTGGGGATACCGATCTCGACATCACCGCCCGGTGTCGAGATCAGCTTCGGGCGATGCCCGTTGCGTTGCGTCACGCGCTCGCTGGTGCGTTCGCCGGGTGCGGCACCGATCGTCGCGGTGAGCTCGGCTTCGATCAACTCCTGCAACGCGACAGTGAGGATGTCGCGCAGCGACGTCGAGAGACTCGCATCGGTGCCGAGCAGACGCGCGGCAAGGTCGGATAGGGCAAACTCGTGAGTGGTCATCGTGCGGCCTTCTTGTTGGCTTGGTCGCTTACGAGAATCGCACGATGACCACCATCACCCCGACGATGGCCGCTGACTCCTACACCACTTGATGGGACTCACCCATCGTGGCACCACGGCCCCTGTGGATCGTCAGTGCCAACTACCTGTGGGCACCCTGGGGACAACCTCGCAGTCACTGTCGCGCGTGTGACCAGTTGCACCCGAGCCGAGTGACCGTTGGGGGCCGATCGCTGGCAGGCTGTCGAACGTGCAAGAGCGCGACCTGGTGATCATCGGCGGCGGGCCCGGCGGCGCAGCAGCTGCGATGGTCGCCGCTCGTGCCGGCCTGAAGGTGATCGTCTTCGAGAAGGGGCCGCACGGCCGCGACAAGGTGTGCGGCGACGGTTTGACGCCGCGCGCCGTGGGCGCGCTGCACGAGCTGGGCATCGATCTGGCAGGTGCGCATCGCATCGATGGTCTGCGGATGATCGCCGGCAAGAAGACCCGCGAGCTCGCGTGGCCCACCACCGCCCGCTTTCCCAACCATGGGGCGGTGTGGCCGCGCCGCCTGCTCGACGGGCACCTCATCGACGCTGCCATCGCTGCCGGGGCCGAAGTGCGCTTCGAGACCGAAGCCCTGCCAGTGCTCGACGACGACCGAGTGGTCGGCGCCGACGCCGGCGGCGAGCGCTTCATCGCACCGCTCACGATCCTGGCCGCCGGCGCGCAGGGCATGGCCGCCAAGATCGTCGGGGCCGAGCGCGACCCCGACGAGCCGTTCGGGCTCGCAATCCGCGCCTACGCGCCAACCCCGCGCCACGCCGAGCGCCACCTCGAGGCCTGCCTCAGCCTGCGCGACCAGCACGGCACCCCCGTACCGGGGTATGGCTGGATGTTCCCAGCCGGTGACGGCACGGTCAACATCGGCGTCGGTGCGCTCAGCACGATGAAGGGGTTCAAGCAGCTGAACCTCAACCGGCTGCTCGATCAGTACGCGGCCATCGTGCGCGAGCCGTGGTCGCTGGGCGGCTACATCGACAGGCCGCGAGCGTGGCGCCTGCCGATGAGCAGCAGCAAGCGCAGCGGGCCCGGGTGGGTGGCCATCGGCGATGCCGCCGGCTTCGTGAACCCGATGAACGGCGAAGGCATCGACTACGCGCTCGAGAGCGGCATGCTCGCCGTCGAGCAGTACCTCGTCGATGTGCCCAACGCACCCGCCAACTACGACCGCGTCGTGGGCGAACGCTTCGATGCGTTCCTGCGCACGGGCCGCCGGTTCAGCTTCATCATCGGTCACCCGTGGCTGCTGAAGCCCGGCCTGCGCCTCGCTGTCGGCACGCAGACCACCGCCGACATCACTCTGGCAGTGATGGGCAACCTCATCGACAGCGCAACGCCGGGCGCGGCGGGCCGAGTCATGCGCATCGCCGACACCACTCTGCGTTGGGCCGATCCGCTGCTGCGCCGCACTCGCGCCACCAGCTGATCCGCGCGGTTCGTGGCCGCGCGTGGGCGCTGCGCTACCATCGGCTCGGAGAAGTACCGATGAGACAGTTGCTCGCCCCAATCGCCCCCGTCGCCCCAGGCGCGGTGATTGTGGCCAGCGATGTCGGCGTGGGGAGGCGGGGGCCATGATTGCGAGCGATCGCACACGGGAGTTCGAGGACCAGGGGTACGTGCTGCAGCGCGGGTTCCTGTCGGCCGACGAGATCGAGGCGTTGCGAGAGGCGCTGCGCGAGGCGCAACAGGTCGCCGCGGAGAGCGACGTCCTCGACCGCAAGGGAATGACGTTCAAGCACAACCTCTGGAAGGCCAGCCCGAAGCTGCGCGAGTTCATCACCTCGCCGAAGGTGGTGGGCTTCCTCTGCGACATCGTCGGGCCCGACTTGTGGGTGCGCTGGGACCAGACCATCGAGAAGCAGCCGGGCGGCGCCGCGTTCCCGTGGCACCAGGACAACGGCTACAACGGCTTGCTCGACATGCACTTCCAGCTCTGGATCGCACTCACGCCGATGACCATCGACAACGGCGGCCTGTGGCTGCAGCCCGGTAGCCACAAGCTGGGCAAGGTCACGCACGAGTCCATCGGCTCGCACGTCTACAACCCGGGCGACGAGAGCAAGGAGGTGCTGGTGCCGGCCGAGCCCGGTGATGCGCTGCTGTTTTCCTCGTTCATGCTGCACAAGACGAACCAGAACGTCACCGAGGACCAGACACGGATGGCCTACGTCATCGAGTACATGCGCCTCGGCGACGTCGATCCGTTCATCGAAGCGCCGTACCTCATCGCTGCGCGCGGCGGCGAACCTGCTGCCGCGCTGGTGCCACGGCAGCCCGGCAGCCGCTCGTTGCGCAATCAACGCAAGTACCTCGTGCCGCGTGTGCATCGCAGCTTGTCCCACTTGCGGCACCGGCTGCCCACGAAGCTCGGCGGCAAGTCGGGCTCCTGAGGTACCGGTCAGCCTGAGCTGCGGCCGCTCCCGAGGCGGGTGGCCACCGTGCGCAGCACTCGCGAGATCGCCGACTCTTCGTAGTGCTCTGCGCCGCGGGGCAGCGTCACGCGCACTGCAGCGACGCCCGGCTCGGCGGGCGCCACCACTGCGCCGTAGGCACGCAGGCCATCGAGCAGCACCTGGTTCTCCCACAGCACGCTGGCGGTGAAGGTGGTGATGCCGCGAGCGAGCGCCGCCTCCACCAACGACATGAGCAGGACGGTGCCGATGCCGCGGTTGCAGTGCGACTCGAGCACCGTGACCGCTGCTTCGGCGGTGGTGGGGTCGTGGGGGTCGCGTGCGAACCGAGCCACTGCGACGCCCGGCTGCGCGGGTTCATCGATTGCCTGCGCCCCGAGGGCGAAGCGGTGGTACCCGTCCACATCGACGAGGTAGTCGAGCAGGTGCCCCGACAGGTGCTCGGCAGGGTTGAAGAACCGCAGGCGCCGTGATGCCGCGGACAGCTCCTCGTAGCGCTCGGCCAGCTCGAGCCGATCGCTCGCGCGCAGCGCCCTGACCAGGATGTGGCCACCGTCGGCGAGGAGGTGCACGCGTTCCAGGTCGTCGAACCGGTGCTCCCCCGGTTCGTTGCGCGCGGCGTCAGCGGTTGATCTGTTCATCGTGTCACCCCGCGTAGATGTGTTCGATCTGTGGGGCGTATGCCTGCTCGACCACTGCGCGGCGAACCTTCAGCGTTGCGGTCAGCTCGCCGGAGTCGATGGTGAGATCGCGACCCAGCACGACGAACTTGCGAATCGACTCGGCTCGCGACACCGACAGGTTCGCTTCGTCGACGGCGCTCTGGATCGCGGCGTCGAGTTGCTCGGAGAGCAGCACCTCACCGATCGGCCGGTCGCCGAGGCCATTCCTCGCTGCCCAATCCGAAATGGCCAGCGGGTCGATGGTGATGAGCGCAGCGATGAACGGCCGGGCATCGCCCACCACCACCGCTTGGCTGATGAGGTCGTGCGCACGAAGGCGATCCTCCAGCGGCGCCGGCGCCACGTTCTTTCCCGCGGCCGTCACGATCAGCTCCTTCTTGCGGCCGGTGATGCGCAGGAAGCCGTCGTCGTCGAGCTCACCGATGTCGCCGGTTCGGAACCAGCCGTCGGCGTCGAACACCTCGGCAGTGGCGTGCTCGTTGCGCCAGTAGCCGCGGAACACCTGCGGTCCCTTGGCCAGGATTTCGCCATCGCCGGCGATCATCAACGATGTGCCTGCCAGCGGCCGGCCCACGGTTCCCGGCTTCCACGCCCCTGGCCTGGCCAGTGTGAGCGCAGGGCTGGTCTCGGTGAGGCCGTAGCCCTCGTAGATGGTGATGCCGACCCCAGCGAAGAAGTGAGTGAGCCGCTCGCCCAGCGGGCCGCCGCCGCTGAAGCAGAGCCGCAGTCGACCACCGAACGCGTGGCGCACCTTGCGATACACGAGGCGGTCGAACAGCAGGTGCTCGGCGGCGGTCCACGGCCAGACGCGGCCGTTCGTGCGCTCGCGCGACCAACGGATCGCGACCGCGACCGCATGGTCGAAGATCGGACCCTTGCGTTCGTGATGGGCGGTGTTGCTGGCCGCGTTGTACACCTTCTCGAAGATCCGCGGCACGGCCGCCATCGTCGTCGGGCGGAACAGCTGCAGTTCCTTCGCCAGGTGGGCGATGTCGGTGGCGAAGCCGATGGTGATGCCCGTTTGGATGTCGAACAGCGCATTGCCCTTGGTGAGCGCGTGCGCCAATGGCAGGAACAGCAGCCCGGTGTCGTCGACACGCACCTCGGAGCCGAGCGCCTCGAACGATTGCGCCGCGTTGTAGCGCAGGTTGCCGTGGGTGAGCATGCAACCCTTCGGGCGCCCGGTGGTACCGGAGGTGTAGATGATGGTGGCCAGCGAGTCGATGCCGAGCGCGGCGATGCGCTCGTCGATGACCGCGTCGGGCACGTTCTCGCCCAACTGCTGCAGCTCGGCGAGTGCGCCGTCGTCGATGGTGAGCACCTTGCTGCACGCGGGCAGTTCGGCGCGCGCAGGCGCAAAGGCGGCGAGCATCGCCGGCGTTTCGACCACGAACAGCAACGCCTCGCTGTCGCCGACGATCCACTGAACCTGCTCCGCCGACGACGTGTCGTAGATGGGCACGGTCACCCCACCCGCAGCCAAGATGGCGAAGTCGAGGATCATCCACTCGAGCCGGGTGTGCGACATCAGTGCCACTCGGTCGCCCGGGGCGACTCCGCAAGCCACGAAGCCCTTGGCCACGCGCCACACCGTGTCGACCACTTCCTTCACCGTGACATCGACGAAGTGGTCGCCGTCGCGGCTCGCGGCCAGCACGGCGCCGGGCTCGGCCGTACACCGGTCGAGCAGCGGCTTCAGCAAGTGCTCATCCTGTGCGAGCGGTGTCAGCGATGGTCCAGATGCGGTCTTCACGAAGTAGACCTCCCTCGCGCTCACCCTCCTCCGTGCACACGCACAACGCAAGTGCCCAACGGCGGCAGTGTGCCGATGCGCGAGTTGGGCGAGCGGTCCTGCACGACGAACGCATCGAATGCCGGGCCCGCGTGGGCGACACTTCCTCATCGACAGGCGCCGATGGGGATGGGGCATTGTCAGCCCCACCCCCATCAGTCCTGCGCGTTCAGCGCCGTTGGTGCGAGCGGCCTTTCGGCGGCCCCGCCGCCGGAAGCTCAGGTGCGGAGGTGCCGCTTGTGGCCTTCGGTGTCTTCCTCGCCCGACTCTTCGATGCGGACATGCTTCTTGTGTCCTTCGGTGTCTTCTTCGCCCGACTCTTCGATGCGGAAGTGCTTCTTGTGTCCTTCGGTGTCTTCCCCGCCCGACTCTTCGACTCGGAAGTGCCTCTTGTGACCTTCGGTGTCCTCGCCGGCCACGGTGTCGTCGGTCGGGATGTCCTGTTCCTCGCTCATGGTGTCTCCTTGGGTGAAGCCTCGAGTCGAGGCGTCCGGTGCAGCGAGTGTGTCATTATCCGACAGGGTGCTCTGTCGGCGCCGGCACAGATCGAACGCGCGCCAGCCGACACTGCGCAGTCGGCCGTTCATGGCGGTGCCGGCTCAGCGAGGGCGTGTGCTGCTCGCGACGAACATGGCGAAGGCGTAGACGCCGGTGCCGTCGAGTGTGTGGCTCTGGGCTACACAGCGCACACGACCCACCCAGGTCAAAACGGACTGCCATTGGGAGCCAACGGCTCGGCGGGCGATTGCAGCGCTGACCCAAACGCACCGGTGCCGTGGCTTTACAGCCGGAGCGGACAGGGGTCAGCCGTGCGGGACGTCGGTCAGTTCACGTCGCTGGTACGTCGGACGACGCTCCGGCGCCGCACGGTCGGTAGCAGCGCCGCCGCGACGACCACGCCCATCACGATTGCGGTGAGCACGGCAAACCGACGCTCAATTGCCAGCGAACCCTCGCCGACCGAAGGCTGGAAGACAGCGACGAGCGCCATCACGCCACCGGCGATCCCGAGGAAGAGGATGGCGCTGTCCGCACGGGAGAGCGCAGCGACCAGCAGCAGGAGACCGAAGACGAACACAATCAGCCCCAGCAGCGCAGTGGCCGTGTAACCCGCAACCTCGACAACTGGCTCGTCGAGGCTGCTGTCGATACCCGCCCGAGCCGCAGTGATGCCGCCGAGGAGCAGGAGCCCGATCGCGACGACACCGGCGACGAGCGTCCCCGGTGTGAACGCGCTCGTCCGAGAGGTGAGCACGGTCTCGCTCCCGACGATGGTGTCGGCGGCCGCAGCAGGCGGCGGCGGCGGAGCGAAGGCTCCTTCGCCGGCGACGGGCGGCGCAGCCATGACGACCGGCTCTCGCTCGTCGACGATCTGTGCACGATCAGAGTTGATCTTCATGAGGTGAATCTCCTTGTGGCGTGTGGGCTTCGAATTCGAGAGTCGCTCGGCGGGATGCGTCAGCGAGTCACCAGTAGTGCGCGCGGCCGCCGACCTGGCGACCGGTTCGGCCGAGCAGCATCAGCACCAGCCCGATGACGACCAGGATGACGCCGATGGTCCAAAGGAGCGGAATGGCGAGCACCGCACCGAGAAGAAGGAAGATGAGTCCAGCAATGATCATGCAGGTGCTGTACCCGGTCGCGCTGGAAAGCAAACCGGCTCCTCACATCGCCCGCGTGGAACGTGAAAGCCCTCTGCTGACTTCACCTGCGAGCCGCACGCCACGACGGGCATCGCAGAGTCCCGACCGACGGTTGAGGACGGTGGCCTAGTCAGCCACCGGCGGTCGCTGCTTTCGGAAGGAGTTCTTTCGAACGATCTTGTCGCCGCGAACGGTGAGAAAGTCACAGCCGAGAACATCGACGCGAGTGCCATCGTGCAGAGTGCCCGTCAGCCTCCACTCCGAAACGCCGTAGTCATCGGAGATGACGAAGTGATGGCCATCGCCCCAGTTCGCGTCGGGCATCGAGTCGAGCACATCAGCGAACGCGGTCTTCACCTGGTCCTGGCCGACGAACCTACGGCCATGAGACTCGTGCCCGCCGGAGGCGTCGAAGACGCAATCGTCAGCGAACAGACTCATCAAGCGCTCGATGTTGTGGCTGTTCCATGCATCAGTGTGCGCAATGAGCAGGCGCTCCACTTCCTCGCTGTTCACATCGTGCCCCCTGGCGTCCCGACCGCATCATTGCAGAAGGGTGGCCAACCCGGTTCGAACTAATCGCACGGCGAAACACCCACAGCAAGCCGCGGTAGGGGCGGCGGTGAGCTGCATGGCCGCGGCGCACTCGACCATGTCGATGACGCCGCCTGGCAGGAACGGCATCGGTGACGGTGATGTCCGCGCCCTCGATATCGCTAGAAGGCATACAGAACATGGGTTTCGTGGTTGAGATCGTGAACGAACATGTGTACTGTATCGAACATGACAGTGCTCGACGACCACATGACTGAGATCCTCCTCAGCCCTGCCCAGGTGCCCGCAGCCGCCGCCGACATCGAACGTCGATCAGCCCTCCTAGCCCTGGCTGTGCGCCGCCTGGAAACCTCCGGCGAGTACGCAACCGGTGGCGCGGTGTCGATCAACGCCTGGCTGCGCGAACACGCCCGCATGACCACCCAACGCGCCGGCGAACTCGTATCCAACGGCCGCTTCCTCGACACCTACCCCGCCTTCGCCCAAGCCGCAGTCGCGGGCACGCTGTCGGGGTCACAGATCGACATCGCCCGCCGGCTCAACCGACACAAGTACGCGACCGCACTCGCCGCACACCAAACCGAACTGGTGGACCTGCTCGCGACTGCAGACATCACCGTCACCGCCAAGCTCGTCGATCACTGGCGCAAATGCGCCGACGCCGTCGCCGACGACGACCCGGCACCGGGGTTGGAGCCGGTGTGCGAGTTGATGTTCGGCCGCACGCTGGACAACGAACTGCACGGCACCCTCAACCTCCACGACGCAGCCGCGACCGAATTCGAAAAAGCCATCAACAACGCAATCACCCACGGCGGTGCCAACGAAACACGGTCACTGGCCGAACGCCAAGGCGACGCCTTGTACGACATCGCCGCGTTCTTCAACAAGAACCACACCGGTGACGGCACCCCCCGCCACTTGCCGTCTGTGTCGTTGTCGGCCGATGTCTCCACCGTGATCACCACCACACCCGAGGGTGTCAACGACGACACCCAACAACCCATGAGCCCGGCCTGCACCGCCACCTACCTGTGCGACTGCCGCATCCATGTGATCCTGCGCGAGGCCGACACCAACCCGGCGAAGTTCGGGGTCAGCACCTACAGCGTGCCCCGCAGCCTGTTTCGCAAGGTCGCTGCCCGCGACGGCGGGTGTCGTTTCCCCGGCTGCAACCGGCCCGTCAGGTTCACCGACGCCCACCACATCCATCACTGGCAACACGGCGGGGCTACGGACTACCGCAACCTTCTGCTGTTGTGCTCCAGGCATCACCACTACGTGCACCAACAACGACTGATCGTGAAGCTCGAGCCCAACGGCACCGCCCACTTCACCTGGCACCACGGCCAACACCGCCACACCCGACCCCGCGGCGCACCACCCACACGACCACGAATCCCCTCATCCGGGTAGCAACCCGCCAGCTGCAACACTGCCGAACCCATCCACTACCGCGGCACACGCCGCGGTAGCGGCGCGCTCAGACCGTGGTCCTCGGGATCGACGGCTCGGCCCCCGTTTCCCGAGGCGGGCTACTCTTCGCGAGCGATGGGGCACGCAGACGCGATCAGGGTGATCGAGCGACGGGCGATCGATCACCGAGCGGCTTCGAGAGCGCGTTGGGCGACGTCGACAGCCGTCGGGGATCTGGAGGTGTGGGCGGATCGACTGCGTTCGACCGGGCGTCTGACGGTGAACTTCCACCCGGACCGGATCGGTCGAGACGGCCGCTCGGTCGTTGCCGGACTCCTGGCCGATGGTGTGTATCGAAGCCAGTGGGTCACCGGCATCTCGACTGGAAGCCGATCGGCACTGCACGGCGGCGAACGGCACCGGTTCGAGCGCGAGTTCTTCGCCGGCGCCTACGACGACATCGACCCGGCTTCCGGCGAGCACCCCGTCTACGGCGCGTTCGACCTGTTGCTCGACGACCACGGCGGCTCGCCACGGTTCGGGTCCTGCTTCGCCGTGTTGCGGTCGCACGTTCGCGAACGAACGACGATGTGCGTGGGTGACAGTCACGCCGCTCCACAAGATGTCGGCACGTTCGACGAGCCGTGGAGCATCCTCGCCGGCCTCGGCGAACAGGCCGCCGAACGCAACCTCCTCAACCGAAAGCTCGACATCGAAGCGCTGATGGCGATCATCGAACGACAGGACCGGCCTCGGTCGGCGAGCCGGGACCTCGACGGCTACGTCGAGATCCAGGTCCACGGTGGCCTCGACATGGCCGAAGATGTCGAGGCCATCGTGCTCGATCCGTCCTTTCGCGGTAGCGACATCGAACAGGACAGTGCCGCCGCCGCTGCACAGTACGGCTTCGAGCTCGCGTGGCACCGAGGCTCCGAACTGGCTGTCGAACACGTCCCCGACGACTTCCGCGGCGCGACCATGCCAGCACTCGCGCGCCGCGTGGCCGGCGCCGACGGGATCGTTCACGCCCGAGCGATCGGCGTCGCTGCCGCTCACCACCCGTACGAAGAGCCCTCACTTCTCGGCGATCCTCCAGACTCGATGCCACAGCAACTGAAGTACCTGTGGCACACACTGCTCGCGCACGGCAACGACGCCGCTTCGTAGAACGGATCGCGTCACCGACCGCCGGCTTTCCGCGACGGCCGCAGCGAGGCGGACGTTGGCTGACACGACGTCAGCAGACGACCGGATCCACCGTCAGCGTGCCGTCCGTTGTGTCGAGCGTCGCGAGCGAGCCGAGTGGAAGCGCCGTCTGGTCAGGGGCTCCGCTCGAACCGATGAGATCGTGGCCCGCGAAGAGCCCTCCGAGCACCGGGACACCGAGGTGGCAAAGACGGTCGGCAAGGACATCAGCAAGTGTCCATCCTCGATCGGAGTAGCCCCGAAAGCCCTCGAACGACCCGAGCGCGACGCCGACGATGCCGTCGAGCGCTCTGGAGCTGATGAGTTGCGTGAGCTGCCGATCGATCGTTCCCAAGCCGACGACTCGTTGGTCTTCCAGGAAGAGGATGGCACCGGACATCGAAGGCATGCGCACACCGGTCGAGGTCGCCAGCGATGCCAGATTCCCGCCGATCAGACGACCTCGGACTGTCCCCGGGATGTCGGCAGCGGCGGACACCGCTCCGGGCACACGCCGTAGCACGAGTGGGTCGGTGGTCATCAGCAGTTGGCGGACCGAGGCCTGTGCCGCTTCCCCGACAAGACATCCATGGATCCCGCCGAGCTGGCAGTGGTGCAGCAGCGAGAGGTGCAGGTAGGTGATGTCGCTGAACCCGACGAGGGGCTTGGGGTCGGCCCCAACGGCTGCGAAGTCGATCTGATCGGCGATTCGGTACGCCCCGGCCCCTCCCCTGGTAGCAACGATGGCTCGGATCTCAGGGTCCCTGAACGCCTCGTTGAGGTCATCGAGTCGGTCCGCATCGGAGCCGGCCATGTAACCCCACTTGTCGAAGACATGAGGTGCGACTTCACCGCGCAGCCCCCAGCCATCGAGAACCGCGAGGCAGTTGTCGACCGAAGCTCGATCGGGAGAGCTGGCCGGAGACACAAGCCGAACGCGGTCACCAGGCCGCAGCCTCGGTGCAAGAAGGAACCCGGCCGTCATCGCGCCATCCAACCACATGGTTGATCCTGGCTGTTGCGCCTCGGGAACTGTTCGCACGGGCGCGCTCGGGCCGAAAACTCACGAGCCGGCGCCTCGTGTCGGCACTGTTGGGGCTGAGTGCGTGGCCGGCCATCTCGACACGGTGGGCGTTGCGGCTGCACCGAGCTTTGTGTGTTCCGCCAGCGGTCAGCGGACAGCGGTCGTCGTGCTCGGCTCTCCATGGATCGCCGGATATCAGCGGGGTACGGATGTGCTCGGCTGACATCATCTCCACCATGGACAACAAGCGGGCCACCGCAGTGATGGAAGCGATGGTGGCGATGTTCGCTTCCGGCGATCCTTCAGAAGCGTCTGCCTCTGTGGATGAGGCCTATCTTGACCACCAAGGTCTCGGAGCGGGTCCCCTCCACGGTGTCGACGGCTTCGCCTTCGTGGTTCGTGCGAACTTCGCGTCGTATCGACACCTCGAAGTGCAGATCGAGGACCTGTTCGCATCCGGTGATCGCGTGGCGGCCAGAATCACATGGGTCGGCCGTCGCAGCAACGGCGAGCACACCACACGCGAGACGATCGACATTCTTCGCGTCTCGGGTGGTCGAGCCATCGAGCACTGGGGTGCTGCCGTCTGAGGATTCCTCGCGCACCCCAGCGCTCGACCACCCACTCCTACTGCTTCGAGCGGGCTCGCGTCGAGGGATGGCAGGGACGTGGGTGCTCGGGCAGCATGGCCCTGATGCGAAATCCGCTTGCTGGTCGAGGCGTCGGTTGGTCAGGATCGTGTGATGGATCCTGTGGTGAGTCGGGTACGACCGAGCGACGCCTCGGAGCTCAAGAAGATTCGACTGGCCGCGCTGCTCGACTCTCCGTTCGCTTTCGGTTCAACCCATGAGGCCGAGGTGCAGCGGACGGACCAGGATTGGCAGCTGCGGGCGGAGCGCTCGTCGGCGGGGAGCGACAGCGTCACCTTTCTGGCCTGGAGAGATCGCACGCCCATCGGGATCACCGGCGGGTACCGGCCCGAGCACTCGCCGGAGGCCGTCGAACTGGTGTCGATGTGGGCGGCCCCGAGCACCCGACGTTCGGGTGTCGGGCGTCTGCTGGTGCAGGCCGTCATCGACTGGGCGATCGACACTGGTTCGTCGTCGGTCGGGTTGTGGGTGACGCGCGGCAACGAGCCCGCTCAACGGCTGTATCAATCGATCGGGTTTCGCGTCACCGGTGAGCACCAACCGCTGCCGTCCGACCCGTGCAAGGACGAGGTGCGCATGGTGCTCGGCCTCGACGCTCGCTGAGCGAGGACGGTCTTCTCGGCAGATGCGGAGCGGCCCGCTCGTCCGAGCCTGACGCAGCCGCGTCCGGCATTGCTTCAGTCGGTGCGCCGACCCAGCAACGCGAGGAACTGGGCCGTAGGTGATGGGTCGCTCGTCACCACCACGTCGGCGCTGAAGAACGGCGGCTGGCGCATCGCCGCGATCACCGGGGTGGCCTGCTCGGTGGCGTGAGCGACGAGGTCGTCGTCGAGTTGGTCGGCGACGCGCCCGGCGCGGGCCAGATCCCACGTGTGCGCGAGCGTGTCGACGACGTTCCACGCGAGGAAGTTGTCGACCGTCTCCTCGGCCCGGAACGTCTGCACGGTGTGGTCGAGCACGCCGGGAGCGTCGAGGGCTGCGAGCACCGACTCGCGCGCGACGGACCACGCACGCAACGGATCGGAACCTGCGAGGTCGCCTGGCGTGCCGTACGGGTTGAGCGTCGGCTCGACGCCACGCGCCAGCGACTCGACGTAGCCCTGCACGGCGATGACGTGACCGAGCACGTCACGTGCGGTCCACCCCTCGCACGGCGATTGATTCGACCATGCCGAGGCAGGCACCATGCGCACGACGTGGTCGAAGCCGTACAGCGCCTTTGTGTAGATGCGAAGGTTCTCGGTCATCTGCGCACCGTAGTGGACGTGGCGCGAGGCGCTCACGCCTTCAGGCGGGTGTTGTCGGGGTCGTAGAGCGGGCGGTCGTGGCGGGTGGCCGGGATCGGCTCGCCGTAGACCTCGATGACGAAGTCGTTGCGCTCGGCAAGCTCCACCGGCAGGTAGCCGTAGGCGATCGGCTTGCCGATGGTATGGCCGAAGTTGGCGCTGGTGGTGAAGCCCACCACGGCGCCGTCGGCGATGATCGCTTCGCCGCTCACGGGGTACGCCATCGACTCGAGTGTGAACGTGCACAGCGTGCGCGCGACCCCTGCCTCCTTCTGCGCGACCAGCGCGTCGCGGCCCAGGAAGTCGCCCTTGTTCAGGTTCACCCGCCAGCCGAGGCCGGCCTCCCACGGCGTGGTGTCGGGGGTGACATCGGTGCTCCAGTACACGTAGCCCTTCTCCATGCGCATCGTGTCGATGGTGCGATACCCCACGTCGACGATGCCATGTGCCTGGCCGGCTTCGTGCAGCAACTCGTAGACGTGCGCGGCGTACTCGGTGGGTATGTGCAGCTCCCAGCCCAGCTCGCCGACGTAGCCGATGCGCACGGCCAGCACGGGCGCCGAGCCGATGGTGATCTCGCGCGCCTTCGCGTACCGGAACGCTTCGTTGCTGACGTCGTCCTCGCACACGGACTGCAGCACGTCGCGGCTCTTCGGGCCGACGACGTTGACGACCGCTCGCGCGGAGGTGAGGTCGCGCACGATCACCGAGCCGTCGTCGGGGGAGTTGGTGCGGATCCAGCCCATGTCGTGTGCGCCGAACGCAGAGCCGGTGACCACGTAGAAGCTGTCGGGTGCGGTGCGGATCATGGTGAGATCGCACTCGATGCCACCGCGCACGTTGCACAGCTGCGTATAGATGACGGTACCGACCGGCTTGTCCATGTCGGCGACGCTGAGCCACTGCGCTGCGGCCAGCGCGCCAGGCCCGGTGATCTCGAACTTGGCGAAGCTGGTCTGGTCGATGAGGCCGACGTCTTCACGCACAGCCAGGTGCGCGGCGCGGACGTGCGGCCACCAGTTGGGCTCGGTGAACGACGGCTGATCGACGGGCTCGACGCCGTCGGGAGCGAACCAGTTCGGGCGCTCCCACCCGCCGCGCGACCCGTAGACCGCGCGGTGCGCAGCGAGGGTGTCGTGCAGCGGGCTGCGCCGGATGCCGCGAGCGGTGACCTTCTCGCTGCCGGGGGCCGCCAGCTTGTAGTGATGCGCGTACATCTCGACCATCCGCTTGTCCATGAACCGGCGAGTGGTGTGGTGGAACGAGAAGCGGCGCACGTCGAGCGGCCACAGATCCAGCGACGGACGGCCCTCGAGCATCCACTCGGCCATCATCTTCCCCGCGCCGCCGCCGGCGGCGATGCCATAGAGGAAACCGGTGGCCACGTAGTAGTTGTCGAGCTCGGGCACGCGGCCCATCACGAAGTCGGCATCGGCGCTGTAGGGGATCGGGCCGTTGAGCAGCGTACGAATGCCGGCGGTCTCGAGGCATGGTGTGCGCTTGGTGCCCAGCTCGGCGAGCTGTGCGAAACGGTCGAAGTTGGGCTCGAACAGCTGACGCTGGAACGACGCCGGAATGCCGCCGTCGTTGCCCGATCCGGTGCCGAACGCAACCGTGTCGGGTTCGTAGCCGCCGATCAGCAGGCCCGGGCCGTCGGGCTTGTAGTACACGAGGTGGTCGGGGTCGCGCATCGTGGGCATCTTGCCCAGCTCCACCGGGGTGTAGCCCTCGATCGGGCCACTGATCAGGTACTGGTGCTCCACCGCAGTTGCGGGAATGCGCACGCCCGCCATGCGGCCCACCTCCATGCCCCACATGCCGGCCGCGTTGACGAGCATCTCGCACTCGATGTCGGCACTGGTGCCGGTGCCGTCGGTGTTGGCGGTGTGGACGGTGTGCACGGTGGTGCACCGGCGACCATCGACCGTGATCGAGGCGACCCGCGTGTGTTCGTGGATCTTCGCGCCGCGCATGCGGGCCCCGCGAGCGATGGCCTGGGTAACCGACGCCGGGTCGATGTAGCCGTCGGTGGGGAGGAATGCGGCCGCGAGCACGTCGT
>Ga0138256_10003690_pt1 | contig 16240 bp, 16 predicted proteins | sample KNB2016incub_MG_FD_105486 | JGI IMG/M metagenome (GOLD analysis project Ga0138256, IMG submission 105486) | Active sludge microbial communities from wastewater in Klosterneuburg, Austria - KNB2014incub_MG | ecosystem: Engineered > WWTP > Activated sludge > Unclassified | place: Austria... | reverse complement strand
GTCATCCGCAGAGTGGCCACTTACGAATACACCAAGATCCATGAGCCCTAAGAACCTCAAAAACCCCAAGGCCGTGAAGGCCGCGTTCGCCAAAGTGTTGAACGACTTCAACGAGGAAGAACTGTTGGAGATGGAAGCACTCGCCATCGGCCATGCTTACCTGAGCGAAGCCCAGCGCATCATGGACGAACGGGGTATGCTCAAAAAGGACCTGGCCGAGAAGATGAACGTGTCGCCGAGCTTCCTCACCCAACTCTTCCGTGGCGATAGGCCCGTGAGCGACTACCACAAGGCGCAACTGGCACGGATCTTCAACATCCAATGGGAACTTAGAGCCGTGCCCTCGGCAAAGCCGCACGCGAAGGCCAGAGGCATGGGACCATCAACAAGACCGGCAAGCATGGCGGCGGAGCCTGCGGCGAAGTATGGCCGTTCCGGTACTGGCGGGAAGAGGGCAGGCGGGGGAAAGGCTTAGTTGAGTTGGACAGAGCCGCTGATCGGGTACGCCAAATGCCGTGGAACGAGGATATGTTCGCGGTGTTAATGGAGGCGTGCAAGTATTGCTCGCTGGGGCAGCTCACGGCGGCGATGTTCGAGGTGGGTGGGCAGTATCGACGCAACATGTAGTCCCATTCATCACTTAGCTTTGGGACATGTTACTCGACCGTGGCTTCCGTATCGACCTCACCCCTGATCAAGTGGTGGAGCTTGCCAAGCAACTGCCCGGCAAGGAGAAGGATGCGCTACTCAAGGCGTTCGAGCGTGAGCGTGCCCTTGACCGTCTTAAGGTGATGATGGTAGCGCTCAAGGACGTGGACATCGACGAGGAGACCATCCGCAAGGAAGTGGATATCGTAAGAGCCAAACGCTATGCGGCGCGGAAAAAGAAGGCAGCACCCGCAACGCGTCGTCGTTGACATCAACGTTCTGATCAGCTTCCTCATCGGTAAGCGACTGGGAGGATTCATGTCGCTGTTGCGTGAAGGGGAGTTCGTGCTCTTGGTCAGTCCGCCCTTGCTGGCTGAGTTGGTCGATGTGGCTGCCCGCCCCAAGTTCCGCCCGCATTTTCCCGTGGAGTTCGCCCACCAACTTGCAATGACCCTCACCGAAGCGGGCGAGTTCGTGGACGTTGAGGCAATAAGTCCAACACCCCTGTCCCGAGACCCCAAGGACGACTACCTGCTGATGATGGCACAGAAGGGCAAGGCCGATGTGCTGGTGACCGGTGACGACGACTTGCTCGTTCTTGAACGATACGGCTCTACTCGCATCCTGAGCGCCCGTAGCTTCACCGAGGAGTTCCTCACATGATCATGGGCGTCAACACCTTCCGCAGCAGCAAGGGCTCACCCACGGTATTGCCCGCCGTACGGCGGATGATCCGCGCCACCGAGGAAGAGAAGGAAGCGCAGGATCTGTCCCGCCTTAGCGGGATCGTCACCGTGGAGAATCTGCAGAAAGCCTACACCGACGAAAGCGCGACCTGGTTGCGCAAATTGCAAGCTGAGCGACGGAGGAGCGAAGTCCCGCCCAACGGGAAGGCCGCGATCAAGAACATGTTCGAGATGCTGATGGAAGCGACGAAGTATTGTTCGCTTGGGCAGCTTACTGCTGCGATGTTCGAGGTGGGCGGGCAGTACCGGAGGAATATGTAGGAACGTGTAACACTGAGCATAAGCGAAGCGGCACAACGCAGGGCGCGAAGCGAAAGAGGAGTCGAAGTGTGGGCGTTCCGGCTCGAAGACTCGCCGTCGGGCCATTCGTTTCAAATCCTCGCCTAAGACGGCTCCGGGCTTTCCGGTACAATCCCTAACGCGAAATGATCAACGCCAAGATTCCTGGAGCTTCAGCTTTCTTCGACCGGCATTGCGAGAATGGCATCCATCTCAATAGCTCCGAGACTTTCGATCATCGGAAGGATCACAGGTGAGATTGCACTGCACACTCGACTGATTTGGGTGGGGATGTCCTCTCCGTCACCCTCACTGTCGTTGCGCTTATCCGAATCCTGCAACAGCGCCAAACCAACAAGCACCAACCCGAATTTGTATCGTGCTTCAATGGCCTTGACTTCTTCATCGCGCCTAGCCTTTATCTCAGTTAGGAGATGAACATTATCGGTATTGACAAAGAAGTCGTAGCCATCCTCCTCTGAACCCTTCACGCGCAACGCGGAGTGACCGTTGAAGTCCTGTTCCTTCCAATAGTGTCCGCTTCTTCCGTCCTCCGTCAACTCAATGATGTTTGGGATTGCGAATCCATTGGGCTTCACAGCATCGCGACCCTCTTCATCAGAACTAGGGGGTTTCCGGGATCCTCCACCGCCTTTCCCCTTGGTCAAAGGCTCAACCACTGCGGCATAGAACTCTTCGACGATCGGCATCGACCGGCTTACATCTATGACCTGGCTTCGTATGCTCAGGACTTCTCCAACCGCCGTGTTATTCACAGTAATGTTCAGATGTGCTACGCCGTTCCAAAGGTTGATGGAGTAGTCGTCACTCTCAACTCCGTTTACGAGCAGCTTGAAGGTGCCGGGGTCCTTTCCTCGATCGAAATAATCGTTCGTGACATCGGTCCTAAAGTCCACCCTGAATTTGCTTCCAAGGTGCGCTGTCTTTGGTCTGTTCTGGGGGTACTTTTTCACCAAGGAGAACACTGTCGGAAACTCCTTCCCTGCGAAAGTTGGTGCGGGCGCGGCACTCTCCGATGCGAATGGGTTTGCAATGTTCTGCCCACGAATGAAGAGCCGTGCAAGAGTTGGTGAAGTGCGCAGTACGCTCTCCAAAATATCAGCGAGCGGCTTCGAGTCCTTCAACTTGCTCTCAACCTCTTCGCGCCTTCTCTTCTCTTTGAGCAGTCTCAGCCCTTGATGGTGCTTTAGGGCATCCTCCAATTCGCGTTCAATGTCAAGCCTCAATGGGCAGTTGCTAAGCCGGTCTCTACTGTTCATGAACAGATCCTCACGGTCTCGGCCATTGATCTCTGAGCAATCGAGGACCACAAGGATGGACTCTGCCAAATAGCCTAGGCCTACAGCCTTTCGATTGAAGAAGGATTTCGAAAGAGTGCCATGTGTTTGTCCGTTGATGGCGAAGATTATCCCTTCATCCTTGGTGTACTTCTCGTGCTTCCCCTTCTTGAAGACGTAGATGGAGTATCGCATCTTCTGCCCATTCACAGGTAGCAGACCGGAAGTAGGAAATCCCTCTTCGATATTGTCCGACTTGTCTTCGTCAATGCGCACGGAAAGCCCGGCAAGGACTCCCTCATAGCTGTGACCTGAGTAGCCCTTCCTTCTCTCGTACAATCTTACCGGTAAGGCGAGTTGTGGCATCAGAGTGGACAACTTGTTGTAAAGATCAAAGAGAATGTTGGTCCGCAGTCCGGGCCCGATGTTGTACTCGTAGAGTTTGATGAATGTCCCATACGTCATCGGACTCCCGTAAGGGTTGGGGTACTCCGACGGGAGTATGTCAAGGCTGTCTGCTGCGAAGAAGGGTATGGTATCGCTTGGCGCGAGGTATTTGTAGTTGGAGCTTCTGACCCCCTGCGCTGGATCCTCTCTCCGAATGACAGTGAAGCCCCAAAAACTTGCGGTGGGGTCATGGTCCTTCTGTGCGACGGCTGGGTTCCTCTTTGAAAGGACCAACTGGACATTCCTTTCACCGCAGAACCTGAACACTCCGGTTCCGCCCATGTTGAATTTCCCTTGCACGAACGGCACCCTTAGCTTGTTGGATTTCCGGAGGGATAGGATTGTCGTCGGCAGCTTGGCGGGAGACTGACCTTCCCCTTTGTCTGCAATCGTGAATGTGGGGTTGCTTTTCTGGCCAGTTGCAATCAGGCAAATGTTTTCCGCAAGTTTGCTTCGCTCGCTCGCGGTAATGTTTGTGAGCTTTCCTTCATCGATCGCGTAGTAGAGGATAAGTGCTTCTTTGATGCTCTGCGGTGCTTCGTTGGCATCAGGCCTAACGCCGCGCTGCTGACAAGCACCCATAAGAACTGCGTCGACCGAGTTGATGAGCTTCTCAACTAGCGCTGTTTCTGGCTTGCTCTGCTGATTGCCAATGATTGAGAAGTTGTTCTCATCCTTGTCGAAGTACTTCCATGAATCAGGATCGTCCCAGTACCCATTCTCCTTCAGAATTGCTATTACGTCCTCCTCGGTGTCACACTTGACCAGTGCAAGGCAGAGTTCGTTGAGGTTCATGGTTGTCAGTTGAGATGAGTTGACTATCGGGGTCTAGGAAGTGAGGATGGGAAGGCTGGTTTGCGGAAGCTAGAACTTGAACCCGCTGTCATCGCTGGCTGCCGACCCGGAGCGAAACTTGTCGAATGTGGAGCGCAACTTCTCCTTGACTACACGTTCCATCTTCCTCACCTCTGCTTCGGTATAGTCGTAGTTGGCCTTGTTGCTACACTTGGAGAGGCTGTCAAGCGCATCTAAGGCTTTCTGTACTCTACTTGCAGCAACTTTCAAGAACCTGTCACGTTTGGGCTTCATTGTATGTGTCAGTATGGGATGGCAAATATAGCGGCAAATATATCAAATGCAATTCGACCATACTGAGCGACTCATATACGCGACCTCCGCTGCCGGGCGAGGAGCGTCTTTGGTCAACGTTGTCCTGTCATCATGCGGATTGCCGAGAAGCACGAACGACTGCAATAGGTGGAATCCGGCGTACCGTACTTTCCCAAAGTGAAAGTCCCCGCACCCTCGCCCAACACCGTCCGCGTTGCGCTGCGGCCCACCGTAGCGGATCGGCACCGCGCGCGTGAGCAGGGCACCTCCGGCGCCATCCCCTAAAAAGGTTCTCCGTTTCCGGACTACGCATCCGGTAGCACCCCTCACGCCCTCGCAGACGTCACCTGGCTGAACGGTCCTTCGCCCGCTGCGAGGATGGCGCGCACGCGGAAGTGGTGCATCCGTCCGGGTTCAAGGCCCAGTATTTCTGTGCGGATCCGCGTGGTGAAGGCGATCGGGTGCCAAGCACTTTCATCCAGAATGTTTCCGTCGTTCACGAACACCTGATAGGTGCGCGCGCCGTGTATCCGGTCCCACCCGAGCTTCACCCTTCCTTCTGAAGCGCCGCGTTTGGCATTGAGGAAGGAGGGGGCGATGAGCGAAGTGATGCGCACCGGTGGGTTGCGCGGTTCGAAGCCGCTGGTGATCTGTTTCCCGATATCCCCCGGGGCTGCGCTCATGACATACTTGGCGAGGTACACCATGAGCTTCTCCAACTCCGCGTGACGGACCCAGCGGAGAGCCACAGCGGCGAAACCACCGCCGAAGGATGCCGCGAAGGCATACTCCAAAGCCACACGGGCAGCGGCGATGGTGGCCAAACTGGGCGTGGGGTTCGGGAAATGCGGATTGCCTGCCATCTTCTCCTCGATGTATAGGGTCTTCGAGATCAAGGCACCGGAGGGGAGGTCCTTCACGCCGGCGCGGATGCAGTGGACGTTCATGGTCGTTGAGTTGGTGGCTTCAACGGGGTCTCCACCTGCCGGGTTCCATTTGGGGAACGCCAATGAGTTGAACGATCCGCGCGTTGCCATGCTCACCTCGGCGGCGTTCCTCTGGTGATCCGCGAAAACCTTGCACCGGAATTGTTCATTCCCCGAATGCTCCATCGGGGGTATGCACCAGAAAGGACCGTTCCCCAAATGGTCCATCGCTGTCCTGCTCCACTCTTGCATGTTCCCCGAAAGGACCATCGGTGCCTTGCGCCGGAAAGGTTCATTCCCCGAATGGCCCATCGGCGTCTTGCACAAGACAGGAATGTTCCCCGAATGGTCCGCACGGTTCCGGATCATTCCGATCCCATTCCCGAAATGGACCGCGGGATGCATGCGCACGGAGTGTGCGGCCTCTCGCATGGCATCCGTTGGAGCACTGGGACCGAGCCCGGGTCGCGGCAATAGACCTCTTTCCTGATTCATCCACTCCTTCTCGTCATCGCGAGCAAAGCGAAGCGAGGGAGAAGGATAAAGGATGAGGTGCAAAGGGGCGTGACTGAATTAGGAAAGAGGTCAAATGTTCCTCATACCTGCGCCGGGTCTCCGTCTTCGGGACCCTGCGCCTGGATGTCCATGACCCATCTTGCAAATGGCCGACCTCGGACGTTCACCGGCCCGGCCTGGAAGTAGCGCCGCTCCCGACGGGACGTTCCCCGACGACCTTCCGCACACGCACTATCCCGCCCAGGCTTGCGTTGATGGGGAGAACCCCGGCGAGGTGCATGCCGTTGAAGCCGCGAAACCATGATCGTTCAGACGCATAGCCCGGAGCAAGTGGTGCGCGAAGCCTTCCGCGACCTGCCCGCCATGTGGAACAAGCTGAAGCAACCCATTGAGCGCTTGCAGCGCAACGTGCGCAAGGACAGATCCCTGCGCCTGCAACCCCAGCTGCACGAGTACCGCAGTCACGAGGGGAACAACTGGCTGGTGGCCATACTGCCCACGAAGAAGGTGCTGCAGATCGCTCCCTTCGTGTGGTACCGGGGCGCGGATGGCTACTATCGTGCGGCGCGCATCGTACAGGATGGCGTGTGCTTCCACATCAGCCACCATGTGTTCGAGCAGTACGCCGCCCGTTTCAACCGTACCGGTGACGGTCTCTCCCGCATGAAAGAGTTCATCCGCGAGAACATGGACTTCGGCATGGAGTATTGCCTGGACAACGATGAAGTGCGCGTGGGCGTGCGACACGGCTACATCATCGGCAAGTGGGTGGTGCCCCACAAGTTGGCACAACTCATCACCTTCGTGGACCACGGAAAACTGCACGCCGACCAGCATGAGCAGATGGACCGGTTGGATCAGCAGCGTGCGGAGGGCCTGCGCCCCCTGCGCATTCCCGGGAGCAACGTGAAGCCTTGGGACCTTCCGCCCCCGACCGAATGAAGGCCTTGTTCGCCAACAGGCGTCCTCTGTGGGATCATCAGTGGATGTGATCACGTGCTAAGCGATCATCGGCATCTGAACCCTTCCGCGCGAACGGTGTACGGATGCGTCGATGCTGCTGCTCCTTCATCCCCTTCGCGTGCTCGGTCTGTTCGCCGTGTGCGTTGCACGTCTCTTTTCCTCAACCCTCTCCGCGCAGGATCTCTCCGGCTCCTGGCACGGTGAACTGGTGCGCGGGATGAACGAACGCTTCGTCATCGACATGGATCTCGTGGCGGATGCAGGCCGCATCACGGGCACCAGCCACATCACCTTCCCGTTCCAAGAGGAGCACTACGCCAACATGGCCATCGAAGGGGAGCGGTACGGCGGGCGTTACCATTTGCGCGAGTCGCGGATCCTGGAGCAGAGTGCCACCAGCTACCGTTGGGTGGTGCAAGGCGGTGCGCTGCGGTTGGATACCAATGGTGTGCAATGGCGCCTCTATGGCGAGTGGCAACCGCCGGGCTGCGAACCGGGTGAACTCATGCTGGTGCGTACCAAGGAAGTGCGTCGTTCCGAACCGGTGCTCACGCCGCTGCCGATCGTGCTTCCGCGACGCGTGGAGGGCCGCGAGGTGCACTGGGCGGCGAAGGTGGATGTGCGTGCGGACACCTTGGTGCTGCTGCTTTACGATGACCGCCGCATGGACGGCGACACGGTAACGCTGTTCCTGAACGGCGAATGCATCGCACGCCGGATCGCGGTGCCGCACCGCGCTTCCATGCGCGCCATCCCGATCCGTTTGTTACCCGGCGTGAATTACCTGGTGATGCAGGCCGAGAATGAAGGGAGCGAACCGCCCAATACCGCGGGCCTCGTGCTGCACGCAGCAGGAGAGGAGCATCGATTGATCATGCGCGCTACAATGAAGCAGAGTGCAGGACTGCGGATCGTGTGCACGCCGTGAAGGTGTGCGGGTCTGTCGGTCGTGCGGAAGAACCACGCGATCGCCCGGATGATCCGCAACCGTGGTTGTTCGGGTAAGTGATCGGACAGGATCGCAGGAATAGGTAGCGCATCGAGCCCAGCGGTGGTTTCACGGATGTCCGGCATCCATCCGCGCGATCGTCGTTTCTTTAAGCAGCCCGATCACAACCACCACGATGAAGAACCTCGCCCTCCTCACCCTCGGCCTTGCCATGCTGCACGTTGCACCTGTGCGCGCCCAATCCATGGAAGAACTGCTGCCCAGGATCGCGGCGGAGAAGAACGACAGCGCGCGGTTCTACCTCGCCTTCAGCGGCCTCACCACCTCCGAAACGAATCCGGTGGATGACATGCACAACGCCGATGTGCTGTTGGTGCATGGGCAGATGAGTGGCGACAAGGTGAGCCAGGTGCAGGGGCTTGCTTGCCTGGGCTACGACTACCGCGCCTTTGGCAGCACAGCGAAGAGCCTGGAGTACGACCTGAAGGCCAAGGCTGTCGCTGAAGAGAGCGGGGATCCGCGCTTGATCTCCTGTGCGTACACCGTTCTGGCCGCGAACTACCTGGACCTGCATGAATACCCCACAGCCATCGAATACGGTCGCAAGTGCTTGGAGAACGCAGCCAAGCATGAGGTGAACCTGTTCTCCATCGTCGGGAACCTGCTCCTGGGAGAGATCTACCTGGCCGACGGAAAACTGGACTCCGCGTTGACCTATACCCAGAAGTCGTACGAACTCTCCATGAGCAGCGGGATCCCGTATTCCCTCGGGGAGATCTATGTGCAGCTGGGCCATATCCAAGCCAAGCTGAAGAACCCTGCGCTCGCGCGTTCCTACTTCGACTTGGCGTTGGAGACGGGGCGCCAGATCGGATCACCGAAGTTCATCAACATCGCCCACACCGCGCTGGCCGAGTTGCATACCGATGCCGGGCAGCCCGACTCCGCGATCGTGTGCGCCAAACAGGCGATCGCTGCCGTGCAAGGAACGCCCTTCGCCACCATGGTGATGAAGCCCGCGCAACTGCTTACCGAACTCTACCGCAAGAGCGCGGTGGACAGCGCCTTCAAGTATTCCGAGATGTACAAGGCCGCGGACGACAGCTTGTACAACATCAAGGCGATCCAACAGACGCAGTTGATGACCTTCGAGGAGGAGGCGCGTCAACAGGAACTCGCGGTGGTGCATGCCGAGGAGGAGGAGGCACGCTCGAACAACATCCAGATGGCGCTCATCGCCTTGGGCATCGTGGTGTTCATCCTCGGCTTCCTCATCTTCAGCCGGAGTTACGTGGCCAGTGCGAAGGCGATCTCCTTCCTCTGCGTGGTGGCGTTGCTCATCGTCTTCGAATTCCTCAACCTGCTCTTGCACCCCATCATCGGAAGCATCACGCACCACTCGCCGATCTTTACACTCTTGGCATTGGTGTGCATTGCGGCATTGCTCATACCACTGCACCACCGACTGGAGAAGTGGGCGAAGAAGCTGCTGGTGGAGAAGAACGATGCGATACGCTTGGCCAAAGCAAAAAGGACCGTGGAGGAATTGGAGGCGCGTTCGGCCGCAGCGGGATCCTGACCTGCAAGTAGCCGCACCGCTGATGCGAGGCTTCGCATGGCAACGGCGTGTGGTGTTCGGCAGATCCTGCGCGCCACTACCTTGGTCACACGATCCTTAATTCACTCGCACATGACCTGGAAGAAAGGCCGCGGCAAACTCGGTCCACTGGAACCACTGATCGGTAGTTGGGTAGCAAGCGCGGACTCGCCCATGGGCAAGGTGGAATGCACGCGGGTGTTCAAGCCGGTGTTGGGCGAGAAGTACATCACATTGAATTGCACGTGGAGCTTCGGTAAGGGCGCGTATGAAGAGCACGCCATCTTCGGCGTGGACGACGGTACGCTCTCCTTCTGGTCCTTCACCTCGGACGGCAAGCGCAGCAACGGGGTACTCAGCAGCGCGCCGGACATCCACACCACCGCTATCTGCTTCGAGGCGAAGATGCCCGCCGGGATCGCGCGCCAGATCTATTGGCCCAACGAAGCAGGTGGCTTCAACTGGGCGGTGGAGAGCAGGACGAAGAAGGGCTGGAACCGTTTCGCACTGCACCATTACAAGGCCGGGAAGTAACAGCGGAAGGTGGCTCCTTGTGATGCTCGGCCACGGGAGCCAACTGTTGCGCTCTTTGCAACAGGTCAACGGGAGGTGCGCCGACTGGTGAAGCGTGACAGTGAATACTACAACCTCGAGATTGATCATTGCGGTGGGGTACTGGGTGAACAGCCACGTGGGCATGCACTTCCGGCGCTGGGCCACATCACGGTACCTGCCCGACCCGCCGCACCCCCAGTTTCCAGACACCACGTACCGAAAGCGTATCCCGGATCGTGACACGGGGATCGCCCTGCACCAACACCAGATCCGAGCGCTGGCCCAGCGCGGTCGTGCAAGGAGAACCGCTCGGCCTTGGTGGAGATCGCGCTGCGGGGCGCTTGTTCCGGTTTGAAGCCTCCTGTCACCCTTCCCACTTCTTCAACTTCGCATACAGTGTGGTGATCCCGATCCCCAGCAAAGTCGCCGCCAACGTCTTGTTGCCACCGGTGTGCTGAAGCACGCGCCGGATATGCTCACGTTCCACGTGCTCGAGATCATACACCGGGGAGGTGGATGTATTGCTGCTGGACCGCTGCAATTCAAGGGGCAGGGAAGGGGCATCCAAGAATGGTCCGTCACACAAGATGCATGCGCGCTCGATCACGTTCCGCAGCTCGCGCACTTGCCCCGGCCAAGCATGTGCGGACAACAGTTCCAAGGTGGCATTATCGATGCCGGTGATGGGTTTGCGGAGTTTCGCGGCAAAGCGCTGGAGGAAGAAGTTGGCAAGCAAGGCGATGTCCATGGGCCGTTCCGCCAAGGCGGGCATGCGGATCACGAACGCGGCCAGCCGGTAATAGAGGTCCTCCCGGAAACGGCCGTTCGCGCTGTCCTGCAAGAGGTCGCGGTGCGTGGCGGCGAGGAAGCGGACATCGACCTTCCGGGGGACGGTATCGCCCACGCGGAGGTAATCGCCGGTCTCGAGCACGCGCAGCAATTTGGACTGCAGCTCCAGCGGCATCTCCCCGATCTCGTCCAGGAAGAGCGTCCCCCCTTTGGCTGCTTCGATCAATCCCTTTTTGTCCTTTCCCGCCCCGGTGAAGGCGCCTGCCACGTGGCCGAAGAGCTCACTTTCCAAAAGCGCACCGCTCAGCGCACTACAGTTCACGGCGAGCATTACATGTCCGGCTCGTGCGCTGGCTGCATGGATAGCGTTCGCGAAAACTTCTTTCCCTACGCCGGTGGTCCCTGTCATAAGCACTGTGGCCTCTGTGGGCGCTACTTTCCGGGCCAGTTCGATCGTTTTCTGAATAGCGGGAGAGCGACCGATCACACCTGCGAACGGATCCGACGGGACTTCGTGCGGAACGACATCCCGGCGCTTCGCCTGTTCGAGCGCACCGCTCACTGTGGGCAACAGCTTCGCATTGTCATCACCCTTCACCAGGTATTGGAATGCACCATTGCGCATGGCCTGCACCGCATCGGGGATCGAGCCGAAGGCCGTCATCACCACCACTTCGGCGGTGGGTGCGATCGAGCGCAGGGCACTTGTCAATTCCACTCCGTTGGCATCCGGCAACTTCACATCGCACAGCACCACGGGGAAGGGTACTTCCTTCATCCGCAACAGCCCAATTGCACCGGTCTCTGCGGTGGTCACCGCATAGCCTTCGCCCTCGAACACGCGCCGGAGCATGTTGCGGAATTGGGGCTCGTCATCGATGATGAGCAGGCGGGGAGCGGCGGTCATACCGCGAAGTAACAGCAGCGGTGCGCTATGCAGTGGGTGCGCCGGCGAAGCGGATGGTGAACACCGATCCATTTGCGGTGGAAGCGGTCAGGGAGATATCGCCGTTCATGGCACGCATGAAGTCGCGAGCGATGGACAAACCCAGGCCGGAGCCGCTGCTAGCATGGGGATTGAAACGTTCGAAGAGGTGCGCCTGCTGTTGGTCCGTCAGGCCTGCACCTTGATCGGTCACCGAGAGCAATACCGCGCTGCCTTCTTTCCTTGTTGTAAGTGCGACCAGCCCGGCTTGTGGGCTGTGCCGCACGGCGTTGCTCAACAGGTTGATGAGTGCCCAGGATGCTTTTTCGGTATCGGCATGCACGAGCAGGTCTTCTGGCTCCAGGTGGACGTCGATGCGCACCTGCTTTGCATCGGCAGCGGTATGCAAAGCACTCACGGCCTTGTGTACGATCCCGCTCAGTGCATGGTCGCCAAGGGCGACTCGGATGCGGCCGGTCTCGATCTGCGTCAGGTCCAGCAATTCACTTACGATCCGCACCAAGCGCTGGTGGTCCTTCCGCAGGTCCTCCAATATGGCGCGTTGCTGCTCGTCCATCCGTTTACTGTTCTCCAGTAGTCCGAGCCCGAGGTCCGTACTTGCCAACGGGGTCTTCAGTTCATGGCTGATGGTGGCGAGGAAGTGCGTGCGGGCCTCGTCGCGCTCTTGGAAGGGTGTGATGTTGTGCAGGAGATGCACGGTGCCCAGATCACCTTTCGCACTGCGTATGGGGGCGTGGCTGCTGGTAAAGAATTGCTCCTTGCCGCCCACCACGGCCTTGAAAGGGCGGCTTTCTCCATCGGCCAGCACATAACGGAGCAGGTCGTTGCGTGCAACGAGTTCATTGGTCGTTCGCCCGATGAGCTCCGCTTCGCTGAGACCCAGTAGTTCGACGGCTTTCAGGTTCGCGAAGATGATGCGGCCTTCGTGGTCCACACCGAACGCAGCATTCACCATGCTGTTGAGGATCGCTTCCACGCGGCTCTTCTCTGTCATGATCAACGCCAAGTTGCTGTTCTCCCATTGCTCCAATTGAGCGGACATGTCGTTGAAGGATGTTGCAAGAGCACCAAGCTCATCGCCCCGGAACATGGGTATGCGATGCCTGTAATTGCCCTTCGCCACTTGTTCCACGGCGATGCGCAAACGCCCGATCGGTTCGGTGATCAAACGAGGGAAGGCCAGGCTGAAAGCAAGACCGACCACCAAGGTCAATGCGCCGATGACCCAAAGGCGCTGCTCGGCGGCTTTAGCGGTGGCCAACGCCGCTTCGTTCTTGCGGTTGATCGCGTCCAGGTTGACGCGAAGAATGCCGGTAAGGTCCGTGTGCAACCGTCCCACCTGATCGGAGGCGCCATTCCAATTTTCGAAGTCCATACGAAGGTTGGCATTGAACTCGGCCTCACGCACTTCGGTGGCATTGCCTTCCTGAAGGTCCAACTGTTCCCGAAAGGCTACCGGATCGTTCCGGTACAGCGCTTCCTGCATCGCTTGCACATACCTGATGGACTCGTAGTTATCCGTCAGGATCGTCTTTGCATCTGTTTTCAACCGGTCCAGTTGGTAGATGCCGATCCCGGAGCTCAACAGCAGCAATGCGAATAGGAAGAGGGTCCCCAGCGTGAGCCGTTTGCGAATGCTGAGCGTCATTTCAGGAGAGGATGATCAGGTCCACATTATTGCTGGACAAGGCATTGAGCAATTTGTTGAAGATGTTCGAACGTAGGATGATCTGAAAGATATTGAAATGCGGTTTGCCGATGCATACCGTCGTTATGCTCTTGTTGCGCACGGTGGTCAAGATCGCTTGGGTAACACTGGTCTCCTGTAGGTTGAGCACCTTCAAGGGGAACTTGGCCAACACTGCGATACCGGACGCTTCGCCGCTTTGGGCCTGGATCACTTCGGCCCCCAATTCCACGGCCAGCTTGAAGTGGTTCAGTAGATGGCGCTGCCGGTCCAAGGGAATGCGATCGAAACTTTCGCGAGGCGTTTGTACATAGAGCACGTACCAGTCGGCGTTGTAGTAGTTCGCCAGTCGTGCGGTCTTCCGGATGATCCGCCCTGCGGTCTTGTGATTGCTGCTGATACAGGCCAAAAGGCGTTCGCGGCGCAGTTGTTTGGGCGGGTCCACCTCGGTCTCCACTTTGCGTTCCACTTGGCCGGCCACTTCCTTCAAGGCCAGTTCGCGCAGTTGAAGGATCTTCTCCGGCCGGAAGAAGTTGTTCAATGCGGTCTCCACTTTCGCGGGGTCGTAGATCTTGCCCTCTCGAAGCCGCGTGATCAGGTCTTCGGCGGATAGGTCGATGTTCACCACATCGTCCGCATACTGAAGGAAGGTATCGGGCACGCGCTCGGCCACATCCACACCGGTGATGCGCTTCACCTCCTCCGTGATGCTTTCGATGTGCTGGATGTTCACGGCCGTGAGCACATTGATGCCCGCTGCAATAAGGTCCAACACATCCTGCCAGCGCTTGGGGTTCTTGCTCCCGGGAATGTTGGTGTGCGCCAGTTCGTCCACGATCACCCATTTCGGGGCGAGCAGTAGTGTAGCGTTCAGGTCGAACTCTTTCATGCGCTTTCCCTTGTAGAACGTCTCACGCATCGGGATCAGCGGCAGCCCTTCCAACAGGGCGTGCGTCTCTGTGCGGCCGTGCGTTTCCACAAAGCCGATCTGCACATTGATGCCCGAGCCCAGCATGCGGTGGGCCTCTTGTAGCATGCGGTAGGTCTTTCCCACGCCTGCGCTCATGCCCATGTAGACCTTCAATCTGCCCCTTGTGGAGGACGGCCGAAGTAACGGGTCGGTACCAATGGAGGTGGTCACGGGAGGGCGATGCAAAGGCTGGTGGTGAAAAATGTGTTGCTGGCGGCGGGTGCGCCGTCAGCGTCCGCAAAGATCTTGTCCTGACTGCTGAGGCTGCGGGCTTCGATGCGCCACAGCACGTTGGGCGCCATCCAGTGATCGAAGTTGACGGAATAGCCCACGGTGTTGAAGCCGTGCTCGGTGCCTGTTGCGATGATGGCGCCGTCGGGATCCTGATACAGTTCCACGCGTGCGGCGAGGTAGCTCTTCTTGCCGATCCGGTAGCGGGGGATCAGCACCGGGCTGATCCATACTGCGCTGCTGTCGCCGTCGGCAGCGTGTTCCATGCCGATGTCGAAACCGATCTGTAGACCAAAGCGTTCGGTGAACTGGAGCTGCGCGTACAGGTCGCTGAAGTAGCGCATTTGGCGTAGCGTGTCCGGCTTGTCATTACCGATGAAGGTGCTCCAGTTCAACGTCGCTTTGTCGGTTGGTTTGTAAGTGAGTTGCGTGCCGAAGGCAGGCGTGTTGTTGCCATCGGGGCGGGCGATGCGCTGCCATCCGTTCAAGAGCAGGCCGGCCATGTACCACTTGCTGTTAGCAGTGGTGTAGCTCAGGCGCGCACCGGCCTCGAAGTAAGGTGAGTTCTCAGCCGGGATGCTGCGTGTCAGGTTCCAGCAATCCTTGCCGATCGCGCTCTCGAAGCCGATGTGGCTGGGAAGGATACCTGCGTCGAGCCAAAGGTTCTTTTTGCGGCTCAGCCTCACTCCGGCATTGGCCTCGAATACGCTGCGCAGTAGTTCCGGCTCAGCGGCCATGTTGTATTGCGCATAGGTACCCGCCATTAGGGCGAAGTTGCCGCGAACGTTGTTCTTAGCGTAGGCCATTTTGATCATGCCCATGTTCAGGTTCACCTCGTTGTGGCGGTTGAAACTGTAGAAGAACACGGGCCGCAGGTGGTTGTCCGGCTGTGCCATGTCGAAACTGGAATACGCTTCGGCGTAAGCACTGATGGTGATGGCACTGTCGAGCTGCTGGGCGTTCGCCGTGACGACTAGGCCAAAGGCCGGGAAGAGGAGGAGTTGTTTCATTTGGAGGCGGCGTCCAGCGCCAGGTTCAGTTCAAGTACGTTCACGGTGGTGGGGCCAAAGAGACCGAGCAAAGGCGCGTCGGTGTTTTCATCGATGAGCTTCAGTACAACGCCCGGTGCCAAGCCGCGCGCATTTGCGACGCGCTGTGCCTGCACCCGCGCGCCTTGCACGCTCACGTGTGGATCGAGTCCGCTGCCGCTGGCCGTGACCAGTTCACTTGGGATGTCACTCTTGGCAACACCGGGGTTGTGTACGATGAACGTATCGATTCGTGCTTGTACCGTGGCGAGGTATTCTGCGTTCGTTGGTCCTTTGTTGCTTCCGCCTGAACCCGCCGCATTGTAGCCCACTGTGCTCGGTCGACTCCAGAAATAATTGTCCTGCGTGAAGGACTGTGCGAGGTTGATGTAGTGCACGTGGCCATCGTGCTCAGCGGTTTCAGCATTGCCCCCGTTGGGCGTCAGTTTCGCGATGCCGATCAACGCGAAGGTGTAGATGCCACTGAAGAAGACAAGGCAGATCAGCGTGAGCTTCACTGCGGGAAGAAGGTTCTGTTTCATGGTGGATCAGATG
>Ga0138256_10003689_pt1 | contig 16241 bp, 16 predicted proteins | sample KNB2016incub_MG_FD_105486 | JGI IMG/M metagenome (GOLD analysis project Ga0138256, IMG submission 105486) | Active sludge microbial communities from wastewater in Klosterneuburg, Austria - KNB2014incub_MG | ecosystem: Engineered > WWTP > Activated sludge > Unclassified | place: Austria... | reverse complement strand
CATCGACCCGACGATCACCTCTATCCAACCCGTGTCATTCGCACGTGCCTTTCGGCGCTCTTCCGAATTATCGAACGCAAATTCTTCGACCATAATTTTTGCAAAATGAGAACTTACCACGCCTTGGCCGCGGTTGTCATTTTCGCTAACGTAAAAGGATCTTTAGAACAACGGCGACCCGGTCATCTCCGCCGGCTTCTCGCCCGAAAGCAGGCTCAAGATAGTCGGAGCGACATCAATGAGCGAACCGTCGCGGCGAAGCCGCACGCCCGCAACATCTTTTCCTGCAATAATTAGCGGGACGCGGCTCGTAGAATTACGCGGCGGCAGATCCGAATCCTCGTCGGCGAGCATCTGTTCGCAACGCCCGTGCGAAGCGGTTATGACGGCGATGCCGCCGGCGTTTATCAGCGCGTCGCAAACGCCGCCGAGACAAGTATCAACGAACTGTACCGCCTCGATCGTCTTGTCAAGGTTTCCGGTTTCGGCAACAAGTGTTGCAGCCGGCATATTCACAACAAAAACGCCGGAGCCGCGCGCCTCAAGCCCGTTGATCGCGCAGTCTGCGATCTTAAAGCTCTGCGATTCCGGCGTTAGGTCAAGCGTCTCATCCTTCGGCGTTGGCAGAAGAATATTCTGCTCTCTTGCGCTCTGCGATTCGCGTGCGCCGTTAAAAAAATAGGAGAGATGCGGGTACCGCTCCGTCTGCGTCATCTTCACGTTGATAACGTCCGCCGCCGAGAGCGCGTCGGTCAGCGTACCGGCGCTCTCTTCGGACGGGAAAGCGATCGGCAGTTCGAAATTCGCGTCGTACTCCGTCAGGCAGATCGTCTCGATCAGCGGCTTTTGTGCGCCTGTAGAATCAGGCACCGAGAGCGAACGCACGAGTTGCCGCGTCGTCTCCGGCCGGTGGTTAAAATAGATGACGAGGTCGCCGTTCTTGACCTGCGTTAACGGCTCGCGATTTGCGCCTTCGATCACGATCGGCGCGATGAATTCGTCAGCGATCCCGCGCAAGAAAGCGTTTCGGATCGACGTTACGGCATCGTGCGAACGTTCGCCCTCTGCATGCACGAGCATCGTATAGACGCGTGCGGTACGCTCCCAATTCTCGCGGCTGTCCATTCCGAAATATCGCCCGCAGAGCGTCGCGATACGTCCGACGCCGATCTCCGCCATCTTGATCTCGACCGCTTCGACATAGACATCGGCAGTTCGAGCAGGCACATCGACGCCGTCGAGGATCGCGTGGATGTTCACGTCCGAAAGCCCCGCGGCCTTCGCCATCCGCAGTAATCCAAAAAGCGTATTCGTCGAAGAATGTACGCCGCCGTCGCTCAATAGCCCGATCAGATGCACTGACGCTTTTCGCAATGCGGCCGACTCCATCGCCGACTTCAGAACTTTATTCTTAGCGAACTTTCCCGAACGCAGAGCTTTCTCGACGATCGAAACTTCCGCCTGTGCGGGCCGCCCCGTACCGAGCGCGAGATGTCCCGCTTCGGGGTTTCCCGCCGAACCTTTCTCCTGCCCGATCGTTCGCCCACACGAGATGATCTCCGTCGCGGCAAATTTTCCTTTCAGAGCATCGAAGTACGGCGTGTGAGCCTGCAGGACCGCGTTGCCATACATCTCCGCAGAACTTCCCCAGCCATCGAGAATGATGAGCGCGATCGGCGGTTTTAATGGAGTTATCTTCGGGCTCATTTTCGGCTGCGGGCAGACGCCGCAAAGACGCAAGGCTACCCTCGATTATATCCGATTGCCGCCCGCCGCGAAAGGCTAATCTTCTTCCCGCGTGGCCGCTATCTTCAGGACGTTGCGGGCCTTTGATCTTATGGCCGGCTTTGCGTCTTTCAAATGGCGTTCGGTAACGAGTTTGATCTCCGCGAGCAGCACGGGTTCGCCATTTGCGATGCGTGCCGCGACCTCGATCGCAAACGCTCTGACTGCCGTCGGAGCCGTCGGGTCATCTATCTTCCCAATGCAAATATCGTACAGCCTGCCCTCGTAGCGTTTCGGTATCGGCGCCCATTGCAGCAACCGCATCACGTTCCTGTGAACCGAAGGATGCGCGGTATCATCCTCGAGCGCCTTCACGAGCCGCGGAAGATACGGACGGATGAGCGTCGGGTGCCGCTCGGCCACGGTCGATACGACCCACGCCGCCCTCTGGACCACTCGATACTCGTCCGACAAGAAAAGCCGCATCAACTCGCCAAACCGCTCCGGATCATCACCAACATATCCCGCGACCTGCAGCATCTGCCGCCGCGAATGTTCCTTAAGCAACTCAGCGCATAGCTCCATTATTTGATCTGATAGAACGCCTTTCTTCCCGGATATTTTGCCGAGTCGCCGAGGTCTTCTTCGATGCGTAGAAGCTGATTGTATTTTGCGATACGGTCGGAGCGGCAGAGGCTTCCGGTCTTTATCTGTCCGGCGTTGGTCGCGACGGCGAGGTCGGCGATGAAGGTATCTTCGGTTTCGCCGGAGCGATGTGAGATGACGGCGGTCATATTGTGCGTGCGAGCAAGCTCGATGGCGTCGAGCGTTTCGGTGAGCGTGCCGATCTGATTGACCTTGATGAGGATCGAGTTGGCGGCGTGCTTCTCGATGCCTTTTTCGAGGAATTTGACGTTCGTTACAAAGAGGTCGTCGCCGACGAGTTGGACCTTTTCGCCGATCATTTTCGTCAGGCTGATCCAGCCGTCCCAATCGTTCTCGGCCATTCCGTCCTCGATCGAGATGATCGGATATTTTGCCGCCCAATCGGCCCAGAACGTCGCCATCTCTTCGCTCGAAAGTTCGCGTTTGTCCGACTTCTTAAAGACGTATTTGCCGTCAACGTAGAATTCGCTCGCCGCAGGGTCGAGCGCGAGCATAACGTCGTCGCCGGCCTTGTAACCGGCCTTTTCGATCGCCTGAAGTATCGTCTCGATCGCTTCTTCGTTCGAGGTCAAGTTCGGGGCAAAACCGCCTTCGTCACCGACGCCCGTCGAAAGCCCGCGGCCTTTCAGCACGTTCTTCAAGTGATGAAAGATCTCCGCGCCGACACGCAATGCTTCCGAAAACGACGGAGCCCCGACGGGGACGATCATAAACTCCTGAAAATCGACGTTGTTGTCCGCGTGAGCGCCGCCGTTCAGGATGTTCATCATCGGAACGGGCAGCGTCTTTGCGTTCGCTCCGCCGACGTATCTGTAGAGGGGCATCTCAAGGAACGCCGCCGCGGCACGCGCCGACGCGAGCGAAACGGCGAGGATCGCGTTCGCGCCGAGACTCGATTTGTTGTCGGTATCGTCGAGTTCGAGCATCGTCGAATCGATCAGCGTCTGATCGAGAACGTCCAGGCCTTCGAGTTCGCGGCCGATCTTTTCGCGGACGTTCGTAACCGCTTTCTCGACGCCTTTGCCGAGGTATCGCAGCTGTTCGCCGTCGCGAAGTTCCATCGCCTCGTTCTCACCTGTCGAAGCTCCCGAAGGCACCGCAGCACGGCCCTGCGTTCCGTCTTCGAGGATCACCTCGGCCTCGATCGTCGGGTTGCCGCGTGAATCAAGTATCTCTCGTGCCCAAACTTGTTCGATCAAACTCATTTTGCTCTTATCTTCTCCTGCTTTTTTCTCACGGAATACGAGAATTATGTCCTTTCCATACGCACCTGTAAAATGCGCCGTTTATCGACCTTCTCGATATGAAATGTGTTGCCGTTGAATACAAGCGAGTCGCCCTCGTCGAGTATCTGTCCCGCCTCCGCCATCAAGAAGCCCGCGACCGTCGTATAGGTCTCAGACACCGGCAGATTCACGTCCAGCCGTCGATTCATATCGCGGACCGCAAGCCCGCCGTCAAGACGATACGAACCGTCGGTAAGCTCCAATATCTGCTCGTTGACCTCGTCATCGTGTTCGTCGGAAATATCGCCGACGATCTCTTCGAGCAGGTCTTCGAGTGTGATTATTCCCTCGATGCCGCCGTGTTCATCGACGACGAAGCCGAAATGGAATTTCTCGCGCTGCATCTGCCTGAGCACGTCTTCGAGCCTCGCCGCATCGACAACATAGCTCGGCTTCATCAGCACATCCGCAAGGCGGAATTCATCTTTGCGGCCGACGTAGCTCACAAGGTCTTTGCTGTGAACAAAGCCCGCCATATCGTCGAGCGACGTACCGTAAACCGGTATTCTCGAATAGCCGTGCTCCTGGAACGCCGCCGCGATCTCGTCGAATGTTGATGTTGCGGGCAGCGCGACGACCTCGATCCGCGGAACCATCGCTTCTTTGACGGTCGTTTCCGAGAACTCGAAAACTTTGTTGATAAGCGTGCGTTCCTCGACATTCAGGTGGCCGCTTTCCTCCGAGATGCGTACGAGATTTCGTATCTCTTCTTCCGTGTAGCTCGACGCGTGTTCGCCCGCCGCTTCGAGGCCGAACAGCCTTACGGTCTTTGTTCCTGCCCGATCGAGAAGGCGGATCGGGTAATAGAACACTTTGTAGAAAAGCGACAGCGGAACGGCGACCAAGTACGCGATCTTCTCTGATAGCTCGAGCGCCGCGGTCTTCGGCGCAAGTTCGCCGAACACGATGTGCAGGAACGTGATGAACGAAAAACCGATCGCGAAAGAGATAGTATGAATGACCGCCGGCGTCGTTATCATTTCGACGCCCGTAGCTCCCGCGATCCAAATGAGCAGCGGTTCGAGCAATCTTGCGACCGCCGGTTCGCCGACCCAGCCAAGCCCGAGCGATGCGAGCGTAATTCCCAACTGCGTCGCGGAAATATACGCGTTCAGATGATCGAGCATATCGAGCAGCCGTTTCGCCGCACGATTCCCGTCAGCGGCCTGCGCCTCGATCCGTGATTTGCGGACCGCGACCAGCGCAAATTCGCTCGCAACGAAAAATCCGTTCGCCAAGACAAGAAAAACCACCAGGAGAAGATTCAGCAGCGACCACGAAAGGGTCGGCCAAGCAGAAGTCTCCGAAGCTTGTGCGAAGAAGAAAAAAGAAAGGGTACTAGCAGGGTCGTCCATTCAATATGTCGAGAACCTGTCCAAAGGCCTCGATAAGAATCTACCAAGTTCGAGCGACGATCTCACGCACGTTTTTCACAAAATGTATCAAAATGCACGAAATGTATCAAAGTTCACAAAACGGACAAAACGGACAAAACGGACAAAACGGACATTTGGCGAGATTATAGCACAGCAGCGGGTTCAAGCCCGTATTTTCGGGCGTTCGATCAACTCATCTATTAGCATTCGGCACGCCCCGCAGCCGCGGCCTGCACGTGTCGCCCGCCGCAGATCGTCAAATTCCGTAGCCTTAGCTTCATTGATCGCGGCGGTCAGGTCGTCCTCCGAAACGCCGAAACACGTGCAGATCAGCGGCGAATCGCCGACAAATTCCGACGCTCTCGCCTTCCGTAACTTTGCGAATGCCGCCTTCAAAGCCTCGATCACGACCGCCGCGCACTGCCGTCTTTCCCGCGGAAATTCTCCCAACTCGCTCGCGATCGTCTGCGTGAGATCCGCGTCCGAAAGCCCGTTGAGATCGGCGAGCGCGCGGCCGTTCAGCGAACTTTCGAGCGCACGGCCCGCGGCGGCCATATATCCGCAGCCATTCGTCGCAAACCTAATGTTCTCAACAACTTCTGCGTCTCTCTCCACATAGACCGACGCATCCGCGAAACAGCCGCAGACAAAGCTCGCCGATCGCCCGCAAACGCCGTCTTTCAGCGGTGCGTCGTCACGTTTTTCGCGAAGTTTCGCCGCGATCTTCTCCGGATAGATGCTCATTCTGGAATTCTCGAAGGGCGTTGTGCTTTTACAACTGCCCTTTTTAACACTAACATTATAGTTGTGAGCAAGTTAGGAGCGTTATTTCTCTTTTTGGCGACCGCCGGCGGCATCGCGTGCCACACGGGAGCGGCTCCTGTTTCCATCTCGAACCGCCCGTCATCGATCAACGACCGCCCGACGACCAACATCATCGAAACCCCGTCAAAACCGATGGGCGAGATGACGTGGACGAACGATGCCGGCGAGGTTCAAAAGCTCAGTGAGCTTAAAGGAAAGGCCGTCATCCTCGATTTTTGGGCGACGAATTGCCCACCATGCCGCGAAGAGATCCCGCACCTGAATTCGCTGCTCGCTCGATACGGCGGCGACAAGCTCGCGATCTACGGGCTGCATGTCGGCGACGCTGAGGACAAGGCCGAGATCCCTAATTTCGTGGCGCAAACAAAGCTTGATTACCCGATCGTTTATCCGGAGAAAGCCTTGACGAGCTTCGTTTTTGCTTCGACAGATGCGATCCCGCAAACGCTCATCATCGACCGCAACGGCCAGATCGTCAAAAAGGTCGTCGGCTTTAGCGAACGCGTCAAACTCGATCTCGACCTCGCGGTCGAGACCGCGGTGAACGCAAACTAGCTCCCTTGCGATCCTATGCGTGATATTCCCGTCGGCAACGGACGTTTTCTCGTCAATTTTGACGACAAATACCAACTGCGCGACGTTTACTTTCCTCACGTCGGCGAAGAGAACCACAGCGAGGGCTTTCCGTTTCGTTTCGGCGTCTGGGCGGACGGCGTTTTCTCGTGGATATTCGAGGACGAATGGGAACGCTCGATCGGCTATCTTCCCGAATCCGCCGTAACGGACGTCAAACTCGTGAACACTCAACTCGGAATCGAATTCGAGTGTCACGATATGGTCTGCAAGGACGGAAATATCTACCTCAAGCACGTCTTTCTTCGAGACACGAAAGGCAGTGAACGCGAGGTCCGCGTCTTTTTTCACCACGATTTTCGCATCTACGAGAACAAGGTCGGCGACACCGCGTTCTACGATCCGAAAAGCGGCGGCCTCATCCATTATCAAAAACACCGGTACTTCCTGATCAACACCGAACCGCATTTCGATCAGTTCGCGACCGGCCGAAAGGCGTTCCAGAATATGCAGGGCACTTGGCGCGACGCCGAGGACGGCGTCCTGAGCGGAAGCGCGATCTTCGAGGGTTCGGTCGATTCGACCATCGGCATCCATTGCCAAGTCGGGGCGAACAGCTCTTGCGAATTCTATTACTGGATCGCCGCCGCCACGTCGCACAACGAGGTCGCCAAGCTGAATTCCGTCGTGATCGACGACCGTCCGGCAACGCGATTCGGCCGCCCGCCCGATCAGTACGAGCATCGGACGAAGTTGGATTTCTCTGCCGTTTCAAGCGAGATCGTCTCGCTCTACGACCGCAGCCTTCACATAATTCGCACGCAGATCGACGCCGACGGCGCGATCCTTGCGGCGAACGATCACGACGTTACCGAACGCGCGACCGACCATTACAGCTACGTCTGGCCGCGCGACGGCGCATTTGTCGCGGACACTCTCGCGCGAGCCGGCTTTCATTCGATCGCGGCCAATTTCTTCAAATTCTGCGGCAGGATCATTCACCCGGACGGCTATTTTCTTCAAAAATACAATCCTGACGGCACCGTCGGCTCCGGCTGGCACGCCTATTGGGATACGCGGAATCAACATCCGCTGATCCCGATCCAGGAAGACGAGACGGCGCTCGTCCTCTGGGCGCTTTGGGAATATTTCTCCATCACGGACGACAAGGAACTCATCGGCGAACTCTACGAGAATTTGATCCTGCGTTCGGCGGATTTCATCGAAAGCTTTCGGCACACGGAGACGGGCCTGCCGCTGCCTAGCTGGAATCTATGGGAAGATCGGCGCGGTGTTCACACCTTCACGTGCTCGACCGTTGTTGCGGGGCTTCGCGGAGCCGCGAATTTCGCCGAGATTTTCGAGGACGCCGAACGCGCGGGCAAGTATCGAAAAGCCGCCGACGCCGTCGTAAACGGTATGCGCGAGAGCCTTTACGACGCGGACCTCAAACGCTTCATACGCGGCCGCCTCGTCGGCGACAACGACGACAGCCTTTACATCGACCCGACGATCGACGCATCGCTCTACGGCATCTTCTATTTCGGATGCTTTGCGCCCGACGATCCGCTCGTAACGACGACGATGGAAGCTGTCCGCGATCAGCTTACGAATCCGGGCGCGATCGGCGGCGTCGCACGCTTTCAGAACGACGGCTATATGCGGCAGAGCGATGAATTCCCGGGAAATTCCTGGATCATCTGCACTCTCTGGCTTGCGGAGTATTATCTCGCGATAGCAAAGAACGTTGCCGACCTTGAGCCTGCACATACAATGCTTGAATGGGTTACGAAGAATGCGTTCCCATCCGGCGTTCTCGCCGAACAGATCGATCCGCGTAATGGCGATCCGCTCTCAGTTTCGCCGCTCACCTGGTCGCATTCGTCATTCGTCTCCACCGTTCTGAACTATCTAAAACGTTACAACGAACTTACAAACGAGAACCGAAAGAGCGCAACCGGCGTCCCGCTGCGATAAAATATAACTAGTGAGAAAAGCAAAGATACTTGCAACGCTCGGCCCCGCATCCGAAAGCCGAGAGATGATTGAGTCAATGATCGCCGCCGGCTTGAACGCCGTCCGCATCAATATGTCGCACGGCAATTACGACGAGCACGCCGCACGCATCAAGACGGCGCGCGAGGCCGCAGCATCGCTCGGCGTCCCGATCTCGGTCCTGGCAGATCTTTCCGGGCCGAAGATCCGTACGCGTTCGCTAAAGGACGGCAAGCCGGTCGAACTCGTAAAGGGCAGTAAATTCGTGCTCACGACGCGCGAGGTCGAGGGTTCGGATCAAGAGGTCTCAACGAACTTTGCCGAGCTTCCTAAGGCCGTCGAAACGGGAGCGCGAATTCTGATCGACGACGGCGCCATCGAACTCGTCGTCGATTCCGAGACCGAGACCGACGTAATTACTACCGTTGTCGTCGGGGGCACGCTCAACGAACGAAAGGGCATTAATTTGCCGAACACGCCTCTTCCGATACCTTCGATGACCGAGAAGGATCACAGCGATCTCGAATGGGCGATGTCGCAAAATGTCGATTACGTCGCGCTCTCGTTCGTACGAACCGCCCAGGATTGCATCGATGCGAAGAACAAGATCAAGGCCCTGAATACACGCTCCGTCGGACGACCGCTCCTCGTTGCGAAGATCGAAAAGGCCGAAGCGATCGATAACCTTCTTGAAATAATCGAAGTGACCGATGCCGTGATGGTCGCACGCGGCGACCTCGGCGTGGAGACGAGCGTCGAACTCGTTCCCGTCTATCAAAAACGCATCATCGAACTCGCAGTTATGCACGACAAACTCGTCATCACCGCGACTCAAATGCTCCAATCGATGATCGAAAATCCTTTCCCGACGCGTGCCGAAGCCTCGGATGTCGCAAACGCCGTCTGGGACGGCACCGACGCCGTGATGCTTTCGGCAGAGACCGCGACCGGCGCGTATCCAACCGAAGCTGTCGAGGTTATGGCGAAGATCATCGATTCCGCCGAGACGATAAAACCTGAACAGCTAAAGCGGCCCGTAAAATTCGCGCAGCCGCCGAGCGGTCGCACAAGCCAAGCCCTGTGCAAGGCTGCCGCTTATGCCGCCAAAGAGATCGAGACCGAAAAGGTTGCGGTGTTTACGGAATCCGGCCTGATGGCTCGCCGTTTGTCGTCCGTGCGTTCGGGCCTGCAGACGTTCGCCCTCACGACCTCTCAAGATGCGTGCAGCCAACTTGCCCTCGTTTGGGGCGTAAAACCTTTCGTTCATGAAGGTGCAGATTCGACGGGCAAGATGCTCAAGGTCGGCGAGAGCACGCTGATCGAAGCGAACGTCGTAACCAACGGCGAGACGCTGATCATGATGGCAGGCCGCCTCTCAGGCCTCGGCCTCTCAAGCTCTGTGATCGTCTGGACGATCGGTGAAGACATGGCGCGGAGATGATCTTCAACGCCAATCGGGCATTATCGCGGTTCAAGAGGTAGCTCGGCAATGCCATAGTGCCGCCTCCTCGCTCTGTCGCCATTTGCGGTTCGTACCAAGAAGATACGGAATGAATAGTTTTGGTTAGGTACTGTGTTGCTACTTTTCTTTTTCGAATCGACTCATCCTAACGATTCTTTCAAACCGCAGCACGTGCATTATAAAAACAGACTCTCCGTCATAGGTGTAAAAAATACGACAAGGTGATACCACGAGCTGCCGAATGTTTCCGCCCATCAACTCCATCGGAAAGGCTCCGCTCTCCGGATGTTTAACAAGCTGTTCTGACCGAGTAAAGAGCCTGGCCACAAGTTCTGCCGCGGCATCTTGATTCTCAATGGCTATGTATTCGGCAATCTCCTCGACATCTAAAAGGGCCGGAATAGTCCAAACTATTTTAGCCATTTTGCCATCATCTCTTTGGCTCTTTTATGTGATACAACATTGCCATTCGTTATCGCCTTTTCGCCTCTCGCGATTCCTTCGAGAATGGCCATGCGTCGTTGTTGAAGTTCATAGGATTCAACGTCGATCAAATAAGCACTCGGCAACCCGTGCTGCGTGATCATAATGGGTTCTTTTTCGCGTTCAAGGTCGGCAAGTATCTCGGATGCCTTACGCTTTAAGGTAGTTAGTAATTCGGTTCTCATAAAGTGATATTATAGTATCACTCCGCGGAAATCAATATTTTCTATGAAATATTAAAACAAATGAATTCAACTTCATTATCGCCGATTAAAAGAAGTTGTTTATCGTTAGAAAATAATTCTAGAGGAAACTCTGCTTCAAGATCATCATAACGATCGGCCTTGTACCGGATACCTTCTCCTGAGACAAAGACAATGACTTGAATCGTCTGCAAGATCCGAATTGTTCAGGATGGTGAACCTGCAGGCTCCTTCCTTGGAATTGGTTTCAATGGAACCAATCTGTCTATAAAATGAGGCTTCGAGCGTTTACTTATCAGCCCAAACAACATTAATGACTGATTCCAAATTAAATACTTCCGAAATCTTGGTCATAAATATTACATACCGCTAGTCAGAATTTAAGACCTGAGCGACGGTTTCTTTTTTCAGGCCCTTGCCTTTACCGTTGCGGTTATTGTAATCGCTAAGCGAGATCTGCGGGTCGCGCCAAGCGTCCAGGTGGGCGGTTTGGTGCACGCATTGGATCGTGCAATTCGGGGCGCAGCCTTTTTCTGTGTGATATTCGCGGTGCATATCGGCGGCCGTGTATTCGAGAAGCGGAATGCCGGGCGTGCCGCGTTGTTGCGAGCAATAGCTCACGATCCCGCCTTCGTCGATGTACAGATACCGTGCACCGGCACGACAACGCCATTCATACGAACCGCCGTCAACCAGAGCGTCCTGGAACCAATTCCAGCGTGCGTACGAACGCGTGCCCTTCGCCTTGATCTCTTTGTAAACCTCTTTTTCACGCGGCGTCAGGCCCTTTAACATTCCGTCGCCATCGTGAATGACGCCGACCGTCGATGAGAAACCGAGTTCGCGTGCGCGATTCGCGATCTGCAGCGCTTCTTCCGGGTTCGCGACACCTCCGCCGACGACCGAGTTGATATTGACCTTGAATTTCGCGTACTTGCTAAGGTTCACGAGCTTTGCGTCGAGCACCTTAAGGCTCTTTTTCGAAACATCGTCGGGCGTTACGTTATCGATCGAGATCTGCAGATAATCGAGGCCTGCCTCGTTGAGTTTCTTGATCTTTTCCGGCTGGAAATAATATCCATTCGAGATCAGCCCCGCGATCATTCCGTGATGGCGAATGCGCGCGATGATCTCGTAGATCTCCGGGTGCATCATCGGCTCGCCGCCCGATATCGTGATAACGGACGAACCGAATTCAGCGAGTTTGTCGATGCGTTCGAGCATCGTGTCGATCGCGACCGGATCGCTCGTCTTATCGTATTCGTTGCAGTATGTGCAGGCGAGATTGCACCGCCGCATCGGCACAATGTGTACGAGAACGGGATGTTTTGTGGACGCAAATGCCCGAACGGTGTGTTTTACGCCGCGTAGGAATCTGCTCATTGAACTCGCCTTTGGCATCTGTATAAAAACCCTTCGCTTCGAACCTTTGATTATAGATTCTGGCAATATCGACTTCAAATCAGATATCAAAAAGCCTCGAACCACATTTCCCGGTACGAGGCTTCTGAGATTGTTGTCGAACCTTGCTTTTTTAGCCCTCTACGACCTTCGCACCCTTTGTGTCTAGCCTGAAGATATCGGCGTTGATCGTCGGGTTCTTTTTGATATTCGTAAGAAGGATGACCTGCGTGTCGTTGTTCATTTCCGTAATGCGCGCCTGCCGCGGCATCCCGTCCTTATCGACCCAAAGGTCGGCGGACTTATAGCTCGCCTTTCCCTTCGGCGTCAAAAACAAATGCCAGGTCGCGACACCGCCGGAAATGTCCTCTTGTCCCATATACTTGATCTCGTAATTGTCCATCAGTTCGCGACGCGACATACTCACGAATGCTATGGCATTGCCGCTTTTTTCCTTGGATTTTGCCGAATCCGTCGAACCTTGGATAACTTGGTTGAGCGCGGGACGATAGAGCTGATATTTCTTGTCGATCACGACCATGCTCTCATTCGGCTTGTTCCAGTCGAGCCGGATGTACATCGCGTGCTTTTTTGATTTCGGCAGAAAGCTGACGCTCCCCGTTCGCGAATCCGTTTCGCCAAGCACCGCCTCAGTCTTATCCACTCTGATGTCCGCCGTTAGCGAGGTCAGCGATTTGTAGTTCCCGTCCATACGGTCGAGGATCTCTTGTTTGACGCCCTGCGCATTCGCGATCCCCGCTGCGGAAAGGACAACGCCCATAGCAAATACAGCAAATATAAATCTATTTCTTAAAATTGCGATCTTCATAAAAGCCAGTTCATATTCCTTGGGAGAAGCGAAGTTAGCCGGGAACTTGGACGTTCACCGCCGGACGATCGGTTGCACGCTTATTTGGTGAATACCATTCCTGCGGCGTCAAAAAGATGAACGCGACGATCAGCAGGCACAGCACGTCGTACTGCCAGGTAACACGCGAAAAGTCCCATAAAACCCACCTTTTCATACCTTTCTAACCTATCACGAGACCGTCCCGCATACGAATCGTGCGCGAACAGACCGCTGCAGCCTCCGGGTTGTGCGTTATCATCACGATCGTCTGCCCGAGCTTTTCGTTAAGGTCGCGAAACATACCGAGGACGACCTCTGAATTCTCTGTATCGAGGTTGCCTGTCGGTTCGTCCGCGAGAATGATCGCCGGTTTGTTCACCACGGCACGCGCAAGAGCAACGCGCTGCTGTTCGCCGCCCGAAAGTTCAAGAGGCTTATGATGCATCTTCTCCTCAAGCCTTAAGAGCGAAAGGACCTCGCGGCGGCGCTCGGCGCTTTCGCCGTTGCCAGCGTGTATCTTCTCGGCGAGTTTCAGGTTGCCGTCCGCCGTAAGCGTCGGAAAAAGATTGAACCGCTGAAAGACAAAACCGATCTTGCGGCGTCGAATATCTGTCCGCTCGGCGTCGCTCACTTTGGCGAGGTCTTCGCCGTCGATAAGAATGCTGCCGCTCGACGGGCTAAGCAATCCGCCGAGAAGATGCAGCAAGGTCGATTTGCCGCAACCGCTCGGCCCCATGATCGCGACGAATTCGCCGCGTTCTATATCGATCGAGACGCCGCGGAGCGCAAGTACATCTACCTTGCCGACGTTGTAAGCCTTTGTCAGGTCTTTTGTTGAAACAATGGGAGGCATTAGTTTAAGCGAACTGCCGAATTCGGCATCGGCGTCGAACTCGGGCTCGCGGAATGTTGCTGCACGGCCAGTTCCGCGAGTTTCTTGTCAAGGTCAAGCTCTTCAAGGCCCCACGAATTCTCAAGAAGGAACGCCCTGTCGGGATACGTCTTGCCGATCGTTACATCTTCCGGCGATTGATACTTGAGCCGCATCGAATAATGTTCTTTCGGCCGCGTTACGATGATCTCAAGCGGCAGGTTGTTATATTCGCCGGTGTTGGTCAAGTTTCCCTGCAGGCCGTACACGATATCGGACTCGATCTCTGCGTTCTTATCGAAGATCTGAAGCCTCGCGAGGCGAATTCCGCCGACGCGGTCGAACCAGAATCTGCGCGTCACCTGAGGCACGCCGTCGGCACCGGTCTTTATCTCGTCAAGCAGATAGTACGGACGAATGACGTTCCGCAGCGGGGATTTCTTTTGCTGCGTAATGTCCTCTTCCGGTTGATAGATCGTGCTGACGACATACGAATGCTTTTCATCGGTCGCGCCGACGAGCATCGCGTCCGTAAAATGCTGCGGCCGCAGGTTTGCAAGGGCGTTCACGCTCGCTTTCACTTCCTTCCCGCCTTGGATCTCTAAGTCGTCAAAGCGTGCCTGAAGACGTGAGTAATCCGCCGCGTTCGTCCCCTTTATGAATTTCTTAAGCTTGCCCGATCCGTCGTCCTTTAAGATCGCGACTCGAAAACTTGTTCCGTCGGAGGTAAGCTGCGCAACATCGCTGTGGAGCACCGGCACCTGCACCTTCATAAAGATCTTGCCGGGCCGCTGAACCACGATCTCGCCGTCCGCCGAACGATAAACCTCTTTATTACCGAATTCCGCAAAGCTGTTGTCCTCGAACTTGAGATACATCTTTGCCCGCAGCGACCCGACGCGTGCGAATCGGTTAACCTCGCCGAGCATTTCCGCGCGCGTAGAATCCTCGGCCTTCAAAAGCCGAGCAGTGTCGCTTGATTGTTTTACTCTGAGGCAGCCCGAAAGAATCACGGAAGCCGAAAGCAATAACAATATTCCACTCTTTCTGAGCGATGCACGCACGAAATTCATTCCTATCTGATGACGGGTTTCGCACCTCCGGTTGCGTAAGAAAACAACCCGTCGGATGGCAAAAAACCGACCCGCCAAACCGATAATAATACCACCTCTGCGGCATCGGTTCCTAATTTAGGAACAGGAGCGTAAAGAGAAAAACGCGTCCCGGTAAGAGACGCGTCCGTTTTGTTGGCCGAAAAAGAAATGTTTCTAATGGCCGAAAAAGCCTGTCCCGCGAGTAAGGTAATCCTGCATTGTGTAGGCAAACATGATCGAGAGCCAGAAGAAAGCCGCGACCGCCGACATCCATACGAGTCTCGGGCTCCAGCGGACGTGCATAAAGAAAAGGCCGACGACGGTCATTTTCGTGAATGCGATTCCAAGAGCGACGAGCGTATTTGCTCCCGCGAAGATCCAATCAAGATCCATAAGCGCAACGTAATACGTCAGGATCGTGCCGACAACGAGTACGAAAAAGACGCCGAGATAGCCCGGAATGCCGATGTGCTCGTTCGGAACCTCAACATGAGGATTGTGGTGTTCAGTCGTTTGTTCAGCCATTTATCAAAGTCCCAAATGTACGTAGTGCCGCCCGAGCAGATACAGGAGCGGAAAGAGAAAGATCCAGACAATGTCCACGAAGTGCCAATACAAGCCGGACATTTCGACAGGGCTAAAGTACTCGGCCGAGAACGTACCCTTGAATGCCATCCAAAGAAGCCAGATCATCACGCCGAGGCCAATTATCATATGCAGGCCGTGGAGGCCCGTCATCACGAAATAAATGTAAAAGAATATACGAACCTTATCGCGAAACTTATCCTTGTCGAGGATCAGCGAACCGGGCGACGTAGAATACGTGAGTTGCTCATTGAGCGTCAGATAATGGCCTGTCGGTTCGGCCTTCTGCTTCTCCATCATATGCTGGACAAGCTCGTATTCGTGCCACTGAAACTCTCCGTAGGGATTCACATAGGGTTCAGCTCCGGGTTTCGCCTCCGACGCGGAAACCGTCGTTTCGCCCGGCAGGACAAGGCCGACATGCTCGGTGGTCGCGGCGTTCGCTTTTACGCGCCGGTTCAGACCCGCCATCGGAACGAGGCCGTGGTTGTATTTGTCCGTATATTCGTAGGCCTTGATTCCCAAGAAGGTCAAACCGAAGAGCATCGTGACCAAAATTAGGCCGACCTGCATATTTCGATTTCCCTTCTGAGCGTAATACACGGTCAGCGCCATCGTAAGGCTGCTGACGATGAGGACGAGCGTATTGGCGCCTCCAAGGAAAGCGTCCAAGTGGTTGCTGCCGGAGGCGAACGCCAATGGATACTTCGAGCGCATGACCAAGTAGGCCGTAAAAAGGCCGCCGAAGAACATGATCTCCTGAGCAAGGAAAAGCCACATCCCGAGCGAAACGCTTTCCTCTTGCTGCCCCATGTCATCGAACTGGTGCTGAAGCCCTGGCTCGTG
>Ga0138256_10003687_pt1 | contig 16243 bp, 10 predicted proteins | sample KNB2016incub_MG_FD_105486 | JGI IMG/M metagenome (GOLD analysis project Ga0138256, IMG submission 105486) | Active sludge microbial communities from wastewater in Klosterneuburg, Austria - KNB2014incub_MG | ecosystem: Engineered > WWTP > Activated sludge > Unclassified | place: Austria... | reverse complement strand
CCGATCCACAACAGCGGTGGTTTTTGCCCTTTAGCCAGCTTGGCAAAGAATCCTGAATCTTTTTGATTCATCTCATCAACCCACTTGCGGTTGCCCTCAAATATTTTATTATAAGAATCTTCCATTCTTAGCTATGTTTTTTGAAATCTGAATGATAGAAATAGGAGAAACAGGCATGGCAGTTTAAAACGTGCGCACGCAAGGCATAGCCTTCAGCACTTAATCATAATCGAAGAATAAACTATGCCTGGATCAGGCGAGCTTGGGTGGTGGGGAAAATACTTCGGAATCGAAAGAAGTATGTTTTACTTCTTCTGCGATGTGAATGGAGCCTGGAAAAACCTTAGGATCGGTTAGGGATGCAATGTAAAATGGGATTTTGGATTCGTCCATTTCCTTCTTGCCTTCCTTTTCACTCTTCTCTGAGGATTGTTTTTCCTGGTAGGTTTCGGAGTAGATGATATTGTCCTAGTTGAGAAAGATGCAGGGCGCTATGTCCTTTACCAGAAGGCAAAAGGTAAGTGTTAAAACTGTTATGATAGCGCTTTTCCGGGGCATATATGCTGCGTCAAAAATTCTACTTTTTAAAAAACCGCTTTGGTTTGCCTGGTAAAGGTAAAAAAAAAGGTTAGCTCGGGAGAAGGGGCCTAAAGGGCCGTATTGAGTAACCAGGCGCGAAGGTTAATAAACCATTAATCCCTGGAAAGGTTTTTAGAATAAGAAAAACTGGTGGATTAAAAATGCCAATTCACCTACAAAGCCGTCATTACTTTGGCCTGCCTGAAAACCCCGTTACCATTTTCAACCCTGAGTTGATACACATAGGTATAGCCTGCTAATCCCAGTGATATCATGTCAAGTTGGAAAGCATGTCGACCGGCAGTCAAACCTGGCTTTTTGAATTCCTTCAACTTCTTACCTGACAGATCCCAAATCTCAAGAAAGACATCTGCGTTTTGTTTTAGATCAAAAGGAATTTCGGTTTCATTGATGTATGGATTGGGTTGATTCTGATACAATTTAAACTGACCACCTGTTTCCGGCTCTGCTTTGGCGAGCGCGGTGAGGCCTGATCCCTGGATAGTGACTTCGAGGTAAGAATCATATCCCCCTGTATCCGGATTAGGCGTTAGTGTAGCAAGTTGATACGCATATCCATCCGCAAAAACTCCATCATTGTTGAACGACAATGGATCAAGGCCTTTTGTATATAATGTCGGATGGGCGGCATAAATCGCATTTTTTTCGGCAAGAGGATAAGTGAGTTGCGAAATAGCAGCGTACACCGAACTAACATAGGCCTGGAAGTGGATGTGACAAATCCTTCCAGGATACCAACCTGGAAGGATAGTTGTAAAATTTACTTCGCCATTCGCATCCGTTATCTGGTATCCACGCATATATGTCAGTCCGGTTTGTGATCCATAGCCGGAATAGTTTCCATCCTTGTCGCAAGCCCAGATATTGACTCTGACATTTGGCATTGGCAGGCAGTTTTCCAGCCCTATGATTTTGATTCGTTGATTGAGTTGTACACCCGTCCTGTCTTCGCGGACATCCTGTCTAAAGTAGACTTGATTTTCAGTAAGATCCAGTGGAAAAGGTCCTGCTGTTTCAGCAGGAATGAGTGTACAGTTTGGAGGCATGGGACCTGAGGTCATCGTCCTGGAAGAAGAGGCAACCTTTCCGGATATCATAGAACCAATTCCGACCAATCCGAATCCTCTTAAAAAATCTTTGCGCTTCATGTGTGTGTGATTTACTTACAATATAGTTAAAAAATAGTTTGCTAAACAAGTCGTATTCTGATCCATTTGAACATTGCATAGAACAAGCAATACTTAGTGGCTTAAGAGATAAGGAGGTTAGGGGTTTATGGGTTTATAGGTTTATAGGTTTATAGGTTTATGAAGAATAAAAAATGAAGATTTTGTACTCCATGACTAAATTATTTTCACTCTTCACTTGTAATTCTCGCGCGGAGCCGCAGAGACGCAGTTACACGTGACACTTCTAATAACTGCTAACTTCTAACTTGTTGCCAAGGTGCGATGCAGGTCTGTACGTGAACCTTGAATGGCAGGTATGACCGAGGCTAATAATCCAATCAGCAATCCGCCTGCGATAATGTAGATTTCTTCATGCACCCAAAGCATTCCGGTAAAGCGATATTTATATCCTTGCTCCAGGATGTCACCGGCCAGATGCATGCCTACGTGACCAATGATCATGCCGATGATCAAACCGATGATGGAAATCCATAATCCTTCACCGATGATCATCATGAATAATTTTCCGGCGCCTGCACCACTCACGCGCATGAGGGCCATTTCATAACGGCGCTCCTTGAGGGATGTATACAATGAAATAAAAATACTGATAGCCGCTACTATGGCAATCAGGATAGCGATGTACCTGAGTGCTTCCGTACCACTACCCATCATGGCGTACAGCCGATTGATTTCCATAGCAGGAGATGCAGCCATCAGGCCAGTATTGACATTTATGTTTCGCAGAAAGTTAAGTGATTGAATATTCGTGCGGTTTTTAAACTGGAGAAGAAGACTGGTGATTTCTTTCTCAGGTTGGGCTCTCAATGCACTGAGGATAGAATCTGTGAGCGTTTGTGCCGCGGCAGTGTCTATATCGACTACAGGCATAGTGGTATGTCTGTGTTCTGCATCTTCTGAATGGTTGTGTTCTTTGTGGTCAACAGTATTTGAATCTGTTGATGTCGTATCGTGCTCATGCACTTTCCATACTGTCTGTGGAGTGGTCAGTATTAATTGGTCGAGTACTGTTCCGGTTGGTTGAAGAATCCCCTTTATGACAAAGGGAGCGCCATGATCATGTGCGAGATCCGGACTATCCTCCAATCCATGCGTGGAATAAAAATGATCATCAATATGCAAATGAAGTTGTTTAGCCACGTTGAAACCAACGACTACCTCAAAATCATTCTTGTATATATCCCCTTCCACTTTTGTCGCTCCATACAGTTTGAAAATGGCAGGTGTAGTACCGGCGATCCTAAAAGCTCCATAACTATCTCCAAGGGAAAGTGGAACAGCACCGGAAAGCAGTGGATGTTTAGGATTTAAAAACGGTGCTGTTTCCCCGACGGGAATATTTCCTGTTGGCGCATCGATATGATACATGCTGTTGAGGATCAGTTGAAGTGGGCTTCCTTTGGCTCCTATGACGAGATCGATACCTGCAAGATTATTTTCCAGGCCGTTTTTAAACTGGTGATTGAACAATACCAAAAACGTGATTAACCCGGTGCTTAAGGCAAAGAGCAAGACACTCAGGGCCGTGTTGAGTGGTTTAGAGCGTATGTTTTTCCAGCTGAGGCGGAGTATATTCATCGTAAGAGGGTAAGAGGGTAAGAGCGTAAGAGCGTAAGAATGTAAGAATGTAAGAGGTGTGGGTAATGAGTGTGAGAACTGCAAACTGCTGCCTGCCGACTGCTAACTGCTAACTGCTAACTTTTAACTGCTAACTTAAGTATATTCTTTTTTCAATCATATTCTTTATGCGGCTATCATGGGTGACGACGATCAGGTTTGCGTTTTGTTCATTGGCAACTTGCAAGAGTAATTCGATCATCTTCTGGCAATGGACGTCATCTAATGCGGAGGATGGTTCGTCGGCGAGGATGACTGTGGGATGATTCATGAGGGCGCGGGCGATGGCGAGGCGTTGTTGCTCACCGATGCTCATGGTGTCCGTTTTGACATTTGCCTTTGACGCAATAGATAATCGTTCCAGCAGGGCAAGGGCATGATTTTTATCTGGTTTGTTTCCGGAAAGAGATTGAGTAAGTTCTAAATTTTCCAATGCCGTCAATGATCTGATAAAATGTGGTTTTTGAAAAATGATGCCGATATTTTTCCCTCTGAAAACATCCAACGCATGGCCTCTTAAAGAATGTACTTGGGTGGACCCTACTACAATTTCGCCGGATGCCGGAGATATAAGTCCGCCAAGCAAATGCAGCAATGTTGTTTTGCCACTTCCGGAAGGACCCAGAATAAGCACGTGTTCATTGCCTTCGCATTCCAGGTCCGGGAATTGAATGACAGATTGTCCGGTGTACGAATAGGTAAGTCTGGAGGTTTTTATCATATTGAAGAAGCAAAATAAAAAAGCATAACAACTAAACCTGGTTTCGTGGTATAATGATAAATAACTTATTGAAACAACATGGCTGCTCCAAATACACCTGCGCTGTCCCCGAGGACAGGCCGGACAATCGGTGTGGTTAAAACTGGGTTAAAAATATTTTTTGCGACCGCCTCCTTTCCTTCTGAGTAGAGAAAATCAATATTTCCCAATCCACCACCCAAGACGATGACATCCGGATCAAGCACATTGATAATCTGGCCAAGACCCTTTCCAAAGAAATAAATCAATCGCTCTCTCACTTCTGTTGCAACAAGATCATCCTTGCTCTGAAGTATATCTGCCAGTTTCTTTTCCATCCCGGTTTTTGAAAAATAATAACGCTGTAACGCTGTACCTGAAATAATGGTTTCAACACAACCGTGTCTTCCGCAATAGCAATCCTCTCCCGATTCATCCAGAAACATATGTCCCCATTCTCCGCCAATACCATGTCGGCCCCCAATGATTTTCCCATCTACCACCACACCTCCACCAACACCAGTCCCCATGATCACGCCAAACACCACCTTTGCTTCGGGATAACTGCGTGCTATCACACCTAGATGATATTCAGCTAAAGCAAAACAATTGGCATCATTGGCGATAGCAACTTTTACGCCAAGTACATTTTGAAGATCTTTATCAAATGGTTTGTCGTTAAGGCAAAGCGTGTTGCTATTTTTTAAAAGACCAGTACCAGGGTCGATAGCGCCCGGAGTACCGAAGCCTATAGAATCAGGTTGCATTCCTGTCAATTCAACCAGGTGATCAACCAAAGATTTGATTCTGGACAGCACGTGATCATATCCACCCCACCCTTCCGTATCAATGCGATGACGCGCGATGACGGAGTCGGGATGACGAGCGGTCATTACAATGCCCTCGATCTTGGTTCCACCTAAGTCAATTCCCCAGAACATGTGTAAGAGGGTAAGAGGGTAAGAACGTAAGAACGTAAGAGGGTAAGAACGTAAGAGTGTAAGAAGAGTGGGGAGTATGTGCGGGTGTGCTATTTTTAATCATTTATTTTCAGTTCAATCATTTATATAATTAATTTAATCTATGAATTATTCATGCTCACACTCATTTCACACACCTCTTACGGTCTTACCTTCTTACATTCTTACGCTCTTACGTTCTTACAATCCGAGCTCATCCATGGCGGCTGTAAGGCTGCGTTCAATACCTTCTCCAGACCACTCCGGAACACCGGGAATCGACGTGGTGGTGAGTATTTGTTCCCTTGTTTTACCATTACGAATTTCTGTTGCTACAAACTCGAGCAAGGCGGTAAGATAGTCGCTAAAAGCGGCGAGGTCGCCTTTATTGCCGGTGACAGAAAAACCTTCCCTGCTGTGGCCGAAAATAAACAGGGTGTCATTGTCAAAATAGGATTGCATTTGCTGGAGTATTTCAATCCAGTTGTCGATCATGGCTCCTGTTGATTTATCGATATACGGAAACTTGCGATTGAATACCAGGTCTCCGCAATGGACAACATTTGCTTCTTGAAAATGTATGATACTATCTCCATTGGTATGTGCCGGACCCCAATACTGCAGGTCGATAGTTTCATCACCTACTTCTTTCAACTTTCTATCTGTATAGGTCATATCCGGAAAAAGTTGTTGCGACATGGTATTGTTTTTTTGCGCAACAGCCATCTGGTTGATCTTAGAATTTTCATGAGCGAGGATATACTCCGCGATGCCCTTGAATGCTATATTGCCGGACGTGTGATCGCCATGATGATGTGTGTTGATCAGGAAAGGCATAGGAGCATCTGTTTTTTTTCTGATTTCCGCAAGCAGGCTCTCCGATTGTTCTTTCCATTGTGTATCGATGACGACAAATGCCTCGGGTTGAATGAGCCATCCGATGGTACCTCCCTTTTCAGTGAAGATGCCGACATTGCGGCGCAGCGGCGTCATTTGATAGGCAGATAGATTTATCATGCTAATCCAATTGGGGAGTGCTGATAAAGACAGGGCGAGGCTTCCTGATTGAACGAACGATCTTCTTTTCATAATCTATGTGCATTTATTGCCTGATCAATATTTATTCAAACTTACGAAACGCGATGATGCGGTTTAGGAAATATCCGGTCGGATCACTTCAAAGCTGTGTGTAATTTTTGCAACCTGGTCAATCATCTTGCTGACCGTGCAATATTTTTCAATGGACATGGTGATTGCTTTTTCTGCCTTTTCGGGCATGACATTTCCATAGAGTCTGTAGTGGAGGTGAATCCCGGTGAATACTTTTGGTATCCGGTTGGGATCCCGATGGGCTTCTGTTTCGATTTCCAGGTGATTTAGTGGTTGACGCATTTTTTTTAACAATTCGACCACATCTATGGCAGTACATCCTGCCTGGCTCATGATGAGGTACTCGGTGGGTGAGGGGGCGGAGTCGGTGCCCCCGATATTGCGGTTACCCTCAATACGGACGGTATGTCCACGCCCATTGGTGGCTTCAAAAAGGACGGAATCATTGACCCGTTTGAGGTGTATTTTCATGCCAATTCGTCTTTTATTTGCATAGTTAATACATTGAAATCGCTCGTTTTGAAATATCTTTGCGGACTTCACCCGTTTTTTCACTATAAATCAAGAGCGTATGTGGGTTTTAGCTGTATTTGGAGCACACTGGTATTTATCCCTGTTTACCCAATCTTTTTTCAATCACAGGTATGCTGCTCATCGCATGTTTACCATGAATAAAGGTGTGGAGAAAATGTTCTATGTGATGTCCTGGGTTTTTCAGGGCGCTTCCTACCTAAGCCCGCGGGCGTACGCCATCATGCACAGGATGCATCATGCTTATGCTGATACGGAGTTGGATCCGCATTCACCAAAATATGATGCCAATTTGTTTGCCATGATGTGGCGGACCAGAAATACCTATCTCCATATTTTTGAAAAATCAGTTGAAGTTGATCCGGTTTTTACAAAAGATCTTCCGGATTGGGGATCGTTTGACCGTTTTGCTTCCAATGGGTATATTCGCTTACTGTGGATAGCCATCTATATCTTGATCTACATCGCACTTGGAGCTCCATGGTGGTTATTTCCCTTGATTCTCATTCATGCTGCGATGGGCCCTTTCCATGGGGTGATCATCAACTGGTATGCACATAGCCTGGGTTATATCAACTTCAAAATGAAAGATACCTCCCGCAATCTTTTCCCGGTGGACCTGATCATGCTTGGAGAAGGATTGCACAACAATCACCACAAATATGGTGCACGGGCTAATTTCGCAGTTAAGAAATTTGAATTTGACCCGGTCTATCCAATCATCAAAATCCTTGATTGGACTAAGGTGATTACGTTGCGGAAGGTGGTTGTTGAATAAGAAATACCGAATAACGAATAACGAATACCGAATATCGAATATCGAATTAGGAGCCAAGAAGGGCTGTTGAATAAGGAATACCGAATAAGGAATTATGAAGGATTCCTTTTTTTTGCCACGTTTGAAATCGGTGCCTATTCAAAATCATTTACATTCTGAGTAATTAATTGAATAGCCATGGCTTTTAAGCCAATTGAATAAGGAATAACGAATACCGAATAAGGAATTAGGAAGGATTCCTTTTGCCTACTCAAAATCATTTACATTCTGAGTAATTAATTGAATAGCCACGGCTTTTAAGCCGTGGAATAAATGTGAGCGCCTACAGTGCTTTAACACACACCTTCAATTCATTCATTGTCTTCTACAAGAGTAGTGTGCTTTCTGTTTTTGGAGATGAAGGTGGGAATGAAGGTTAAGAAGGAAGCCATCAGCAGGATGATGATGAGCAATCTGAGATTGCCTAAATCCTGGAAGTAGACTACAAAGAAAATAAAAGCAAGGTTGACGAGTAGCAACACCGTAGTAGCTTGCATGTGCGACAATCCTGCATCGAGTAGCAAGTGGTGGATATGACTTCTGTCCGGATGCAAGGGTGATTTTCCTTTCATCAATCGCACCACAAAGACCCTCAAGGTATCAAACAATGGAAGGATCAGAATCCCTACTGCAACTGCTGGAACGGCTTTGAATGCATAAGGTGACCCTTGTATCTCTGCATGCACTTCGATAAATTCTATCACCAGGATGGCAGAGATAAGACCTATCAGCATCGATCCAGTATCTCCCATGAAAATTCGGGCTGGCGTTATATTGTAACGCAAAAACGCGATCGTTGCTCCTGCAAGAGAAAAGGCAATGATGGCGAGGTCAGTCCTGTCAATGAGAAAAAACCATGTGCCAAGCGTAATGGAAATGAGTGTGGCCAGGCTTCCTGTGAGTCCATTGATACCATCGATCAGATTGAAGGCATTGATGATCACCAGTATCGTGAACATGGAAAGGATGATCGCGGGAATCTCGGGAATCGCAAAGACACCAAAAATTCCGTAAAGGCTGGTCAGTTTGACCTGGGCTTTAAAGACCAGGATAAAGCAGGCGAAAATCTGGCCCATTAGTTTTCGATAGGGCGACATAGGTAGAATATCGTCCTTGGCACCAATGAGGAATATGATGATAAAAGAGCAAAGGATATACTGAAGATCTCCGAAGACCTCAAAAGGGGTCCACAGGATAATACTAAAAATAACACCCGCAAAAATGGCCACTCCACCAAGCGTAGGTACCGCATCAACGTGCGATTTCCGGTGGTCAGGTTCATCATAGAGATGTTTGACCTTGGCGATATTGATGATACTCGGTATGGCGAGGTATACCAATAAAAAGGCGGTGATAAAGCTCAGTATGATATCATACATAGACGAACAAAGTTAACTTTATTATTATCCGCTATGACACCTTCCCATACTTTCTTCTTTCCATAAAAGACGAAGCCCCGGCAAGGTGCCAGGGCTTCTGTCTTCATCAAGTTTTTACCAAATCTTTTATTCGAGTCGAATCATTTTCTTTGTAGCACTGTAATTACCGCAATCAAGTCTGTAATAAAGCACACCTTGAACAGGAACATCTTTCCTGAGCAGCTGTATAGTCTGATAGCCCGCTTTAAACTGGCTTTCAATCACCTTAACGGTCGCTCCGGTCATGTCAAACAAGGTGAGTTTAACCACACCATCTTCAGGCAGTTCAAATCCAATTGAAGTGGAACCCGTCCATGGATTCGGTTCATTTTGGTAAAGCGCAAAATCAACCGCTGCTTCTGCCTTGCTTGTTCCAAGCTTGATATCTACTATCTCATCATCAAACAGGTATGCTTCAGCATTAGCCACTTTATCAGACAGGCGTATCATGTCAGCGATCCTACCAGATTGTGTAGCCACAAACTTAAGTACAAAGGACATTTCCTCTTCAGGTTTCACCTTATCCGGGTTTTCTTCAATCCAGCTCATCGTGATTACACCCTTGTCTAATAAACCAACATGTTGTTCACTGATCTCGATGACTTCACTTTCGATAGAGGCATATTCAAGTCCTGAGGTCTCGATTGTTCCCTGGAATCCTTCCACACGTTGTGGGAAATTCACTTTCACGGATACCATTTCACCTTTCTGTACGGTCTCTGGTGCATCGAGATTAAGTGTCAACACCTTCTCACCGTTTCTAGGCAAAATCTGCAGCGCATTAGCCTGGACTGAATTATTGACGTCGCCTATTTTTACACCTACAAAATCGAGTCCGGATACTGAGCTTCCATCATACTGTATGTTGATAGTTTCAATAAATGGCCATGGGCTTTGCAGGTTGGCAAACTGATACTGCTTGTCAACAAATCTCCAGCTATCATTATTAGGATATTCGACATAAATACCAAGTATTAATTTCCTGATTTCAATCATGTCGATCGCACTCACCTGTTCATTGTTGTTGGCATCAGCAGCAATATACTGGTATGGGGAGTCAAATAACTCCTTACCTAATAAGTGCTTCTGTATCCTAACAAGGTCTAACGTGCTTACTCCATTCTTTGGCTGATCCAATCGTTTTGGTTCAATGGTATAACGTTGGCCATCAACTTCTGGAACAACCAACAGGTATTTACCATTGTCCACCGTACTCATTGAATAAACAGTTTCAACATTGTTTTCTAATGACACCTTGACAGCTTCGATAGGCTGATCCTGAGTCGTCAGGATCTCACCTTCATAAACAATACTTCCGCTATTAGCACAATTGCCTGTATTGTCTGTAAATACAATAGTGGTAGTGCAAAAATCAGTATTACGTTCGCTCCAGCTGATGACATGGTTACAGTTATCATCTGTACCGCCATCAGCGACCCAGATCTGAATGCTGAGTTCTACGCCAAATGCCGGAATATTAGTTGAATTAAATGTTTTACTTGGCTCATATACATCACCACTGAAGCTATACAGGAGATCAGAAGAAGGAGTACAATCATCAAAGCTTGATGCGTTGAAATCCTTAGCCCAAAGCGTTACTGCACAACCAACAGGCATGACCACTGTACTCAATCCCTGGATACAAACAGGACTAGGTTGTTTGCAATCTTCGAGACGGAAGAGGTATTCACAATGAGACCAGTTGCCGCATCCATCTTCTACACTCCACAGGATCCGGTGATAGTCACCGCACCATGGACTGTTGTATGGAAGGCCGTTTCTACGTATTTCCTGTATGGCACTTTCTTCAGTATTGAATACAAGGTCTGCTTCATGATTCTCATCCAATGTCACAACAGTCCTTGGTTTTACAAGCAGAAAATCTGTTCCGTTATATGGATAGACCTTCACATCAAAAGCTACTTCCTGGTTACATGTTTCACGAATCCTTTGGATCATAGTAACATGTACACTACAACTGCTTGCATTAGGATCATTTTCACCAAGGAATGCCTGGTTGGTTGCAGGTAATCTCACACCATCATTCGCTACGCATAGCACTACAGGTTCTGTAGGGCAAGCAAGGAAATCAGCAGCATCTTCGTCGTGTACTTTAATCACCTGTGTATAACTCCAGAGGCCGTAACCCGAACCTGCATTGTATTGGCACCAATCAATGATTTTCCACTCTCTCAGGATTTTATAACAAGCACCATCTGATATTTCAAAACGAGTATCTTCATACGTCACGCCTATCAGGCTACATGCATCGGCAAATATTTGTGGCTCTCCCGTGTTGGTAAAGTCATCAGGACAATCTGTAATCAATACATCGCAAGGCCATATGACACCATCGTTAGGATTTGAATTAAAACACGTATTGTCAGAGATATAGAATGGTTCGAAATCAACCACCCAAATACGTTGTGTACATACAGAAGGATTGAATCCTTGCTGATTGTCACGAGCTGTAAACCTGCGTTCTATCAACTTAATAGCACCTGGAGGAGGGTTGCCCGGCAGGTTATCGCCTGAACAATCTGAATAAACTCTTACTCTCACTTCCAGATCGGCCATACAGTTATCATCCGCCCATCCGTCAATACCCCAAAAGTGTGGTTGTGAATATTCACTGTTTCCAGGATCATTGATGATGATTGGCTGACGAACGGATTCATCATCGTTATTAATCAATGCATCGTGCATATTTCCAAAAATGCTGCTCAGCGGATCTTCATCGAGATTTCCATTTTGATTGCCAGCGGCATCACGGTACGTACCTTCTTCTGCAGGGAACCAGAAATCACAGCTTACATAGATGTCAGGAGGACATACTATGAAAGGAGCTAATTTATCCTGCACTTCTACTTCAACCATGCAATAGTTTCTATTACCTGCAAGGTCTGTGACTTCGAGCTCAACCATGATAGGCTCAGCTCTTGAGCCTGTCCGTGGAACATCGCAGCAAGCAAATGGAACACAAGGTTTATGTGATGTACCGAGGTCACTTGCATTGACAAATCCATTAGGAATGTCGTCAATACAACTTCCATTCGTAGTCCAGTCAAAGTCAATACAACTATCCATACGACGCGCCCTGAACGTTACAGGACCACAATTGTCATAACTTCCATCATCAAATACGGAGGCAGGAACAAGTGTAATACCTCGTGGGCCATCATTGGTCAGACTCACGATAGTATGAAAATCACAATTGGCTACCGGCACTACATCATCTTCCACAGTAATAATAAAAGTACAACTGCTGCTATTACCGCAAAGGTCTGTTACAACCCAGGTCACATAATGCGCACCGAGTTCGAGACCATTGATAACATAATTATTGCCATACTGAACGATGATGCCATCAACTGACTCAAGACTATATGAAACAATATCGCTGCAATTATCATAGGCGAGTGGCTTAGGTACGCTTACGTTTGCATAGCAGTACCAGAAGTCTGTTCCTACGGTCAGGTCATTAGGGCATGTTAGTACAGGTCCTTCTGTATCACTGAGCTTGATAATCTGCTGGCCTTCTATGACTTCCTGGGTACACCAATCAAGTATAGTCCAGGTGCGTAAAATCTTTTGACCTCCACCACAGTCTTCCAATGGTTTATCCCAATAGCCTAAGAACAGATTGCATAATCCTGCTTCATCCGTAAGATCATATCCGCCAATCTGTGGCCAACCGGTCACATCAGGATCACTGCTGGAACCGCAAGGTCCAACATAGTTTGGCGGGAATGTAAGACTATCAGCCGATAACGGAAGGATATCAAATTGCTGATCACAGGTTGCTGTTAAGCCGCTGTTGTCAGTAGCTAACCAGCTTACTATAATAGATCCTTCGCCACAACCTTCGTCATTGACTTCAATATTGGTTATTTCCAGCGTATACCCGCAGTTTTCGATTACTTCGGGATACAGGTATGGAGGAATATTTCCTGCGGCCAACTGATCAACTGCAAGACATGAAATCTCACAAGTATCTGCACCATCCCCACCCGGAGGACAAGCGCATATGATCTGTGGTGGTATTTTATCTTCTAGACATACCGTACCCCAACATGAGTTGCCGGAATCCGGGTCTGTAATTGTTACTGTATAACAGCCACCTAAGAATTCTGCTGCATCAAATACAATCCATCCGGTATCGGTACCAATACTGTCGATGCTGATGATAAAGTCATCATAACATCCATAATTATCCCCTTCAAGGATCATATCGGCAAAGATGTGGACCTCGCAATTATTATCGGCACTGATGTTTATTGTATCATTGCATGCCATCACTACAGGGCCATCCCATTCGACAACAATTACGTTAAAGGAGCATTCAACTGTATCTGAGCCATTGGTAGCAATCCATGTTTGAACTGTTGTATCAATTGGGAATGCATCTCCGGAAGTTAATCCGGATGTATCTGTTTGAAACAATTCAGGCGTACCACCGCAGATAGCATCTGCAGTAACGACATAGTGTACAAATGCTGTACATTCTCCAGGGCCGAGATAAACAATAATATCCGCAGGACAATTTATCTCGAGTAGTCCACCTGTACCAAATACAAGGGCTTCACAAGTAGATGAGTTACCGCATTCATCGGTTACTGTTAAAACAACCGGTAAGGAAGAGGTCTGCACAAAATCTGCGCAACTGAAAACTGTTTGGGATAGGGCAAGTGTTACAGCTCCACCGCAGTTGTCAGTACTTCCATTGTTTATTTGATCAGGTGTAATCGTTGCTTCAGTACCTCCTCCAAAGTCCAGGGTAATATTCTGACAAAGGGCTACAGGAGGCACCAAATCACTGACTGTGATTATCTGTGAGCAGGAAGCTGAATTTCCGCAGGCATCTGTTGCCAGGTAGGTTCTGGTGAGCGTAAAGTTATTGGCGCATGTTTGATTGGTAATGACATCACTTACAAGCGTTACGTTGACAGTTCCTCCGCAATTGTCACTTGTGATGACGCTGGCAGGATTGGCTGCTGGAACCAGGTTTGCACATGATACAGTGATGGCACCGGGACAAGTGATAGTTGGAGCGGTTGGGTCAATAACAGTAATCGCTTGCGTACATGTTGCTGAGTTACCGCAGGCATCCGTTGCCTGATAGGTCCGAATCAATATAAAGTTATTGGCACATGTCTGGTTTGTGACGACATCACTGACATGCGTGATGGTCACTCCACCGCAGTTGTCTGTAGCTGTTACAGCTCCTATATTGACAGGAGGAACAGCAGATGCACAAGTAACTGTAAGATCACCTGGGCAGGTGATGGTAGGTATTGCAATATCATCCACAAAAATCAATTGCAGACATGTCCCTGTATTACCACAATCATCGGTGGCTGTCCAGGTACGGTTTATAGTATATTCTTGCGCACATGCACCGGCAACAGTTACATCGACTGATGTAATCGTAGGCTCACCGTCACAATTATCCGTAGCGGTAGCAGTACCTGTAGTGGCTGGCAATGTACTGTCTGTGCAAAGTATTGTTATATCCATAGGACAAACCAGAACGGGACCAACACTGTCATCCACTACTATTGTTTGTACACAACTACTTGAGTTTCCGCATGCATCTGTGGCAACCCAGGTACGGGTTATTGTGCTTTCTGCTGCACAACCTCCTGCAGTAGTTACATCACTGGAGGTAATAACTGGAGCAGGATCACAATTATCAATTGCTGTAGCGCTTCCGGTATCGGCAGGCAAGGTGCTTGCTGTACATTCGATCGTAATGCTTGCAGGACATGTAATCACCGGACCCACGCTGTCATCGACAATAATTATTTGTATACAAGTACTTGTGTTTCCACAATCATCTGTTGCTAACCAGGTACGGGTGATCGTCAGTTCCTGTGGGCATTGTCCTCCAACCGTTACATCCGTTGAGGTAATAGCAGGTGTGCCGTCGCAGTTATCTGTAGCTGTTGCACTACCTGTATTAGCTGGTAAAGTATTATCTGAACATTGGATGGTCATATCAGCCGGGCAAGTAATCAATGGAGCAACACTGTCATCAACTACAATGATCTGCGTACAAGTGCTTGTATTGCCACAATCATCCGTGGCTAACCAGGTACGGGTAATGGTTAATTCTTGTGGGCATGCGCCGCCAACAGTTACATCACTTGAGGTGATAGTTGGTGAAGTATCACAATTATCTGTTGCTGTAGCGCTTCCTGTCATGACAGGTAAGGTGCTGTCTGTACATTGTATAGTGATGTCGCCAGGACATGATAACACCGGTGCAAGAATATCATTGAGTACAATTGTTTGAACACAACTGCTGCTATTACCGCAATCATCGGTAGCTACCCATGTACGTGTGATGGTAATTTCCAGTGGGCAAGCTCCTCCAACAGTTACATCCGTTGATGTAAGGGTTGGCGAACTGTCGCAATTATCTGAGGCGGTAGCAGTTCCCGTAGTAGCCGGTAATGTACTGTCGGTACATAAAATAGTAATATCGGCCGGGCATGAAATAGATGGAGCTACACTATCATCAACTACAATAGTTTGAATGCAAGTGCTGGTGTTACCGCAATCATCGGTAGCCAACCAGGTACGTGTTATGGTGCTTTCCTGTGAGCATCCTCCTCCAACAACTACATCGGTGGAGGTGATGGTTGGTGTCAGATCGCAGTCTGTCGCTGTTGCTATGCCGGTATTGGCTGGCAATGTGCTGGCTGTACACTCAATGGTCATATCCGCCGGGCAAATGATAGCTGGTGGTGTCAGGTCATTGACTATAATGGTCTGGATACAACTGCTTGAGTTACCGCAATCATCGATAGCAACCCATGTACGAGTGATAGTTTGATTCTGAGGACAACCATTTCCAACTATATTATCTGTCGAGGAAATGGTTGGAGTTGCATCACAATTGTCTGTAGCAGTAGCTGTTCCTGTGGTAGCAGGTAAGGTTCCGCCGGAGCAATCAATAGTCATGTCGGCAGGACAAGTTATGGCCGGGGCCACACTATCATCAATAATTATGGTTTGTGTACAAGTACTTGAATTACCACAATCATCGGTAGCTATCCAGGTACGCGTGATGGTACCTTCTTGTGGACACGCACCGGCAACTGATATGTCAGTTGAAGTGATTGTAGGGGTTGCATCGCAGTCGTCAGTTGCTGTCGCAGTACCTGTATTGGCTGGCAATGTACTTGCTGTACATTGAATGGTAATACTGGCTGGACAAGAAATGACTGGTGCTACGCTATCATCAACCGTTATAGTCT
>Ga0138256_10003686_pt1 | contig 16247 bp, 14 predicted proteins | sample KNB2016incub_MG_FD_105486 | JGI IMG/M metagenome (GOLD analysis project Ga0138256, IMG submission 105486) | Active sludge microbial communities from wastewater in Klosterneuburg, Austria - KNB2014incub_MG | ecosystem: Engineered > WWTP > Activated sludge > Unclassified | place: Austria... | reverse complement strand
CGGTAAAGTAGCGCGAGCCGACCAGATTGAAAGCATAGTCGCGGCTTAGGGCAGTCCGGTCGCGGTCCAGCACGGCAAAGTTGAGGTTTTCCACGTCCAGATTGATACCGTACCCCATCACGAACATCAGAATTACGCTGCCCAGACATGCCATCGACAGGCGAATCGGGTCGCGGCTCAATTCCAGCGCCTCGCGGCGGCTGTAGCTGAAAATCCGGCGAAGGCTGATGGGCGCAGCAGAGGTTGCGGGTTTGAGGCCGGAGGCCTCAGAAGAACTGGTCCGCAATCCGCTTACTGACCTCCCCACTACGACTTCCGGCTTTCGATCTTCGACCTCCGATTTCTGAGCTGCTGCATCTTCCAAGTAGCCGATGAAGGCGTCTTCAAGCGTCGCAGTACCGCGTTTTTGAACGATCCCGATCGGCGTATCGCTCACCAACACCCGGCCAGCGTGCATTAGAGAAATGCGATCGCAGCGCTCGGCCTCGTTAATAAAGTGAGTGGAAATGAAGATGGTGACTTTGTCGCGGCGGGAAAGTTCGATCAAGAGCCGCCAGAAGCTATCTCGCGCCACTGGATCTACACCCGAGGTAGGCTCGTCAAGGATGAGCAGTTGAGGTTGGTGGATCAACGCCACCGCAAGCGAAAGTCGCTGCCGCAGCCCTAATGGGAGTGAGTCGGGGAGAGCGTTCATCACTCTTTCAAGATCAAACCGGCGGGCCGCGTCTGCGACGCGTTTCTCGATTTCCTGCGTCGGGACCTGAAATAATCGTGCATGCAGGTTTAGGTTCTGGTGGACCGTTAGCTCGGAATAGAGCGAAAAGGCCTGCGACATATAGCCCACTTGGCTGCGGGCGGCGATATTCTGGGCATCGACCTTGTGACCAAAAAGCCAAGCCTGTCCGTCGCTTGCCGGAAGCAATCCAGTGAGCATCTTCATCGTCGTCGTCTTGCCGCAGCCGTTGGAGCCGAGGAACCCGAAGATTTCGCCTCGCTCGATTCGGAAAGTAACTCGATCGACTGCAACGAAATCGCCAAAACGCATCGTTAAGTTCTGTGCCTCGATGGCCACCAGGTTGTCGTCCGCAGTTCGGGCAGGGATCTCCACTTTCAAGTGCGTCCGTCGCTTTTCTTCTGGCAACAGGCCAATGAAGGCCTCTTCTATAGACGCACTATCTGTCCGATCGAGCAGCTCACGTGGTGTGCCGGTCGCAAGGATGCGGCCGTCGTCCATCACCACAAGCCAGTCGAAACGAGCCGCCTCGTCCATGTAAGCGGTCGCCACCAGCACGCTCATGTCCGGCCGACTTGCCCGAATGCGGTCAATCAAAGTCCAGAACTGTCGGCGCGACAGCGGATCGACGCCGGTGGTTGGCTCATCGAGGATCAACAAATCCGGGTCGTGGATCAGCGCACAGCACAGACCAAGCTTTTGCTTCATGCCACCGGATAATTTCCCGGCAGGCCTGTCGGCAAAAGGTGACAACCCCGTATCTTTGAGCAGTTCACCAATACGGTACTCTCGTTCTGCGCGGTCCTGACCGAAGAGTCGGCCAAAGAAATCCACGTTCTCAAACACCGACAGCGTTGGATATAGGTTTTTCCCTAAGCCCTGCGGCATGTAGGCAATGCGCGGACAGACCTCACGGCGGAAGCGCGAATGTGCCATATTGCCGTTGAGCACGTGGACTGACCCTTCTTGCAATCGGCGGGCTCCGGCAATCAGCGAGAGCAGGCTTGATTTGCCAACACCATCCGGGCCAATCAGTCCCACCATGCGTCCCGCTGGCAATTCCAGGCTCACGGCATTAAGCGCCAGCGTCGTGCCGTACTGTAGAGTGACATTCGTGAGACGCACTACATTGGCGACAGGGAGTGCGGCTGCCGTCATTGCGGGGGTAGCCTCACTGCGAGATTAGCGGGCCACTCAGCCTGTGGGTCGAGCTGCACGTGGGCCATCCCCGGCACTCCCGTCTTGACGTTGCGGATGTACTTCTTCAGTAGCTCGGGACTGAGGTGGGCTTTGATTCGAAATGTCAGTTTTTGCCGTTCGACGGCGGTCTCGACTGTCTTGGGCGTGAATTGAGCGACATCCGAGACGAAGGTCACCTTAGCCGGAAACACGAATTGCGGCGCGGCATCGAGCACCAGCCGCACTTCCGTCCCGAGCCGGATGCGACCGGCCTCGGCCTCGGGGAGAAAGAATGTCATATAGACATCGCCGAGGTCGACTAAATTGAGCACCTTTCCACCCGCACCAAGCACTTCGCCTGGCTCGGCGATGCGAAACTGCACGCGGCCATCGCGTGGCGACTTCAAGACGCAATCCTTGATATCCGCCTGGAGCCTTTCGATCCTCGCCTGTGCTGAGTCGACGGAAGCCTCTGCTTGGATGACCTGCGATTTGGCCGTTGTGATTGCAGCGTCAGTTCCGGCTACGTTGGCCTGGGCGGTGGCTAAGGCCGCTTTCGCGCTGTAGAGCGCAGCCCGGTCCCTATCATACTCCTCGCGTGAGACTGCACTTTTCTCGACGAGTTCTTTCGCTCGGCCGAATACTATGGTTTGTAAATCCAGCTCCGCTTCGCGCTGGAGCACTACGGATTCCGCAGCTCTCTTCTCCGCTTCCCGCTGCACTACATTGCTCTGCGCCGTATCGATCGCCGTTTTTGACCGGCGAAGTTCCGCCTCGGCCTCTCGAAGTTCGGCACTGAGCACTTCAGTGTCCATCACGGCCAAAACTTGTCCAGCGACAATGAATTCGCCTTCATTCGCCTTAACCTCTAAGAGGCGACCCGGCTGCTTCGCAGCAATATCGATCTCGACTGCTTCCGTGCGTCCATTGGCGACTGCGAAACCCCGAGGCAACACCGCGGGCTGAATACGTTTCCACCCGAGGTAGGCAATGACGCCGACCACGATCACCGCAATCAGTAGTAGCCATTTTCCTTTGGTCATGGTTCGTCTCGATTCCCCTTGCTCAGTTCCGCGCGTTCCGTCAGCGAGGCTCGTGGGTCGGTGTCAACTAAGTTCGGACTCGAATACCCGTTCACCGCCTACCTCCAGCTGGAATTGCTGCGAGACACTTGGGGCACGTGCCCCAGAATAACACCTCCGCTTCATCGATCTGGTAACCCGATGTGTCGGCAGCAGTCAAACACGGGGTATCGCCAACGGCGCAGTCAACGTCGACCGTTTTTCCGCACTGCCGACAAATCAAGTGGTGGTGGTTGTCACCGACTCGATCCTCGTAAAGGGCCGACGACCCGGCGGGTTGGATGCGCCGGATGATGGCCTTCTCGGCCAGAATTCCCAATGCGTCGTACACCGCCTGTCGCGAGATAGCACCGATCTCGGTGCGAACGTACTCGACGACATCATCCGCCGTACAATGGGGCCGCCCCGACACTGCCCGCAGAACCGCCAGGCGCTGAGCCGTGACTTGGACACCGTGTTCGCGAAGGGTTTTTGCTGGAATGTCGCTCATGGCCCAATTATAGTCTAATTCTGGACTCTGTCAAGAATTAGACACCCAGCAAAGCGATTAGGCCCTTGCCCCAGCTTTGTAGGCCAATCAGAAATAGTTCAATAGCCGTCCTGTCGCCCCGACTATTCTTCGACATGCGCCGTTCGGCGATAACGTCGATCGGCTTTCTCTGTGTGGGAAAATGCGTTACGACTCTGCCGACGAATTCAACTGCCCGTGCTCGGTTGTTGCATGTTTGAAGAGAATCGACGAAACTCCTTTCGGTGCTGACCGATACGTAGTTCAAATCCCGTCGCCTGTTTTTTATTGGACATTCACATCGCGATTCGCTGCATCCTCACCTCTTGGAAATTCACATTTCTCTAGAAAAGAGCCGCAAGATAAAATCGAGATCAGCCAATGATCGGTCACGGTGAGCTATGAGGCACTATCGTAGTCTGAAGAATTACACTGCTCCTGCAACTAGAATCGGTATATTCGCGTATCATTGAAGTATGGTCAGTGGCATGGGTAAGCGTCCTGCAATTCCTAACGAATTGGAACGAGCAGTCCTTTTGGAGTGTGGACACCGGTGCGCGATTTCTACCTGCCGAGAACATCCGGTGGAACTTGCCCACATCGTACCTTGGTCAAAATGCAAGGAGCACAAGTTTGAAAACCTAATCGGACTTTGTCCAACCTGCCATACGAGGTACGACAAAGGTGAAATTGATCACAAGGCAATGCTGATCTACAAAAGCAACCTTTTGATGTTCAGCGGACGATATGGAGAGCTTGAGAAGCGGGTTCTGAAGCGATTTGTTCAGAATCGGATGGTGCAGGATTTCTGGTGGTTTGTGGACATGGGCATCCTATTGAGTCAGCTCATTGAGGATGGTCTGTTGCAGGACACCGGGCAGACGAAAAGTTTAGGTGGACTCGTTCAGCATCAGTTCGTGATGACAAAAAAATGTTCAGAGTTCATCGATCAATGGCCACTTGATTGAGAGTAATTGCGATGACGAAGATGGTGACATACAACGGAATCGAGGTAGCTGAAGGTTGGCCCGAGCAAATTGAGGCAGCTCAGAAGGTCACCACGTTTATAATCGACGGGGAGGTCTACAACAGAGTTCGGTACGGCGATGAGGAAGATGATTGGGGGGCGACCAAATATCCTTGTCACGACTGTGGTGTTGTGAAAGGACAACTCCACGTTGAGGGATGCGATGTCGAACGATGTCCGCGGTGCGGCGGACAGTCAATTTCGTGTGACTGCTACCACGATGTTGAAGGAGAAGAGGAAACGGTTGAACTGTTGGACGATGCGTGGAAAGAAGAGAAAACGCGGTTGATGAAAAACGGCGGAGAGAAAGAACTGACAAACGCAGACGCCAGAGCTTTTCTCCTCATTAACTTCGATACGATCATCAAGAAAGACCAGCTGGCGACAAGCTTCTGTGAGAAATTGCCAGATGAAGATCGGAAAAAGCTCCTTGAGTACATCTTTCCGGATGAGGCTCTTCGGTAAAGAGCCACGTCGATCTTGCGTCCCAAACGCTGATGCCAGCGAGTAAAAGTTCAATAGCGGTCTTGTCATCCCGACTCCTTTTGAGCTGCAAGTATTCTTATGAAACTCAGGCAATTGCCCTGCGGAACCCCGCTGACGTGCTTGCGTCGGTGGCGCAAACCGGAGCTTCGAAGATGCCAAAGCCAAACTGCTCCTGTCACATCGACCGGAGCCGCGAACGGCTGTTTCCAGAAGGTGCAATTTCCGGACAGAACCTGAAGACCATGTCACCGGGAGATACTCATTTATCGTATCTGATCCAACTGTTTCGGCTCCGGATCAGAGTGTGTTGCGTTGGTCCTGATAGGGTTTGAGATGAGCGAAATAGGAGGGATCTTCTGACGGGTATGAATCGGGGGCGATTCAATCAACAGCTTCCAGTGTGCTTCCGATCGGAATCGGGTTTCACGAACCAGCTAATGACCCTGGTAATCAAGATTTCCATCGGTGTGAGTTCTGGCGTGATCTGGAACAAGGCGGAAAGTTCTTTCCACTGGTTTAGCCAGGTGTTGTAGTCGGGATGACGACTTTCTGGGTTCAGTGCCAGACCACGCAGGACGAGGGCGTCTAGTCGGTCGCGGAGTGACCGGGGTAATCCTTTGCAGCTTGGGGAAATCTGGCTGGGGGCTACCAGGGTATTGGTGGATCGTGTGATGAATTCGGGGCGGCCTGCTTTGCCGCCGAGGCCGCCGTAGGGAAGTTCCAGTGTGAGCAGTTCAAACAACAGCACCGACAAGGAGAATTGATCGCCAGCCAGAGTGACCGGGGTAGGGCCGGTTTGCAGTTCCGGGGCTGCGTAGCAGCGGTGGTGACCGTCGCCTTCGGTGCGACGCGTGGTTCGGTCGATGGGCCAGGCACTCCCGAAATCGATGAGCTGCAGGCGGCTGGGGTGCGATGTGACGATCACGTTGGCGGGCTGAATATCGCCGTGAGCGACCTGCAGATGCCGTTGCAGATGACAGATGGCATGGGCGAGCCCATTGACCAGTCGAACAGCCTGAGCTGGCTCCACGGGAGGCCTGCGACCCTCGCGAAGGTTCTGCAGATAGTCGGCCAGACTGATGCCCTCCGTCCACGTCAACGCGACGTCAATCTGATGACGATTTTGCTGCCATTCGACCGCTCGGGGAAGGTTGTCGCTTTTGAGTCGAGTCAGCACCCTGAGAAGCTGCTTCGCCGCGTCGCCAGCGGGCAGTGACTGGACGATGAAGAAGCCTCCACCCGGCCCCGCAAGGCGATCAAAGGCGAGATACGATTCTCGAAACGGACTGCCTATTCGTTCCAGCAGAAAGTAGTCTCGGCGACGGATGCGACGGCACTCCAGATAGGCCCGGCTTCTACCGTTGATCTGCACTGTTCGGGTCGGGGTCTCAATGTGTTCGGTGGGCTCTGGCATGGTGTATTGATCGCCCTCTATTGGACGCCCGAAACAGCGGAACTGTTGGGCAAAGAATTACCGCTTACGGATATCTGACACTTGTTGCCGAAAACACTCTTAACCTGCCGCAGCCACACATTCTTGCTTGCTGACATACTGGCGATCATGTGGGTAGGTCTGTGAGCCAGTATGTGTGCCACTTTTGTAGAGTCGTTTTCGTCTGAAAACAAAGGCCGCTACCCAGTGCCGGAGATCCGGTCGTCACGGGGCCAGGATTCCTTTTCGAACCATCAGCTCGCCATACTTGATCAGCAGTTCCTGAGCCCGTTCAATGGGTGCCGTGGAAGTCTCGCTTGAGATGTGACCGCCGACGCCTGCGGGCAGCCCACCGCGGTCGCGGTCACTGTTGCCTGTGGCAATGAAAAACAGACTGCCAAGTCCTTTCCGGGTTGGCTCCAGCCCACCGGAACTCCTGATCAGTGAATATGAAACCGGGCCCTTGGTGTCGTCAGGTCGATACGTAAAACCGGGTGACGTGTAGGCCATCAGAAGGCCTTTGATCTCGTTCATATCACGCTGCATTTCACGCTCCAGCTGAGCCCACCGCAGCCCGTCTGCCTCCCGAGTTGCTTTCTCCGCTAAATCAGCCGCCGTTGCCTTCTGCTTCAAGGCGTTCAAGCGTCCCTCAGCTGCCACACGCTCTTTCTCTCGCGCGATTTCTTGCTCCTTTTGTTCGACTCGCTCGTTAGTCAATTCTTGTTCGGCCTTCGCAATGCGATCATCTGCAGCCTTCTCAGCTTCTGCACGTGCTGTCTCTCTCACATGAGCCAGGCGATCCGTTTCTGCACGCTCTCGTTCAACTCCGTGCTGCTCAATGGCATCAGCAAGCTTCAGGTTAATAGGTTCCAGAGCAGATGTTTCTCGCTGAATGGATTCAAGCAACAACTTCTGACGTTGGAACTCCGCCACTTGCGTGCTAAGTTCCTTACCCAGGTCACTCAGAAGTTGTGCATGTTCTTCTGTGATGACGACCGGGGGCGATTCCGGTGCAGCTTGGGTAAATGGCTCCATAAGTGGATTGAGTTGACTTTCCCATTCCACGATTTGCTCCGCCGTTGGCCTCACTTGATGCAGGATCTCTACGAACCGCTCCAGATGCTTAGCACTACCAGCAATGCGAGAACCAGCCGATTCGTGCTGAAGAGCGGATTCAAGAGCAGTCCATTCCACCTGTAGGCTCTTAAGTTTACCCAGGTCACGAACAACGGCGTTCGCCATGGACTCGTGTTTCGCAGCGTTGGCTCTTTGCACCGCCAGTTCGGACTTAGTCACGTCACGCTCCACTTTTTTAGTGTTGGCTTGACCCAATGCAGACTCCAATTCATTGATTCGCTCGGTGAGCACACTGGATTCTGCACGAAGCTGATTCAACTTTGTCATAATTTCAGGTTTGCTAGAATCGTAATCACTGCGAATGGCATGCAGATTGTCCCAAGTCTTCTTCACGTCGTTGTGAAGGGACTCGGTCTGTGAACTGTTGATCGAATGCAGGACAAATGCGCCGACCACTAACACGCCCCATGCAATGATCCCGATTCTTAGTCCCAGCGTCAGGGCAAATCGTGGACTCAACGTGGAAGGAGAGACTGAACTCATGGCAGAAACCCTGTGAAAGACCACGGCCGTTTTCCAATAGCCACACGCTATCGAAACAGTCGGCCAATTTTGCAACCAACAAGCGAAGTGGCCCACAGAACGACCGGGGTCACCCAGGACATCGAATAGAAGGGTCGAGCGACAAGCCATTCTGCGCTCATCAGACCCGTGGCCGTACAGATAGCCATGCAAAGTGCGTAATGACCAGGGGCGGCAAAGCGATGGTGAGTGGCATGACTCAGAAATGCCTGCCAGGCCGCTCCAACTGCCGTCACGGTGGTGAGCAGCACAAACAACCAATTCCCGTAGCCCGCGGATGCGAGGTACTGGAACCAAAGTGCGATGCCGCTGAGTCCTGTTGCACCAACGGCAAGTAAAGGAGCGAGACGAGCGTTAACTGCCTCTGTCGCTTGTTGTTGAGCGACCTGTCGCCGTTCTTGTTCCTTCCGGATCTCCAAGGATCCCCATCCACTCAGGACATAAGGGCCGATGACAATCCCAGGATCGACATCAATGATCGGTTCATCTCGCACGTCCACCTGTGTCCAATCTTCGACGGAGACATCGCGTTCGATGATAAGCTCCCGCACGATCTGACCATCGATAACTTCGACAAACGGATACAGCCAGCTCGGTATCGAATCCACCAAACGCACTATCGGCGGCGGCATGATCACGGTGCTGTTGCGAATGCTGGTGCGGACGGCGTTGATCAGTTCATGCTGGTGGCGAGCGAATCGGATCTCGTGCCGGACGGTTCGGGTGGAGGTTGTCCTGCGGTTGCCGATGATTCGCTGCCCGGAACTCCCATCAAAATCATCGACGAACGACTCTACAATGGATTGAGTCGCGACTTCTGGTCCCTGAATCACAACCCTGCGAAAGAAGTGATAGCGACAACATTGTTTCGGCAGCCATTCGATAAGGCCAAACAACTCCAGATCCACCATATGTTCCAGCAGCTCCACGAACTGCCTCGAAAACCGGTCCACTTCTTCAGACAGCGACGCCTCCAGTTGCCCAATAAATGCATCGGGCGAGTGTGACAGGAGACTGGCAGTCAGAGCGTTCTTCGCAGGCAGCCAAGCGGCAAATGCCTGCGTCATCATTTCCTCCAGTTTGTCGCTGAGGATTTCGTCACGGGCCTCCACCTGGGTTGTATTTTCGTCTGAACGGAATTCCAGATTGGCACGACATGCTTCGCAGATGACGGTTCTGACATCATGGTAGAACTCATTCAGCGTCTTCAGGCTGTTGATATAAGCCGTGGCGACAGTTTCTCGGGCGGGTGATAACAAAGGAGAAAGTTCATGCCATCCCAGACGCTGATAAATGGCGTGCGACAGTTGTTTGGGAAGTTCATCGTCGAGCGGCTGCCGCTGAAGCTGGCGAATTCGATTCAGTGGCGGGCTGTGGTGAGCCTCTGATAACGACGGGAATCGCCGGTCCGCTCGCGTGACTTCGAAAGTCATGTCATTCGTCTCAATAGATGCTTCGGACATCCTACTTTCTCCGGTATTTTGTGATCGTCACGTTGCTCGTGGAACAGGAATCGGCGGTCCTTCGTCATGTAGACGAAAGACCGGCCATGATGCTGCGCGGCGAATTCAAGAAAATGCTGGCCGCCGCCAGGCGGCCACAGGGGGACCCGCACGAAGCGACAGCGCAGTGTGGGGGCGGAGCGTTCAGCGGAGCCCAGAGGATCGCATGCCGCCCCAGCGGCATCGATCCAGGTGTTTGCGTCCAAGCAAACACCGAAGAGGGCGTTCAGCCCGAAAAGCCGCACCGGCTCCCAAGCCGGTCGGCGCGGCCCGTGCAGGGCGGAGTCTTCTCATCGGCATTCAGCCGGTGAGCAGACTCCCTGGAAAACAGGGCTCTGCATACTGGCAGAATCGAACAAGGGGAACACCGCTGCAACTTCTGCGAAGTGAAGATGCTTCGGTGTGGTGCGGGCGGGACCACGGCGGCAACGGAGCATTGGCTCCGGGAAAAGAACTGGCCCCGCTTCGGGACTGGTCGAGACTGTTCGGTCAGTGGCGGAACAGTCGAGCAGGGACCTTGGAGAACTGGCTGAACCGTGTGCGGTTCAGGGCGATTTCAGCCGCTGCGAAAATTGAACTTACGTTCAAGTTGATAGTCACGCCGCACACAATCCACGATCCTCGCCATAACGAATCTGAAGCTTGTTTGCTCGGAACGCTGCTGCTCAGCGCTCGCAGGAGACGAGTGAAGAATTGAAGGTTATTTGATGTCCGCTGCTTTATGAGCAACTGGAAGATTGCACGCAATCTCCGCTCACGAGTCGTGCGGGTCTGTTTGTCTGTGAAGCCTCAGCAGCAAAGAGTCCCGTACGATCGACGGGGGATAGTGGGCTTGTTTTGGCATTCCTGGCAGTGTGAACCGTTCCCCCACTGGAATCTAACGAACGTGGATGAAACTCGCCTGGCCGGAAACGAGGAAGCAATTTCTCGGAATGCAATGCATTCATGAGGTCTTGATTTCACTCGTTTCCGTTCCATATCGGAGAGTGACCAGGGTCAATCGTTCAGTTCGATATGGATGGCTGGCTCACCCGGTTGAAATGATGTTTTGTTGCAACCACGCCTTGAGTGCCCGTTCAACGATCTCCTGTTGACTGAAGTAGTCGGCCCGGGCCAGTTGACGCTCGAGAGAGATTCGCTTGAGGGCTCCCGCGATTTCAGGACTTAGTCGAACAGTGATCGGAATCAGGCCGACAGGGAATGTGTTGTTTGGTGTTGGTAACGGCGTGGGAGTTGGTGGCGGTCCAACAGCTGAGGCTGCCTGTGGTTCCTGTGTGACAAAGGCCCGGACGGCCTCCGGATTCGTGTGAATGGGAGAATAAACTCGCGTAGATAGAGTGCGTCGTTCGGCCATAATGATTCGTTACCCTCCTTGGTTTGCGTTATGTAGTTTTCTGGTGGTTCGATCTCCCCCAGTAGATTTGGCACCGAGCTCTGCGATGTCGGGAAACAGTTCGTGAAACAGACGATTGATTTCCTCGGCGGCACCTTTGGCGTGGTAGCCCATGTTCCAGACAAACGTACCCTGTCCCGGCGCGTCGGCGTAAGCCTGCCGGAGTGTGATCGGAGTTGCTGCAATCTGCAGGCCAAGTGCACCTGCGGCATCTCGCATGTCACGAGTGAGTCGGTATTCGCGTCCGACCATGCTGAGCACCGCGATGACTTTCGGCGGCCCCTTCCGGATGGCCTGAGCCTGCCGGACGAAGGCCGTGTTTTTGTCGAGTGCCCGAGCTTCAAACATGCTGGCTTTGCATGGCATGATGGCCAGATCGGCCCACATCAGAAGCGCTCGGCTGGTTTCCGTCTGGCTACCTGGGCCATCGGCGATGACGAACTCGGCTTCCTGAGCCAGAACGGGTAACTCATCCAGCACAGCATCCGCATTGGCAAGTCGAACAACCTGAATGTCCGGAAGTGCTTCAACGATCCATTCGCTGGATGACTGTTGAGTATCGCAGTCTGCGAGAATGACGGATTGCCCATGGTCAGCAAGCCAGCCAGCAAGATTGCCTGCCAGCGTCGATTTGCCGACTCCTCCTTTTGAATTCACCAATGAAATAATCATGCCGACAATAAAGCATGTTTGCAGGTCTGCTGGCAAGCACTTTTTTTCGGGCTATCCGGCGACGGGCAATGTCAGTTGGCCGGTACTTGTTTGGCGTACATAGTGAGGACAATGTACCGGCGGGCTGATGCCCACCGCTCGCCATGATTCCGTGACAAGCCGACAAGCCAACATGCTTGCCTGCCAGTCTGCAGAATTATCTTGCGCAAAACAATGGAACCTGAGATGCTTAGCTGTAGGGAAAATCGTGTTGATATTTGCCGAATTCGAAGCCTGTGAAACAAGTCGTGGGACACTCGCGGATTACCGGACAATGAGACACATTCGGCGGTCGGAATCACCGTGAAATGAAACACGGTTTACCGGACATCGAAACACGTTTTGAGGCATGCTTACCGGACATTGAGACACTTTTACCGGTTGCAAGTCCTTGAAATGACTGGCGATTGTGTACCCCCTAATTTGTTATTTAAATAGATAAACAACAACAGGAACGATTGTTGTTCAATGTAGAACGTGCGTGAAAGAAAACTCATCAGACACCAACAAACAGAAACACTACAACCAGCCACTTGATTCGGCCGTGGACGAACTGAATTTGGCCGAGTTTCCCCTGGCCGCCATTTCAGACCGATTCCTTGATGGAACCAAAACAGTCGTGCTGGAAGACACAGTCTTCGATCGCGAACAAAACAAGTATTTGCCGAGACAATTGACCTTATCGGGGTCCGACCGCTATGGCCTGCCCACATCCAAAGACGACGACGTCCTGCTGGCCTGTATTCAGCTCAGCCGCATCAACGACTTCAACTCGCGAGAAGTCTCCTTCAGCCGGTATGAAATCCTACGACTGCTGGGCTGGGCCGATGAGACCCGCAACTACGATAGAGTCGCCACGTCGTTGCGACGCTGGAAGGGACTGTCGATTTTTTCTGATCGGGCATTCTACGATCACGAACAGAAAAGCTGGGTCAATCGAGATTTCGGAGTCTTCGACAATCTGGTGATCTACCGGCGGGAAGTCATACAGGGCAGGGCGGCTCCTGGCTGTTCGCGATTCGTGTGGAACGAAGTACTGTTCCGCAGCTTTCAGTCAGGATATTTGAAACAGCTCGATTGGAATCTGTATTGCAAATTGACGAGTCCCGTGGCCAAGCGCCTTTACCGGTTCCTTGATAAACGGTTCTACCACAGCAATCGTGTGGAAATCGATCTAATGGAACTCGGACTGCGGAAAGTGCGACTGTCTGGCAACTACAACACCGCTCAGTTGAAGCGAACGCTGCAGAAGGGAACTGAAGAATTGGAACGCCTCTGGGAGTTGAAACAACGCTCGCCTGAAGATCGATTTCGCAAAAACGGACTTGGAAAATGGATCGCGATCTTCGAGCGGAAGGCCAGACGCAGTCGAACAACTGTGGAATCTATCATCAGCAATGTCGCCACGATAGCACCGTCAACACCCGTCCTGAACGCCGGAGCAAATCCACAGGAACTTGAACGCCAACTGATTAAGCGAGGCATCGGCCCCGCATCGGCGGAAGAGTTGTCGCTTTCGCAACCAGCAACCCGCATCCGCGAGATGCTGGAACTCTACGACTGGTACAACAGCCGAGGCCAACCCCGTGGTCCCGGGTTTCTTGTACAGTCCCTCAAGAAGCCCGACACGATCGCTTTTCCGCCTGGCTTCGAAAGTTCCGTTCAGAGTCAAAATCGTCAACTGGCCAAAGAAGCTCAAAAACAGGCAGAGCAAAGTGCGAGCACCAAACGCGAGCGTCAAGCACTCCAAAAGCAGAATTCACGACAACGAGCATTTACGGCCTTCTGGGAATCAATGTCACCCTCGGAGCAGGACTCCTTCGAAACGGAAGCTCTGGAAGCCACCGACACAATGAAAAAACGCCTCTACCTTGAAGCCAGCGGCAAGGGTGGCAAAGCGTTTGAGATCTATAGACAGATTGTGCTGAAAGATCAGTTTGAGCGGATGAATGGTCTGAACGTTCCGGCCTGCGGCACGTAAAGTCCCGAGCAATCCATTTTTGTGCAATTTAAATAATTCAACCAGCGATTGCGCAGCCCGCACGATGTCCTGACGTCTCTCCATCGATACGGATTCGACACGACTGAAATGAACTCAGCAGATGAACTTGAGTTCAACATCACAAACAGGCGTCGATCCGGCGGTCACGTAACCATTCAGTTTTTCAATATTGGAGAGATCCGTCCGATGCGAACACAACTCTTGTTTTACGTTTTGATGGGTATTGGCGTTACTGGATGCGGGAACTCCGAGGATTCTCGCGTTGCTGATAGTGCCGCAGACACCGACGTGTCAGACGAATGCGATTTGCACGAGGTTCCGTATCACTTGGTCAAAACGATGCCCGATGGTTCTCACGTAGTTCAGTACGCCGTCGAAACCATGCAGCCAGAGACGCGTTCAATAATGGACAGCAATGGACGGGAGGAGACTCGTTCCGTGATGGCGCGGACGGTCGAGCAACGAACATCCACAATTCCGCCGGGTGAAGACATCTCGGAGTTTCTCAGTTGGCATGCTGACGGCAGAATTGTCAATCGGGAACCAAACGAAAATTTCGAGGCATCCGTTGCCCCTGCACCCGCACCACCGGCGGAGTAGAAATTCTTCTCTCGTCAGAGATTTGCAAGTTCTAGCTTCGATTACAGTAATCCGCGGACCGCAGCCAGAATGATTGCGGTCCGTCGTTGCATCGACAGCAACATCAGTTGGTACGCGATAGCATCTGCGATGTTACACCGGAACATCGACAGTCACGGTCTTGATCTAAGTGACGATCATGATGTTGAGTCGCAGCCGTTCCAAACTATGCGGCTTTCTGCAGAATTGTCTGTGCTTTGAAATCATTGCTTTCCTGCAGGCTGGCTTGCTGGCTTTCAATCCAGTCGGCAGCTTCCTGAATGACTGCGTGTAGTTCGTCGGCATTCCGCACGAAGAAGCTGCTGGAGTAGCCTTCTTTGCCGGTGGATGATGTCTTCCATGAGCGACTGACGGTGAAGTCGAAGTATTCGAAGCCACTGGTGGCCTGACGTTTCCAGATGGATGCAGCGATTGCTCCGTGGCGGATGGTTTTTACAGGGGCGGTTGTGGGTTTCTTTTTTGCTTCGTCCATCGTTGACTCCTTTCATGTTGTTCTATTCCCGAGTAGGTATCACGGAATTCAAGCAATTGTCCAGAGGTTGGGTCAGAAATAGTGTCCCAGGTCGGACATCGCCGCGTGACTTTCATTGTCAGGTGTGGCACAAACGATCTGTAGGCGAATCGTGAGATTTGCCGGTCGTCAAGCTCTGGCAAAATGCCGTTGTCCGGCAAACCGATTGCGAATACGCATCGGCTAAGGACAACATGCTGACGTTCGATGATGGAGCGGACAGGTCTCGGTAAAATCGGCTTCATCAGCCGGTCTAAGAGATGAAAGGATCGCTTCCTTTCCTGACTGTCGCTCTTCGAGCTGGGTCGCATCGAGAGGTGCTCGCCCAGTTCAAAGGAGGCTCGTTGGCCTAAAACCGATCTGCAGTTCACTTAGTATGTGAGCCGTCAGTTTCGGAGTAATCCCAGCGTTCTATCCTATGGCGAAATACGCGTCGGTCACTTTGTGTGAGTTGGACTTATCGGACATGATGGTACCAGATTCTTCCGATTTCCACGATGTCACGTTCTCGATCTGAGACAGATCGAGCTACCGTTTCGGCACGCACGCGACAAACTGTATCCCGATGAAACGACTCGGGATTTGTTCTTTTCATTTTGAATTCGGGCGAGGCGGACATGCTCAGAGGATCCATCGTCATCATTGACGAATCGGATTGCTGAGCCGTCCTGAACAAAGCGGGTGTGGCAAAGGAATGCCGAATCCCGTCACGGGGGCTCATGGGCTTGCTGTTATGGCGAGTTCGTTCAACCGTGCTGACGTGGGGAGCTGTGCGTCTGGCGACAGACCACACCGGGGCTGACACCCTCGGGGATCGGATCAAACATCCGACCGTGAATAGCTCAACCATGAAAGGCCCAACCTCAATAGGTATGGGAGGGCTTGTCAGTGAATCTGCTGGGAGACGGTGCCAAACCGTGGAAAGCCGTTCTGAGTTCTGACTGATTGTCAGACGTGGGTACCCCAATCTTCTGTCTTCGTAGGGGGAAATCCGTGGGCACTTCTGTGCCCTTGGGAAACTGTGGCGGGTCGGGAGACCTGAACACACCAGAGCGGTCTGAAGGATAAAACCTTCCAACAACGTGAACCAGTGGATGAAGTTCAGGAACTAACGCCGGAGCCTCTGTGGCGGCCGGGAGTAGCACTCTCGGTGCGCAGTCATGTCGACTGCGTGATTCAAATGCCGCAGAGGGGGAGAGTGGTCTGAGTAGAATCTCGCGGGAGCGAGGCGGTGGTTCGGTCGAAGGATCGAACAGGCTGTGACTGGATCGAACCGTTCGTGGTTCGTCTGGTTGCTGCATGCATGGCTGGCCGTCATGTGCCGTTCACAATGACCAGAGGGTGATGCCTCTGAGAGTGAAAACGAAAGGACTGAGGAGCAGT
>Ga0138256_10003684_pt1 | contig 16252 bp, 13 predicted proteins | sample KNB2016incub_MG_FD_105486 | JGI IMG/M metagenome (GOLD analysis project Ga0138256, IMG submission 105486) | Active sludge microbial communities from wastewater in Klosterneuburg, Austria - KNB2014incub_MG | ecosystem: Engineered > WWTP > Activated sludge > Unclassified | place: Austria... | reverse complement strand
TTGAATCTGTTTCTTGACCCAAGTTAAGACCGTCGCTCATCCGGCCTGCGGCCACCTTCTCCCCTGATCTCGGGGGAGAAGGGACGTACGAACAATTGCCGCTGAAGGCATCATTCCTGACCGCGTACAGTATACATGTGTGACGCCGCGACTAGAAACCGCCACCGCCACCGCCACCGCCTCCTCCACCACCACCGCCTCCTCCGCCCTGGTTACCGCCACCTCGGTTGCCGCGTATTCCTCGGAATCGACCGTAGTCCTGTTCGCCTTCCATTGAGTTCAGGCCGTTGCTGTATGGCTGCGACACGACGACGCGCTGATTCGCGTCCTGGTTGCCAAGATCCGTCAGCACTCGAACGACGATATCTCGTCGAATCTGATCCATCTCCGGATCAGCGTTGTTGATCGATCGCTGCACGATAATCGGGAACGGAGTCGAAGGCATTCTCGCCGCAATTTCCGCGATGTGATCGCGTCCACAGGGACTGAGTTCAGAGGAATTATCCACAAACTCGTTGCGATACATCACAAAATCCGCCGCTTCGCCGTTGATCTGCATCGTGTTGAAATGCGCCCGAATGACGGACCCCAGCGGCAGCACGTCCGGTATCTGATTTCTGGCAGATGGATTTCCGCAACAACAGCCGAAGGGGTTCCACCAGGAACAGCCGTTACCACCGCAACCCGAATCGCAGCCCGAATTGCAGCCCGAATTGCAGCTGTCCGTTATGCACGACGATGTGCTGCAGGAGCTATCGGTTGTATTGCAGGATGTTGAGCAACATCCGCTTACCAACCCACAAGCCGCAAGCAGCATGAGCTTCGCTCGAAGAGTAGATCGAAGGAGAATCATAGTCACTTCCTGTCCGCACATGAACTGCCGGGAGGTTTCAAAAACACGTTCAAAAATAGCCGGGTAAACACTTCGGATTATTCGTCCGATCACATTGTTGTCTGTTTCACTTGCCAGCGTCCCGAGTCCAGCCCGCTGGCTTGACTTGAGTTTGTGACGATCTTGAGCCAGGCAGTCGGAAGAAGGAGGATTTCTTCGGTTCCGCCGCAACTTGCCCGTTCTGACTCTGGGAGCCCATGACGCGACTCTGTGGCGAGAAGTTTTGCGGCGTCGGTGGCACCGGTGGCATTCCGTTCGGCGGGTATCCCTGTGGAGCCTGATATTGCGGAGCCTGCTGATACTGTGGAGCCTGTTGGTACTGTGGAGCCTGTTGGTACTGTGGAGCCTGTTGGTACTGTGGCCCCTGCTGATACTGCGGAGCCTGTTGGTGCTGCGGAGCCTGTTGGTACTGCGGAGCCTGTTGGTACTGCGGATTGCTCTGCGTCGGCGCGGCCTGAGGCAAGGAGTAGTCAGGCTGCGGCTGAAGTGGTTGAGAGTTCTGTGTGGTTCCTCCGAACGGATGGCCACTCTGAACCGCCAGACCACCACCAGAGTACGAACCTGATCCAAGGCCAACCGGTGGATTGAACTGACTGTATCCGACGGGCACTCCGTGCAGCTGACTGCTGCCAAGGGTTCCAACCTGGTAGACGTTGTTGTCCGGTGTGCCTTCCGTGCGGGCCAGATGCCACAGATCGAAATCGTTCGGATGTGTGTGGTTAAAGCCTGGCAGTGGCGGCACTTCATCCGGTTCCATTGGTCGCACAATTTCCGGTGAGACCAGAACCAGCAGTTCGGTTTCCACTTCAGACGCGTTCTTGGATTGGAACAGCTTTGGTCCGATGTAAGGAATGTCGCCCAGCAGCGGAATGCGGCTGACGTTGGTTAACTCCTGACGTGAGAGCAATCCGCCGATCGCGAATGTCTGACCTTCTCGGAGTTCGACAGTTGTCTGCACGCGTTTAACGTTTGTTCCAGGAATGCCGTTGACGGCGTTAGCGTTATTGAGCGAACTGAATTCAGGGACGACCTGCAGTCGAATCAAATCGCGGTCCATCACGGTAGGAGTGACAACAAGACTGGTGCCGAATCCTCGGAATGACGTTGCCTGACCGCCACCCAGTCCGATGATCGTCGGCACCGCAAATTCACCGCCCGCCAGAATACTGGACGACGTGCCGCTCATGCAGGTCACGGTCGGTTCAGCCAGCAGCTTGACGGTCCCGTTGGACTGCAGCCAACGAATCAGAATGGCGATCTCACCGTTTTCAAAGATGCCACTCAAAGTTGTGCCGGTTCCTCCGCCCAGTGTTCCGGCAAGCGCATGGTCTGAATTATGGAAGGCGACGGCCCAGTCGAAGCCGAAGTTTCGCATTTCGGAGCGATTGATTTCAGCCACGATGACTCGCATCATCACGTTGAATTCACCAGGAATATTCAACTCGTTGATCACAATATCCCGGAAGCCGCCACCTTGGCCGTTGCTGCCTCCAAGGCCGCCGCCAAGGTTTCCATTGAGTCCAAGGCCGCCGATTCCTCCACCATTTGCCAGATCGTTCGTACGACCGAGGGTCCGATACACTTCCGCGCGGACAATTTGCAGAATATTCTGAGCTTCTTCACCATCGTATGCGATGCCACGGACGAGAACCTGCGTTCCGACGGGGATCATGGCGACCTGTGAATTCGGGAAGAGCGTCTTCAGGCGACGTTCCAATTTGCCGAAGTCCAGTGTCCGCTGTTCTTCCAGGCTGGCATCGTTGATGACGGACACTTCATAGATCGAAGGTTCTTCTTCGTCTTCAAACCAGAACGTCAGGTCGGTCTTGCCCAGTTCCATCCCCACGAGGCTGACCTCGGTCGGAGAATACTGCACGTAGTTGGCGATGGTGGAATCGGTGACGGCGATTCGGCGAATATTGCGATTCGTCATCACCAGCTGGCTGTGGCGTCGTTCCAGTTCGAGTTTATACTGTGGCTTCATCAGCCGATCCACATTCGGGCTGTGAATGGCATCGACCTGCCCGGAGACCCCCGAACTTGTCAGCGAATCGATATCCAGTTGCAATCGCTGCATCTGGACTTGCTGGATGGGGCCGCGACCTGCGGGGACGAATTCCGTGTTTTGCTGAGCGAACAATGTTGCCTGGGCAAGAGCTGTGAAGGCAACGGCCCCCGACATCATCTGCTGCAACGTCCTGGCTCGAAAATGGCGACACCAGCGTTTCAGTGAAAGGCCGGGACCGGCTTGATCGGCTGACATTCGACGTGCTCCTTCCGTGTCACATCTTCTGAAAAGAGTTCGAATGGAACTCTTAACTATTCGTCTCTCGTCTCTCGTCAGTTCGACCCTCTCGCAGTAATCCTTACCATGAGAGGTTTGACGGCTGCTTTTCAAGCGGCTGCAAAGACCAAGTTGCTGCTTTTCTATCGTCCTGCCCCACTGAGGGGGAACGCCCGGAATTTTCAGAGTGTGCGTTTTTGTGCGTCGTGCCGTCAGTTCGATCGATTGCGTAATCTGCAACGGTTCGAACGGTCATTGGGGTCGCAACGAAGGAAGAGCGGCAGTTGGTTTGCACACCTGCCGCTGCTCGTTAGTCATGGCAAAGGAGCGGGCTTTTCAAAGCCTGATCTCACCAGACAATATTGATATTGTTGTCAGCGATCCCTGGATGTGCCCAGGGACGGCGATAGCTGTGATAGGGAAGTCGCCGATGTGTCCCGCCGCCATCCATGTTTGGCAGGTTCTCAAAGCCGCTTTGAAAACTGTTGGGATCGGCGCTGCCGGAAAATCCACCGACCATTCCTCCACCGTACAATTCCGACGATCCATACAGACTGCCTAACTGGCCCATTCCTGCGCCCGCGCCCCCGGAATACGATGGAACGGACGCGCAGGCACAGCCTGCCTGGACCGCAGGCCCGACTTGCATCATCGGCGAGGCGTAGACCGGCGCGACATGCGCCTGCTGATTTCCGCAGCCACAGCCCGGGCCTCCGGCTTCAGAGACCCCAGCGCCTGCAAGGCAAACGAGAGAGGCCAGTGCCGAATACAGTGTTGTAAGACGTAACATGAAAATCTTCCCTTCCACGAGCAACGAAGTTGTGACCACAGTTATACAGTCATGATCGAAACCGGTCATGATCGAAACGGTCATGGCACACGCATGCGCAGGCCACGTTGCAATCATCTACCCGACAATCCGCCCCGCGACCAGAAGATTCCCCGGTCGCGCATTGCGAAGGTAAAATATGACGGTCGGTCCGTTCGAAATGCGCAACTCAGGCTGAATTAACCGAAGCTTTCGTTTTGATAAGTTTCAGCAGGGATTACCGTCTCAGCGTGACCGATGATGCAATTGAACGGAATTTGTTGCGGCGTTGTTTCCAGGAGTCGAAACCGCCTCACTCAGCACTCAAGCCTTGTGCCCTGGAGGGAGTCTTATGCGTCGGACATCTTTGTTCGTGTTTGTCCTCGCTGTTGTTTTATCAGCCTCTGCGCAGGCACAGGTCGGGGCACCCGGAATCGATTACGGGACCACCATCGCCGCCGGGGATGGCATGCAGCTTTATCCCTACGATCAGCAGGATCCGTGGCTGCATGGTCACTTTCAGCGCGTGCCGGCCTACGGCGGGTTTTCGAGCTTTCGCCCCTACAATTACCGCCATGTCTTTGCCCAGACGCAGCTCGCGCAGACTTGGGGACACGCTCACGGGATGCCGTATTCGCAGCAATTCTGGAACCGTTATCGCAACAGCTATCTTGAAGGAAATCTGCATTCCAGCAATCAGCCCGTGATGCAGGATCCTCAAATACCGACTTACCCGACACAGGGCTCTCCCACCTACGCTAGTCCCGCTCAGGCGTATCCGATGCCAAACGTGCCTGTTCAGGGATATCCCAACATTGCGTACCCCGTCGGCTCAGTTCGACCGATCGGCTATCAGACGCAGTCCGGATTCGACGCGCCAGCCGCTGTCGCCGCTGAGTCCACTCGAAATTCTGGACCGACCGATCGACCGATTCACATTTTCCCCGAGCGAACGAACAACCGCTGATCGTGTTTCGACGCCGATCGGCGTTTTCTGAAAACTCCCCACCAGAAACGCTCCGTCCCTTCGCAAGTTGGTCCGGAGCGTTTCAGCTTTTGGTAGTCTTTCAGTCAGGAATTGTCGTCGTTCGCTCCGCGAACGAGACGCGAGTCCAGTCGCGCGGTCCGAATCGTTCGCGGAGCGAACGACGACTATGGACCGACGGGAATTCTGAAACAAGTCTGCATGCTGTCGCATTTCGCCGCTGATCGCTACGCTGCCTCTTTATACGGGACTGATCAAGCAACTAACTCAGGTGACTCCATGAAAATTGTTCGAGTTCAATCACACGAAGGTGACATCTGCCTCGCAGCTCAGGCTGCGGACGGAACTCTCGAACGCCTTCAGGGAAATCTCTTTGACGGTCTCCAGCCCACCGGCCAAAAGGTCAGCGCTGCAAAGATTCTCGCACCACTGGAACCCGCCAGCATCTTGTGCATCGGCCTGAACTATCGCAAGCACGCCGAGGAAGGAAAGCAGGCGCTCCCGCCGCATCCTGTCCTCTTCATGAAGATCCCCACCACAGTGCAGAATCCCGGCGACCCCATCGTCCTGCCCCGCAAACTTCGCAGCGACAAAGTCGATTACGAATGTGAACTCGCGGTCGTCATTGGCAAACGTTGCCACAACGTCAGCCGAGCCGATGCGCTTTCACATGTCGTCGGCTACAGCTGTGCCAATGACGTCAGCGCGAGAGACTGGCAAAAAGACGGCGGCGGCGGTCAGTGGTGTCGCGGCAAGACGTTTGCTACCTTCTGCCCACTCGGCCCCTGTCTTGTCACAGCCGACGAGATCTCGAATCCCAATGCGCTCCAGATCCGTACGATCCTGAACGGCAACACGATGCAGGACTGGAATACCAACGACATGATCTTCGACGTCCCGACCCTCATCGAATTCCTCAGCGCCAGCACGGTACTCGCACCCGGCACCGTGATCCTCACCGGAACTCCCCACGGAGTCGGTGCCGCCCGCACACCTCCAGTATTCCTGCAGCCAGGCGATGAAGTCTCCATCGAAATCGAAGGCATCGGTCGGCTGACGAATCCCGTGATTGAAGAAGAAGTTTGACCCATAGTCGTCGTTCGCTCCGCGAACGAAACGAGAGTACTGATGCGAGTTCCGTTTCGTTCGCGGAGCGAACGACGACTCTTTCCCACGACCTGCGTTCACGTGAAAGAAACACAAATTCCCAAGTCCAACGACACGCTGCTGTTCGTCACCGGACGACTGGCGGAACCCAGTCTGCGTGAAGTCGTGACGGGAATCGCCGACAAACTCGGCTTCCGCTATGAGATCGCCGTCCCCGGAATTCAGGTCGCCGCCCTGCTCCACACAAAGCTACTGCTGAAGCGGCTAACAATCCCGGACCACATTTCGCGGGTTATTCTGCCTGGCTGGTGTCAGGGCGATTTGGCAGAGCCCGAGCGCCACTTTGGCAAGGCTTTCGAACGCGGTCCGCGAGATCTCTACGATTTGCCCGAGTACTTCGGCCTCGGCAAACGCCATGCGGCGGACCTCAGCCGTTACTCCGTCCAGATTCTCGCCGAGATCAATCATGCGACGCGAATGCCGTTGTCCGACATCGTTTGCGAAGCCACCGCGCTGGCAGCCTCCGGAGCCGATATCATTGACATCGGCGGCGTGCCCGGCGAAAGCAGCCCTCGCATCGGCAAGATCGTACAAACACTTCGAGCTGAAAGGCTCCGCGTTTCCATCGACAGCTTTGACAGGTCCGAAGTGGAACAGGCCGTCGAAGCCGGGGCGGAGTTGATCCTGAGCTGTAATCATTCCAACATCGACTGGGTAACAAAATTGCAGACGGAAGTCGTAGCAATCCCGGATGTCCCAGACGATCTGGATTCACTCGATCGCCTGATCGCGCGCCTGCAGGATACTGGAGTCGCCTTTCGAGTCGATCCGATCATCGAACCGCTCGGCATGGGATTTACCGCATCGCTGCGGCGCTACATGCGGGTCCGTGAAAAATATCCCGACGTAGCAATGATGATGGGGATCGGCAACCTCACTGAGTTGACCGAAGTCGATTCCGCCGGCGTCAACATGATCCTTGCCGCCATCTGCGAAGAACTTGGCATTCAGAGTATCCTGACGACACAGGTCATCAACTGGTGTCGTTCCGCAGTCGCAGAATTCGACGCCGCGCGGCGCCTGATGTTTCACGCCGTCGCCGCCCGAACGATTCCCAAGCACTTGAGTTCATCGCTCGTGATGCTCCGCGATTCACGCCTGAAGTCAGTCACACCCGAATCTCTGCAACAACTCGCCGCCGCTCTGACCGATCCCAACTTCCGCATCTTCGCCGAAGCGGATGAACTGCATCTAATGAATAGCCACGGTCACTGGCACGGTCTCGATCCGTTTCGACTCTTCGAGCAGGCCACCCCTACCCCGTCGTCACCGCGCCAACAGAGTTCGTCGATTGATCCGAGCCACGCCTTCTATCTCGGCTACGAACTCGCCCGCGCCCAAATTGCGCTGCATCTCGGCAAACAGTACACTCAGGACGAACCCATGCCCTGGGGCCTGTTGGGGCCAACGCCAGCGTCATCGACAGTCGCCGCGCATCGTGATGAGAAAACCACGGAGTAAACGTCTTCGTAGTGACCGGAAACCAACACGAGCAATGATCCCCAACCGGCTTCACGCCGGTGGAATTCAGGTTTAACAACTACAAATCTCCTTATGAGATATTTTTCATGCAACTCGCCACCGTGTTAACCCCCATGTCCGACGAAAACCTGCAACTGGCAGCTCAGTGCGGAGTCACGGAGGTTGTCCATCGTTATCCAGGCACCGACGCGAAGGTGTTGCAGCAGGCGCAACAGCGGATCGCGTCGTTCGGTATGCGATTGTCAGTCGTCGAAGGCTACCTGCCCATCGAAAACATCAAACTCGGCTGCGACGATGGAGCTGAGATCGATGCCTTGAAACGGCTGATTCAGCAGATGGCGGACCTGGACATTCGATTGCTGTGCTACAACTTCATGGCCGGGACCGACTGGTGCCGCACGAAACTGGACGCCCCCGAACGCGGCCGTGCGAAAGTGACGGCATTTGATCTGGCCGACGTTGAGCACGCCATCCGACTCGGCTATCAACCACCAAATGCGGAATTCGAGGCATTGGCGCGGCGACTTACGCCGGATCGCCTTTGGGATCAGCTCGAACGCATGCTCAACGCTCTGCTGCCTGTCGCGGAACGGTGCGGAGTCGTCCTCGCGATGCATCCCGATGATCCTCCGTTGCCGGAACTTCTTGGGAAGCCTCGCATCATGCACAACGTCGCCGGATTTGATCGCCTGATGGCGTTGGCTCCCAGTCCGTCGAACAGTATTTGCTTCTGCCAGGGAAGTTTCGCCACGATGAACATAGACATCCCTGCGACCATTCGCCATTTCGGTTCACACATTCAGTATGTTCACTTCCGCGATGTCCGGGGCACCCCGCAGGCGTTTACCGAGACCTTTCACGACAACGGCCCAACGGACATGGCGGCAGCGATAAAGGCGTATCGTGAGATCGGCTTCAAAGGCCCGATCCGACCGGATCATGTGCCGCAACTGGTTGGCGAAGACAATGGCGAGCCGGGCTATACAATGCTCGGACGACTGTTTGCGTTCGGCTACATGCGCGGCTTGATGCATGCCACATAGTCGCCTTACGATCGCTCGATTAATAAGTGAGCGGCAAGGCGCTAGCCCAATGGCACTTACTTTCCCATAGTAGACCTCACTCTCCGAGTGAGGCAGGCCGCAAAACGTGGTCCTTAGCATTCGTCACTCGGAGAGTGACGGCTACTTTAATCGCAAAGTAAGTGCCATTGGGCGCTAGCCGCCGGCAATCGGCAGTGTGAATTACCGGCGGCTAGCGCCTTGCCGCTCACTGCATATCGAACAATTATTTCTCGAACGATCCTTAGAGGTTTGATCTGCGATAACCGGGATGGCCGGCGTCGAATAATTCCGCCAGCCAGCGGGCTCCGATGCCGGGACGCTGAGGGATCGCGATGGTACCGTTTTCCACGACGACGTTTTGATCAATCAGCGAGGGATAGAGTGTGGCGATGTGGGCTCGGACGGTTTCCTGAAACGCGACGCCCGTGTTTGCCGCCGCGACGTTGATTCCGGCGAAGAGCGTGAATGGCCCCGTGCAGTCATGCATGAGTGTCGGGACGTTGTACAGCTGAGCCAGCTCAGCAATGCGACGTGTGGCAGAAATCCCGCCGACCCACGTTGGATCGATCATCACATAGTCCGCAGCGCGAGCGTCCAGCACCTGACGATAGTGATCCGCCATCACCAGCATCTCGCTGACGGCGACCGGCACATTGATTTGTGCCCGAAACGCCGCCATCGCATGGATCGAATCCGGCCGCAGGATGTCTTCCATCCAAAGTGGCCGCACAGCCTGCATTCCCTCCGCGATGCGGCGAGCAGCGGCGAGTGAGAAGAAGCCGTGACCATCCAGCATGACTTCAATCCGGTCGCCAACACGTTCGCGAATTTTTTCGAAGGGAGTAACGCCTTCGCGAATGTCATCCTGCGATAAATAGTGACCGCCCTGACGACGGTAGACGGCATCGAAGGACCAGAGTTTCATTCCTTTGTAACCAAGAGCCACCAATTCTTCCGCAAGGTCTGCCGGGGAATTCATGCTGGACCAGTTGTCTTCCAAAGGTCCCGGCTGCCCCGGATCACCGTGTCCGGGCCAGCCGGATGCCGATGGCGTCTTACGATTCGATCGACCGTAGAACGGTCCGCCACAACTGTTGTAGACGGGAATCGAATCGCGGACCGGTCCACCGAGAAGTCTCCAGACGGGTAACTCCGCCAACTGGCCTGCGATGTCCCACAGTGCCAGATCAACCGCCGACAGCGCGCGAAGTTCTGCACCGCTGCCGCCGAACGCAGTGATGCGTTCGTACAAAAATCTCCAGTGACTTTCGATCGCCCGCGCGTCACTTCCGAGCAGTCGCGGTGCCATGAAATCATGAATCACAGCGGCCGCCGCAGTCGGGACGTAGTACGTTTCTCCATGCCCAATCACAGGTGTGCCGCCGACCGTTCCTGCGTCCGTGTGAATTCGCAGAGCCAGCAAACCGGGCATGACGTCATGCGGGATCAGCGTCTCCAGCATCGTGATTCGTGGGCCAGAGCGGTACGCATGTTCCTGAGTCGCGCTGGAAGCTCGGTCGGTAAATTCTGGCATTGTCACTGTTTCCTCAAGGAATGGATTTCGAACGGTCAATTTATGTTCTGGGCTGTCAATCTGTCGATTGTATTTCCGATGAGCCGCATAGCGAATCACCAGAAGACCAACTGCCGGAAACGTCTGGTAATTGAACGCATTCAGGAATACGATGCACTCCTATGGGTACGGAGCCAAGATCCATTTCAACGCTCCGTACCACAATTCGATTTTCTCAACGGTATTCACGGATTTTCTGCCATGACTTCCGCAGCCACCCTGCAAGAACCTGACGTCCTTGAAGATCAGGGATTTCCTCCGGTCCGAGTGCGGCTGAATGAACCGTTCGAGACCATTGTCGCCAACAATCCGGAACTGAAAGTAGAACGAACCGCTGAAGGGGAGACGGTTTTCATGTCACCAACAGGAGGAGAAAGTGGAGTTCAAAACGCTGAGATCACGCTTCAAGTCGGGCTTTGGGCTCGCACTCATGGTGGCATCGCTTTCGACTCATCAACGCTCTTTCGTCTTCCCAATGGAGCACTCCGTTCCCCCGACGTATCGTGGATTCAGACAGAACGTTGGCAGAGCTTAACCAGCAAACAACGAAAAACATATCCTCCAATCACACCCGATTTTGTGATCGAGTTGCGGTCTCCGAGCGACAGATTAAGCGACGTCAAAGAGAAGATGACGGAATATGCGGCCTGCGGCGTCCGACTGGGATGGCTTATTGATCCGTTGCTGAAGCAGGTTCATATCTACAAACCGGATCAGACTCCCGTCATGATGCAGGATCCGAAGTCGGTCGCTGATGAAACTGTACTACCCGGCTTTGTGCTGGATCTGAGTCGCATTTTTGTTTAGGCGATCGGCAGGAATAGAATTAACTTCGGTGCGACTATAAGCGAGGCGACCGATTGCCATTGACCATGCCGAAGGATGCAGATCCGAGGACAGATCTGCCTACGTAGCCTGACCTCTCTCAGGTCGGATTCCTTCGGCGCGGTCAAATATTTGGTAGACTTGCTTCTACCGCTCGCCTTAAAGCACAAGGAAGCCTGGTATTTTGAGATACCGGAATTCTTTGCTGTGCATCGCCTCCCTGGAGTTTGCCCATGAATCCTGTCCCACGCTGTCAAATCATTCCTCAGGCCGCGCATCAGGTTTCGTTTCAGATCGATGATCGCGAAGTCCTGCGATGGAACGCCGGGACAGATTATCCGCGACCGTTTTTCTTTCCGGTCATCGCTCCGTCCGGTATCAGCATTACGCGAATGGGCCATCCTGGTGCGCCGGATCATGATCATCATCAGTCGATCTGGTTTGCTCATAACAAGGTGCTGGGAATCGACTTCTGGGGGAATGCTTCCGGGGCCGTGATCCGACAGTTGCAGTGGCTGGCCTATGACGATGGCGAAGACAATTGCCGGATGGCGGTGGAACTCGGCTGGTTCGACGGTCACGATCCCGCATCGCTTTTGAAGCAGGAGCTGATTTGCGAAGTCCGGCCATTGGCGGAGAAAAATGAGTTCACAGTCGAACTTCAAAGTCGCTTCACGCCGGTGTCGGAATCACTGGAGTTCGAAAAGACAAACTTTGGCTTCCTTGCCGTCCGAGTCGCCAAATCCGTTTCCGCTGCCTTCGGCGGCGGCATCCTGACGGGCAGTGAGGGAACTCAGACAGAAAAACAACTCTTCGAGGACGCCGCGCGCTGGATCGACTACAGCGGCGCGACGGGTCGGGAAGAGACTCAAATCGAAGGCATCACCTACATCGACCATCCTTCCAATCCCGGCCAACCCACCGGCTGGCACGTCCGCGACGACGGCTGGATGTGCGCTTCGCCGTGCATGAAAGAAGCGGTCACAACGACGAAGGAATCCCCGCTGACTCTCCGCTACCTGCTGCACATTCACTCCGGCTCTGTGCAACCTGAAAGAGCAAACGCTCTGCACGCGGCGTTTTCGGCAAGTCACATGCTAAAGGTCATCAAGGGCCCGATCTCTCACGTTCGCTGGCAGATTGATCGGCGGCCTTGAAGAGAGGCAAAAAGTGGTTAGAACCTGTCCGCAAATAAGTTCGCGAATTGAGCGAGGCCTGATTCTGTTCTACCACAGGTGAAAATCCCGTCGGCGGAGCGACGGGCGTACAGTACACCCGTCGCTCCGCCGACGGGAAAACCCAGCGGCACGGGCTATGACAAACGGCGATCAATCAGTTCAACTTACTCGAGCGTGGCTCGTCGCCGGACTCGGCATCGTTCAGTTCATCTACTGTGTTCCAACGGCCATCTGCAACCACAAAGAGAGTTTCAGTATTTATCGCAACTATCTCAGTGAACTGGGAGACAGCCGCAAGAACTTGAATCCCTGGATTTTCAATGGATCATTGATATCCCTTGCACTATGCCTGCTGATCTTTTTCGTTACGCTGACAGTCGTCACACATGGAGCCCGGAACGGCCTGAGATCCTGTGGATTCTGGGGGTGCCTGGCGGCAGCGTCCCTTGGAATGGTTGGTGTGATTCCCATGAACCTCAACATGGGCCTGCACATTTTCTTTATGGTTGCGTGGTTGTGTTTTACGATCCCCATGTTGATCGCGTGGACGTCATGGCTGCGAGAATGGCACAGACGCGAGTTGCTGTGCCGCATCAGCAACACACTTTTAGCCATTGCGACAGTCGCTTATCTGCCGGTTTCGATCGCCGGACTGGCACCGCCATGGCAGAAAGTTATTGTCACATTGAGCCTTGTCTGGCTCAGCACGTTTTTGATGCAAGTGGGACTGGTGATTTATCGCGGCAGGCTGTTCGAATTCACCAATGACCGACATTCCAAGCTGTTCGAAGAACTCGCTGGGAGGGACGAGAGATGCCGAGCGGTCGGTGACGATCGGGATTCATGAGAATGAAAACTTCGACTTGCTGCGGGCCGTTTCGTTCGCGGAGCGAACGACGACTATGAATGAATCGCTCGTTTGTCCACGGCCATCGCAGCTTCTTTGACAGCCTCGGAGAGCGTTGGATGGGCGTGGCAGCAGCGGGCGATGTCTTCGCTGCTGGCACCGAATTCCATGGCGACGACGGCTTCGTGGATCAGTTCGCCAGCATGGGCTCCGATGATGTGGACGCCAAGGACCCGGTCGGTTGCTTCGTCGGCCAGCACTTTGACAAAGCCATCCGTGTGACCCGCCGCGCGCGCTCGACCGTTGGCAGCGAAACTGAATTTGCCAGCGCGGTATTTGATGCCAGCGGCTTTCAGAGCATCCTCGTTGGCACCCGTGGAGGCGATTTCCGGTTGTGTGTAGATGACTGCCGGAATGGTTCCGTAATTGATGTGACCGTGGCCGGTCATCATCTTTTCGATGCAGGCGATTCCTTCCTCTTCGGCTTTGTGAGCCAGCATCGCACCACCGATGACGTCACCGATCGCGTACACGCCTAATGATGTCGTCTGGTAGCTGCCGTTGACCTGAATGAAACCACGTTTGTCGGTCTGCACGCCCGCTTCTTCAAGGCCCAGATTGTCTGTGCAGGGTTTACGCCCAACCGCGATCAGGACGCGATCACAAGTGATCGGCTCCGCGCCTTCCATCGTGATTGTGCAAGTTGTTCCTGCGGCTGTGACCGAGGTCACTTTGGTTCCCAGTTTGAATGTCAGTCCCTGCTTTTCAAAGATTCGCTTTGCTTCATTCGCGACCTGTTCATCAACGCCGGGCAGGATGCGAGGCAGATATTCCAGCACCGTGACCTGCGATCCCAGACGACGCCAAACGGTTCCCAGTTCCAGCCCGATGACTCCCGCCCCGATGACGACCAGATGCTTTGGCACTTCCGGCCATGCAATTGCTTCAGTACTGGTACCGATACGATCGCCATCAGGCTCAATCCCCGGCAGCGATGAGGACACACTTCCGGTAGCGATCAGAATCTTCTTTCCCCGGATCGTGATCGGTGCGTCGTCGATGACCTCCACAAGCCCCTTGCCCATCAGGCGCGCGTGTCCGACATAGCGTTCGATCTTGTTCTTTTTCAGCAGCCCCTGAATGCCGCCGTCCAGCGTATTCACGACCGTCTGCTTGTGCTTCATCATCTGAGCGATATCGAGTGACACGCCCTTTACGATCAGGCCTCGTTCGGCAAAATGCTTCTGAGACTGCTCGTACAGTTCGCTCGTTTCCAGCAGTGCCTTGCTGGGAATACAACCGACTCGCAAACACGTGCCGCCAAGCTGCTTTTCGCGTTCGACAATGGCAACCTTCATCCCCAGCTGCGACGCGCGAATCGCCGCGACGTAACCACCAGGACCGGCACCAACAACGATCAAATCGAATGACTCAGACATGAAGAGAGTACCTGAAAACCACCGCGTGTGTCGTGGCCTGCCAAACAATTAACCTTCGTTGGACCGCGCCACTCTTGGCGAAAACCCAGCGTTTTTGTAGCCCGAAGCGTGAGCGAGGGATTGTTCCTAACTCGTTCCCGCGCTTACGCTTTTTGAAGTTGCGCAAACTATTCTGATATTAACCCGAAGCGCCAGCGAGGCAAATAAGTTACGTCTCCCCTTCCGCGTGAAATTTTTGCCTCGCTGGCGCTTCGGGTTAGTGTGTTTTTCTAGTGTCAAACTTCCAGAATCAGCCGCGTGGGATCTTCGACCAGATCTTTGACAAGTTTCAGGAAGGACACCGCTTCGCGACCATCCACGACTCGATGATCGTAAGTCAGGGCGACGTACATCATCGGGCGAATCACGACCTGGCCATCAACGGCAATTGGGCGATCGAAAATTCCGTGCATCCCGAGAACACCGCTCTGTGGAGGATTGACGATCGGCGTCGACAGCAACGATCCGTAGACGCCGCCATTGGTAATCGTAAACGTCCCACCTTCGAGTTCTTCGAGCGTCAGCTGGTTATTCTTCGCCCGCCCCGCAAGCTCGACGATCGCCATCTCGATGTCCGCGAAGCTCAAGTTCTCGGCGTTTCGCAGCACCGGAACCACAAGCCCTTTGCCTCCACCAATCGCAATGCCGATATCGCAGTAGTTGAAGTACGTCAGTTCCCGGCCATGCATCTGAGCGTTCAATTGCGGAAACTGCTGCAGCCCGGACACAACGGCCCGCACGAAGAACGACATGAAGCCCAGCTTCACACCATACTTCTTGTCGAATACGTCTTTGTACGATTCTCGCAGTTTTTTGATCGCCGACATGTCCACTTCGTTGAACGTCGTCAGCAATGCCGCCGTCTGCTGAGCATCAACAAGCCGCTTGGCGATCGTCTGCCGTATCGGACTGAGCGGCATCTTGCGAGTTTCGCGAATTCCGCCCATCCGCACCGGCCCGGCCTGAACTCGGCGAATGACGTCTTCCTTCAGCACACGACCACCTGGACCAGTGCCAGGAACAGAACCTGGCGGTATCTTGTTTTCCGCCATCATGCGTTCCGCCGCTGGCATGACATGGCCGGTGCCTTTGCCCTCCGGAGTTGTCGCAGCGGACGCCGACGAAGCGGCTGCGGACGGTGCGGAACCCGCTGCCGCCGGATCCACCTTCGGCGCGGCGCTCGTCGGCGGCGCTTCTGCGGGACGCAGAAAGCCGATGACCTCGCCAATCGCCGCCGTCTCGCCAGCATTCTTCAGAATCCTGCCGACGATGCCGCCTTCCTGGGCGGGAATATCGAACGTCGCCTTGTCCGTCTCAAGGCCAACGACCTTGCCGTCCTTCGCAACGTAAGCGCCTTCCTTGACGTACCATTCGCCAACAAACGCTTCAGAGATCGACTCGCCCAGTTGGGGCACTTTGATTTCAATTTCCTGCGTACTCATACGAGTTCAAATGCCTGTTTTAGAATGTTTTGCTGCTCAATCTTGTGACTTGTTGCTGATCCAGTGGCCGGGCTTGCGGATTCCGGACGGCAGACTCCGCGAAATGGGTACTCATCCAGCAGACGTTCGCCGTAGCGAGTTCTCAAGAACCCCCAAGCCCCCATATTACGTGGCTCTTCCTGGACCCAGAACAAGGCCGCGTCCTTTGAATACTTCGACAACTCCGC
>Ga0138256_10003682_pt1 | contig 16257 bp, 12 predicted proteins | sample KNB2016incub_MG_FD_105486 | JGI IMG/M metagenome (GOLD analysis project Ga0138256, IMG submission 105486) | Active sludge microbial communities from wastewater in Klosterneuburg, Austria - KNB2014incub_MG | ecosystem: Engineered > WWTP > Activated sludge > Unclassified | place: Austria... | reverse complement strand
TGCTACGTGCGGGTCGATCAGCCCCAGTTCCTGGGGTTTGAGTGCATCCGGTCGGGACCTGATTGGTGCATGAATGGTGTGGACACCTTCTTGATCCGAGCAAATGCGATCGTTGGTACTCCCTGGGTGTTCAGTGCGGAAGATGGCATCCTGGCGACTGTCGATTCGGTGTGGCCCAGTCTCACCTTTGACACGCCCGACACAGTGGCCAGGATCCTGATCGATAATAGTGACACGGTGCTGCTGAGCCGCACATTCGGGATCCTGCGGTTCCATGTGGAGGACCATAACATCTCATTGATAGGTGTGGAAGGTGCTGGGGCAGGGCGGCTGTTCCCAGACCCGCTCGCATACTTCGATTTCCAGCCCGGGGATGTACTCATCTACCAAGTGACGGGAACCTCCTTCTATGCGGACCCGGGTGGCACTGTCATGCCACATATCCAAGGGCACTTTTGGATGGTGGTCATCACTGGGCGCGATGGGACGACAGATACACTGGACTATTCGACATCAGTAGCCTGCTCGTCCACTTATATAGACTATGACCACGTACCCGACTGGCCGGTGGCCCATGGTCACTGGTCATTCAATCGGACCGACGTCTTGATCGACCATCCGATACTTGGTGCGTACCCCGGCCAGGTATTGGATACCTCGATGTGCTGGTTCGGAGGAAGTGATCGCTACATCGTCGAGCACGGGGTCACTTCGCAAGGACGGGCCTGGATGCGCTCGCAACGCATCGGTGGGACATTACCCTATGGGGCCGGATTCGATTCAGCGGATGAGGTAGCCTCTGGTATTTTTCCACGCTCACAGGATCCTGTGCTCGTCAGGTATGAAGAACGGCTGGGACCATTATGGCTCATGCATATCCTGAGTGGTGGTGCGCTACAACAGCGCATCTCACTTGTCGGTGCCATCATTGAAGGTGACACGATCATTTCTCCGCCCCAGATTTCATGGGCGGTCGGGTTGGATGAACATGAGATTGACGACCGATATGTATTTCCGAATCCAGTAGCGGATGCGCTTACCATCGAAGGACTCCCTCACGGCGATATGCGGTTGGTCGTCCAGGATGCTGCCGGTCGGATGTGCAAGGAAGCCGCTATGACAGGAATGGGCAGAGTGGTGCTGGACGTTTCCGATCTGCGACCGGGCCTCTATATGCTGCGCACCATTCCCGGCAGCTTTGGACAACGCTTCATGGTAGTCCGATAGCCCCCTCACACCCCCTTCTCCAACTGCGCAAAAGGTATACACGCTGCGTTGGGGCCGATGGCGCAGCGGTGTTCGCCGGGACCGCCCTTCACTTGAACGGCAGAAATGCCACTTCTGACCTTCATGTGTGGATCCGGCGAGAAAGTCCCTTGTAGCCGGGCTTCGCGTTCGTGGCGCATGTGGAATGCGGCCGCCGACCGATCTTCGCCCGAGCCGCACCAAGCTCCGGCATTCACCGCATGTCCGTTGCCACCTTTTCAGACCGCGCCGCCTTCCAGCAGACCATCCGCGAAGGCATCCCCGACACGCTTCCACCCGCGCGCCCGTTGGACCCCAGCGTGAGCCACGCCCCCAAGCGCAAGGACATCCTTACCCCGGAGGAGAAGAAGCTGGCCCTGCGCAATGCGCTGCGTTACTTCCCCGCGAAGCACCACGCTGTGCTGGCGCCCGAGTTCGCGCAGGAGCTGAAGGAGTTCGGCCGCATCTATATGTACCGCTTGCGTCCGGAGCACCCCATGCATGCGCGGCCCATCGGTGATTACCCAGCGCAATGCCAGCAGGCCGCCGCCATCATGGGGATGATCCAGAACAACCTGGACCCGGCCGTGGCCCAGCACCCGCACGAGCTGATCACCTACGGTGGCAACGGTGCGGTTTTTCAGAACTGGGCGCAGTACCGGCTGTGCATGAAGTACCTCAGCGAGATGACCGCCGAGCAGACCCTCGTGATGTACAGCGGCCATCCGCTCGGGCTCTTCCCCAGCCATACCGACGCACCGCGGGTGGTGGTGACCAACGGCATGACGATCCCCAACTACAGCAAGCCGGACGACTGGGAGCGCATGAACGCGCTGGGCGTTTCGCAATACGGCCAGATGACGGCGGGCAGTTACATGTACATCGGCCCGCAGGGCATCGTGCATGGAACCACCATCACGGTATTGAACGCGTGCCGGATGTTGAAGGACAAAGGCACGAAAGGCAAACTGTTCGTGACGGCGGGCCTTGGTGGCATGAGCGGTGCGCAACCGAAGGCAGGCAATATCGCCGGTGTGGTCACGCTGTGCGCCGAAGTGAATGCGACGGCCGCCCGCAAACGCCATGCGCAGGGCTGGGTGGATGAGGTGATCGAGAACGTGGACGCATGCATCGATGCGGCCTTGTCGTGGCAGAAGAAAGGGGAAGCGCACAGTATCGCCTACCTCGGGAACATCGTGGACCTGTGGGAGCGGCTGGCCGACCGCGACGTGAAGGTGGATCTCGGCAGCGACCAGACCAGCTTGCACAACCCGTGGGCCGGTGGCTACTACCCGGCCGGCCTGCGCTACGAAGAGAGCAACGCGCTCATGGTATCCGATCCGGAAGCGTTCAAGCAGCGCGTACAGGAAACCCTGCGCCGACATGTTTCCGCCGTGAACACGCTCGCCGAGCGCGGCATGTACTTCTTCGACTACGGCAATGCGTTCCTGTTGGAAGCGGAACGAGCCGGTGCGGATATCGCCGGGAAGAACGGTGAGGAGTTCAGGTATCCCAGCTACGTGGAGGACATCATGGGGCCGATGTGTTTCGACCACGGTTTTGGTCCCTTCCGGTGGGTATGCACCAGCGGCGATGCCAAGGACCTGGCCACGACCGACCGCATCGCCGGTGATGTGCTGGAAGCGATGCTGAAAGAAGCACCGACGGAGATCCAGCAGCAGATCGCCGACAACCTGCACTGGATCCGCAATGCGCAGGAGAACAAGCTCGTGGTCGGCAGCCAGGCCCGGATCCTCTACGCCGACAGCGAGGGGCGCATCCGCATCGCAGCGGCCTTCAACGAGGCCATCAAGCGCGGCGAGCTGAAAGCGCCCGTTGTGCTTGGCCGCGACCACCACGACGTGAGCGGAACGGACAGCCCCTACCGCGAAACGAGCAACATCCGCGATGGATCACGCTTCACCGCCGACATGGCCGTACACAACTTCGTAGGCGACGGCTTCCGGGGCGCCACGTGGATCAGTTTGCACAACGGCGGCGGCGTCGGCTGGGGCGAGGTGATCAACGGCGGCTTCGGCATGGTGCTCGATGGCAGCGCCGACAGCGACCGCAGGCTGAAGAGCATGTTGCTGTGGGACGTGAACAATGGCATCGCCCGCCGCGCCTGGGCCCGCAACCCCAACGCGCGCTGGAGCATCGAGCAGGAGATGAAGCGCACGCCGCTGCTGAACGTGACGCTGGCCAACGAGGCCGATGATGCGCTGATCGACCGGTCGCTCGGGTGATCCTTTTTTCCCGGGCCACCCAACCCCACGGCACGCCGTCACGTGTATGGAGGCGGACCCTAGAACCGGCCAAACCACTACCCATGCGATCGACCCTACGCTCCCTCACTTTCGGCCTCGCGGCCACATTGGCTGGCGCCTCCATGGCCCAGCAGCCCTACACGATCATCGTGCAGGGCACCATCTCGAACTGCTACGCGGGCCAGACCGTGAACGTGCAGACGGTGCAGAACACGCAGCCTGCCTACGATCTTGATGTGAACGTCGATTCGGCATCCTGTACATGGACGGCCGTGCTGGCCGTTGCGAGCAACCCCGCGTTCTTCACGGCCACCACCCTGTGCAACGGCATGATGGTCACCGCATCCGGCCAGGCGGGTTTCAACTTCATCCAGGACAGCATGGTCGTTGCCATCACGCTGGATTGCGGCGGGAACACGACGGATTGCCTCGGCGTTCCCGGCGGGTCGGCATTGCCGGGCACGCCCTGCGATGATAACAACCCCGCCACAACGGGCGAAACATGGAACTCTGCCTGCCAATGCGTGGGCGATACGATGGGCGGCAGCTGCCAGGCGGCGTTCTCCTTTGAGCAGACGCAACCCTGGACGATCAGCACCGAGAACACGAGCACGGGCACGGCCCCGTTCACGTACACCTGGTGGCTGCCCGACGGGAGCTCGAGCGCGGATGCCGAGCCCGATTTCACCTTCGGCACAGCGGGCGTGTACGGCCTCTGCCTCACCATCGCCGATGCCAACGGCTGCAGCAGCTGGTTCTGCGATACGCTCGTGGTGGACAGCAATGGAGCCGTTTCGAACACGAACAACTACTGGTTCGATTGCCTCGGCGTGCTGTACGGCAACGCGCTGCCCGGTACGCCGTGCACCGACTTCCTCGGGAACCTGGGCATTTTCGACGCGAACTGCGGGTGCCAGACGAACAACACGACCGACTGCTTGGGCAACCCCGGTGGCGGTGCGCTGCCCGGCACGGCATGCACCTACACGCCTGACAACGGCAACACATGGATGACGGGCACCTGGAGCGCTGACTGTGTGTGCGGGCCCGATTCGAACGTCTTCATTTATGACTGCTTAGGCATACCGAACGGGCCCAACCTGCCCGGCACGCCCTGCCAGGCTTTCGGTATGACCGGTACGTGGAACAGTGCCTGCGCGTGCGTACAGAACAACGAGCCCTGCCACGCGGATTTCTGGGTGCTGCAGGCCTACGGCCAGGACAGCCTGCCCGTGCCCTATGAACTGTGGGTCTGGAACCTGAGCAGCGGCAACGTGGTCTACAGTTGGGATTTCGGCGACGGAACCACCTCCACCGAGGCCTTCCCCACGCATACCTACAACGGCAACGGCCCGTACAACCTCTGCCTCACCGTGATGGACAACAACGGCTGCGCGGATACGCATTGCGACACCATCTCCATCAATGGGGATGGCATCTACGAAGGCATGCCCGTGCATGCTGAGGACCGCCAGGACGGCTTCACCATCAATGTGCAGGATCATTTGTCCATGGGTGTGCGGGAACAGCTGGCGGGCAGCGGGCTCGTGGCCTGGCCGAACCCGGCTACGGACGTGCTGAACATCGCTTTGGACGGTGCCTTGGGCGGTGATGCCACGGTCGCCATCATCGATGTGGACGGGCGTGTGGTCCACAGCGAGCGCCGCCAGTTGGGCCACGGGCGCAACCAGTTCAGCCTGCCCACGGACGAGCTTCGCCCGGGCCTGTACTCGGTGCGGCTGATGCAAGGCACGAGCAGCAGCACCATCCGCTTCGTGAAGGCGGACTGAGGACCGGGAACTCCGGACGAGGGCGCCCACCGCGAGGTGGGCGCCCTCGTGCTTATGTGCCACGGCCATGGCGGCGATCGCCGAACTTCGCGCAGGACCCCGCCATACCCAACCCGGAAGGCCGCCCCAACGTGTATGGAAGCGGAACACGAAATCCCACGGATCCCATGAGACCTTCCCTTCGCTCCTTGACATTCGGCATCGCGGCTACCCTGGCTGGCGCCGCTTTGGGCCAGTACCCCTACACGATCATCGCACAGGGTACCGTTTCCAACTGCTACCCGGGACAGACGGTGACCATCCAGACGGTCCAGAACACCCAACCGGCCTATGACTTCGAAGTGCCGGTGGACACCAGCACGTGTACGTGGTCGGTGACCCTCGGCGTATCGAGCAATCCCGCGTTCTTCACGGCGAGCACGTTCTGCAATGGCATGGTGGTCACCGCTGCCGGCCAGGCCGGATTCAATTTCATCCAGGACACGATGGTGGTTTCGCTGACGCTGGTCTGTAGCAGCGGCCAGCCGGACTGCGAGGGCGTGGACAACGGCCCCAACATGCCGGGTACTGCTTGCGATGATGGGAACCCGCAAACGTTCAATGACACCTGGACACCGTCCTGCATATGCTATGGCGTTGGGCAGGACGAATGCTGGACCCAGGGCATCCTGGTCCAGTCAACGAACAACGGCGTGCCGGTACCGTTCGAGGTCGTCTTCGAGGCGGCGAGTTCCGGGGCCTTACCGATCACGTACAGCTGGTATTTCGGACAACCGTTCGTGCTGGCGGGCACCTCAACGGACCCGAGTTGGACCCATACGTTCGGACCTGGCGAGCAACTGGCCTGCAACGTGATCGCGGTGGACGCCGATGGTTGTACGTCGGGCTGGAGCAATGTGGAAGGTTCGATGAGCTGCGATGGCATTCTTGGGAGCCCGAATTGGCCCGGCTTTCCATGCACCGTACCCGGCACGACGCTACAGGGCACCTGGAGCCAGGACTGCATTTGCGCGGCCGACAGCCTCGACTGCGCGGGTACCCCGGGCGGATCGGAACTGCCCGGCACGGATTGCACGGATTTCTTCGGTAACGTCGGCATCTGGAGCGTAGACTGCATCTGTCAGACGAATGGCCAGCCGGACTGCGAGGGCAACATCGGTGGCAGCGCGCTTCCGGGCACGCCCTGCGACGACGGCAACCCGGGGACCATCAACGACGCTTGGACGTCCGGGTGTACCTGCGTGGGCGACACGGCGGGCAGTTCCTGCCAAGCTTCCTTTACCGTGACGTCCAACGCCCCCTGGACCATCACGGCCACCGCCTCCGCCACAGGCACGCCCCCGTTCAGTTTCTCCTGGTGGCTGCCCGATGGGACCCCTGCCAATGGCGGCACCATCACCTACGCGTTCGATACGACCGGGGTGTACGTCCTCTGCCTCACGATCGCCGACGCGAACGGCTGCACGAGTTCTACCTGCGACACGCTGGCGGTCGCCAGCGACGGGACGGTCACGGATTGGAACAACACCTGGTATGATTGCGAGGGCGAGCTGAACGGCCCCGCCCTGCCGGGAACGCCCTGCACCATCCCGGGTACCATGCTCGAAGGCACGTGGGGCGCGGACTGCCAGTGCGTGCTCAACACCACCGACCCGTGCAACGCCGATTTCTGGGTGGTACAGGCCTATGTGGGCAACGATACCACCAACACGGGAACGCCCATCCCGTACACCTTGTGGGTGTGGAACCTGAGCAGCGGCGGCACCGGCGCCTACCAGTTCCTGTGGAACTTCGGCGACGGCGGAACCTCTACGCTGCCCTTCCCCACGCACGAATACGCTGGCAACGGTCCATACAACCTGTGCCTTACGCTCTGGGACAGCAACAACTGCACGGATACCTACTGCGATTCCGTTTCCATCGACGGGGACGGTCTGTATGAGGGCATGATCGTCCACGGTAGCGCGTCCGACCGTCAGGAAGGCTTCACCATCAACGTGCTGGATCCGCTCACGACCTCCATCGGCGAGCAGGCGGTGGGTGGGCTCACCATCTGGCCGAATCCGGTGACGGAGGAGCTGTACATCGCGCTGGACGGTCGCCCGCATGGCAGCGTGCCAGTGAGTGTGATCGATGCCAACGGCCGCACGGTGATGGCCGTGCAACGCGCGCTGGTCACCGGCGACAACCGCTTCAGCCTGCCGATGGAACAGTTGGAGGACGGACTTTACCTGCTGCGTATCGGCACGCCGGACGCGCCGGTGACGCGCCGATTCATAAAGACCCGCTGATGATGCGGCCCGCGAAAGGGTGAATGGGCGAACGGGTGCAGGAGGGGATCCTCCCGCACCCGTTCGCGCTCGCACCCTTCCACCGCTCCCGATGATCGACGAGCAGCTCATAGCACGGTGCGCCCGGCAGGAGCGCAAGGCCCAGAGCGAACTGTACCGCGCGCTGTACGGCATGCTCATGGGTATCTGCTCGCGCTATGAACGCGACCGGCAGGAGGCCATGGCCCGGCTGAACCAGGGCTTCCTCAAGATCCTGACCCAACTGGACCGGCGGCGTCCGGAAGTACCCTTCGAAGCGTGGGCGCGGCGCATCATGATCAATACCGTGATCGACGGATTCCGCCAGGATCGGCAGCGCCGCGCCACCGAACGTGGACTTCCAACGGACGCTGAGGCCGTGGACGGGATGGGCGATGCGGCCATCAACGGCTTCCTTCAGCGCATGGAGGCCGAGGCTTTCGCGGAACTGCTGCTCCGTGTGCCCCCTATGTCGCGCAACGTGTTCAACCTCTTCGCCGTGGACGGTTACGCGCACGCCGAGATCGCCACTCTGCTGGGCATCAGTGAGGGCACCTCGAAATGGCATGTGGCCAACGCGCGCGGCATCCTCAAGAAGGCGCTCACCGCACTGAACGCCGTCCCCGAAAATCCCCTCGTACCATGAACGACCGCACCCCCTTCGACGACCTGGCCCGCCGCAAGCTCGCCGAGCGCCGGCCCGCCTTCGAGCAGGAAGCCTGGGCGGACATGGAGCGGCAGCTGGATGTGCTGCGGAAGAGGCGTGGCCGCCGCCGGGCCCTTCTCCTGCTATTGATCCCTGCCGCCGGTGCGCTATGGTTCGCCAGGGGGGATGCGCGTTCCGCCATCGCCGGGAAGGCCACGCCCGCGGTCCCCCATGTAGAGACCACGGCCGCCGTTCCGGAAGTACCGATGCGTGCTCACGGACAAGCCGGTACGCTGATCGCCACACCGGACCAGGCCGTTCCTCTAGCGGAAGCAGGCCGCGCCCGCCCGACGGACACGCACCCCACCACGAAGGCCTCGCCGCAGCAGCGCGTCGTGCGCAGCGAAGGGGCACGCCCGGCGCGACAGACTCCGGCACCACCACCGGAACGAACGCCCGCGACAGATATCCAGGCCACCATGGATGCCCCGCGAGGCGCGACAGAATCGCCCGCGCCCGGAGCGTCCGGGACCTTTTCGGTCCAGGTGACCGCCGTGGAGAACACGGGCATCAGTGCCGACGAGCTGGGGCCGGTCACCGATGTTCCTGAGGATCCACCCCTCGCCAACGATCCGGTGGTCCAGGTATCCGTTCCCGTCACGCCGCAACAGGGACCAACGGGCACGCTCATCGAGCAGAGCGACCCGGCCCCGGCGGCGCTCCCCACGGACAGCGCACAGCAAGCCGATGGCGCGACAGACCCTGCCATGGACACCTCCGCGGTGGTCGCCCCCGTTGTTGACAGCGCGCTGGCCACGGTTCCTGTTGTACATGCTGCGGCATTTTCCGTGCGGCGACCCTGGGAGATCACCCTGTGGGGCGGCCTTTTCAACACGCTCACCACGTACAGCGGCAGCCGCACCGAAGCCTGGGCCAGTGACCACCGTGGCCTTGGCGCAGCCGGGGCCGGAGTGGAACTGATGCACCACGGTGCGCACTTCGGCATCGGCGCGGGCCTGCACTTCAGCACTTACGCGGAGCGGATGGATGCACGGGAACTCGCCGATACGCATACCGCGCTCGTGGACCATTACAGCACGCAGGCGATCGACACCAGTTTGATGGTCGCCAACGGAACGGTATGGATCAATGGGCAGCAGTATTGGGCCACGCAGCAGGTGGATACGGTCATCCTCGTGCTGGTGACCACCACCACCGAGGAGACCACCACCACGGTGCGGCGCAACGCGCTGGCACGGCAGAACCGCACGAGCTGGCTCGAGATCCCTCTGCTGCTCGATGCGCACACCGCCATGGGCCGCTGGTCCTTCGGACTGCGCGGCGGGCCAACGCTCGGCATCGTGCAGGGGCGCCGGGGCCTGCTGCCCACGACCAACGGCTACACCGACCTGCGCGACGAGGCCTTCCGTGAGCTCGTGCTCGGCTGGACGGCCCAAGGCTATGTGCGCTACCGCATCACCAGCGCATGGTCCGTGGGCTTCGGCCCGGCCGCGCGCGGGCAACTGCTCAACAGCCTGAACAGCGATGACCTGGTGCGGCGGTCCATGGCCTGGGGCGGCACGCTCGGCATCAGTTGCCTGCTGCCTTAGCGTGCGCACAGGTCGCGCCGAATGGGCACCTTCGCGGCATGACCGAGCTGGAAGCACTGCCCGCATTCACGCCGTCCGGTACTGTACGCGCGGTGATCGAGATCCCTGCGGGCACCACCGACAAGCGGCAGTACGACAAGGTCACCAACACGTTCCCGATCGATGAGCGGGACGGTAAGCCGCGGCGCATCGCCTTCCTTCCATATCCCGCGAATTACGGCTTCATTCCGGGAACGCGGATGGACAAGGCCCAAGGCGGTGATGGCGATGCGCTCGATGTGTTCGTGCTATGCACCGCACAAGCCAGTGCCACCGTGATGGAAGTGGAGCCGATCGGGATCATCGAGCTGCTGGACGCGGGTGAACGCGACGACAAGGTGGTCGCACTTCCCCTGGATCCGATGTTGCGCACGATGGACGCGGATGACATCCACGAACTGCCACAAGCTGCGCGGGAGATCCTGGTCGCCTGGTTGTTGAACTATGACCCGGTGGATGGTGCGCGCCTTGTCGGGGTGAAGGGGCGGGCGGAGGCCATGGCCGCCATCGAGCGCTGGGCTGTTGTTTGAAGCCGTCGTCCACGGGGTATGGGCCGCTGGTACACTTCAGGCCACCTTCGCTGAAGCCCGGTTGACAGAACATGATCGAAGCATGAAGACACAGGAATGGATCGAAGCGTATATCGCCAGCCTTCCCGCCCACAAGCGCAGCGACATGCAGGCCCTGCACAACGCCATCCAGCGCATGGCACCGGCCAGTGAGCTGCGCTTCCTGGACGGCAAGGACGCCACGGGCAAGGTGGTCACCAACCCCAACATCGGATATGGTTCGCAGAGCCTGAAGCAGGCCGGTGGCAAGGCCAAGGAATTCTACCGGGTGGGCATCAGCGGGAACAGCACCGGGATCTCGGTGTACATCATGGGCCTCGCGGACAAGGACCACCTGGTGCGTGCCTACGGGAAGCGGATCGGCAAGGCGAGCGTCACCGGCTACTGTATCAAGTTCAAGGCGCTGAAGGACGTGGACATGGCCGTGCTCGAAGCGGCGATCCGCGAGCGGCTGGAGGCGGCGGAATGATCGCCCGCACTACCCGCGCAACTCCGCCCCCGTCGCTTTCTCCAGTGCCTGCCGGATGCGGCCCATGGCCTTTTCTACCTGCTCGTCGGTCAGGGTCTTCTCTTCGTCCAGCAACACGAAGCTGAGGGCGTAGCTTTTCTTGCCGGCGGGGAGCTTGTCGCCCTCGTACACGTCGAAGAGGCCCACGTCGCGCAGGAGTTTGCGTTCGCCCTGGCGGGCGGCCTGCTCCAGTTGGGCGAAGGTCACGGCGGTGTCAAGCAGCAGGCTGAGGTCGCGGCGCACACTGGGGAAGCGCGGCACGGGCGTGAAGATGGTGCGGCGCTTGGCCAGTCCGGTACGGATGGCCTCCAGGTCCAGTTCGGCGTACTGCACGGGCTGCGCGATGCCGAAGGCCTTCAGGACGGCGGGCCGCACCTCGCCCTGCACGGCGAAGGCGCCCTGCTTGGCGGCGGCGTGCAGCAGGGGATGCTCCACGGGCACGGCGGCACCGCGCGTCACGCCCATGCGCTCCAGCACGGCTTCGGTCTCCGCCGCGATGTCCATCGTCTCCGCCGGGCGGTCCTTCGCGCGCCACGAGGCCGAATGATACTGGCCGGTGATGATGAAGGCCATGCGCTCATGCTCCGCCGTGCCGCCATCCAGGGCCCTGTACACGCGTCCCGGCTCGAACAAGCGCAGGTCCTTGCGTTGGCGGGCGATGTTGTGCGCGGCGGCCTGCAACAGGCCGAAGAGCAGGGTGGGCCGCAGCGCGTCCAGTTCGGCGCTCAGCGGGTTCTTCAGGCGCACGAGGTCCTTCTCGTCCGCCGCGCCCAGCTTCACCGCGCGTTCACCGTTCACCAGCGAGGGATCCATCACCTCGTGGAACCCGCGCGCGGCGAAATGCGCGGAGAGGCGTTGCTGCAGGCCGTCCGGCGTCACATCGGCAGGGCGCACGGCGGGCACGGCCAGGCGCTCGGGCAGCGGCACGCGGTCGAAACCGATGATGCGCACGATCTCCTCGATCAGGTCGGCCTCGCGCGTAACGTCGGTGCGGTAGGGCGGCACGTCCACGGTAAGGGCGGTATCATTCGCTTCCACCACGCGGCAATCGAGGGCTTCGAGCACGCGGCGCGCCTCGTCGGGTGCCACGGTGGTGCCGAGCAGGGTGTTCAGCCGGGCATGACGCAAAGCGACGCGCGGCCACGCGGCGGGCCTGGAAATGATGTCCGTTATCGGGGATGCGACCACGGCCCCGGCCACCTCATGCAACAGCAGGGCGGCGCGCTTCAGGGCGTATACCGCGATCTCCGGATCGGTGCCGCGCTCGAAACGGAACGAGGCGTCGGTGTTCAACTGGTGGCGGCGGGCGGTGCGGCGCACGGTGGTGGCGTCGAAGCGGGCGCTTTCGAGGAAGACCGCTACCGTTTTTTCGGAAACGCCGCTCTGCGCCCCCCCGAAGACCCCGGCGATGCAGGCGGGTTTCTCGGCGTCGGCGATCACCAGGTCGCTGGCGGAGAGCGTACGTTCCTTGGCGTCGAGCGTGACGAAGGGCTCGCCTTCGGTGGCCATGCGCACGGTGATGCGTCCGCCCGCGAGCTTGTCCGCGTCGAAGGCGTGGAGCGGCTGGCCCAGCTCGTGCTGCACGAAGTTGGTGACGTCCACCACGTTGTTCACCGGGTTCAGGCCGATGCTGGTGAGGCGCTCCTGCAACCACGCGGGGGAGGGCGCCACGCGCACGCCGGTGAGCGTGACACCGGCATAGCGCGGGCAAGCCTCGGGAGCCTCCACGTGTACGGGGATCGTTCGCCCGTTGCCTTCGGCGAAGGATGCGACGTCCGGCCAGCCCACCTTCACATCGGTGTTGGTGCGGACGCTGAGGGCGGCGGCCAGGTCGCGGGCCACCCCGACGTGGCCCATGGCGTCGGCACGGTTGGGCGTAAGGCCGATCTCCAGGGCGGAGTCCGCGCGCAGGCCGAGCTGCGCGGCGGCGGGCGTGCCTACCGTGGCCGAGGGATCGAGCACGAGGATGCCCGCGTGGCTTTCGCCGAGGCCGAGTTCATCTTCCGCGCAGATCATTCCATGGCTTTCCGCGCCCCGGATCTTCGACTTCCTGATGACGAGGGGTTCGCCGGTCGCCGGATGCAGGGTGGTGCCCACGGTGGCCACAAGCACCTTCTGCCCCGCTGCCACGTTGGGCGCGCCGCAGACGATCGTGAGCGGTTCGCCCGTGCCTACATCCACCTTGCATACGCTCAAGCGGTCGGCATCGGGGTGCTTGTCGCGCTGGAGCACGTGGCCCACGACCACGCCCGCGAGCATGCCCTGCACGGGTTCGATGGGCTCCGCGCTCTCCACCTCCAGCCCGGTGCTGGTGAGGATGGCGGCCGCTTGTTGCGGGGTGAGGTCCGTAGCGATGTACTGCGTGAGCCAGTTCCAGGAGATGCGCATGGTGCGGCCGTAGCGTTGGCGGAGAATGGGGGCGAAGAACCCGCTTTGGCGGGAGCCGTGGTGGGTGAGAAGGTCCGCGAAAGTAACGGTGGCCCGTGGCCCTCTGAATGACCGCATCCCCGCTCCGTATTTTCGTCCGCCGATGGAATACATCATCCTCTCCATCCCCGTTTTCCTGCTGCTCATCGGTGTGGAGCTGGCGTGGAGCGCGTGGACGCACCGCAAGGTGTACGCCTTCGCGGACTTCATCGCGAACCTGGGTTGCGGTATCGGCTCGCAGGTGGTCGGGGCCTTCACCAAGGCGGCCATCTTCGGCGTGTACCTGTGGGCGTACGACCATCTGCGGCTCTTCACGTTGCCGGCCAGCGCGCTCACGTGGGTGCTCACCTTCCTGCTGGTGGACCTGGGCTACTACTGGTTCCACCGGCTGAGCCACGAGGTGAACTTCCTGTGGGCGGCGCACATCGTGCACCACCAGAGCGAGGAGTACAATTTGAGCGTGGCGTTGCGGCAGAGCTGGTGGCAGGGGCTGTTCAGCTTCTGGTTCTATTTGCCCATCGCGGTGCTGGGTGTGCATCCGATGGTCATCCTCACGGTGGGAGCGTTCAACACGCTGTACCAGTTCTGGATCCACACCAAGGCCATCGGGCGCATGGGCTGGCTGGAGCACGTGATCAACACACCGAGCCACCACCGGGTGCATCACGGCAGCGACCCGAAGTACCTGGACCGCAACCACGCGGGCTCGCTGATCGTGTGGGATAAGCTCTTCGGTACCTTTCAGCCCGAGGAGGAGGAGCCCGTTTACGGCATCACCACCCCGCTGAAGAGCTGGGACCCGGTGCGCGCCAATTTCCACTACTGGGGCGACCTGCTTGCGCTGGCTGGGCAGTGCACGAGCTGGCGCGACAAGGTGCTCGTATTCCTGAAGCCCCCCGGTTGGCGGCCGGCATACCTGGGCGGGTACGAGCGGCCCAAGGAGCACGACCGGTCTATATACCTAAAGTACAGTACGAGCGAAAGCGTGTCAGCGCGGCGCTACGTCCTGGCGCAGTTCATCATCCTGCTGGCCGTCACCACGCTCTTCCTCTTCAATCAGGCGAAATTGCCCGCATGGGGCGCATGGGCGCTGGCGGGGCTCATCGTGCTCTGGGTGATGGACCTGGGCCTGGTGCTGGAGGGGCGTCGGTGGGCGCTGACGCTGGAGGGACTGCGTGTGCTGCTCTTCGTGGCAGCGGGACTCGGCGTGTGGGTGAGCCTGCTCGGTTGGTCGTGGTGGTGCGCGGTCATCATCTTCATCGGAGCGGCCAGCATGATCCATTTGGTGGCACTCGGTGCGGAAGAGGAGCCGGCGGCGGAATGAGGCCGTGGTCGCGCCCGTTGCGTGGGGCCATCAATCCCGGCGTACCAAGGTGCTGCTCGCTTGCGCGGTGGGGGTGACGATGAGGTCATTGATGCACACGTGGGCGGGCAGCGTGGCTGCGAACCATACCAGGTCCGCGATATCGCCGCCGGTGAGCGGCCGGAGCCCTTGGTACACCTGTTCGGCTTTCGCCTCGTCGCCGTGGAAGCGTACGGTGCTGAACTCCGTTTCGGCCAGGCCGGGGGCGATCTGCGTCACCTTGATGCCATGCGGAAGAAGATCCTGCCGCATGCCTTTGGTGAGCGCGTCCACCGCGTGCTTGCTGGCGCAATAGACGTTGCCCTTGGGGTACACCTCCTTGCCGGCCACACTGCCGATGTTGATGATGTGGCCCCTGCCGCGTTCGATCATGCCGGGGATCACGGCGCGGCTCACGTGCAGCAGGCCCTTCACATTGGTGTCCAGCATGGCGTTCCAGTCGTCCAGGTGCCCATCCTGGATGGGATCGAGTCCCGAGGCCAGCCCAGCGTTGTTCACCAGCACATCGATGTTGCGCCAGTCCGTCGGAAGGGAACCGATGGCCTGCTCCACGGCGGCGTTGTCACGCACGTCGAAATGCAGGGCGTGCGCGCTGGCGGGGCCGTACAGGCCGTCCAGTGCGGAGCGCAATGCTTCCAGCCGGCCGGTACGGCGGCCGGTGATGATGACGCGCCAACCTTCGGCCGCGAAGCGGCGGGCCGTGGCCTCGCCGAATCCGGAAGTAGCGCCTGTGATGAGGATGATGGGGCGGGTGGGCATGGCGCAAAGGTGCGCAGGGACCGTTCTCCGCGCTTCGGACCCTATCTTGGCGAACCGGCCCCACGTCCATGACTTCAGTACCCTCCCGTTACCGTTCCTTGAAGGAGTTCTATCCATTCTACCTCACCGAGCACCGCAACACCACCAGCCGCGTACTGCATTTTGCGGGTACCAGCTTGATCGCCTTGTGGGTCGCACTGGCCGTGGTGAGGCGCGAACCGTGGTGGCTGGTGCTGATCCCGGTGGGCGGGTACGGCTTCGCCTGGGTGGGCCATTTCTTCTTCGAGCGGAACAGGCCGGCCACGTTCCAGTACCCGGGTTACAGTCTGGCCAGCGACTTCATCCTTTGGTGGGAGCTGCTCACAGGAAAGCGCTCGTTCCGGCCGAAGAACTGACCGGGTGCATCGGCTGACCTTGTTCGCGGTGTAGCTTCACCTCCCGTCGGGGCCTCACACAAGGACCGCATACCCATGAACAACCCGCTCCGTGGCCTGCTGGCCGGAGCCGCCGCCTACAAGTGGGGCGGTGGCTGTTTCGGTACAGTGCTCATTTTCCTGCTGGTGTACTGGCTTCTGGGCAGTTGTTGAGTGGGCGGCCGGTGCTTGGGAGGGTGCTGAACGCGCCGGGTCCGAGGGGTGCGGAGGTCGTTATGCGTCCATGCCCCGGGGCCACGCCAGGTACCATTTCTCCACCGGCTTGCTCAGCGCCGCGATGCCGAGGTTGTC
>Ga0138256_10003679_pt1 | contig 16265 bp, 13 predicted proteins | sample KNB2016incub_MG_FD_105486 | JGI IMG/M metagenome (GOLD analysis project Ga0138256, IMG submission 105486) | Active sludge microbial communities from wastewater in Klosterneuburg, Austria - KNB2014incub_MG | ecosystem: Engineered > WWTP > Activated sludge > Unclassified | place: Austria... | reverse complement strand
TGTCTTGCCTTTGGACAAACCTTTTAGCTTAAAACTCGTCTTATTAGCAGCGCCTAATTGATTGCTATCTGCCGTCGCCACAGTTTCTTTATTAAGTGAGACAATGAGCGGATTATCAACTGAGTATTGCCATTCATACCCTGTGGTAACATTCTCTTTTACAGAAATATCATACTCATTTCCAAGCTTTAATTTTATTGTATTCATTTCTCTGCAATTATTAAAAAATTGAATGAATATAAGTAGATAAATGATTTTCATTATTTTAAAATTACTCTATAATAACAAAGGAGACTGTTGGAAAATTCCAACAGTCTCCTAAAATTTTATTTAAAATTTAGAGCTATCAAACCATCCTGATTTTACTAAAGACCAAATGTCAATTGCAAGTCTTGTCTCAAAATACTTATAAGGCAACCATCCATAACCACCGTCGCCCCAGCTTGTACCCCAGCTATTGCGAATTAATATTGCGCCTTTAGTTTTAGATCCATCTACAAGGTTTTTAATTTCCTTTGTGTCATCATAACCAATAGCTACTACTGCATGGCCACCTACGACTCTATCAGATACTGTTGGATAAGGTATTTTACCCCCATTGCTAGAAGCTTGACTAAGACAATTATTATAACAGGTAAATCCAAACATGGAGGGCAAATTATTTGCAAGATAATTTTTAACCGATTGTAGTGCAGCAGGTCCTGAAGTGCCTGCAGGATCAAGTCGATAATAAATAATGCTCTTAAAATTCGAAGCAAGAGCATAATTAAAAGCACTTGGTTCCTGATCATAATTGGCGATAATGTATGGGTGATATTTTTCAATACTTACCCCTACTCCTGCCATGGCTTGCATAGTCGTGCGCAAATAAGCGCCTGTGTCTCCTGTCCATCCTAGAAGATTACGCGTTACTTTATAAAGAAACAAACGAGAACCATCTGTAAATTTTCCAAATGCACGCTTTTCAAAATATTCTAGTAATCCAACACCAGCATTTGCAGTGCAACTACCAAGTGCACCTTGATCTTCAATAGGTGTGCAAAAAGATCTTAAATCAACAATTGAGGGCAGACTTACAGCCTTTAGAGCTAATTCTTTTTTAGAATTTGAGACAAATCCTTTCAACTTAACTAATTCCCCTCTTACTTCTTCTTGAGAAGGTGAGTAATCCCGCATATCAGGCATATCCGGAATCCATCCAAAATTTAAATTTGATTGTGACATATTAATATATTTAAGGTTTACAAAAACAACTTTATCTCATGTGTTTTATTGAAAACAACATGCCTTTATAATTACCTATTTTAATTATTGCTGAACAAATATTATATTATATTAGTGTGTTTAAAATTATAATTGTTACCCTTAAAACCTAAAAAATATTTATTTCTTTTTAAATACACAGGGCTAACATAATTATATCGAAATATTTGGAAAAAGCACCAAATATATCACGCTAAAGTCAAGGAAAAAATTTCTATTATTCCCTTTTATAAATTCATTAATAATATACAAGATGAATTCTCTAACAGGTAAAAAAATTTGCTCTATGCATTCATCACACTATAAATATGTCTAGCAGTATCATCCCAATTAAATTTAATGCGGTGATTTCTACCTTCAATGATCAGTGAATTTAAATCTTGATTTAGCTCCATTGACATCATTGCAGCAGAAATTGAACTTGGCTTGTCAGGATTTATTTTGATAGCTGCATCACCTCCAACTTCTGGTAATGAAAATCGATCCGAAACAATAAGTGGAATATCACAATTCAATGCTTCCAAAGCGGGAACACCAAAGCCTTCCAAAAAACTAGGACATACAGCACAAAATGCAGCAGCAGTGATTTTAGATAACTCATCCGAATTTAAATATTCCAGAAAATGAATATCTGACTTGTGTTTTGAATGCTGATATGCATCTTCTATTTCGGAAGTATGCCAAGCTTTTCTACCGACTATAAGCAATTTTTTATCTGAGTTAGATTCAATTTTAAATTGATCGAATCCCAATATCAAATGCTTGACATTTTTTCTAGGATGTAATGCCCCTACAAATAAGAAATATGCTTTTCCAGAACTGTATGCATCTCGCAATTCTTGCTTTCTTTCACTATCTATTGGCTTGAATATTTCTTTGCATCCATTATAAGCTATACTTATCTTTTCATCATGAATTCCAAACTGATTCACGATATCTTTCTTTGTTGCATTAGATACAGAAAAAATATGCTCTGCCTTATGGATATATCTAGGTACAAACCATTTATAAAATCGGTACACCATCCAAGGAATTTGCTTTGGATAATGCATATAAGCCAAATCATGAACGACAATATATTGAGGCAGATTCAATGATAGTGAGCCATAACCATCTGGACTAAAAAAAACATCAGCCTTCCATTCTTCAATAATTCTCGGCAAGCTCCATTCAAACCAGAGATACCACAAGATTGGATGTCTAGCAGGTGGGTTTACGATTCTTGCTTCGACATTCTTGCCAAATATAAATTGCGTGGAATATGGCCTATCAAATAAAAATAAAAATTGATCTTCAGGATGGTTTTCAACTATTCTTTTGAGGACTTCAAAGCTGTACCAGCCTATTCCTTCCAATTTATTTTCAATTAAAAATCTTGCGTTGACAGCTATCCTCATGATTTTCCTTGAGCAGGCAAAAATAGCAATTATTTTGGAACCAAATGTTTATTTAAATAGTTGGCTCATTTTTTAATCTCCTTATATGAATCTGAATTTATCTTAGGGCTTAAGATTAATTTATAACCCATTTGTTCTGTCATCATTTGTAGTCCTTTAAACAATTCTATCCTTCGCTCTTCTGCTCGATTCAAGATACCAGCTTGGATAGCTTTGTCAGTTACTTTCTGCTTTGCATCAGCTTGAAGTGCGGTGAGCTCTTCAGGGGTAAAATAATTAAATGTTCCCTGTTGTAAATCATAATAATCCAATACATGATCTATGGATAAAATTTTTGGACTAGGATTATAAATGATGTGTATAGTTCTATCTTTTTCTGAAATAGAGATTGCACTTGTATCTAGATCCAAACCTGCTAGTACTTTAGCTTGAAGCCTAATAATAGCTGTTTTCCGAAAAGGACTTAAATCAAACCATTGAAAATCCTTATGATGATATATCTCAGAAATATTTGCTTCGACAGTAGCTATCTTTAAAATATCTTTAATTTTTTCTAATACGACAGCGCTATCTACTTTCGTTTTAATCTTAGATTCTGCATATCGTATTCCAAAAAAAAATCCTAGCACAAAACTTAGCAATACCAATAAGGCAATGAGATATTTTGTCATGTTTATATTTTTGAACTCAGCGGAAATTTTAAATTTTGTTGACTTTTAAGGACCGCTTTTACTGATCCTACTGATAATGGAGATTCTATTAATACTGGCAGATTATTTGAGTCATCTCCAATAAATATACTCATCATTGCATCTTCCTTAAACACATGACCACTTACAGCAGAAGCTTTACAATTTAAGACATTGAATTTTCCCATCTCTTTTACAGAAAATTTCTTTTCATCTTTAAGGTAATTTAAAGCAAGTTCATATTTCTCATGATCCAATAATATATTGAAAGGAATTTTTTTCTCAGCTTTAAATTGTTGAGATTTCAAATTTCGAAGCAAGTACATTACAGATACCATATCATACATCGGACCATTGAATTGAATTTCTTTTTTTGTCAAATTATTTAAAGTCTTACCTGTATAAGAATTTGCCTTTCCTCCTGCTTGATCAAAAACTATTTTTTCATAATGTTTATAAGTTCCTTGATTGATATCTCGAATATAAAGTCTAGGCAATAATGTCTCCTTGTTGATATAACTATGATATTTATCTCTCACCCGATAGAACCATTCATATGATGAATAGGTAACCCCTGTGACTTCTATATGATACTCTTCTCCCTCATCTTTAACTTCGAAGGTCACCTCTCCAGCTGACAGCCAAACAAAATTCCAGTTATAAAATAATTTATATACGATTTTTTCTCCTGCTTGAAAATTCGTCTGATTGCCTTTCTCATCACTAGGAGCAAAAGCACTCATTACAATGATTAAAAATAAACCGGCAATTGATAATTTTTTCATTTTCTATATTTTATAATTTGACTTAGGTTTTAATCTTTAAGTTTAAAAAATAAGATGAGTCTCTAATTAAATAATAAAATCCAATAATTGTTGGAATCGCAATATTAATCCAAAACAAAGTCCAAGAAATACCCATTGCATTATCCTTTGGCAATGAAAAATAAGACAAAATTAAAGCCAAAATCCCACCACGCGCCAAGGCATTTATTGAACTGGGCAAGTATAAGATACTTTGCAATAAATATATTATACAAACGACACTTATCATCAAGCTAATATCTAATTTCTCAAATAAATATAACAAAATTACAAATTGAAATACATACACGGTATACCTAATGATACTTATACCAAATAAAATCAAAATCTCGACAGTGCTAAATTCATTGAATTTTAGACTTTGCTTCATCCAATAAGTCTCAACTTTGCTTTTCATCCATTGGCTGAGTTTAGGAAAATACTTAAGCATTAATCCAAACAATAACAATAAAACCAATAAAGAAACTATAGCCATTATCCTGACATTTTGAAGTCTTGTGTCTTGAATATCCATCATTAATGATTGTAGAAAATACAATCCAAATGAAATACTTACCACCGATTGTACAAATGAACTCAGTAAACTGATTTGAGCCATTAGAAGGGCTTTGTCTCTATTTTGCTGCACCGATCTTCCCACAATCGTGCCTAGTCCGAACGGAATAAAAAAACTAAAACTCATTCCTTTGCATACTGCTGTTATTGATTCCCCAAAGCCAATCTTATTTTTTGACAAAAACTGAATTTTTAATGCTTCTAATGACCAATTCAATGGCATCAAGAATAAACAGACATAAAGTTCAAAACCCCAAAGTTTGCCACTTGAATAAATTTGAGTAAAAAAATCAACACTGCCTACAATAATCCATCCCAAACTGGCTGCGCCTAGTCCGAAATAAAGATACTTGATCAAATGTTGATATTTTTTCATAAGAATTGGATATTTAGACAAAAGTTCTTTGATCTTTGCACTTATGGATTTGTTAAAACATTCTATAAAATTATGAAGTTGCGCAAAGATCGCATTCTTGGCGTGGATCCTGGAACAAATATTTTAGGTTTTGGCATTATTGAGATTAAAGATGGTTTGCCTATAGTCTTGGATGCTAATGTTTTAAATCTTAAAGAAGAAATTGATCAACAATCTAAGCTAAGAGAAATTTTTTTACGGATTCAAGAAATCATTGAAGCTTATTCTACTGGAATAATGGCAGTAGAAGCTCCATTTTATGCAAAGAATCCCCAATCTATGTTGAAGCTGGGAAGAGCCCAAGGGGTTGCTATCGCTGCAGCTATGGTCATGGGGCTTGATATTCAAGAATTTAGCCCTAAAAAAATAAAAAAATCCATCACTGGAAATGGAAATGCTAGTAAAGAGCAGGTCAATTTGATGATTCAATCAACTTTGAAATATCAATTTCAAACAAAATATCTCGACGCCTCCGACGCACTCGCCACAGCACTCTGTGCCTTCTATCAAAACCAAAACCCCATTGCTGACTTAAATTCAAAGGGTGGATGGGAAAAATTTATAAAGCAAAATCAAGATAGGATAATAAAATATTGAAAACGGTCTAGAAAGAAGTAAAAAGTATTGCAATCTACTTTCAAGTTTCATTAAAATTAAAAACCCTTGTAAATGAAATACTTACAAGGGTTTTTTCTGTGGTACCTCCAGGAATCGAACCAGGGACACATGGATTTTCAGTCCATTGCTCTACCAACTGAGCTAAGGTACCATCTTCGATAAATGATTGAGATTTATCAAAATTGGAGTGCAAATATAAAATTTTTCTAAATACTTTTATCTGGAATATTAATTTTATGGCATTATGGCTGGAAAGATTCTTATTCTCCCTTTTCTTTTAATATCTATTGGATTGATTTCGTGGGATTTATACACTGGGGATTCTCACATAATTCTTATAATAATTAGTTGCATTTTAACAGTTGCAGCAGTGACATTGAGACATTGGGTAGATGAAAAATGGTATGCTGCCAATAAAATTGAATTGGGAGAATACGAAACAAAGTGGTTAGAGAAGTATTTTCCATATTATAGCCGAATTTCAGAAAGCGCAAAATCTGAGTTTCGGACCGCTCTCGCTAAAGAAATTTATCTAAAAGAATTCATTCCAATGGGCATAGAATCCGTCCCAGAAGAGATCAAAATCATGGCACTAGCTCCCGCCATTCAAATGGGCTTACATCAATCAAACAAAATCATGAGACATTATAATAGAATTGTATACTACATTCACCCCTTCATCACGCCAAATCTCCAAAAAGTCCATATCTCCGAAACAGATCATGAAGACGGCGTATTAATTTTTTCAATAGAACTACTACAAGCTGCCTATCTAAATCCTCAAAAATATTTCAACTCTGCACTTTATGAGTGGTCATTAATTGCTTTGGAAAATGAATTCGAGAAACAAGAAGTAAAATTGCTCTCTACGATAGAAATTGAATCTTCAATAAATCAAAGTATTGGCACTCTCAGCGATTTTCTTGGAAAAACAGCAGACCCAAAGGTATTGTCTAAATGTATCCAGTCAATGTAATCATTGATATTTACAATAGTGACCATCAATTTTTATGATCAAAAGAATGGATTTGTCATCTTCTCGAGACCAATTTGTGTGATATTTCCATGTCCAGAATATACATTGGTTGCTGCAGGTAAAGTGAATAGTTGTTGCTGTATTGAATTCAACAACTGTTGGTGATTTCCCCCTGGCAAATCAGTTCTTCCTATACTGCCTTCAAACAAGACATCGCCAGAAAAAATAATACTATTCTCAGCATTGTAAAAACAAATACTTCCTGGACTATGGCCCGGAGTAAATAAAATTTTAAATTGAATACTGCCAACATTCAATACTTCATCAAGAGTGATAAATTCTCCAGCTTCAGGCATTGTCATTGGTGGCATACCATACTTAATAGCTATCCCCGGTGCAAAATCGTATAATGTCTTCTCCAAGTGGTAAAATCGTGGAGCCAAGCCATAATGATTAAATATAAAATTGCAGCCAAACACATGATCAATATGAGCATGAGTAAGTAAATGGTGTTTCAAATCTATATTTTCTTTACTTATAAATTCCACAAGCTGATTTTCTTCATCAAAATTGCTACAACCTGGGTCTATTATTGCTCCTATATTCGCTTCATCCCAAATCAAATAAGTATTTTCAGAAAATGCATTAAATCGAAAAGTCTTAATATTCATCACAAAAAAACAAGGATTCCCAAAATATGTTCTCAATGCTATCCTACAATTAGGAAGATTTTCGTTACCTTTGATGTATGCGGTATTTCATTCTATTCATACTTTTATCGCCCATCTTGTTACTTGCACAAAATGCACAAGAAGTGTATGGTAAAAATAAAGTACAATATAATACAGATCAACAAGATTGGTGGATATATGAAACTAGCAATTTTGTTTTTTATTGGTATGGAAGAAGTAAAAATGATGCTCAGTTTTGCATCGAAATTTCAGAAACCATAAATACTGAAATTCAATCACTTTTTGAATATCATCTCAAGGATAAAATCGAAATAATAGTCTATGCAGATCATTCAGACGCAATGCAATCCAACCTCGCCATTTTAGAAAATATTTCAATAAGAGAATGGGATCAAGAGCCTAAAGTAAAAGATCAAACAATCAGAATTTTTTTTGATGGTGCACATACAGAATTTGCCAATGAACTAAAAAGAGGAATTATAAAAGTTTACTTTAATTCCATGTTCTCAGGTTCAAGTTTCCAACAAGTGGTTCAAAAAATAATTTCTTATAGATTACCTGATTGGTTTGAGAATGGATTGATCAATTATTTAGCTGAAGGCTGGACTAGACATGATCTATATGAACTCAATTATTTCTGGGATAAAAATAAAAAATTTAAATCCTTCTCCAAAAATCATCCCGATCTTGCTGGTAAATCTTTTTGGAACTTTATATCTACCAACTTTGGGAAAAAAAGTATTTCAGATTTTCTATATTTATCTAGAATAAATAAAGATATTAATAGAGCTTCCAAAATCGTTTTTCAGACTCAATTCGCCTCATTAGAAAATTCATGGAAAACATTTTATACCAAAGAATTTGAAAATGCGCAACTTGACAATAATAACAATGCATTACCACTAAGATTAAAAAAATATGAAACAATAAATGCCGTTCAGCAAAGTCAGTTTTTTAATAAGACAATAATGACTACAAACCAACTGGGCAGAATGAGACTAAGGGTCTTTGATGATTCAATGACTCATTCGAAAATTCGTTTTCATCATGGAACAAAAACAAGGTTCATTAGACCAAATAGTTATTACCCGATTTATATAGAAAATCCTAAAGCAGATATTTACGGAGTCATATATGAAAGTAGAAATAGAATTTATTGTAAGTTTTATGGGAAGGAATCTAAAATGGAAATATTTAAATTTCCTGAAGAAATACAACAAATCTATTCAGCAAAATATTGGAAAGATAATGAAATAATATTTTCCGCCAAAGGCAATGGTTTTGTAGATATCTACACAATACAATTAAAGACAAGGGCTCTCAAAAAAATTACAAATGATATTTATGATGATTTGAGAATAGAAATAGATCAGGATAACAATCTTTACTTTAATTCCAATCGAGATACTGGCATCATCTTATCCAATAAACTCGAGAATATTTTTCCTACAAAAAATTTAAAATTATATCAACTGAAACTTGATAAAAACGACATCAGTATAAATAGTATTAGTTCTGAAGGAAATTTACTTCAATTTAGTTTAATAAACCCTAATAATAATATTCAATTGTCCTCAATTATGGGCAATAAAATCACTCGCGTCACTAATCAAACAAATAAGTATCAAATAAAGAATTTTTCAAAAGATAATTTCTATTATTATAAGTCAAATCAACTATTTCAGATTTACAAAAATCCTAAAGGACGCTATTTTTTTAATAAAAATTTGAATGCACAATATCAAGCAATAGATACTATCTCTCAACTAACAATTGAAGCAACACTTGCATTGGATTCATCTTCAAATAAAATTAAAATCACACAAGAGAAATTTTATTCCAAATTTGGCTCTTCTTCAATAAAGGATAAAGTTTTAGATGAGATCTACAGTTCAAAATCTAAAATTATTCCTGCTCAGAAATTTGAAAATCTGCAATCTGTTGAGACAATTTATCCAGATCTACATCAATACAATTCTAGTTTGGCTATCGCCTATAGAGATCGATTTAAACTTGAAGAAATCACCTATGATGTTAATAATGATATTTTGTTTAGTGGTTTAAATACCTATTCTGGTTTTCAAAAAGATTATAATACACCCACGACAGGGTTATTATTTAAAACCAGAGTTAAAGAGAATTTTGAGAATTACTGGATAGAATGTGGACTTAGAGTGCCTTTTGATTTTAAAGGATCAGAAGCATTTTTACTTTTTGAGAATAATAAAAGAAAACTAGATCATAGTTTTGGATTGTATAGAAAATATATCAAGGAGAATATCCCTTCAAATAAATTATTGGCCACCAATACTTTTATTGCAAATTATCAATTGAAATATCCTCTGGATCATTATAAAAGTTTAAGACTGAATAATACAATTAGAAATGATCACAGCTTTTTATTACTTACTGAAAAATCACTTATCGATACCATTGGAACATACCATCAGAGGATAGGAACAAGGATTGAATACGTGTTTGACAATTTATTCAATTATTCCATCAATATAAATGATGGATGGCAGTCAAAGTTATTTTTTGAGATATCAAAGCGAATTAATATCAATGATAATTTCAAAAACTTTTCGTTGAATGATGGATACCTCATGTTGCTAGGCCTCGACTCAAGATACCATAAAAATATTTTCAAAAGATCATCTTGGTCTTCAAGATTCTACATTTCTTCTTCAGTGGGTAAAGAAAAAATATTGTATTCTCTAGGAGCAACAGAGAATTGGCTTTTTCCAAAATATAGTCAATCTGCCAATCAATCACTGGAAGAAAACTATGCTTATCATGCTTTAGCTACAGAAGTGAGAGGACATTTCATTGGGAGCAGAAAAGGGACTTCAGTAGCTGGATTAAGTACCGAATTACGCATTCCGTTTTTACAATACCTTTTGAATTCGAGTTGGAAAAATAGTTTTTTTAGAAATTTACAATTAGTGGGTTTCTTTGATGCTGGAATGACATGGAATGGCGTGCTACCTAAATGGAAACAAATAGGAACTCAAGTCCATCGCGCTGAAAATAACTCTGTAAAAATTGAATTGAACTATCCTATCTATCCCGTTATAGCTGGTAATGGATTTGGAATACGTGGTGCACTGTTTGGTTATTTTCTTCGATTTGATTATGCATGGCAAGTAGACGATAGAGGATGGCATAGCCCGACAAGTCATCTCAGTTTAGGACTAGACTTTTAATATGATTTTACTTCAAATCATAAAAGCCATTTATTTATCCAATCTTTTTTATGGCGCGTGTGCAGTACTTTTGAATATTGAAACATGTATGATTCTAAAACTGCCGATTGATCTAAAGTTGAATATCTGTATTTTTTCTGCAGTCACTGCTTACTATTTATATTGCTACTTATCCGAGGACAATAATTCGCCAGAAAATGAGCGTGCAGTTTATTATGTAAAATATAGAAAACCAATACTTATCCTATTTATATTATGTTGCTTTATTGGTCTTTTTATGCTTGTCCAAATCTTAAGAGAGAGACATCCTGATTATTATCACATATCTATAATTTTTTGGCTTTTTCTTATCACATCAATATTGATTTCAGTATTTTATACAGGACTTCATATTAAACTATTTCGCAGAATTTCATTGCGAAATTTTGGCGTATTGAAACCCTTTTTTATCGCATTAGTTTGGGCTAGTTTAGTTAGTTTTTCAGCCCCATTATTTAGCTCTTTTTCAGATCTAAAGCCCAATGTTTTAGCATTGCTGATCATTTTTTTCAATAACTTTATATTTATCAGTATACTTGATATATTATTTGACAATAAAGATGTAGCATCTGACAAGGAAAATGGAATATACACACTAAATGTTAGATTGAATAAAAGCACATTAATGACCAGCGTAATAGTGCCATTAATTTTAGTTCAATTAATTTCTCAGCTGATCTTATTCAAGGTGTTTCACATTTCAATGGAAAAAAATTTGTTAGCTTTTTTTTTGATGGGTATATACTACTTATTGTTGATAAAAAGACAATCACTTAGCTCATCACTTCAATGGACTGATTATATTTGGATTGATATGTTCATGATACTAAAATCGCTTACAGGCATAGCAATCTTTATAAATTAAACTTCTATTTGGTTGCAATAATTATTTTCTGAATAAACTCTTGTTTATTCTCAAAAATAGTTTTAATAAAATAAATTCCAGGACTTAGATTATTTGGAAGGTCTAATGTAGATCCATAATTTAATTGCAAAAGGTCCTTTTCCAAACTAATTAATGTAATACTTGAAATGTGTTGGTGTAATGGACGATTTAATTCATAACTGGATTCACTTTTTTGAACCCATTCATATCCTTGATTTTGATCAAACTGCACTACTCGTATTGGAGAATAATTTGATTTTCCACTTTCACTCCATTGAAGCCTATAATAATTTTTTCCTGATATCGGACTAGGATCTATGGTGTGAATAGAATTTTGCTTTGCATCTATATTTTCAATAGTTTCAAACAATCGTCCGTCTGTACTTTTTTGCAAATAAATATATTGACCTTTAAATTCTTGCGCATTAAGTTTTATATTCAAATGAACTTCGGAACCATTTTTTATGGCTTCAAAACTCGTAATCTCTAATGGTAATACTGTCTCCAAACTCAATAAAAAGAAGCCATTTCTGATATCAGAAACTAACATATTCCCAGAGGCAAGATAAGGGTACACACCCCACGCTCCAGAATAACCTGCATAAGTTGAATCTGCAGGTTCGGTGTCATAGTAAGCTACTTTTGAAGGATTCAAAGGATCCTTTGCATTCCAGATTTGAATGCCATCATGATAATAGGAAACGATGATTAAACTATCCCTGTAATAAGGATTATGGGCGATGCTATTGGTATATTTTGGCGCTAATAAAGTCGATCTAAATAATTTTTTAATTGCAATATTAGCAGGATTGCTTATATCTGCCAGTTTCAATCCTTTATCAGCAGTTTCATCTGCCCACACTAAATACTTTTTATCTGGGCTCATCCAACTGCTATGATTATAACCCTCTTCAGGATATCCATCAATAGAACCCAAAGTCGAATAATTACCCAAGGGATCAAATTTATAAATATAAAGACCATTATACCCATGAGAACAATAGGCTGTATCATTATTCACATAAAGATCATGAACATAGTTACCCGGAAGATCAATCTTCTTAATCAATTGAGGATGGGCCGGATCAGTATTCAGATCATACATGATTAAATCATGTGCTTCTCCTGTGCTATTTTTACTTGATCCTGCTACAAATAAATGACCTTTTAGTGTATCGACGAACAACATATGTGCACGATGAAAAGTACTACTATCACGCCCAATATAATGGATAGAATCTGGAACATAACTTAGATCGATTACTACGAGACCTTCATAAGTATTATATTGATCAGCTATGGCATAAGCATAATTTTTATAGGTCTTAAACTCTCTCCACAATGACCTGCCTCCAGGTGCATAGGAGTCAAACTCATATGGAGTAATACCAGGCGTAACATTAAAAAAATGGATGCTGTCATTTGAACCCATAAATCCAATCTCTACTCCAGAAGGTGCATTATATCCCCATACATCACTATAAACTAAGCCAGAAACAACTGGCAATGAATTGTCGTCATACTGATATAACTTTCCCATATTCAAGCTTTGTGAATAAAGATTGAAGCCAACATAGAAAGAAAAGTAGATTAATATAAATGTCCGAAAAGCCATAACTTTAAGCTTTGATTATGCAAATATATAAAAAATATTTAATATGAAAATAAAAGATGTCTTGTGCAAAGATAAGCAATTAGACAAACTTATAAAACAAATTGGAGATGAGCCCTTATCTCGCATCAATAATAATGGTAAAGTCTTTGATCACCTGATCAATGCAATATTGAGCCAACAACTTTCTACAAAAGTTGCTAAAGTGATTGCTGAAAGATTTTGGAATAAAATAGGAAACAAAAAGCAGAAAATCGATACCATTATAAATCTAGACATTGAAGAACTGAGACTTTGCGGACTATCTTACCAAAAAGGAAATTATGTAAAAAATATCGCGAACTTCTGGAAGGAACACAACATAAAGGACAAGGATTTTGAGGCTATGGCAGATGATGAAATATTAAAAAAACTCACTCAAATAAAAGGTGTTGGAAATTGGACTGCAGAAATGGTTCTTATGTTTTGCTTGGGAAGAGAAGATGTATTCTCACATGACGATTACGGCATTCAAGTCGCAATGAAAAAAATTTATAAACTAGAATCGAGTGGAAAAGAATTAAAAGAAGCAATGATTAAAAAATCAAGTAAATGGAAACCATATCGCACTTATGCTTGTATGTATCTTTGGGCTTTTAAAGATGCTTAACACTGTAATGTCTTCTAATTCTAAAATCTGAATAAATGAAAAAATTGATATTGATTTTTATTTTAGTTGTAAATTCAATTGAAGCACAGCAATGGATTGATAAAAAATATAGTTTCGAGACTTTATACAATATCCATTATGGTGAAGCAATAAATTTCACAGGAACTAAAGATTCTTTAGCCTTAGATCTTTATTTGCCTCTTTGCAGTGATCCAACTAAAAACAATAAACGTCCTTTACTGATCTGGTTGTACGGAGGCGCATTTGTAGCGGGGAGCAAGGAAGATCCAAGTATTGTCGACCATTGCATCCAGTTTGCAAAAAGAGGCTATGTTACAGCAAGTGTGAATTATAGACTCGGTATCGTATCAGATGATCGATCATGGAAATGTAATTACCCGAACTATAGCTGTGTCTTTGCGACAGATAGCGCTGAATGGATTAGATCCTACTACCGCGCTGTGCAGGATGTCAAAGGAGCTGTTCGATATCTAGTCAATCGAAATGAACTTTACAATATTGATGTAGACAATATTTTTATTGCAGGAGAGAGTGCAGGTGCTTTCACTGCATTGGGTGTGGCGCTTTTGGATACTATTTCAGAAAAACCAGCTCAAGCATTTCAACTTAGTGATGTGCCATCGCCACATCCAGATAGTTATAGTTGTGTTTATAATAAAAAATACAAATTCACCACTGCAAAAATACAGCGACCTGACCTTGGATCTATTGATGGGGATATCGAACCCACCAATATCAATTATACCATTAAAGCCGTTGGAAATATGTTTGGAGGCATGCCACTCGATTTATTAAAAGCGCACAGCTATAATAAAACAAAACCTGCCATCTATACCTTTCATCAGCGATGTGATATAATCGTCTCCATCGATTCAAACTATATGAACTGGGGATTGTCGTGGTGCCTTACTCATGGTTATAATTGCTACGGAATCATTAATAATAATAATATGCTTTATGGAGGACGGGTTTTTAGTGAATGGAATACAAAAAATAATTATGGATATCATATTCAGAATGAATTTGCATCTGTTGATTTTCCATACAGTTTTTTACTTGGCAAAGGGAGTTGTACAGACCAAATAAATTATCCTTGTCATGCATACGACAATAAATCCTTGAGAGAAAATAATCTTGCCAATTTTTTTGCGCCTTATGTCACGACATCTCCTATCTGTGAACCAGTAAAAGTAGCGAATCAAGATATTAAATCAAATTATGCTGATGTCGAGTTTCACTTTAGTTCAGTTCAAAAATCAGTAAAGCTAAAATGGTCGACAAGCAATATAAAATCTATTGCATTATTCAATACTTTTGGTCAAGAATTATTGAGAAAATCTACAGATCCTAATTCTGATCAAATCACGCTTGATCTTCGGTCCTTAAGTCCAGGTATTTATTTTCTCAATATTCTATCAGAAAATAAATCAATTCTGAGTAAAAAAATAATAGTAGAATTTTGAAAAATATAAGCAAGACGGTTTGGATTCTTTCTCTAGTGAGTTTATTCACTGATATGGCTAGTGAAATGCTTTATCCAATCATGCCTTTTTATTTAAAATCGATTGGATTCTCGATCGTGCTTATTGGAATATTGGAAGGATTTGCAGAGGCCATTGCAGGTTTGAGTAAAGCCTACTTTGGAAAATATTCAGATCTCTCAGGGAGGCGAGTTCCATTCGTACAGATTGGTTATGTATTCAGTGCTATATCCAAACCGATGATGGCTATTTTTACATTTCCATTATGGGTATTTTTTGCAAGGACTCTGGATCGATTTGGCAAGGGGATAAGAACGGGGGCAAGAGATGCTATACTTTCAGATGAAGCTACAGCAGAAACCAAAGGAAAAGTTTTTGGCTTGCATCGATCTATGGATACTCTAGGTGCAGTATTGGGGCCAGCCATTGCATTGCTTTATTTACATTTTTATCCTGAAAATTACAAAACGCTTTTCTTCTTAGCATTCCTACCTGGTGTCGCAGCATTCTTATCCACTTTTTTATTAAAAGACAAACAAATAATAAAAGCTAAGACAGAAAATAAACCATCTGTCTTCTCTTTCTTAAATTATTGGAAAGAGAGCCCAGGCAATTATAAAAAAGTAGTTATTGGACTATTGATTTTTACACTCTTTAATAGTTCAGATGTGTTTTTATTACTTAGAGCAAAAGAAGCTGGACTTGATGATACTATGGTCATAGGAGTTTACATATTTTATAATTTAATTTATGCACTATTTGCGTTTCCTATCGGAATTCTTGCTGATAAAATTGGTCTAAAGAAAATATTACTCTTTGGATTAGTATTATTTTCAATAGTATATTTTGGAATGGCATTCAACACAAATAAAATAATTTGTATTGAACTTTTTTTCCTCTATGGAATTTATGCAGCAGCTACAGAAGGGATATCAAAAGCTT
>Ga0138256_10003676_pt1 | contig 16266 bp, 11 predicted proteins | sample KNB2016incub_MG_FD_105486 | JGI IMG/M metagenome (GOLD analysis project Ga0138256, IMG submission 105486) | Active sludge microbial communities from wastewater in Klosterneuburg, Austria - KNB2014incub_MG | ecosystem: Engineered > WWTP > Activated sludge > Unclassified | place: Austria... | reverse complement strand
AGATCTGCACAGAAGTCTGAGATTGGAACTCTTGCCACAGAAACACAGATCTGCACGGAAGTATGAGATTGGAACTCTTGCCACAGAAACACAGATCTGCACGGAAGTATGGGGTAGCATTTGCCACAGAATGACAGATCTGCACAGAAGTATGAGATTCATTTGCCACAGAAACACAGATCTGCACGGAAGTATGGGATAGCATTGGCCACAGAATAACAGATCTGCACGGAAGTATGGGATAGCATTTGCCACAGAAACACAGATCTGCACAGAAGTCTGAGATTGGAACTCTTGCCACAGAAACACAGATCTGCACGGAAGTATGAGATTGGAACTCTTGCCACAGAAACACAGATCTGCACGGAAGTATGGGATAATATTTGCCACAGAATAACAGATCTGCACAGAAGTATGAGATTCATTTGCCACAGAAATACAGATCTGCATAGAAGCTTTTTCACGCCATTTTAAGCCTATCGTGAATCCTAAACAGGATTGGATTTATTTTTAATGAATGAACACCTACATAGAAGAGTTTCCATTAAAGCAGGAAACCGAAATTATCATTGGAATCGGAATAGAAATTCATAAAGAATTGGGATTTGGGTTTCTTGAAATCGTTTATAAGGATGCATTTGAATACGAATTTCATTTACAGGAGGTATTATTCCAACGTGAAAAGGAATTTATTATATTTTATAAGGATGTGTTATTAAGGCATAAGTTCTACGCTGATTTTATTGTTTTTCAAAAAGTTATACTTGAAGTAAAAGCCAAAGAGAAAATTTCAGATGAGGACTTAGCTCGTACCATTAATTATCTCAAATGTTCAGGTTGTAAAATTGGTTTGATTTTAAATTTCGGAAGAATGAGATTGGATATTAAGCGAGTGATTCTGTAAAACCTTACTCCTCAAATTCAGCGCTTTACATTTAGCTAAAAGTTCTGTGCCAATCTACAATATTATAATTCTGTGCCAATCTGGATCTCTGTGGCAATTTCAGAACGTACAATATTATAATTCTGTGCCAATCTGTGTTTCTGTGGCAAATTTCAGAACGTCCAATATTATTAATTCCGTGAGAAATCCTCTCAGGGGATGAGAGCAATCACTCTATTTCCTTAAACTCTTATCCAACCAACCTTCTATCAGCGGCATATATCTCAACAAAAAATAATAAGCCGCAAATAATACACCCACCAGCGCTGCCAGCAGGATCAGGTTTTGTTTGCGTATAACCCTTTGTTTTTCATAATAATATTCATTGTATTGGCCTTTAAACCTGCGGGACAAACGGGCTTTAATTCCCTCCAGGCCATCTTCCTGCATGGCTTTAATCTCTTTTAGCCGTTCAGCGCGTGCCTCCTTTACCGGATCCCAATACCTTGCCCTCATTGTAAAAGGCAGGGGTTTGATCTGTTTAAATTTAATTAAGCCCATTAGTCTTTCAAAGATAATTGTGCGAAGAATAGGATGTAAGGTTTTTTTATCTGCACAAAGGGCTCATGAAATCCAATATGCTTAATTATTACATTGATTATCATGACATTGTAGTCATTTTATACTTTCGACAACAAAGGGAGTAAATAAATTAACAAAAGAATGGGCTGGGTTTCCACTGAAACAAAGCTCCCGGTCTGAACAATATACCGGCCCGTCTGTTACATTTCTCCTTTTAATGAATACTACAAAGTACTGCCGGTTTTTATTCACAACTATTTATTAAATAAAGTCAAGATAAACCCGTGAGATCAATTATATCTTTAACTTTGACGTCTGCTTTCCAACCAGGAATATGAGTGATTCAATAAAACACGAATGCGGCCTCGCTGTCCTTCGACTAAAAAAACCACTCGAATATTACCACGAAAAATATGGTACGGCTTTGTATGGCTTGTACCGGCTCCAACTCCTGATGCAAAAAATGCGCAACCGGGGACAAGACGGAGCAGGTCTGGTAACTATAAAACTGGATGCTGAACCCGGCAAACGATACATCAGCCGCAAAAGGAGCAATAGTGTCAACTACCTTTCTGATCTGTTTAATGATGTGTTCAATAATTTCCGTGGTCTCAAACCTTCCCTGCTGGACGATCCTAAATGGCTTAAAAAACAAATGCCCTATACCGGTGAACTCCTTATGGGCCATCTGCGCTACGGCACCCATGGAGCCAATACCATTGAAACGGTCCACCCTTTCCTCCGGCAAAACAACTGGATCAGCCGCAACCTCGTATTGGCCGGAAATTTTAATCTGACCAATGTGGACGAATTATTTGCCGAACTCGTTTCCTTTGGCCAATATCCAAAAGAAAAATCCGATACCGTCACCATTATAGAAAAAATAGGCCATTTCCTTGACGACGAAGTACAACGCCTCTTTAATTGGTATAAACCGGATGGTTACAGCAATGAGGAAATCAACCAGTTTATCTTTGATAATCTGGACATTCAACGCCTCCTCAAACGTGCGTGTAAAAGGTTTGACGGCGGTTATGTAATGGGAGGCTTGATCGGACATGGAGATGCTTTTGTGATTCGCGACCCGAACGGTATCCGCCCCGCTTATTGGTATGAAGATGATGAAGTGGTCGCGATGGCTTCAGAAAGGCCTGCGATCCAAACAGCGCTTACGGTTTCTGTTAAATATGTCCGTGAACTCAAACCAGGCCATGCACTTATAATTAAACGGGATGGCACTGTATCTGAAGTTCCATTTGTTGACCAGCCATCCGAACGTAAGGCATGCTCCTTTGAACGTATTTATTTTTCCCGCGGAACCGACCGCGACATCTATCTTGAGCGGAAAAAACTCGGTGAACAGCTGGTAGAACCCGTCCTGCAATCTGTCAACTACGATTTTGAAAATACCGTCTTCTCTTATGTACCCAATACTTCGGAATCCGCCTTTTTCGGGTTCATTGAAGGGTTACAAAAAAGTATAGACGCTTATAAAAAGAAAAAGCTCCTCGACCTCAAAGATCAGCTCACCGATGAAAAAATCAATGAGATCATGAACTGGAGGCCCCGGATTGAAAAACTAGTAGTGAAGGATGAAAAACTTCGAACCTTTATAGCGGATGAAGAGATCAGAGCCGAAATGGTTTCTTATGTATACGACGTAACCTATGGGATAGTGCGGAACAAAATTGATACACTTGTCCTGATTGATGACAGTATAGTGAGAGGTACTACCCTTCGCAACAGCATTTTGCGCAACCTTGCCCGTTTAAAGCCTAAAAAAATCATCATTATCTCTTCCTGCCCCCAGATCCGGTTCCCGGATTGTTATGGTATCGATATGTCCAAGATGTCGGAGTTTGTTGCTTTTCAGGCCCTGGTCGAATTGCTGAGAAAAAACAATAAAGCATATCTGCTGGACGAAACTTATCAGCGTTGCAAGATGCAGGAAAAAGTGCCTAAAGAGGATGTGATCAATGAAGTCAAAGCTTTATACAAAGAATTTACCCCCGAAGAAATATCCGCGGAGATCGCACGCATCGTCAAACCTATTGATCTGGATGTCGAAATTGAAGTTATCTATCAGGGACTCGAAGGACTCCATGCAGCCTGCCCCAATCATACCGGTGACTGGTACTTTTCAGGAGACTACCCCACTCCTGGTGGCAATAAAGTAGCCAACCGCGCTTTTACTAATTATATGGAGAAGATCAACGAAAGGGCATACGCTTAACGTATGTTGCATTGCCTCACTCTAATACCTGATTCAGAATATTTTAAACCTTTCCACACAAGCCCGCTCCAGCATTTCCCGGTCATCCGGATGTGCTATCGCAATTAATGCTTTTGCTCTTTGCCTCAGATTTTTTCCAAATAAATAAGCAACCCCATACTCCGTCACCACATAATGGACATGCGCCCGGGTGGTTACCACTCCTGCACCGGGTTTTAGAAGGGGAACTATGCGTGGTATTCCTTTATCCGTCCTGGATGGCAATGCAATAATGGGTTTACCACCTTCGCTCAGGGCCGCTCCCCGCATAAAATCCATTTGTCCCCCAACTCCTGAAAACTGGTACGTGCCGATCGAATCAGCGCACACCTGGCCAGTGATGTCCACTTCAATGGCGCTATTGATGGCAACCATTTTGGGGTTTTGCCGGATCACCGAGGTATCGTTGACATAATCGATGTCCATAAAAGCAAATGCCGGATTGTCGTCTACATAATCGTAGAGTTTTTGGGTACCTAAAGCAAATCCGGTCACCGTTCTATTCGGGTTTATAGTTTTATACTTGTTGTTGATAATATCCTTGTCAAACAGGTCAATCAATCCATCAGAAAACATCTCCGTATGCACCCCCAGGTCCTGGTGCCCGTGTAAGGATTGTAATACGGCATCCGGTATGGCACCAATACCCGTCTGCAGGGTACTCCGATCTTCAATTAGTCCAGCGATGTGTTGTCCAATGGTGCGCTCCATGTCCGTAACTTTTTCTCCAAAATGCACTTCGTATAAAGGGGCTTCGTGGTAAACCATACTGTGAAATCGCTCTATGGGGATCAGGCCATCACCGTGCGTACGGGGAACCTTTGGATTTACCTGGGCAATCACATAAGTGGCGGTATTTACTGCTGACCTGGCCACATCTACAGAAACCCCCAAAGAACAATAGCCATGGGCGTCCGGTTCCGAAACCTGGATAATGGCAACATCAAGAGGCAAAATTTTACGTTTAAACAATTCAGGAATATCACTCAGGAAGACGGGAACATAATCCCCATATCCCTCGCGGATACTTCCCCTCAGGCTTGCTGACACAAACAATGAATTGATCTTAAAACTCTTACTCAATTCGGGCTTATTCAACTGAAAATCCCCATATACTGAAATGGAAACCAATTCCACATCCTCCAGCCGATGTGCTTCTTTAGCAAGGTTTTCCAGCATAAAAGTCGGTGTACAGGCGCTGCCGTGGATAAATACCCGGTGACCGCTCTGGACTACCCGAAGGGCTTCTTCAGGGGATACATATTGTAGTTTTTTACGCATGACAATTCAAAGTGCAAAAATAAATGAAGGGAGGCTCATTCTATTGACCGATATAAGCCACAAAAATGATCGTTGTCATGGGAAATGCATTAAGTCTTCATGACAAGTCCAACAATCCATCAGATCCTAAACAGGACTACGGGACTCAAATTACAACGTTATAGGAGAAAAGGAGAACTGATAATCAACACAAAAAAATGACCACTCTCATAGTTTACTGCTTATAACTTTCGTATATCCCGTTGAGCAGTTTTTTCATTTTATCGTAAGAAGGTAAGCCGTATTTATTTTTTTTGGGTTTGTGGTATACATTTTCATTCATCCAATCATCATCATAGAGTTTGCTGAGGTATAAACTCCCATGATCAGGCACCAAAATAAGGATCTGGTCTGTGGGTTTAAGGTCCTTGCGGATTTCGAAAACCCCCTGAATGGCGGCACCACCGCTGGGCCCTATCATCAGGCCTTCTTCCGCCGTAAGTTTGATTGCCCGTTTGATGGCCAGTTGATCCTTGACCTGCACCATCTGATCGAGGTGTTCCGTGATGAATGTCTTGGGTATGATGTTTTTGCCCACACCTTCCAGGGCATAGGGTTTAATGATACTTTTGTCAAAAACACCTTCTTCAAAATATTTTTTCAAGACCGATCCGTAAGCATCAATTCCTATAGTCTTAATATTAGGATTTCTTTCTTTAAAATATTTTGAAGTGCCGCTAAGTGTACCACCACTTCCTGAACAGGCCAAAAAATGTGTTAGTTCTCCGTTGGTTTGTTCCCAGATCTCAGGGCCGGTGAGATAATAATGTGCATCCACATTATCCATATTGTAATACTGGTTTACATAATATGAATTCGGGATGCTGTCTGCAAAAAACTGGGCCTGACTATAATAAGACCTCGGGTCTTCCGGCTTAACATTGGAGGGGCATACGTGGACTTCCGCCCCTAATGCAACCAATATTCTTTTTTTCTCTTCACTGATTTTATTGGGGACCGTAAAAATACACCGATAACCACGATGGCCACCGACCATGGCCAAAGCCCGACCTGTATTGCCTGAAGTACATTCAATGATGGTACCTCCAGGACGTAATTTACCGGATTCTTCTGCCCGGTTGATGATATACAATGCTATACGGTCTTTTGCCGAATGTCCGGGGTTGTAGGATTCGAATTTGGCGTAAACATTGGAATTAACTTGTTCCGAGATGGTCTTAAGCTTAATGATTGGCGTGTTCCCTATGGTTTCATCTACTGAATTATAATAGGTAAATGACATGATCTGTTAAAATGTTAATGTGCCTACAATGGGGGGGAAGGACAAAGATAGTTTATTATTTAATTTTTAAAGCCCATTGTGCCGGATGATTGTGGTCAGCCAGACCAAAAAAAAGCCGTTACAATTTGTCTTTTGTAACGGCTTATACATTATACAATTCTGTGAATTGTATTTGATTCTTCCTGATTTTAGGTTTTAGCTTTAGGCTGACATTCTCCTTTAGCCATTTTTTCAAGGCATTCTGCTTTGGACATTTGACTGCAATCCATTTTTTTCCCTTCTGTTGAACTTGAAGAAGCGTTTATAAATTTAGCTTCCTGAGATACCATTGGGGCTATATTGACGAAGGATTGGGTTTTATCATCATAGCTCACAGCCACATAAGCTGAAGATCCGCTGTAGGAACATCCCGACTTTTTAAAATAGGAAATATCTCCGGATGCCACATCTTTTCGAACCTGAATTGTTGGATCATTCGATGCAACCAGTGCTGCAGCCGATGCTTTTTTACTGCAACATCCGGGTGCGGTAGCCAAAGAATGGCAACTTTGGGCAATCACAGAGTCATTGACCAGCACCACACAAAATAAAAAGGTCATCAGGAAAAATTTCATAAGCATTAAATTTTAAAAGTGAATAAAGAAACCCAAAAATAACCCGTTTCCTTCATAAAATCAATACCTTCGACAAGGTTTTTAAATATTGCTTAACACCCCCGGTGAATGGCAGACCGTCTATTCAATATGAGAAACAAAAATACATTGCCCTCACTGTTTATGTCCCTTTTGTTTTTACCAGTATTAATGTCCACCAGCCTGGGCAAAATCAAGTACCCTGCAAATTATAAAAAGCCCATTCTGATTTTTGGGCATGGGGGTGGATTTACCGGTGCAGTCACCACTTTCGCCTTGTTGGATAATGGCAGATTATTTAAAAAGAACTCCCTGGCACAACCTGATTTTATCTACATTGGAAAATTGAATAAATCCGATACCCGCCAATTGTTTAACAACTACACTTTTTTAGGATTACCCTCCATGCAATCCGGTGAGCCGGGAAATATTTACCACTTTGTAGAGTATGTTTTGAAGAATACCAGTCACAGGCTGACCTGGGGCGGACCTACTCCTGTCCCGGAAAACCTTGCTTTGTTTTATTCGCTCTTAAATCATTTTATTCCTAAATCTTAATCCAAACAATGAGATTAATTATACTTTGCTGCCTCTGGAGCAGCCTGGTCTACAGTCAATCTGATTTTAAAAAAATAACTTTTTCGAATCAGTCCCCCGTTAATAGCAAACTTCTTCCTTTGAAGGAGGTGCCCGGATTATTTAAAGTAACCAAATCTCCTGCAACCCAACCTCATGCCATCAAACCATTGAATTTTATTGCAGGGTCTGGTTCAGCCCAACCTTCAAAGCTCAATTATACCTACACCAATGCATTTTATTTTTGGGCTGAAAACACCAATAAAACCAGGTTAAATCTTCGGGCAATTAATTCATCCATTCATTCTTTTCTGGGACAGTTTAAGCTGGATCTGAAAATCCGGCAGGTCAATCAGGAATTTATTTTTTACACGAGGGAAACCGATGAACTTGGGATGCAGCATATCCGGGTTCAACAGGTCTATAAAAACCTTCCGGTGTATGGTGGTGAATTAATCATCCATGGCCACAATGAAGACATGACAATGGTGAATGGTAAAGTTTTCCCCACCCCTGTTGAATTGAACACCTCGCCAACTATTGCGGAATCACAAGTCTTAACTACTGTCGTCAACGACCTTACTGTTATGGGACATTACCGGGTAGTATCCGAAGGTTTGCTGAAAATTTTAAAACGACCAGTCAACCATTCAAGATTGATCGTGTATTACGATTCAGCACGTAAAGCCCATTTAGCTTATGATATTTCTTATGTGGCCAATGGCATAGAAATCTGGAACTATATCATAGATGCCCACGGTGGTCAAATTTTAAATAAATTTAAAAACACCTGTTCTTTTCTTCCTCATGACCACAGCTTTGACTGTAATTCTGTTGATCATACATTTTCTAAACTCATACCCCATTTCACCCAATCGCTAAAATTTGATTTTGCGGGTAAGACTACTTCCAATGCCACGGATTTATTTGGAAAACAAATAACCCTGCAAACCTATGAGGACGGAGGCCGGTTTTATTTACTGGATGCCAGCCGGACCATGTTTAAATCCATTGGAACCGATACCGAAGAACCTACCGGGGTGATCTGGACTTTTGATGGCAAAAACAAAAGTCCGGCCAAAGATGATTTTAATCCTGGCCTGATCAACGGGGCGACCAATAACGGCTGGATCAGCCCGGCAGCAGCTTCTGCGCATCTTAATGCAGGATTGGCTTATAACTATTTTCTCAGCCGACATGCGCGGAATTCTATAAATGGCGCTGGCGGCAATGTGATTTCCCTCATTAACATCGTGGAAGATGACGGGGAACAAATGGACAATGCCTTCTGGAATGGCGAAGCAATGTTTTATGGCAATGGGAAAGATGCTTTTACCAGTCTGGCTAAAGCACTCGATGTAGCCGGCCATGAAATATCACATGGGGTAGTGCAGTCTTCGGCCAACCTGGATTATGAAAACGAAAGCGGCGCTTTGAATGAATCTTTCGCTGATATTTTCGGCCGGTTGATTGATGCCGACGACTGGTTGATTGGGGAGGACGTGGTTAAAAAGTCGGTTTTTCCATCCGGCGCTTTGCGCAGTTTTATCGATCCGCACAATGGAGGTTCCCAACTGGGAGATCCGGGTTATCAACCCAGGACCTATGCAGAACGATATAAGGGCACCGAAGACAATGGGGGCGTTCATATCAACAGTGGGATAGCTAACTGGGCGTTTTATCAATTTACCATTCGCATCAACAATGATCTTGTTAAAGCTGAGAAGGTCTATTACCGTGCCCTTACCCGGTATCTCACCCGAAGTTCAAGATTTATCGATTGCAGGAAAGCAGTGATCCAATCTGCTGCTGACTTATTTGGAGCAAATAGTCCTGAAGTGACAGCAGCCAGGGCAGCTTATGATTTTGTCGGAATCCTGGACGGAGCCTCAACGCCTACCCAGGAGGATGTCGAGACCAATCCGGGAGGCGACTTTATTGTTCACGCTGATGATGACCAGACCGCACTCTACCTGTCTGATGAAGCCGGCAACCTGGTTGCTGATCCATTGTCTTCCAAAGATCCATTGAGCAAAGCCAGCGTCACCGATGACGGGTCCAGCATCGTATTTGTGGGGAAAGACAAAAAAATTCATTACGTCATCATCGATTGGAACGAAGGGGAAATAACAGATGAGGGTATTCTGCAAAATGAACCCATATGGCGCAATGCAGCTATTTCAAGGGATGGTCACCGGGTCGCTGCCCTCAAAGACATTCAGGAAAATATCATCCATGTATACGATTACACCGTTCAGGGGGGAGAATGGCGTGAATTTGAACTGTATAATCCTACCTTCTCTGCAGGCGTAGTCACGGGTGATGTCAATTATGCCGATGCGATCGAATTTGATCATACGGGTAATTTATTGATGTACGATGCAGAAAATACTATTAAAAATTCCAGTGGGGCCGAAGTGACCTATTGGGATATTTCATTTTTAAGAGTATATGATGGCGAGCGATCGGATTGGGGAGATGGTAAAATTGCTCAGTTATTCGGACAATTGCCGGAACAAACCAGTGTGGGTAATCCCACCTTTGCAAAAAACAGCCCTCACATCATTGCTTTTGATATGCTCATCGAATCAACCAACCCTGAAACGTATTTATTATTGGGTGGCAACACCGAAACCGGGAGGGTAGATACCATCTTTATCAATTCCCGTTTAAGTTGGCCCAGTTATTCCACCCTCGATAATAAGGTAATTTTTAACGCTGAGACCAATTCAGGCACCCTGGTTGTAGGTCAAATCAACGTCAACAACACTAAAATTCATGGTACCGGTACGGCAACAGCACTTATAAACAATGCCCAATTGGGAACCTGGTTTGCTAATGGGTCACGAAATATTAGCACCTCTGCCCGCGAGGATCCGTTAAAGCCTTATGCGGTAAGTTTATCTCCAAATCCAGCGGTTCAAAACGAAGTCAACCTGTCCTGGCAACAACCTCAATCCCCTGTTGGAAACTATTTTGAACTCTATGATATGATGGGCCGTTTGCATTGGGCATCTTCTAAAAAATATTTACCGGGAGCTCAGTCGATTCGGATTCCAATTGACGATCTTCCACAGGGAATATATTTAATCAAGGTAAATATCGAAGGTAAAACCGGTGGCTTGAAGTTTGTTCGTCAATAACACTAAAAATAAGATGGCTCCGGGGTCCGAGGTAAAAAAAGTATTGGTCATTCGATTTAGTTCTTTAGGAGATATTGTTTTAACCTCCTTGCTGGTCCGGTGCCTGAAAAACCAAAAACAATGTCAGATCCATTACCTGACTAAAAAGACCTTCAGCCCATTAATTAGTGCGAATCCATATATAACAAAGGTTTGGACGGAAGAAGCCGGAATGAATACTTTGTTGCCATTATTAGAAGCAGAACAATTTGACCTTATTGTCGACCTCCACAACAATCTGAGGTCGCGCCGGGTCCGGTTTGGCCTTTGGAAAGTTCCGGTAGTTTCATACGACAAAGCCAATCTGGCAAAATGGTTGGCGGTCTATTTTAAAATATTCCATTTTCCTAAAGAACATATCGCTATACGATATTTAAACGCCTTAAAAAAATTTGGGGTGAAAGACGATGGTAATGGGTTGGATTATTTTATACCACCTTCGGATCAAGTGGATATTTCAACACTTTTTGGATTCACCGGTCCTTTTGTTGCTCTGGTGATCGGGGCAGCTCATTTCACTAAAAGGATACCTATAGTTAAACTAAACGAACTGCTGAATTCTTTTGATCCTGGAGTGAACATTATCCTGATCGGTGGCAAAGAGGAATATGATCTTGCAGTCCAACTATGCAGACCCCATATTTACAATGCCTGCGGCACGATGTCGGTTAATCAATCTGCATCCATCCTGCAGCAGTCTCATACGGTCATAGCTCCGGACACCGGTATGATGCATATTGCGGCCGCATTAAAAAAGAAAATACGAAGTATTTGGGGTAGCACGCTTCAGGAATTTGGGTTTTGGCCTTTTTATGGAGATAAACACCCGGATCAAAACATCGCTTTTGAAATCGAAGGATTAACCTGCCGTCCATGTTCCAGGTTTGGAAGAAACGTCTGTCCAAAAGGGCATTTTAAGTGTATGTTGGAGCATGATATGTCTGCTGTATCTCGCTCGATAGAATTGAATTGACCTGCAGGAGCGTAGACACAAAGGATGTGTGCGCGGTCCATTTTTATATACCCGGAAAAAAAAAGTGTTGGCCGGTTAAAGCCAACACCTCAAAACAACAAAACTCACTGAAACTAGATCGTTTGGATGGTTGATGACCATCGTCCGATTTTTATTTTACATTCAACACTATTGTTATCCATGGTTAAAAAAAATTATCCTATCTGCTCAGGAGGACCTGTAAGCAACAGGATGGGTTAGTTTTTTATGAGGGCCTAAAAACAGACGTGCATAAATTCTGAGTACAGCCAGTTCCAATACGAGAAAATTAATGGTCGTGATAGTAATCAATAAATATTCATTGTTATCGATGTGGCTGAATATCAAATCAATTCCAATGAAGGAAGGTGTAAAGGGTAAACTGACAAAAGCAAAACAAGCCAATAGGAAAATAAAAGCGAGTTTAGGATACTCATAAATGTGTCCATAAAAATCATCTAACGCCACACTTTTTTCGGCCCGCCATAATTTAAACAGGCTGTAACTTCCTGCTACGGCAGCCAGCACCAGCCCGCTGGCGTACAATAATATTTCCACGTACTGATATTCATCATTTAGCAGCGCTATAGACAATACACAATAAAACTGGCTTAGTATAATCAGTACCCAGGCCTTGATCGCATTTTTTTTCTCAACAAAGGCAGCCAATACCAGCATCATACTGATAAAAGCGAATACCAGATGTATGACTTCATCCAATATTTTGGGGATATGATCATCAAAATAAAAAAAGAGCAGTCCACCGATATATACCACACCCAAGATCCAAATGATCCGATTCCGGGATAGAAAATAAAATTTGTTTCCGATATATTTAGCCGGGTTCCATAATACGTTTCTCAAAAAGGAATCCATATTCCATTCCTTGATACTCCATAAATAAAGGGTATTGGTAAACCTGCCCAAAAATGATTTTTGAATTTCAGTATTGCCGGGTGCGAAATTAAAAACCTGGTCATGGATTAGGTACCCTAATACTGAAGGTGAAACCAATAGCTGATAGGTCCGTAACAAGGCATTGCCTGTAAAATGGATCAACACCAGGTTGTGCCAGCCCAGAGCCACCTCGATAAACATCAGACCAATCTGTGCAATGGATGCATAGGCAATTTGTGTTTTAACCGTAGATTGTACCCGGGCTATTAAGGATGCGATCACCGTAGTCACTATTCCGATCAAAATAATAGACACCTTCATCATTCCGATAGACTCCCAGAAGGTATGGGTGCGTAATAATAAAAAAACACCCAGGTGCACCGAAAGGGATCCATAAAATACCGCACTGGAAGTCGTAGGGCCCTCCATTGCTCTGGGCAACCAGGAAGAAAATGGAAATTGAGCAGATTTAATAGTGGCCGATATGATCAGCATAGCACTGATAAACAAAGCAAAATTAAAATGAGCGGCAATTTGACCCGAAACCAGGGCCACATCATTTAATTTCATGAATGTGATGTTTTCATGCCAAAAATGATGGCTCATCCATAATGCCAGCAACAAACAGATATCACCTAACCGGTACAACGAAATAGTTTTCAGTGCATTTTTAACCGGCAAATAGCGGTCCCTGTAAAATGCAATTAATAAAAACGAGGTGATCCCTAAAAATTCCCATCCAATAAATAAGGTTTCAAAGTTGCCCGCAAACACAGCCACATTATATCCAAAAAAGAAAAGCAGGACGGTATTAAAAAACCGTTTGTATCCTTCGTCGCGGTGCAAATAAAATTTGCTGAAAATGAGCACTAAAAAAGTGATTAATGCGCCTACCAAACCAAACACAGCAGTGACTCTGTCAAAATAAAAATCAAGATATATTTCAATGGATCCTTCCTCATAAAAAACAAAATGTTTTAAATTAAGGTCCGGCGAACTTTGTAATACCCAACTTATTACAAACAACAAAATCCCGATAAATTGAATGCCTACAATAGAGTAAGCCACGCCTGCTATCTGCTTTTCCTGCCGGTTTGAAAAAAACAAACTCAGGATAAATCCAACAAGCGGGATAAATATAAATAACTGCAGTAGGTGTTCCATATTCAATTAATTGTATAAAAACACCGGTAAATTTTCCTGTGTTGCGTGCACGATATGACTGGACTCCATCTCCTTGGCATCTGCCAGCAGGGCGTGTACATCTTTAAAAAAATGGATTTCTTTGGATAAAGTGGTATACGGTATAAATACGCCTTCTTTAAAATAACTTAATTCATTGTTGGTGGGGTGGACTGCAATCAAATGCACCCATTCATTGATAAACCACTCATACATTTCAGGTACGGACTGGATCGTTTTTAATACCACTTCCGGATAATGTTCTACGATGATTAATAAACGGAGTGGATCATGCACCTCAATCATTTGCCAGGGCAAGCCGGGCCTTAAATCTCCATCGCTGCTATTGGCAACTCCAAAAAGTCCCACGACATTATGGGGTAGTTTGGTGCCAGCACCGAGTTTATAATTATCTACTCTCGAAAAATAATATTCCAGGTTAATACCGCCACACACCGGCCCCAATGGTTTCATTACTCCGGTCAGAAAGGTTCCTTCCGGATCGGACTTATAATTGTAGGAATTCAAAAATGCCCTTCTGTCCAAAAACAAACCTTTAGTCATTTCCCGGTTACCTACGATACAAAGGGTATTGGTACCATGCCCCAGTTCCGGACGGGGTTCAAACAATGAAACTGACCGGTCTTTTATGGCTTTCCTGATCTTTTTTATTTCCTTTTTGCTGTCAATGGATGCAAACCTCCTGGATCGTTCTTTGGCATTATAATCCAGTGCCTGCTCAAAAGTAGACACATGTGCCTTATGACTTTCAGCATTGACAGCATTTAAAAGATGGGTATCATAAAACTCCATCTCATCCGCTGCCGTATCATGCAATGCGCCAACAAACTGGGTTTCTTCCGGAATGGTTATACCCTTATCTTTTAATATTTTTCTAACTTCCGGATGATTTGCCATGGCGGCAAAAACCCGGGCATTGACTGAACCCGGACGTCCGCTGCAGGCTCCACAATCATGCGCTCCATGGTGGGGATTATTGGCACTGCTGCTGCCATGAGCCATTACATATATAATTGGTGCAAAATGATTGATAAGGCCTATTCCATTTAACAAGCCCATGACCCTGGTGGCCATCTCTTGTATTGTAAATCCAATTTGCAGACCGTTTTCTCTGTCCCCGGGGTGTTTGTTCTCAATGGTCAATTTACCCTGTTCATTCATATGTGCAAAAGCATTTGAAATTGCCGGGCTCATTTTGGGTTTAAATAAATTTTGTACCAGCCGTAAACCTGCCCAAAATCCAAATGTCAAAGCGCTAATAAATCCGGTGATCAGTTGATGGGTTCTTTTCGTGTAAAGCAAGTCGTGTTTTCTTTTCTCGGAAACTTCATACTCTTTGATTAAATAGGCAGGTGTAACTGGTGCCGGGCAGAGTTTATCATAAAATTTTGCATGTTCTGCCTGAAAATAAAATTCGACGCCAAAAAAACCCGGGCTGCCAAAAGTTTCGCTTTTTTTATCAATGAGCTCCACATGCCTCCTGATACTATCCTCCCGCTCATCAATACAAAACATAGCCTGAAAGCTGGGGATGGTTTTAAGGGCCGGGGGGGCGCTATTTTTGGATGATCTTAACTGCTTAATACCTGCTAACACCTCATCATAATAACTCCATTCAAATGCATCCTGCCAGATTTTAAGTACCTCCTGCAATTCGGTTCCGGGTGAAGGTGCAAATAAATCAAGTGGGGGTTGGGAAACCTGATCTGCCAGAGGCCGCCAGCTTTTACCCAGTTGTGATTCCAGGTGATCTATTTCCAGGAGCAATTCAAAAATGATCAAATCGTTGAGGGAAATCTTTTTAGGGCTAAGTAAGCTGTCAGGTCTGGCTTCCAGGGTAGCCACCATGCCACTCCATCCCCGGTGACTAAACTGTTGGTCAAAAAGATACTGCTCAAAGTATTCCGGCCTTCCCACAACCAAGTTCAATAAATAACTGATAGTCAAGTCTTCCCGGAACAATAATTCTTTTGCCCTGCTTGAGTTGAAGACACTCGCAAAACTGTTTTTTTCCAGTTCTTTTAAGGACTGCAGAAAACCCAAATCACTTGCCGGAAAATCCCAAATTGCAATTCCCTGATCCAGGTAGCTCGATAAAATCCTGAACAGGAGCGGTTGAACTAAATTGTCAAGATCGAGATGATGAAGGTGTTTCCATTGATCTCTTAACAACCCTATCCGTTGTTCATTGTGTTCATCGTACACTTTATGTATGACGTTGTCTTTCCACAAGGTCAGGTTTTCGATTCCTTTCTTCCCAGTAATGATGCGGTCTAAAATGGCCGGATTGATCCGGCCAATATCGTACAGTCTCCTGAAATCAATCAGGGGTAAAGTCACCTGGAAACCAAAAATCTTAGACGCTTTAAAAATAGCATCGTAAAATTTCATTTGTTGAAAAGCGTGCAAAGAGTTATGATGAATAAAATCCTTGAGCGGCGTCTGGGTAGGCAGGTAATGCCTTAGTTCGTGTAAAACATGTTGT
>Ga0138256_10003674_pt1 | contig 16274 bp, 11 predicted proteins | sample KNB2016incub_MG_FD_105486 | JGI IMG/M metagenome (GOLD analysis project Ga0138256, IMG submission 105486) | Active sludge microbial communities from wastewater in Klosterneuburg, Austria - KNB2014incub_MG | ecosystem: Engineered > WWTP > Activated sludge > Unclassified | place: Austria... | reverse complement strand
GCTAAAACAACGTCAGAAATTCTTATCGATATGATCACTGTTTTTCTTCGCTGGAAGAGCTATCCTGCGTTTCTATCGGTTGTTCCGGTTCTGCTCGACGCTGAGTGCGCTGCGCAATTTTGCCAACCAGCACAAAAAAGAGCGGCACAAAAAAGATAGCCAAAAATGTAGCCGCCAGCATCCCTCCAAATACACCGGTCCCAATGGAATTCCGGCTCGCTGCTCCTGCTCCAGAAGCCACCACCAAAGGTAACACACCCAAAATAAAGGCCAATGATGTCATGATGATAGGTCGGAAACGCAGGCGTGCTGCATCCAGTGCCGCATCGGCTAGCGACATACCTGCTGCCAATCGTTGATTGGCAAATTCAACGATCAAAATCGCATTCTTGGCAGCCAATCCAATCAATGTCACCAATCCAATCTGGAAATAAATATCATTGGTCATATCGCGCGTCCAAATGGCCAAGAGAGCACCCAGAATTCCAAAAGGAATTGCCAGAATCACTGCGAAAGGTATCGACCAGCTTTCATACAGGGCAGCCAGCACCAAAAACACCATCAATAATGCAAACGCAAATACCAGCGAAGATTTCCCGCTTGCTTTACGCTCTTGCAAGGATATTCCACTCCAGTCAATGGTATAGCCTTTCGGAACCAAGATTTCATCAGCGACTTGCTGTAATGCTTCCAGTGCTTGCCCTGAACTATAACCTGGCGCGGCGCCACCCAGTATCAACGCCGAATTGAATCCGTTGAAATGCGTCACTGGATCAGGTCCACTGTTAAATTCGGTGGTTACGACAGAATCCAATGGAATCATGGTTTGCGTCGTACCGGACTGCGCACGCACATAGATTTTGCTGATATCTTCCGGATTGGATCGATATTCGGGTAAGGCTTCAGTTTGCACTCGATAAATGCGGCCAAATTTGACGAAATCATTCACATACAGGTTCCCGAAATAAGCCTGCATGGTATCAAAAACCTCAGAAATGGGCACCCCCAGAGCCTTGGCTCGCTCCCGGTCGACCTGCGCAAATAACCTGGGAGCGCTGATGCGAAAATTAGTGTTAGCCACAGCAATTGCCGGATGTTCCGTTGCTTTGGCGACAAATTGCTGAGCTACTGCGGCAAACTCGGCAAAATCGCCTCCACTGGGATCCTGCAAGTGTGCTGAAAATCCTCCGGTAGAACCTAGTCCACTGATCGAAGGCGCATTAAAGGCCAAAATCAACGCTTCAGGGATTTTAGCGAACTCTTGAAACGCTGCCGCAATCAGACCTTGAACTTGTTCATTGGCATTCGGACGGGTGTCCCAATGATTCAATGGAATGAACATGGTCGCCTGATTCGTCCCGCGCGTGCCGAACACAAAATTCTGACCAGCCAGCGTATCGGTTGAATGCACAGCCGGAATCGATTGAAAATAACTTTCCACCTTATTCAATACGTCAATGGTACGTGTCATCGAAGCACCATCAGGCAATTGAATGATGGTAATAAAATAACCTTGATCCTCTTCCGGCAGGAAACTGCCCGGAATGGTTCTGAATAAGCCCAGGATAGTGACTATCAATATCAAGAAAATAGCCATCGCCATGAAGGAACGTTTAATAATGACACCCACTGTTCCGACATAACGTGCTTGCATCCAATCAAACGATTGATTGAACATTCTCCAAAATCCTTTCGGAGTGCCATGCCCGGGCTTAAGCACCAGCGCACAGAGAGCAGGGCTGAGCGTCAATGCCACGAATCCGGAAATCGCTACCGACAGTGCAATGGTAATGGCAAACTGTTTATACAATTCGCCAGTAATTCCTCCCAAGAAGGCAACCGGCACAAACACGGCGGCCAACACTAGAACAATGGCAATAACTGGCCCGGTTACCTCGTCCATCGCTTTCTTGGCGGCATCTCTGGGCGATAATCCTCCCTGAGTCATGTGCCGTTCCACATTTTCCACCACCACAATCGCGTCATCCACTACGATTCCGATAGCCAACACCATACCAAAGAGAGTTAATGTATTAATCGAAAACCCTAGCGCTTCCATACCCGCCAAGGTACCTATCAGGGAAATAGGCACAGCAATCGCCGGAATGAGCGTTGCACGCCAGCTCTGCAAAAACAAGAAAACAACCAGTATCACCAGCAATGTGGCTTCGCCGAGAGTTTTGACCACTTCACGGATGGAAACATCAATGAATGTGGTGGTGTCGTAAGGAATGTCGGCAGATACGCCAGCTGGAAAGCTTTTAGACAATTGATCCATTTCTTCACGCACGCGCCGAACCGTATCCAGCGCATTTGCACCCGGTGCCAAAAAAGTCAGCAGAAACGTATTCGGCTTTCCATTCCATCGCCCTTGCAGATCATACGATTGAGCACCCAATTCCACCCGCGCAACATCACGCAACCGCACCATGGAGCCATCCGGATAGGCACGCACAATCATATCTTCAAATTCTTTGACTTCGCTCATGCGACCACGAGTAATCACCGGAATAGTCATCTCTGTGCCGTTCGGCGTGGGTTCCCGACCGATTCTGCCGGATGGAAAATCCCGGTTCTGTTCGCGAACCACTGTGGCAATTTCAGTCGGCGTCAGATTGAGTTGCGCCATACGCACAGGATCAAGGATCAATCGCATGGAATAATTCTGCCCGCCAAAAATGATCGCATCACCAACGCCAGGAAGCCGTTTGATGCTATCGAGAATTCGTAGCAGCGCATAGTTGGAAAGAAAGACCGTGTCATGCTTGGGATCGGTGGAGCTTAATGCAACCACAGCCAGCAAATCCGGCGAAGTCTTCTTGACCGTAATACCTTGTCGAATCACCTCATCAGGCAACTGTGGCTCTGCAAGCCGCTGCCGGTTCTGTGTTTGAACTTGCGCAATATCCACATCAGTGCCAATTTCGAACGTAAGCTTCATGGTCATATGCCCGTCGTTCGTGCTGGTCGATTCGTAGTACATCAAGTTATCGATACCCGGAAGCTGTACTTCGATGGGACGTGCAATCGCTTCCGCCACTATTTCCGCGCTAGCCCCTGGATAATCAGCATCAATCTGTATCATGGGCGGAGTAATTTGCGGAAACTGCGCCACCGGCAGCTTCTGTAAAGCCACCAATCCGATCACTACGATGATGATGGACAGGACTGATGCAAAAATAGGTCGATCAATAAAGAAATGGGATTTCATGGCGTATTCCGTGCAACTGGTCCCTCAGCAGCATTCACCGCAGAAGTTTTTTCTTTCTGATATGGAACGGCGTTGACTTGAATACCGGGTAAAACTCGGAAGAATCCTTCCACCACCACACGCTCGCCTGGATTGAGTCCTTCCTCGATCAACCATTCTTTTCCGCGCCACGAACTGGCTTGAATCGAGCGAAGCTCGGCCTTTTCTTCCTGATCAATGACAAACACAAATGAACCACTGGGGCTTTGTTGAACCGCACGCTGAGGTATCAATATTGCACCGGTGCGGGTATATCCTTTGATGCGAATCTTGACGAATTGTCCGGGATAGAAATAGGATTGCCCGGGCGACAATCCTCCTTCAGGGTTGGGAAATACAAAACGCCCTTGCAGCGTACCGGTTTCAGGTCGCAAAGCCACATCGGCAAAATCCAATACCCCCTCCTGCGGATACACGCTGCCATCCGAGAAAGTCATCACACCCCGTAACTGAAAAATATCCGGTCTCTGAACTTTTTGATCGGCAAGCTCACGGCGACGGCGAAGCAGATAACTTTCAGGTACGCTCACGTTGACATACATCGGATCCAATTGATCAATGGTAGACAACAGGCTTGTCTGCGCAGAAATTAATCGGCCTTCATAGAAATGGCTACGACCGATGCGACCATTCACAGGCGCAGTGATTAATGTGTTATCGAGATCAAATTTGGCTTTGATCAAATCATTCTGCGCAGCTTCCAAAGTTGCTTTTGTTCCCAGCATCTCGGACACGGCATCATCCACGTTCTTTTTACTGACCGCTTGCTGTTCCAACAACGGTTGCACGCGCGCCAAATCTTGCTTGGCCTGGTCAAGCCGAGCCTGAGCCTGGGCTACCTTCGCTTTATTGCTCTGATAGATCGCTTTAAAAGGCACAGGATCAATCAGATATAACTTATCGCCCTTTTTAATGTTGCGCCCTTCCGTAAAATAGATCTTCTTAATAATACCACTTACCTGCGAGCGAATTTCTACCGGACGAAAAGCCTCTGTTTGGCCAATGAATTCCGGCTCGTCCTGAATGGTTTGGGTCGTTACCGTGATCACCTCGACCTGAGGAGGCGGTGGCAGCGGCGCGGTCGGTGGCTCACCGGAACAACCCGCTAGCAACAATAGCAAAAAGGCGAGAATACTGGTAGTCATGACGGTGACCATTCGATCGTTAGAAGCGGTAGTCCATTGGATAATTGGAATTGGGTGCATAATTCGACTCTCGGTCATCCTAAAAAGACGCAAACAGTGTAAAAAGAAATCATAGCGAAATGTTAATCTCATGGCACCCACCCTCCTCCCAAAGCTTTGTAGAGTTGGACAACCGATACCAGATGCAAACGCTGCGTTGCGCTCAGAGCAGATTCAACATCAAACAGATTGCGCTTGGCAAGCAGCACATCGACATAGCTGGTAATCCCACCCTGGTACCGCAGGTTAGCGACACGCAGTGCTGAATGCAGCGCCTCGACTTGTTTTTGCTGCGCTGTCAACTGATCATTAACAGTACGGATAGCTATTAGCGCATCTTCCACTTCCTTGAAGGCAACCAGAATGGTCTGTTCGTATTGCGCCTGTGCCTGCCTTGCTTGCGCTTCTGCTGCGCGTTGTTCAAACCCAAGACTTTTTGCATTCAGCAAAGGCCCCGCCAAGCCGAGTCCACCTACGCCGAATTCACTACCTGATGTCAGCAGATTGGATAAAGCCGGACTGGCTACACCCAGAAATCCCGTCAGAGTGAGCTTAGGAAACCGTGCCGCTTTGGTGGCACCAATCCGGGCAGTCGCAGCAGCCAGTTGTTGTTCAGCCTGAAGAATATCAGGACGCCTCTGTAACAATTCGGAAGGCAGTCCTGCCGGCACTTCGGTCAAAATTAGCTGATCGGTTAACTGCCTCCCGCGTGAAATGGAAACCGGATTCTTCCCGATCAATACGCTGAGCCTATTTTCTTCCTGCACTCTTTTGCGCTCAAGCTCAGCAACCCGGGTGGCTGCATTGGCTCGCTCCGCTTCAAACTGATCCAAATCAAGACGGGAAATGACTCCTCCTTGTAATTGCGCCCGGGAAATAGTCACAGATTCATCCCAGGATGCCAATGCGCGATGAGCGATATTCAATTGCTTGTCATATTGCAAAAGATCAAAATATGACTGCGCAACTGCACTGATGAGCGTCAGAATGATCGCACGGCGATTTTCCTCGCGTGCCAACAAATCCGCCCGAGCAGCTTCATTAGAGCGGCGTAACCTGCCCCAGATGTCCAGCTCCCAATTCAAGGTTGTCTGTCCATAATAGTTAAAGGGGGTGGCAAATCCAGGTCGTAAGAAACCACCCAGCGTACCAAAAGCAGGCGCATTGGCGCTAATGTCGATTTGGGGAAGGAAATCCATGCGCACTATATTCAGGCGAGCCTGTAGTTCTTCAACGCTGGCGATCGCCTGTTTGAGATCTTTATTTTCCACCAAAGCTTGATTAATCAATCGTTGCAGCTCTTCATCATGCAGCAATTCCCACCAACGTAGATTAGCAATAGACTGACCTTCCGCGTGGCTGATGCGGAACCGCTCAGCGGTTTCGATTTGCGGTCGCAAATAATCAGGCCCCATGGCACAACCGGCTATTAGCATAATGGGCAGCACCGATGAACCACGAATCCAGCATCGATAACGCTTGCTGGCAAATAATTGAATAAGCACTATCACGGCAGCAATTCTAGCCAATAACAGCTTCATGGTATCAAACCAATGCATGGTAAAGTTCGATCCAGTGGCAGCACTCCGGTGAGCAAGTTTAAAATGTAACAACAGTTAATTTCCTTCTCAATCACATAAACACAATGTGTAAAACATCGGGAAACCGAGCATAGCATACGTATGAATCATTAATTGATGAAAAGCTGATGGCATAGAATTTAATGAAGTATGTGTTCCGAAAATTGGACAAACAAACTCAGTGATAATTACAGTAACATTGGATCAATTTTTTAACGATCATATTTAAAACCAATCATGAAAGCAGTCTATTTTGAAGCCGGTGGAGCGATTGATGTGTTGCAATATGGTGATATGGAAGCACCCGATAAGTGCCGCAGCACACAGGTCCTAGTGCGTGTCAAAGCTATCGGCATCAATCCGATTGACACCAAAATTAGAGCAGCCCCCGAGCGATTTCCTGTCTCTTTTTCGGTCATACCGGGCTGTGACGGAGCTGGTATTGTGCAAGCTGTTGGCAATCAGGTAAAAAACTTCAAACCCGGAGACGCGGTTTATTTTTCACAACCTGGATTTAATCAGCGCCAAGGCACTTATGCAGAATATGTCATGGTAGATGCCAGTTTGCTGGCGTTAAAACCACATTCCTTATCTTTTGAACAAGCTGCCGCAGCCCCATTGGTGCTGATTACTGCTTGGGAGGCTTTACATGACCGTGCGCGTATTACTGGCGGTCAAACAGTATTGATTCACGCCGGCGCGGGCGGCGTCGGACATGTCGCCATTCAATTAGCAAAACTGGCCGGTGCCAGAGTAATCACAACGGTGAGTAATGCGGAAAAAGCCGGTTTTGTAAAACGGCTGGGAGCTGACCAAATCATCCATTACCCAACACAGGACGTGATTGCGGAAGTATTGCAATATACAGACGACAAGGGGGTGGATATTGCGTTCGATACAGTTGGTGCGAATGTTCTGCAAAGCTGCTTCAGTTGCGTCAAGCCTTATGGTGATGTCGTGACGATTTTACAACCTACCAAAGATACTGACTGGGGCGAAGCACGTAAACGCAATGTGCGTTTCAGCTTTGAATTGATGCTATCGCCGGTATTGATGGAGTTGGACGATGCAAAATGCCATCAAGCTGACATATTGCGGCAATGCGCGGCACTCTTTGAGCAGGGTCGTTTGACTGTGGAAATCGCGCAAACTTTTGACCTGTCCAATGCCGCCGAGGCACAGCATTATCTTGAACAAAACCATCCTACTGGCAAGCTAGTGATGACGCTATAGATTTTTTAAGTCAACTCATCAACTTGCACTGGATTGCTTCAGCAGATAGGAGTCGATCGGGATAGCGCAGTACGCTGCAGCATGATTACTTTTCACATACACGGCAAGTTCATCAGCAGGTAATGGGTGGCTGAAAAAATAACCTTGGATCAGTTCGCAATCACATTTTGTCAGAAAATCCAATTGCGATTGCACTTCGACCCCTTCAGCTACAATTCTCTTATTCAAGGAATGTGCCATGGCAGCAATTGTCGCAGCAATAGTACCGCCCTCGCCATTGCTCTGGATTTTGCGCACAAAGGATATATCGATCTTTATCGTGTCAAACGGTAATTGTTCCAGATACGACATGGAAGAATAACCAGTACCAAAATCATCGATGGATAATTGAATGCCCAGATTCTTTAGTTTCTTGAGCATTACCATCACCACATCCATATCATCCATCAGCACACTCTCAGTAATTTCGAGCTCTAAACAATGAGGATGTAAATTATTAATTTTCAGCACGTTTTCCACCATCTGAAAAAAATCAGGCTGACGAAATTGTTTGGCGGAAACATTGACCGCAACGTACTCCAGATTAATGCCCTGATCAGTCCACTGACGGTATTGGGCGCATGCCTCATGCAGGACAATGCGCCCAATGTCGATAATCAATCCAGTATCTTCCGCAATGGGTATAAAAGTACCCGGTGAAATACAGCCCAGTTCAGGATGATTCCAGCGCACCAGGGTTTCAACGCCACGCACCATGCCGGATTTGGGATCAACTTGCGGTTGGTAATGCAGAACAAATTGTTGTTCGGTAATAGCTTCGCGCAATCCCCGTTCGAGGTTTGCTCGCTTGCTGATTTCAGCATTCATACTTTCTTCAAAGAAAATACACTGATTACCGCCCTTCTCCTTGGCGCGATACATGGCGATATCCGAATTTCTCATTAGATCAGAAATATTAGTGCCATCGTGCGGGTATATGGCGATGCCGATACTGGCCGCGATGATATTTTTGTCGCTCTGGATGATAAAAGGCTTGGATAATGCATCAATGATTTTCTCAGCAACCAATTTGGCATCATTTTCAGATTCCAGCTCACTAATGATGACTGCGAACTCATCTCCTCCCAATCGCGCCACAGTATCTCCTGCATAAACACAGGCCTGTAAGCGCTGCCCTGCTTCGCGTAATAATTCATCGCCCATGGAATGGCCATAACTGTCATTGACTAGTTTGAATCGATCCAGATCGATATACAGCACGGCTAATTTACGCTCATTGCGCTGATTCTGGGCAATTTCCTTATGCAACTGTTCCATAAAAAGAAAGCGATTGGGCAATTCGGTCAGCGTATCGATGCGTGCTTGTCGCAACAGTAATTCTTCACGATTTTTAGTAAATAGCGCGACGGCTATCCTGTCAGCGTAATCTTGAATGCGTTGTGTGTTTTCTGAACTCCAAAGGATTGAGTGTCTGAAACCCAGAGAGATATACCCCACCATTTGATCTTTCCAGTTGAGTGGCAGCAGGTATAAAAGTGTTAAGTGCGGTGGTGATAATTCAGTCTGCTCAGCTTGAACCCATTGAAGCGTCAGTGGATCGTCTATCCAAATTCCTGTGGAATTTTTTCCCAATAATGCCTGAATGCGCTGAGAAACCTCATAATCCTGAACCAGAAGCTGCTGCCCTTTGATGTCCAGTATATGGATTGATGCCTTTTCTGGTGCATCATGATCAAGCACGACAATGCTGACAAGCTCGGCCTCGATCATTTTATGCATATGAATTAATGCATTCTGGGTGATTTTATTGATATCTAATCCAGATAATATTTCCTGGTCGATACGTGAGAGTGCGATCAGTGTTTCAAACTGATCGCCTAATTTAGCCATCATTTCATTGAAGGAAATCGCCAATTCGCCAAATTCATCGGCGCTGATGACATCTACCTGAGTAGTGAAATCATGTTTGCCGAGTCGACGTGTACCATCGATCAGTTTCTCCAAAGGCACCAGAACACGCCGGATCTGTATCATGCTGAATAACATGATCAGAAGCACCGACAAAATCGCGCTACCCCAAAAAATGATATTGAAATTGGACAGATTACCCAGTGCTTCAGCTTCGGACTGCATGGCAACCACCAGCCAACGAGAAGTGAGGAATTGAGGTTGCAAAAAGATTTCGTGATAATTGGCAATATAAGCGATGTCATTGCTTTGCCAGTTCAATTCACCCTTAATTTGCCGAGCGTGTTGATGCAAGGATTGCTGCATCGCATCATCTTGCGGCTGATGCGAGCAAAATAGCGCCACATGATTTTCGTTTAAGATACAGTGTTCTAAATCAAGAGAAAACGTGCTGGGATCTCCCCACAGATATTCCGGCATGATTTCAGCAATTAGCAGGCCTTTTTCCAGCGCATTGGCATCCAGTGCGCGCAGGATCAGAATCTTGGTTCCTGTTTCCTGAACCTGCGTCTTTAACAAACTGCGTTTTAATGACAAATGTCTGAATTCTGCAGGACTGAGATCACCAATTTCAAAGGTTCGACCATAAACAGGAACTGCTCCCTGGTTCGATTGGTAAAGCGTCAGATGACGTATTCTTTGACCTATTTGATTATCCAGTTGTTGAAGGTCATTCTTACTGACCAGCCGTGATACCGCATCATCGAGCAGTTGATCCACAAATAACAAACGATCATAGATCGTCTTATTATAGTTATCGCTGGTCGCATCCAATTGATGGCGTGCTTTTTTAAGAAGCATCTCATTGGATTCCGAATATGAAAGCAGCGCCAGGAAGAAAACCGGAATGCAGGTTGATAGCACAAAAAACATCAACATCCTGCGGGCGACTTTGCTACGAAAAACTTTCGTTTCTAACTTCATATTCAATCAATATTTCGATGCCAAACCAACAAAACGACCATTGTTGGCCCGCACAATATCATCGCGACTTGCATTCGAGGTTAAGGGAGGCTGACTATTGCCATCTTTACCCGTGCTATACAAATCATAATCTGAATTGATCGGCACCAAGCTATGATCCTTGCGCGCTTGTCCTTGAGCAGCGAGCACATTGCCATCTGTAAGATTCAAATATCGATAAGGATTTCCCCACGGATCACGCATATTGTCCCTGCCAATATCTGCAAGCGATGCCGGATACAAATTCGCGCTACCAACAGGAGGATTGTAACTTTCAATGCGCATGGCGATCTGATTGATATCCATTATCGCCTGCGCTGTTCTAACACGTTCCATATAATCACTGTAAGCAGGTACAGCGATGACTGCAGAAACTCCAACAATGGCAATGGCTACCATAAGTTCGATTAAAGAAAAAGCATGTTGTTGCTGTACGTTAATCGGCTTAATTATCATGATAGTTAAAGACTCTTCTGACAGTGTTTTTATTGCACGATTATGATTCATGTTTGAATTAATACCATTATTAAACGGTTGATCCATGAAATTCTATAATGATTTTATATGTCAATGATTATTTCCAGTGTAAGTTACTGATCTATATGATTTAGTATTTCCTACAAACCAATTTTCACAAATTGAATGAGAAAACAGTGTGCGAGAAAAATATCAATCGCGTAAAAAAAGATTATCTTAATCAAAACGCTAGATGCTGAGAAGAAATTACAATGTAGGAAAAACCAGGCAGAGAGTGAAAATTACATGACGCAATCAACGAGCAGTGGAACTATTCTTGAGAATATTACTTATTATCTTTAGACAGATTTTCTTTTAAATTGAACTATTTGAATATCAAATTCAAGATGATCATAGGCACAAACAAAAAACAATCATTGCTTGTGCCTTATTCTTTACTCAGCTAGCCATTAATCAGGCTCAGCGCATGCCCAATGCGGATTGCAAAAGATCAGCAGTTGCCTGGCCACCGGTTTGTCTAACGTAATTAGTGACAACCGGAATGAATTGACTCACCATGTTAGGAGAGAGATTTAATTGCTGAAATGAACCGGTCAGTGCGGCCACACTACCAAGCGAACTACCTGAATTTCCCATCAAGGAAGTCAGACCGCCAGCTGCTGGCATAGCGGGAGCGGCACCCAGCATCGTGCTCATTCCGGGAACGGATTGTGATAATGAGTTAAATGCTTGCGGATTCATATTTCCTTGCGCCACCTGAAAAATAGCGCCAGCACCGCCCATTGCCTGCTGAGGAGACACACCCAGTTGACGCACCAAAATATCGACCAAGCCAATTTGCTGAGTAGCCGCAGGATTTGCAATAGCTACACCAGAATTCAGAATTTGCTGTCCACTTTGCGCAGCTCCGCCCACCGCTGCCAAGCTGCTATCGGCTGTAGCTAAAGGATTATTACCCGCATTATTGGCTGCACAGCCTGCCAACGATAACGTAACCAACAAAATGCCTGATTGAATATAATTGATTTTTCTCATAACGATTCCTTCAAAGAATTGAAAAGCTTAACAATAAGTTCATACAAAAAACTGTGATTCAATCGATACAACGTATCAGTAAGCAATTAGTATTACATAGAACCTGGTATGCAAAAAATAAAAAAGAAAAGCCCATTAATCGGATAGTTAAAACTGCCGTCCAAATAAAACCACATAGCAAAAATAGCTTATTTTTTACAATCTATTAGGTCTGCATCACCATATTGATGATTTTGCTCTTTAATTGACATACTCAAGCCACGCAGAATTACCATGCGTCAATTTGTCACATTCCCATCACTGTCAGTTTCATTTAAATTTAACTATAAATAACTGATTTTCATTGCGCAAAAATATATTTTTTGCATGAAGCGTTTTTAGAAAATCTAAGGTTTTCAGAGCGTTTCTGGCAAAAAATATATTATCAATTGAGGCATATCAATTATTCATCATCCTGTTTTTACAAAGTTAATAAGATGAGTTTCATTTGCCAATTAGTAATCTTTTAATCATTAGGAGATCAGGAATTATGCTGACAATACATACTAGACTAATCGATGCATTGATCACTCAAGCACTGAACGATCACCCTGTTGAAACCTGTGGAATCATTGCTGGCCCTATGGGCTCCAATCTTCCTCTGCGCCTTATTCCGATGAAAAATGTGGCGCAGTCGGAAACATTTTTCATGTTTGATCCGCAACAACAAATGCAAGTTTGGAAAGAAATGGATGCGCGCAGGGAGGAACCCATCGTCATTTATCACTCACATACGAATAGTCAAGCCTATCCGAGTCGCACTGATGTTGAATTTGCCACTGAACCGCAATCGCATTACGTGATTATTCCAACCACACATGTTTATCCTGAGGAGATCCGTAGCTTTCGCATTGTCGATCAGCTGGTAATTGAGGAAAGAGTGCGCATAGTCCATCAATATCAACCTGAGTTGGAGTTACAAATGGTCGCTTAATACTTATGCCTTAGGCTCCCAACAAGCTAACCGGATAACGATCAACTAACCATTTTACCTGCTGTGACTGAAGGTTAGGCTCATTCAATTTTTGATTCGCACATAACAACAATAACCATGAATCAACCATTCGATGATTTTGTCATGGCAGGCCCTAAGACATTGAAAAAAATTGAAAAATGAATAAGCAGAAATTAACAACCGAACTAGAAATTCATAGATTGCAATGGCAATTCTCTTGTTCAGTTGCGCACTTTTAAAGGATTCATTCATGCACCCATTTAATAGAAAACTTAGTCCTCCAGAAATAGCACGATCGCTTGCAATTCAGGTGAATACATTCGTCGATCAACTGATTATCCCGAACGAATCGCTACTAGCCCAGGAAGGTGATTTATCACTGCGCTTACAATCCGATCTAGCGAAGAAGGCGCGTTTAGTTGGGTTATATGGTTTGTATTATCCGCTCTCACAGGGTGGAAAAATAGCCTCGCTCGAAGATTATTTGGTCATTGCTGAACAAGAAGGACGCACAGAATTTGCTCAAGCCATCTTTGGCAGTCACATGACACTGGATGCCCATATGCTAGTAACGTATGGTAATGATCAAATCTACCGGCAGTTTCTCCAACCGATGATCAATGGGCATGCCATTCCAAGTTATGGCATGACGGAACCTGGTCAGAACGGATCGATTCCAAACTTCATCAAAGCATCGGCACGCCTTTCCAATGGAAAATGGCACATCAATGGAAAAAAATGGTTTGTTTCCAACACGGACCGAGCGACTTTTATGACGATTCTGGTGCGCACAGCTGGAGAAAGCGTACCCATTGATAAAGCGCTATCGATGATTATTGTTCCAACCAACGCTCCAGGACTCAAGATTGAGCGTCAACTAACGGTAACAAGACATTCTTCCAGTCAAGGAGAAATTTCTCTGAATGAAGTGCAAGTGCCCGAACAAAATTTACTCGGAACTTGCGGTAGCGGTACCCAATTAGTCAAAAACCGGCTCAATTTGGATCACTTATTACGTGCGATGAATTGGATTGGGCTCGCTCAAAGATGCCTGGATTTAATGGTAGCTCAGACAAACTTATTAAGTGATGCAGCAAATCGATTGACGAGTAAACAACGAATACATCGCCATATCCTCAATGCTTATCAGGAAATCCTCAGTGCACGTGAATTAATTCGCATCGCGGCAAAGACCATTGATGCACAAAATCCGAATACGATTGCGACCAGTGTCGCCAAAATGGCGGCTTCCAGAGCCTTATGCATCTCTTCCGATTCAATCATGCAGCTTTATGGCACTGAAGATCTCAGCGACACGTCCCCTTTGTTCAGAATCAATCGAACTGCGCGCACATGCCGTATTCTGGACGATAACGACGAAATCCTGATGAGTTCAATAGAGCGCCGAACCATCAATGTTATCTATAACGAAGTGCCTATCCCTTTGAATAATTGACTGTATAAATTTACAAAACTTTCGGAGTTCAACTCGCTATATCTTAGCTGGAGCACACTGATCAATGTACTGTACATTACTTACATGATGGTTATCGCACTGGCATCGGCGCGTCTTCGAAATAAAAGAATTTGATCATCTGAACAATATCGAAGGCAGACCTTTTTTTAGAGATCTCTGCATAACTGTGTTTTTGAGCTTTTCTGTTCATTTTCATCATAATTAAATCAAATGTTTACAGAGCTCACGCATTCGATAAAGCCGGTTATGCAGAGGTCTCTTTTATCAATACGAAGAATAGATACAAACTTAGGGAAGCGCTGATTAATTGACTGCACGAGCGAATTGCTTCGTTGCGCGGTACTCACTCCCTCGCCTGTCAGATTGATATGTCTCGGTTGTTGCGTTCCGTGCACCTCGCTCTTCATCACGTTCGTTGAATTAATCAGCGCTTCCCTAGGTTTCTGTCATAAATTCTTCACATTAAGCCGTTAAGATTTCTCATGTAAATTCTTATAAGGAGAAATCAATGTATTGCTTGATAAAAGAATGGCCGAATAAAATGGCAACTCTGATGACCGAAGATGGCGTAGTACTCTGGACATTCAATAATGTAGAAGAAGCCCGTGAAGTCTGGCATGCCTGGTCTTCGCTACATAATAACAAAGCATCTAATCAAACTGACTATCTCGATCAGTCAAGTATGTCTGAATGCAATATCTTCTAGAAATTATTAGAAGATATTGCATTATTGGCATAGATCCCGAATATGTCAGCACATTATATATCTAGATATCAATAGGCCTCTACATCCACTTCTTTTTCTTAAAGAAAACCAACAAACCTACACCAATTGAAATAAAAATCACCCATAGCGTTGGATATGCCCAACGCCATTTAAGTTCTGGCATATATTCAAAATTCATTCCGTAAATACCAGCAATAAAAGTCAATGGAATAAAAATGGATGCAAAAATAGTCAGAATCTTCATCGTTTCGTTCATTTTGTTGCTAATGCTGGAGAGATAGATATCATGCATAGCAGAAATTCTCTCTCGATATGACTCCAGTGCATCCGTAACGCGTAGCACATGATCATAAACATCTCCATAGTAGCGCAGTGTTTTTTCCTTTAATAAAGGTGTATCCGCACGCTGAATAGTTGCCAATAACTCGCGCAAAGGGGAAATATTGCGTTTCATAGAAATCAAACCACGTCGTATTTGCTGAACAGTTTGTAGCATTTCTTTGTTTGAGTTGAATAATATATTGTCTTCCAATGGATCAATGATCTCATCCAGACTGTCTTCTACAATGAAATATTCATCGACAATCGTATCGAGAATGACATAGGCCAGGTAATCGCTGCCCAGCTGTCTCAATCGGCCATTGTGGTTCTGCAAGTGGCTATAGATAGGATCAAATGTATCATCAGTCTTCTCCTTAAAAGTAATGACATGATGGGCTAATAACAGGATACTAATTTGCTCATATTGCAAACTAAAATCTTGTTCCTCATTGATGCTGATGCCTTTGATGACCAGATAAAGAAAATCCTCATATTCCTCCAATTTAGGACGCTGATGGGTACTTAAAATATCTTCCAGTACCAGCGGGTGAATATTTAATTCCTGACCGATTCCTTCCACGATATGTACATCGCTTAACCCATCCACGTTAACCCAGGTAATCAGCTCATTATTTTGCAATTGCTTCAATTCCGAAATCGAAGTAATTTCATGCTTAACCAGAGTATCTGCATTGTATTGAGTCACTGTAATTTTACATTCCGATTCGTGCTTTTCTCCAATGTGTATCAAGGTGCCAGGAGGAAGTCCCGACTTATCCGCAGCGCTGCTTAGGCTGGTTTTGTTGGTTTGTGAATGCGGTTGTCGCCATGTTGGAATCGAAAAGCTCATAGGTCAATTTACTCGTGATTTATAAGGTGCTTATTCTAGTGGTTTCTTCTGTTATTAGGATAATACGTACATTTTTGATGTGCATGCACAATGAGTAAGGTTAGATCGTGATCGCGAAGCGAGCCACGATCTAAACCGTTTGTTGGACGAGCTCGGAGGTGCTGCTGTGAATCTTGTTATGGAAATATCTCTCTGACTGTGGCGGTCCTACCGGG
>Ga0138256_10003673_pt1 | contig 16280 bp, 9 predicted proteins | sample KNB2016incub_MG_FD_105486 | JGI IMG/M metagenome (GOLD analysis project Ga0138256, IMG submission 105486) | Active sludge microbial communities from wastewater in Klosterneuburg, Austria - KNB2014incub_MG | ecosystem: Engineered > WWTP > Activated sludge > Unclassified | place: Austria... | reverse complement strand
TTACCAAGAGTTTGGCGACAGGCAGACAACACCCCGGCACCGCCAACTCCGGCAAACCCCGCACTCTCCGAAGATATGAGAAACCTGTGTGCGAGTCATGCGGTTGACGTGGCGGGGGCGGATCTTTGCGTGCGTAACGTACGAGCTGGTTGGACAGCCCTTAACATGAGTGCAGCCCGCAAGAACCTTGCTCCTCCAAATGCTGCGACGCCGGATGCATCGGTCGCTGAAGTAACCATAACCACATATCCCTCTCTGCAATGCCGGCTCGACACCTGGATTGCCGGAGTCTCCGAAGCCGGGCGCCCGCGCTGCTGGTACAATCCTGGACAGTGAATTCGATTTTTATTGACCGCTCCCTCGTGCCTTGCCAAAGTAAACTGTTGAAAAAATCATCATCAGTTTGATTGAATGACGTCCGACGGGCCGCCAGGTGGCGAGCCCTGTTAGAATCAGCCTGATTGGCAAGGAGGTTCCCATGAAACGGCATCTTGTGGCTTTTGCTCTCGTGCTTCCAATGATGGCTGGATGCTACGTCGACCGCGGTGAAGATCGCGAGGAGATTGGCAGTAATCCGCCTGTGGGAGCGAAAACCCCGGTAGGTGAGTGTCGCTATACGGCGGCGACCGGCTGCTTTGAAGGTGAAATTCCCGCAGCTCCGAATATCACCGTGAAAGAGAAGAATTTCTTTGATGCCAACGATTTGAAGGTGCGTTTCCGGGAGCTGATCAACGTTAAGATCGACAGCCGGGATGCAGGTTCTGCTGAACCCGAGTTTATGCTCCTGACCCAGGTGGATAACCGCAGCTTCAGCAAGGGATTTCAGATTTTTGTTAAAGGGGAAGATTCACGGGCGGCGGAACCCCTGGCGACCGGAGGTTTCGTATTGAACAAGCTTCCGGAAGGCGTCTATCAGGTTCGTGTCGCCAAACCGGTGAAGTTCAAGCTTTCGCAGACTGTTTCGCAGGCTGATCCGGCAACCCCCGATGCGCCGGCACAGAGCATCGTGAAGGAAAAAACTTTCTGCGCGACCTTATTTGCTGAAACAGCGGTGGAAGTGCGCGCTGGGGAGCGGACTCGCTACGTGTTCGATGACTACGATCTCCACGTCACCGACCATGCTTGTGCGGAATCGCAGACGGCGACGACGCTGTCGCTGTAAGACCCAATTAAATTTCAGCTCTGGTGCAAAATAGCTGGTTGTAATTTGCCCAGAGCTGTTCCCGTGCTTGCTCCAGCTTCCAGCCGCGCAATTCAGCCAGCAAGCGAACTGTTCCAGTGACGTTGGCGGGTTCATTACGCTGGCCTTTCGTCGGTGAAAGGAATGGGGCGTCGGTCTCCGTCAGAATTTTCTCCGGTGGCAGTTCAATGAGCATTTTACGGAAAGCCTCGTTGACGCCCGCATTTGCAGGGATAGAAAACCACCAACCTTGTTCTTCGGCCAAGCGACGGGCCAGCTTCACTTTACCGCCAAAGCAATGAAAATTGACTCGTTTGACCTTGTGATGGGAGAGTATATCCGCAGCGCGCTGCTCCAGTTTTCTGGTATGAACGATGAGCGGCAAGTCATGCTTTTGGGCGATGTTGATCATTCGTTCAAACACTTCTTCCTGACGGGGAAATGTTTCCGGTCCAACCCAGTAGCCATCAAGACCGCATTCTCCCAGTGCGAAGACGGTTCCCTGCGCGGCCTGTTCTTCAATAAAATTTAATTCCGCATTCACATCGAAAGTTGCGACATGAAAGGGCAGTCCGGCAGGAAGCCGGTCGTTGACGGCGTCGATCGGATAGATTCCCAGAGCGGCCTTGACCACGTTGATTGATGACGCCATTTCCAATATGGCGCGGTTGGAGACGGGATCGAGTCCGTTTACAACGATTGCACCAAGTTCAGCGTTTACAGCGCGCTGGACGACGGCGTCAACCTCACCCACGAAGTCATCGTGAGTGAGGTGCGTGTGAACGTCGACATAAGGAGCGCTTTTCAGATTCATTTAGTGTGTTCGGCGGGATTTGACGGCCTCATAAATATTTAACAGACCGTAGCCGAACGTGTTGTTGGGAATAGCGCTTCCAGCGACCCCGCCGCAGGACTGGGTAGAGGTTTTTGGGGTTGCGGTCCGCATCAGTACCTCCTTGGTTTCATCGATTTTACCGACGAGAGACGGATCCGCCGCCCATAGCAATGCGATGGCTCCGACGACGTGAGGGCCGGACATCGATGTGCCGCTCCACATACTGCCGGAGAAACCGCCTCCCGGGACTGAGGAGCGGATATTTACGCCGGGTGCCGTGATATGTGGACCGATTTTATTGTCATAGGTGGACGGGCCACGAGAGGAAAAGCTGGCGATCGCGCCGTTGCGGTGATCGTGCGCCCCGACCGACATGGTAAGGTCGCTATGAAAAGCCGGGCCATCGGAAATGGTTGAACATCCCGATCCCGAGTTTCCCGCCGAAGCCACGACGAAAACACCTGCTGCCTTGAATGCTGTGAGAATGGGTTCAAACTCCCCACCGGCACACCCTTCATCGCTTGGGCACCCCCAGGAATTGTTGATGACATGTGGTGCCAGTGTCGGATCTCCGTCTTGCATCGGATCACCATTGTACTTGTATGGAGCCAGGAACCACTCGAAGCAATCGATGTAGGTCGAAGGCCTGCCGGCACCCGCATCCATGTTGCGGCAAGCGATCCACTTCGCGTTCGGAGCCATGCCGACCTGATTGCCGGCGTTGTCATCGCCAACGATCGAGCCAACGGTATGGGATCCGTGGCCGTGATCGTCGCAGGGGGTCTGGAGATTGTAACCACAGCGGTTGGGGGAAGACCCAATTTGATTTTTAATGGAGTCGTGCCAGGAAAAGTTATGGTCGGTGGCGCCATCGGCACCGTTGCCGCGATAATGTGGCTTGAGCGCTGGATGGCCCCATTCGACCCCGGTATCCTGGCCGGCGATGACGATACCCTCACCACGCACGTTGTAATCGGTCCAGACCCGGTCAGCTCCGGTGCTGGTGATATTCGGTCCGACGGTGCGTGTATCCTCCGATTTCGGTTCGGAAAGCATCTCCGGGGTTGCTGGAGCGACGATTTCGCGGGCATCGTTGCCAACGATGCGGGAGACATCTGGTCGCGCGGCAATGGCGCGGATCTGGTCGGCACTGGCGTCAAAAACGGCGACCATGTTCACGATGTAAAATCTCTGATGTACCAGGCGCTCCTGAGCAAGCCAGGTGACAAGGCTGTTCTGAGAGGTCTGGGCGGTGTGCCGTAAGGCATTGTACACAAACTTGCCTTTGGCATCCCGGCTGGGAATTGCCCCAGCGGGGCTAAGATCCGCCTGTTCTGCGAGAAACACCAGAGCCGGGCGCTTTTGTGGTGCTTCAAAGCTCAATTTTTTGAGGAGACTTGCGGAGATCTTCGAATCGGTATTGACGCCATTCTCGCCCCCCGCCGTCTGTGCGCTCAGATGAAGGGGCGTCGCCAGACAAAGCCCCAATACAAACCAATGTGCATAGTTCACAAGCTCTCCTTCCATAAGAGATCGAATTAATTTGCGGGGGAAAGAAAATCTATTACATTTTTAGTGCATTTTGCTTTCCGAAGCACGGAAAAAATAGATTTAAACTGCCCCACCCCGCTTAAGGCAGGTGCAGCGGGGTGAGGCAGTTCAGGAATTTAGTGAGAAACGTTCATGGCGGCAGTTGGAATGGTTCCGCCTTGTGGCACCAGGGTCGTTATTTCGACATTGCGTGAGGCAGCAATGGCACGAATGGATTCCATGGCCAGCGCGAAACGATCGGCAAAGCGGCTCGCCGTTTCCTGATGCATTCCCAGGTAAAAATAGCGATTCGATTTTGGCGCTGAAGAATTCGGTGAAATCAACTCTTCAAATGCCGCGGTGATTTCTTTTACTGTGTGGTGGTCAGCAATCCCACCGCTGGAGGGGTGTGTCGTTATGGCGCCCTGAGGCGTCATAATCACCTTGGATATACCCCTCGGGTGGTCATCTGACCAGGTATCTGAAATCCAGTTATAAATCGGAAAGCGTCCCAAAATTGCTTTGACTGACGATGGTGCGATGGAAGAAAAATCAGCGGTATAGCCAATAGCTGCTAGTTGCTCGAGGACACTGGCAGTCGCCATCCAACCGCTAACCTGTGCTGCCTGAGTGCGGCCGAAGCCGAATAGTTCAAGGGTGGAGGCTCCAGTCGCTGCAATTTTTCTGACATCCTCTGGTGGATATATGCTGAGAGGGACTTCCCGTCCGCAATCCCTCCGGCATTCTCTGGTATTCAGACTGTTGCCCCAAAAGGTGGGGCCATCACGAAATACGACCCCTGCCCTTGAAACGAGGCTTTTCCATGGAGCCAAATGCAGAGCCACGCCATCGCCAGGGCGCATGGTCGCGGCGATTTTGGCGGTAGGTGGCGCTGAGTGTTCGCCCGCCGTTTCGTTGTCGCGCAGGAAGTAGGCGGGATTCACAAAATGGGTGAATTTCTGGTCGGGAAGTTTGTCCCTCAGTAGTTTTAGAGCGGCAAGGTCGCTATTTCGAAGTGAGGATCCTTCCCACACCACGGCAGCAACGAGGTTAACGTGGACGCGGTCGCGTCGGGGAGCGCTGTCGAGCATTCCTAATTCGCCCTGAGCGTCGGTACCAAAGGCAGGTGAGGTAGCAGTAAGTCCGAAGAACACCAGACAGCTGAATAAGAGCCGGAAGGTGCGGACCAGGTGAAATGACTGACATCGGTTCATCTAAGCTTTATTTCCAAAATCCAGCAATTTGTTGAGCGATCAAAACGGAAATTTTTTGGGACGTCATGACCGACGGGTATTTGCGGGCTTCTTTTGCGGTACCCGCACAGGCACCGCTTTGCCTCCGGCCAATACCAGAATCGGCAGCAACAGAAGCAGAATCCCGCCCCAGGTCAATCCACTTCCAGCAGCAATGGCTGAGCCCACGCCACAGAATTCATTCCCTTTTTTGGAGCTGCGGCTGCTTGTGCCTCCCCCCGGGGTGACGTTAGAACCGTTGTCGACAGTGCCAGTTGACGCCATTGACGGGATGACATCTTTCTCCAGATCAATTTGCGAGACGACTTCGGTGAATCCACGGGCTGATGCAATTTCGACAATGGCGGGGCCATATTTTTTGCCAAACGCCTCCTTGTCTGCGGTCACCAAAGCAATGACGAGATCGTCGAGATCGCTTTTCGGCTGCAGATAATCGACTGCTTTGTGGACGAGCTGGGTCAGATCAGCTGCGGGGATTTTATTTAATTTGCGCAGATCCCAGAGCATTCCGGAAACCAGCTGACTCTTCAGGTGCATTTCGGTGAGGCCGAGATAATTGTCAGCTTTGTAATTGAGGTCATTGTTAGCGGTCCGCAGGCATTGGTTCATGACCCAGCAGGCACGGCTGCCATTCGGGCAAATGGACTCCCCAAGGCAGTCATCTCCGGTTCGTGCATAGGCGAAAAAGTCCGCAAGACCCTCATGAAGGATCAACGATTCTCCCGAGGTGCTTTTTAAAGCGCGATATACTGTATGGTGTCCGAATTCGTGGGCAACGACGTCAGAGTCAGTAGGCAGGTTGCCCAAAATCTGCCCATCGCCATCGCCCACGGAAATAGTTGGCTTGCCGGTGTCTGTACTCTCAGCGGGACGAAAAAGAGCGTTATTAACCTTTCCACTAAAAGTCTGATGGACTTCGAGAAGCATGGGCTTCGGACCGACCCAATTGTAACCGATGCCTTTGACAAACTCATATTGGGCATTGGCATGGGAAAAGACCGATGCTTCGGCGAAGAAAGGACTGCTCTCTGTGTATATAAAATTGTGGTTGTCGCTGGATGCACGGGCGGCGCCGTTGGATAGGACAGTTTGGAAGAATTCGCTGGAAAGCGTCTTGTCACCATTTAGCTCGATGGTGAATGTTTTGAGGGTTCCCGCCTTGGTATTGGTTTCAAAGGACTGAACTTTGCCGGCGACGTCGAAAAACTGCGGCTGCAGCATCACAACCTCGTATGGATCCCCCACCATTTGATAGGGAAGCCCTCCAATTTCAATGGTTGCGTCCCACATGGGCACCAGGTTGCCGCCGTTGACATTGTAACAACGCGAGTGACGGATCAGTTTGGCAACAGAAAATTCGTGTCCTTCTTCGCGTAGTGCCAGAATGCCGCGCTCAATGGAGTCGTTGGCGCTTGGCCAGTCGGCGACCGGGGCGGGTTCGATGTTTTCCACATTTGGCACGCGGCCCAGAATCAGCGTTTCATTGTTTTTTAAAACGTGAGCCTTTACCGAATAGTGGCAAATGGGCAGATCGTTGACGTAGAACGTATACTCCCTGCTGGTTTCTTTTTCATGAAGGCCGAAGCCGTGTGAATAGTTTGCAGCCCGCATCTGGACGATGGGGCTTAAAAGGTTTCGCCTTACGATTTCATTGACTGCGCCGTCCAGATCGGTCACACCGCGGCGGAGAAGGGTAAAACCTTCGCGGTTGGTGGCGCGAAAGGAATGTTCCAATGCGAATGGGTGTATCGATATCTGGGTCCCATCAACGGGAAGCTCCATGATCGGCGGTTTACCGAAACTGAGGTTCAGGGCCTGAGAATCGGAGGCTGTCCAAACCGAAGAAAAGGCGACAAGCATAGTTCCGGAAATTTTAAGGAATCGAGTCCGCGTCATAAGTGCCTCTGTCGCTGAGCAGCCGGTTCTGAAAACGGCGGCGTCCCCGCCACCCGCCTACAGGGTGCTTATCGGCAGAAATGGCCCTAATCCTGAGTAAGTGGTGGAGGCTTTGGCACGCGGCAGATAATTTACAATAAAAACAGAGTGTTACGATGAAACGATTTATGGTTTGATCACCCAGGTATCTGAAATGGGAGTAAACACCTCCTTGTCAGAGCTCCCTCCCATGACAACCAATCGATCCGTGGCCCAAATGGCGAGGTGCGTTACCCGTTCGGTGATCGAGACATTCGCCCCCAGGTCCGACGCCGCCAGGCAATGCCAGGAGTTTTGTTCCAGCCGGTAGGTGCAGGGCGGAGAGGGCTGAAGACCTCCTTTCCCATTTCCTATGCCTCCCATAAGGACCATCTGGCTATTCGCCCAGACTGCCGTGTGCCTGGCAACAGAGGGCGCATTCGTTGCAGGAAGTTCTTTCCAGGTATCCGTGGAGGGGTCATAGGAATATCCGGTGGCGAGGGTTTGGCCGGCAGCGTTGACTCCACCCCAGACCAGGAGCAGGCTGCCAGTCCATACTGCTGTGTGGTGGCTTCGCTCCGACGGAGAATTCGTTTTGGATAAGCTGCGCCATTGATTGGTTGCCGGGTTATATGCCGCTCCATCGCCAAAGAATTTCAAATCGTCATTCCGGGCATTGCTTCCTCCCCAAATGACCATTTCTTTCCCGGTCCAGGTCGCCGTATGGCCGATGCGACCTTCCAACGGGCTGGCTACCAAGGTTGTCCATACGTTTGTTTCCAAATTGTATTTGGCAGATGACGGAAGTCCGCCGGCGCCGCGATGTCCCCCAAAGATCAACATTTCAGAGCCTGTCCAGACGGCAGTGTGATCGGACCTTGGAACAAACTCAACTGGATCTGGTGTGGCAATGGCGCTCCAGGCAGCTGCAGCGGGCTCAAAGACCGCGCCGGAAGCGCTAGGGCCAGCGCTATCTATGCCGCCAAAAATAAGCATTTTTGTCCCGGTCCAAACAGCCGTGTGGCCACTTCGGGCAGACAAAACACTCTGAAGTGGGAGAGCAGTCCAAAGTCCTGTCGTTAGATTAAGAATTGCGCCCGAGTTTGAGAAGGAGTCCGTGCCAATTTTTCCACCCCACATCAGGATTTCGTTGCCGGTCCAGACTCCTGCGCTTTCCGCTCTGGCGCGCCCCGGGATAGAATCTGAATCCGCAACTGCGGTGGCATCCCAGGCGTCGATTTCCAGTGATAGTCCTGAATTTGTAGCAGCGGTGCTACCCCCGAGACCATAAGATATGACACAGATGTAGTATTGACCTTGATCCAAAGCTGTAGCTGGTGTTCATTTTGTGGTTAGAATTTTTGTGGCTTCCTGCACAGAATTGGCGCAGGCCTTGTCTTTGCCGATAACCACGTCAAAGGAACCCGCCCCGACGCTGGTGGTCCAGGCGATCTTTGGAGTGCGATTGGTGCTGTATGAATCCAACAAACGAATGTCAAAAGCGCCGGGAGGATTAGAGTCCCCCTTTTTTTCAGCCTTCTTCCCACAGCCGGGGAAGATTGCCGCCAATAAAAGAAAAATTGGTGCATTCCACTTCATATACGTGCGCCTTTGCTATCAGTTGCATACGCCATTATTGCATCTGTTGCGGAGGACCCTGTGGGAGTTAACTGAAGTGTAAATAATATGTGACCCGGTTACTTCCAGTCCACCGTAAGGCGCCGTCAACATCGGTCCTTCCAGCGTCACCGGTGTACCGACCGCAGTATTGTTCTGTTCTACCAAAGCTTCGTTTAGTTTAAATACACCGTCCGGCGCGCCAGTAAAATAAATACTGCCATTAAAGAAATTGAATTGTGTTGAGCCGGCAGTGGAAAGGGTTCTTTTGATCCTTGTAACCGGATCATTAGTAACTCCCGCCTGGTAACAAGGAACCGGCTCGTTGGCAGGTGTTTTGACGTCGAAGAAGTATATTCTTGTCGCAGCGCTGGTTGCGCCAAACTTCAGCTTAACAAATCGAATGGCCTTGGTTTCCGGATCCGCAAGGCAGCCGAAGGCGGCACTGTCGTCGCTGTTGAAAACAAAACTCCCAGTCCTGGAACGGAAATTAATTAAAAGCGCGATGTCTTTGGTCTCGTGAATGAAAGTTGATGCGACATGGTATTTTGCTGAGCCGTCCACCACAGGGGGAGGAACCGGACACCCATTGATCTCGTGTCCTGATGTTGCGCAAGAATAGTAGCGATTATAATATTTTCCGTCCGTAAGGGCCGTGTAACTCAAGCTGGCTTGTGTTACAGGGGACCCGCTGTCTATCCAGCCCTTGAGGCCGGAAAGTCGGTAGGATCTCCAGAATGTCTGGTCGACGTCTGGTTTTGCCAGAGTGCCGTTGTATACGGAAGTTAGATTAAGCAAGATCCCCGAATCCAGGCTGTTGGCCAGTCCATAGCCCAGGTTATAGTGATCCGCAAAATTGTTAACATTGATCGTATTCGCCTCAGTCAAAGAATTCCCAGCCCATTTAAATCCTCTCAGTTTGCTTTGGCCGGCTGAAACCACTTCCTTCGCAAGCATATATTCGCCATTTGCTCCCAGGTCGTAGTATTGCACAATTCCGGGCCCGAGGTCGGCAACGACGGTAGTCATTTCCGGCAATGTGCCGTTTGGAGCAGAGAGCCGGTGCAGCCCGTACATGTCCGCAAAAAAGACGGCCCCGTCTTTGCGCCGGAAAACCTGTCTTGGGTTGTCGAGCATTCTGTTGACCCCAAGGGTTTCCGTTTGTGCTTCCATCTTCGTACCAATAGAACGTGTAATTGAATTGGACCGTCGGTCATAAGTCAGGATTGTTCCTGAATAATTGTTACTAAGGTAGTAAAGGTCGGTTGATGCGACGTAAAGATCATTGATCCAGAAGTCTCTGGCGATCAATGGAGACGGATTTGCCTGCGTTGTTTGCTCTGCCAGCACGTCCATCACCGGGGCTACCGCCTCTTCGCCGGAATTTGCAACCATCCGTAACAGATATTGCCAGCGGTACGCCGATTCAGGCGATCCCTTCGCGGGCAGAGTCATCACCACGACTCCCCACCAGGCAGCAGAAGCAATGAACTGCTGCTTCATGACATCCCAGGTTATGTAGGGAATACTGGAACGTTCCGGATAAGCGCGACCCAGTGCCGGAATTGTTTCAGTACCAGTGAGGGGCATGAGGCGGCGCAGGGAGACTCTATGATCCGGTGAATCCAAGTCCACGCTGTCGACAATGTATTGGGTCCCGTAGCCAGATCCCGGGGACCACCCGACCTGGGGTCCACCGTTAATAACCATGCGACGGTCGTCAGAGATGGCGAAACTGCAATTGCCGCAGGCATCGGGGAGTAACAGATCCTTTTGGCTGACATTTATCTGATCGGCCGGAAGCACAGATTGTCCCGCGCCGAAGAGATACCGGATACGCCCGGCACTGTTTTTTCTGGCAGGATCCGTGGCGGTGTCGATAGAAAAGAACTCGCCCGATTTATTGAAAATGAGCCTCCCACTGGGAGCATCGTAAAAGAGGGCTTCCTTTATTGCTGTTGTTTTAAAGTCTGTAGCCAGGGTGGAGGCATTTCCCGCTAAATCCCGGGATAATGTGTGAACACCACTGCCCAGGACAACAGAAACCCTCTTTGTTGGGTCCGCTTCCTTGAAATTGATCTGGTAAATGTATTGAGCAGATGATGATCCGCCCACCGTGTAAAACACGTTGAGGTCTGGATTGTACGTCCAGCGGTTGATGGTAAATCTAGCGTCAGATACGATGATATCGGAACAGTCGAAGGGTTGAGGAATCGAAGCCTCGGCGACGGGCTTGACAAAGCGGCAGCCTCGGTTGTCAAACGCATCAAATTTGACTCGTTGTCCGATGAGATAAACCTGCCCGAATTTGTCGAAAGCTTTTGTTGCAGACAGGTCTTTGGTTTGTTGAAAGGTGCCGCCGGATCCCCCGAGGCCCTTATGCGTTCGGCCCGCCAGGACTTCATATTTCACCTGAAGCTCCTGGGTCGAAATCACGCTGGCATTTCCTGATTTGTCGATTGCAGTAATGGCGATCACGTAGGGTTTGCTGTTGGTCCAGCCTGTGGGCACTGTAAAGTGATACTCGGTCTGTCCGGATTTTCCATCGGCGGCCACAGATAGATTTCTGATCTCAGTGGATGCTTCGGCTGCGGGGGTGGGGCACTGTTTCCACAGGGTGTTGTTGCGGAAATTGCAGCCTAGAACAGAGAAATCAGAAATATCGTCTTTATTGTACAAGGTAAGGATGATTTTGATGTTTTCAAATGGGGTGTCGTCGTCCTCGGCCCCCCATCGCAATGAAATCTTTTCACCCGGGACCCAGGCGCGCTGCATGGTTGCGATGGTGGGCGAGATAATGTTCACGGAGGGTGGAAGCTGGGGGTTGAGGGCAATCTGTCCTGGCTCTGATGAGCTGCCTATGTTGCCCGCAGCGTCCATGGCGAAACCGTAGACGTAATTCATTCCAATTCGCAACAAAGTCATATAGGCATTTGAGTCCCCGAGGGAACGCCAACAAGGGTCATTTGCTGCCGGTAAAGGCGGAGAAACCTTTTCCTGGCGGGTGATGGAACAAAATCTTTCGACTCCCGATTGAGCGATTCCCACATCCTGGACACATTTTCCGAAAGACACCAGTCTTTGCGAAACATCGGTAAATGGATTTGGGGTTGTCGTGCAATAATCAACGGCAGGATCGAGGCCCATATACACCGAGACTCTTGGTGGGGTTGAATCCACCATGAGGTCAGCGAAATTACTTCGCGAATCCAATCCTTCTTCTGACCATGAGGAAATCGACAGTTTATAGATGCCGTCAGCAAGGTCAGCGGAAATGATCGACTCATGCTGATCACCTTCCGATAGGTCTGCAAGCCCATAGTCGGCTTTGAATAGTACAAAGCCCGCTCCATCGAGAACGGCAAACGTGTAGCCTGATATGAGAGACTTCTTGTCCGGTTCTTTCCAGGCAATGACCAATCCGTTGGCATTTTTGGTCAGATATCGGTCCTGAAGAAATTGTGGCGCCAAGAGATCGGCTTGCATGCGTTCGGGGTCAATTTTTGTGCTGTAGTTAGGAGCAGCATCGCCAAAGGCCTTCTCAGGAGCGACAATAGCTGCGGGGATACGGTTCGAGTTAGCAAACTTTGTAGTTGGTCCACATGAGGTCAAAAGAGCCAGACCGCAAACCATGCTTAGATTCTTGGACGTGAACTTCATTGGGGAGACCTCATACAATGCGCATGAAAGAGATCACAACGATGGTGCAGGTGTCCGATCGGTTAATTTTATTGTTAACTTTAACGATTCGCGGAATAACGACTAAATGCAAATATAAACGATGTGTTGCGTAGGGCGCGGACAGAGGTATTTAACAACTTGAATAACGGAGACTCGCTAGGGACTGGATTCGCTTGCAAAGCCTCTGTTTAATGCCTCCCATTCGATGAGAGCGAGGTGGAGCGAATGGCGCGACTGGCGCCAGGATTTCAGTGCTCCCAGGCGTTGAGTTTCAGAATTAATAAGTTCGAAGATATCGACGGCACCCGCTTGATAAAGGTCCGTTTCGGCATCATACAGACGACTAGTGCGTTCCCAAGCCTGACGTAGAGTCTGTAATGTCTCGACCAATGAAGTGATGCGGGCCATTAATTCCGCTCGAATGGCTTGTGTGCGTTCACGGGTGTCAGATGCTTTAAGTTCAGCCTTTTCACGGCTGGCGATGGACGCGGCAACGCGTCCATCGTCAGCTGGTGCCCAAAGTTTCCAGTTTAACTCGAGCCCCAGCATTTGGGTTTGGGATGTTGATGTGATGTTTTGAGTGGAACTGACATCTCCGCGGGGATCGCTTGTGTTCCTGGCTAGGCTCGCGGTGAAGTCGATGGCAGGTATCCAGCGTGACCGGTAGGCAGCTTTTGATTCGAGGTCTGCTTTTTCGGAGTGCAGGGTTGCAATTCTTTCCGCAAAAGTCACTGCGCCTTCGCCGGGAGGTTTTGCGGAGATCATTTGAGTGATTTTTTCGTGACTTGGAATGGGCAAACTGGCTTTTTCCAGAGGCGCAATAACGTCGGCAAACTCGTTTGTTCGGCTATGATCGATTCCGCATGTTCTGAGCAATGAAATTTTCGCCTGCTCCAGATTTAATTTGGCCTGCGTGACCTGAACCACCGCCTCAGCTTCCCGGACTTCGGTTTTGTGCAAATCAATTTTCCCGACCAGTCCTGCATTAAATTTGCGAAGACTCATGGAACGCAGATCAGCTGCACTTGCTGATGCCGCCTCCGCTAATCGCAGTTCCATGGCAGCTTGATTGAATTCAACTATTGATTTTTGAGCCATAACTGTCACCCGTATGCGTTGCGATTCGGAAGCAATATCGGCTGCGGAAAGTCCGCGATCCGCGGCTTTAACGCTCGCCCAATCGGAGCCTCCATTAAACAGATTCATGCGAAGATTGAGTCCGTACTCTCTTTTATCGGCTCCGTTGGAGCCGGAGGCTGAAGCTGGTTCCAGCGTCTTTGAGTCATATTGTGACTGTCCGGCAAAGAGATTGATTGTCGGCTGCAGTTTTGCCCAGGCAACCCGTTTTGCTGCTGCGATCTCGGAGCGGTTGGCCTCCTCGATGGCAATGGACCGATTTTGGGAGATCGCAATCTGAACTAACCTGTCGGATGCCGCCTGTGCGCTTTCATTTGCGGCACTCAAATCATTAGGCGGCTGATGAGTCGCGGGAGAGATGCCGAGGACTTTAGCTGCTTCTGTAACCCGATTTTCCGCGTTGGGAGGAGCACTTCGGGCGACCGATGGGGCTAAACACAACAGAAAGATGACCTTCTTGACTTGACTTGCTGGAAGCAATCCAGCGTCACACTTCACTTTACTCATACTTACCGAACACTCCTGAGTTACTCGCTGCGCAGTGCTTCGCTGGGGTCAAGGCGCGCGGCTTTAAGGGCTGGCATCATACCAAAAGCAACTCCGCAGAGGATTGCTGTCCCCAGACCAAAGGCCACTCCTGCAGGATAAAATAGAAACTGGCTCGGAATGGTGTCAGGCATGGCCATATGACTCAGGTAACCGACGAGGTTACAAAAGCCTAGCCCCCCGATGGTACCAACAAGGCCCGATACCGCGCAAAGCATGATGCATTCGAGCAGGAATTGCCGCGTAATCGCAGCCGGCGGTGCACCAAGTGCCTTTCGAAGTCCGATTTCGCGGACGCGCTCGGCAATTGTAACGAGCATAATGTTCATGATGCCGATCCCGCCAACCAGAATGCAAAGTCCACCAATCAGTGCCGTCAATCCCTGGAAAACTTTGATAAACAACATGATCCGGGAGATTTGTTCCTCAGGTACGGATGCTCTAAACGGGTATTTGTTACCCGTCCGGAGTTGAAGGTAATTCTTTACTGAGTCAGCGATCCAGCTGTGTTTGACTCCTTCTTTAGGCACTACCGCCAGCCAGGTGGTATGTCGGGTACCGGTGTACTGATTGTAAGTGGACATAGGAATGTAAACATCGGAGTTGGCTTCTTTAGCATCAAATGTCGTGTCACGCTTTTTCAGAACACCAACGATGGTCACGTGAGTGAACAGTTTACCTCTGATCGACAGAATTTCTCCCAGTGGGAATCTGGGGTTGGTGAGTCTCCCTGGGTATTGCGGCGGGAACATGCCTTCTGCGAATTCGCTTCCGACCAGTGCAACCCTTGCTCCGCTTTGAAGTTCGCGTGGCGAAATCAACCGACCGCGATCTAGTTTCAGACCCTCATCAAAAAACTCATTGAGTGAGTAGAGTGGTTGAACCCTTGCATCAAACTGGTTTCCGGCCGCGTAAAACTTCTGACTGGAATTATTGCCCAAAGGGACAATGCGCCCATACTCTGAAAACGTGTTCTGAAGCTCCGGAAAATCGTTATCAACATCAAGTCCCTGCCAGAATCCGGCAAAACCACCTGAACGTACTTTTCTGTAGTCAAGGCCGACGTAAATGCGATCCGCACCGGCTTGATTGAAAATATTTATGATGACCTGCTGTGCCGCCGTACCCAGCGTTAACATGATAATAATCGAGCTTACCCCGATGATGAGCCCCAGCGACGTAAGAGCTGTGCGCAACCGCGAGGAGGTCAGAGCCTGCCATGCGTCGCGTGAGGGGCTCAAACGACGCTGAAGCCAAGCTTTGATTCTCGATGTACGACTTATTGGTGAGGGCGGCTGATCGAGAAGATGCGTCGAACCACTATCGATCCCGGGTTGCGACGTATCTCCCACCACCCGGCCATCTCGTAACTCGATACGACGGCGAGCGACTCGGGTCACCTCCGGATCGTGCGTGATGACAATGATGGTTTTTCCGCGCTTATTTAATTCCACTAGAATGTTCAGAACATCCTGAGCAGTCTTGGAATCGAGTGCGCCTGTCGGTTCGTCAGCGAGAATGATGTCCGGGTCGAGCAACAGTGCACGGGCGATGGCTGCCCTTTGTTTTTGTCCACCACTTAGCAAAGCTGGAAGCTTATACGCCTGTTCGCCAATTTTCAGGCTCTTCAGCAAGTCAATGGCTTTCGCCCGCGCTTCGTCGATTTCGGCGGTCGTGGGAACTGGTTGCCGATAAGTCAGTGGCAGCAGGACGTTTTCTAAAATAGTGAGCCGGGGCAAGAGATGAAACTGCTGGAAAACAAAGCCTATGGAGCGATTGCGGTGGGACGCTAACTTTTCCTCGTTAAGATCCTCGATATGCTCCCCGGATAGCCGAAGCGTACCGGAAGATGCTGTAGCGAGGGTTCCAAGGAGATTCATCAACGTCGACTTGCCGGACCCCGACGGCCCCATGATGGCAACGTACTCTCCTTTGGCGATGGTCAGATTGATATCGCGGAGAGCCAGAAAACCGTTGACCTCATCGCCATAGCGGAACGAGAGATCTGAAATTTCAATGATATGTTCTTTGTCGGCGGTCAACGCTGGCTCCAGGACCCGGTTTCAAAACTTATCAGATTTTTTGCGGGATTCCTTACTGATGGCTTTCCCTTTTTCGTCGAGATTGATTTTTGAAAAATCAATTTCAGCTACCTCCATGCCCTCCTTGAGGCCGGACAAAATCTCAACGTCCTCGGAGCTCACCAAGCCAATTTCGACAGGGGTTTCTTTGATTTCTGCATTTTTTTGATCCTCTGGGAGAATGACAAACGCACGATCAGGCAACAACGCGACGGCGGATAAAGGTAGTGCCAGGACTTTTTCCCGTTTGGCGAACAAAAGCTCCACGGTCGAGTTCATTTCCGGAAGGGCACGAGGGTCGTTCGTGTCGACGGAGATATCGACGTCAAAATAAGTATAACCCGCTGTTTTATCTGTCCGGCCCTGACCGCCAATATGGGCGACGCTGCCGTCGTATTTTGCGTCCGGGTACGCGTCGAGGCGCACTTTCACTGGCAGGCCGACGCGGACGTAACGCAGGTCGGCCTCCAGGACACGGGTTCGCACAACGAGCTGGCTCATGTCGG
>Ga0138256_10003672_pt1 | contig 16283 bp, 10 predicted proteins | sample KNB2016incub_MG_FD_105486 | JGI IMG/M metagenome (GOLD analysis project Ga0138256, IMG submission 105486) | Active sludge microbial communities from wastewater in Klosterneuburg, Austria - KNB2014incub_MG | ecosystem: Engineered > WWTP > Activated sludge > Unclassified | place: Austria... | reverse complement strand
CACCGACAGCAGCAGGCCGACGATGCCGGCCTCGGTCAGCGACCACAGCGACCCGGTGACGTTGTCGCCCTGGTTGTCGATCAGGGTGACCTGGATGCCGCGGAAGTCGGGCAGCTTGCCGATACGGTCGATTTCCTCGAGCGCTATCCGCGAAACGTCCACCAGGTTGGCGTTGCGCTCCTTGAACACGTCGATGCCCACCGCCGGGCGTCCCTCGAGGCGCCGGCCGTAGTCCATGCGCGCGGGCTTGAGCCGCACGTCGGCGATCTGTTCCAGGCGCAGGCCGTTCTTGCCCACCACCAGCTCGCGCAGCTCGCGGATGTCGCGCAGCTCGCCGATCGGCTGCACGCGCAGGCGGCGGTCGCCGTCCTCGATGGTGCCGGCGGATACGGAGAAGTTCACCGCCTGCAGCTTCGCGGCCAGCTCGTTCAGGCTCAGTCCGTGCGCGCTGAGGCGGTCGGGATCGATGGCCACTTCGATCTCGTTGGGCGTGGCGCCGGAAATCTCAACGCGGGCCACGCCCGGCATGCGCTCGAGCTGGCGCTTGAGCTTGAGGTCTATCAGCTCGTACTCGTTGGTGAGGTCACGCTCGCTGGCCAGGCGAACCCGCAGCACGGGGGCGTCGCCGGTGGAGAACTTCATCACGTTGTAGCGCTGGAAGTCGTCCGGCAGCTCGTCGCGGATGGCGTCGATGCGCTCGCGCGCCTCCGAGGCCAGCACTTCCACGTCACGGTCCCAGTCGGAGAACTCGATCCAGACGTTGCCGCCGTCGGCCCGGCTGATCGAATTGAGGTTCTTGATGCCCTGCAGCGTGGACAGCGCCTCTTCCACCGGCCGCACCAGGCTGCGCTCCACTTCCTGCGGCGTGGACCCCGGGTAAGGCAGGTCCACGGCGATGAAGGGCGCGTTGAGCTCCGGGAACTGCTCCAGCGGCAGGCGGAACGCCGCTATCAGCCCGATGGCCATCATCGAGACAAAGAACATGATCGTCGTCACCGGACGACGCAGGCTGAGCTCGGCAATGGTCATGCGTGCGAACCCCCGGCGGCGTCCTCGGCGGGCAGGCCATCGAGCGGCTTGCGGCGCGCCACGTAGCTTTCGTCGCTGCGGCGGTCCAGCAGGTTGTACATCACCGGGATCACCAGCAGGGTCAGCAGCGTGGACACGGCCAGGCCGCCGATCACGGTGATGGCCATGGGCGAGCGCACCTCGGCGCCGGCGCCCGAGGCCAGCGCCAGCGGCAGGAAGCCCAGCAGCGCCGTCAGCGTGGTCATGACGATGGGGCGCAGGCGCGACTCGGCGCCGCGCAGGATCGCCTCGCGCTTGGCCACGCCGGCCTCGCGCAGCTGGTTGACCTTGTCAATCAGGATGATGGCGTTCTTCACCACGATGCCCACCAGCAGGATCAGGCCGATGAACACCACCACCGACAGCGACGACCCGGTCAGCACCAGCGCCAGCACCGCGCCCACGAGGGCCAGCGGGATAGTGAACATGATCACGAACGGATGCAGCAGCGATTCGAACTGCGACGCCATCACCAGGTACACCAGGAAGATGGCCAGCGCGAAGGCGAACACCAGCGAGTTGATGGAAGCGCGCAGCTCCTCGCCCTGGCCGCCGATGGCCATGCTGACGTCGGTGCCCAGCGGGTTGTCGCCCACCAGGTCGCGCACTTCCTGCACGGCGCTGCCCAGGTCGCCGTAGCGCAGGCTGGACGACACCACGGCCACGCGCGACTGGTTGGCGTGGTGGATCTCGCTGGGACCGGTGGTGGCCACCACCTCGGCCACGGAGTCCAGGGTCACCGGCGCACTGCTTTCGGGGTTGACGATCAGCCGCCGGATGTCGGCCAGCGACGCGCGGTCGGTGGCCTGGGCGCGCACCAGCACGTCAATCTTGCGGTCGCGGAAGCTGTAGCGCGTGGCCACTTCGCCGCGCACCTTGCGCACCACCTGGTCGGCGATCTGGCGCGTGGTCAGGCCCAGGGCCGCCGCGCGCTCCTGGTCGAAGCGGATCTGGATTTCGGGGAAGCCCTCTTCCACCGTGGACTTCACGTCCACGAAGCGGTCCGAGCCCTCCATCAGCGCCACCAGCTTCGCGCCGGCCTTTTCCAGCTCCAGCAGGTCGGCGCCGCGCAGCTCGATCTCCAGCGGCGTGGAGAAGCTGAAGATCTCCGGCCGGCCGAACTTCACTTCCACGCCTGGGTACTGCTGCATGGTGGCGCGCAGGCGCTCGGTCTGCGCCGCTTCGGTGTCGCTGCCGTGGCCCGGCGCCAGGACGATGCTGATCTTGCCGATGTTCTCGCCCGACTCGGTCGGGTTCGCGTCCAGGCGGGTGCCGCTGCCCGACACGCCGTAAAGCGCGCGAACGCCCTCGTCGCCGGCGTGGGCTTCCTGGATCTTGCGCACCATGGCGTCGGTGTCGCGCAGCTGGGTGCCGGCCGGCAGCTTCACCGTCATCTCGAAGCGGTCCTGGGCCAGCTGGGGAATCAGGTCCAGGCCCAGCGTGGGCACCAGGGCCATGGCCGCCGAGAACGCGACCAGGGCCACGCCCAGCACCAGGCCCGGCCGGTCCAGCGACGTGGGCAGCACGCGCCGGTAGCCGCTGGCGGCCCAGTCGTAGGGCTTGATCACCCAGGTTCCGACCCAGGCCAGTGCGCCGCCCACGTACCGCGCCAGGAAGCGCAGCACGGTGGTGATGGCGATGAACACGCCCAGCAGCAGCGCGCCGAAGATGGCCGACAGCCCGCGCTTGGCGCCGGCGATGGGCTTGAGCACGCGGTTCTCCGGACGCCACTCAGGGTGCGGCGCCTCGGCCGGGAAGCCCAGCGGCGCCTTGGCCTTGAGCGAGGACAGCATCGGGATGAGCGTCAGCGAAACGATGAGCGACATCAGGATGGCGATGGCGATGGTCAGCGCCTGGTCCTTGAACAGCTGCCCGGCCACGCCCTCCACGAACACCAGCGGCAGGAACACCGCCACGGTGGTGAGCGTGGACGCCACCACCGCCATGCTCACTTCCTGCGTGCCCGCGATGGCGGCCTGCAGCACGCCCAGCCCGCGCTCGCGCGCTTTTGCGATGCTTTCCAGCACCACGATCGAATCGTCCACCACCAGGCCCGTGGCCAGGGCCAGGCCGCCCAGCGACATCACGTTCAGGCTCAGCCCGAACTGGTCCATGAAGAAGAACGTGGCGATGAGCGAGATCGGCAGCGACAGCGCGATGACGAACGTGCTCCAGCCATCGCGCAGGAAGAAGAAGATGATCAGGATGGCCAGCAGGCCGCCCAGCATGGCGTCGAACTCGACGTCCGCCAGTGCGTCCTCGATGAACACCGACTGGTCCTCCACCGTGGTCAGCACCGCGTCGGCCGGCAGGTTCGCGCGCAGGCGCTCCATGGCCGACTTCACTTCCTCCGCCACGCTGACCGTGTTCGCGTCGCCTTCCTTGTAGATCGCCAGCTCCACGGCTTCGCGGCCGTCCAGGCGGATGATGGATTCGCGCTCCTTGTGGTCCTGGCTCACCGTGGCGATGTCGCGAAGGCGGATGGCCATGCCGCCGCCGGGCGTGCCGGCCGCGCCACCCGAAGCGGCGCTCTGCGCGCTGGCCGATGCCGCCAGCGCCTCGGCCGAACCCGAGATGGCGGCCACGCGCGCCGCGGCTTCGGCCGCTTCCTGCGCGGCGCTGCTGCCGCCACCCGAACTGCGCGCGGTGATCAGCAGGTCGCGCATCTGTTCGATGCCGGAGAACTGGTTGATGGTGCGCACCAGGTAACGCTGGCTGCCGTCTTCGATGCGGCCGCCGGAAATGTTGATGTTCTCGGCCCGCAGGCGGTCTATCACGGTGCCGATGCCCAGGTTGAGCTGGGCCAGCTTCTGCTGGTCAATCAGCACCTGGATTTCGTCCTCCAGGCCACCGGCCACCTTCACCGCGGCCACGCCCTCGACCGGCTCGAGCTGCTTCTTGAGTTCGTCGTCGGCGTAGCGGCGCAGGCGCGCCAGCTCGGCGGCCGCGTCGCCCTGGCCTTCCTTGGCCGACAGCACCAGGCGCATGATCGGATCGGTGGACGGGTTGAAGCGCAGCAGCACCGGCTGCTTGGCTTCCAGCGGCAGGCGCAGCGTTTCGAGCTTGTCGCGCACCTCCAGGCTGGTGCGGTCCATGTCGGTGCCCCAGGCGAACTCCAGGATCACGTCGCTCTGGCCGGTGCGGGAAATGGAGCTGAGCTTGCGCAGGCCCTTCACCACGCCCACCGCCTCCTCCACCGGCTCGGTGATCAGCGTCTCGATTTCCGAGGGGGCGGCGCCGGTGTATTCGGTGCGCACCGTGAGCGTGGGGTAGCTCAGGTCCGGCAGCAGGTTCACCGGCAGTGCGCGGTAGGCGATGGCGCCGAACAGGATGACCGTGAGCGTGACCATCAGGATGGTCACGCGGCGGCGGACGGAGGTTTCTACCAGGCTCATCGGGCGGGCGTCTCGGCCAGGTTGGCCACCTTGGCGGACTCGCCGCCGCCGGCCGGGTTGAGCACTTCCACGGTGGCGCCATCGCGCAGGGTGATCTTGCCCGCGGTCACCACCTGTTCGCCTTCCTTCAGGCCCTTGCGCACTTCGGCCAGCTCGCCGCTGAGGTAGCCCACTTCGATCGGCACGCGCACGGCCTTGCTGTCGCGCACGGCGTAGACGGCGGTTTCGCCGGCGTCTTCCAGCAGCGCGGCGCGCGGCACGGTGAGGGCGTCGGCGCGCGAGTCGTACACCACTTCGATGCGGCCGAACATGCCCGGCCTCAGGCCTTCGCCACCCTTGAAGTGGGTAACGACCCGGAAGGTGCCGCTGCCGCCGTCCACCACCGGGCTGACGCGATCGATCACGCCTTCGAAGGCCTGGCCCGGCATGGCGTCGGCCATCATGCGCACCGCCAGGCCGGGCTTCATCGTGGCCAGGTCGCGCTCGGGCACGTTCAGCACGGCTTCGAGCCGCGAGGTGTCGACGATGCGGAACAGCGCGGAGTTGAGCTGGATCAGGTTGCCCGGTTTGGCGTTGCGCTGGGCGATGACGCCGTCGATGGGCGCGATGATGTTGGTGTACGACAGCTCGAGCTGGGTCATTTCGTAGGCGGCGCGCGCGGCTTCCAGGTCGTAGCGGATCTGGTCGCTGGCTTCGGCGCTGACCAGCTTGGACGCCAGCAGTTCCTGCGAACGGCGGTAGTTGTTCTCGAGCTTGCGCACCGTGGCGCGGGCGCGCTCCATTTCAAGGCGCGGGCGGTCGGGTTCGATGCGGGCCAGCAGCTGGCCGGCCTTCACCACGTCACCCTCTTCGGCCAGCAGCTGCAGCATCACGCCCGAGGTCTTGGCCACCACCATCGCCTCCACCGGGGCCTCGAGGTTGGCGGTGCCCGCGTAGCTGGCGGAGATGGGCCGCTTGGCGACCTCGGCTACCTCCACCGGCACGGCTTCGGCCTTCTTCTCGACGGGATTGCCGTCCTTGTCCAACGCCTCGGCCGCCTCGGCACCGTCGGCGGGCTTGTCGCCGCCGCCGCATCCTGACAGGGCCAGGGAAATGGCCAGCGCGAGCAGGGCGAGGGTCCGGAGCTTGGGGGACGGGCGGAAAGTCTTCATTTGTCTCGGCTTTGGCGGGGTGTTGTAGTTGAATAGAACAGTACAGTGGGCATGTGAAGGCGCGCATATGCCGGAAGTCTGTATGCCCGATGCGGTCGCTCGGGAGCGTGACGAACCGGGGCCCCCTGTCTGGCGTGGGATGCGCAGGCTATAATTTTGGTTTAGTGCTGCCCGACCGACCCTTCGAGCCGGAAAAAACCATGATGAAGCGTTCCCTGCTGTCCGCCGCCTGCCTCGCGCTGGCCTTTGCCGCCCTCCCCGTTGCCGCCAAGGGCGACGCCGAAAAGGGCAAGGCCCTGTTCTATACGTGCACCGGCTGCCACGGCATCGCCGACTACAAGAACGCCTACCCGACCTACCGCGTGCCCAAGGTCGGCGGCCAGAACGAGCAGTACCTCATCATCGCGCTCACCCACTACAAGAAGGGCGAGCGCCCGCACCCGACCATGCGTGCGCAGGGCGAAGGCCTGTCCGACCAGGACATCGCCGACCTGGCCGCCTACCTGTCCAGCCTGAAGAACGCCAAGTGAGGGCCCCCACGATGATCCTGCGCACCGCTTCCGCCCTCGCCCTGTTCGCCCTGGCCCTGCCCGCGTTCGCCGCGGGCGTGGAAGGCAACGTCGCCGCCGGCGCGGAAAAGTCCAAGACCTGCGCGTCCTGCCACGGCGCCACCGGCAACGAAAGCCTGGACGACACTTACCCCAAGCTGGCCGGCCAGCACCCGGAATACCTGGCCAAGGCCCTGCACGACTACAAGTCGGGCGCGCGCCCGAACGCCATCATGGCCGGCTTCGCCGCGGGCCTGAGCGACGAAGACATCAACGACCTGTCGGCCTACTTCGCCAGCCAGAAGGGCGACCTGCACGACCTGAGCAAGATCAACGAGCGCTGAGCGTTCCGCGGCTCTGGTGCGAAAAGCCCGGCATACGCCGGGCTTTTTTTTGGCCGCCGTTTCGCGCTGCCGTTGCACCACGCTCGCTAACGCGTGGGGCGACAACCCCTCGGCCCTGCGCGTGCCCAGAACCAACGCCATCGTCCGGCGCTGGGACATCACCGGCAGCGCCTTCGGCGAGCACGCCACCCTGAAAAACCCCGACGGCGACACCGCCACCTACACGATCAACCTGCGCTCCTCCGGGCAGTGCATCGAAAGTCAAACGAGGCTGTCAGCGCAGGCCACGGTCGGCACGCGGCCGGCGTTCCTGCTGGGCGCAGCGGTGACGGCCATGGTGTCGGCAGTCTATGCGCAGCGGCGGCCGCGAGCGGGCGGTCATTTGCACTAATCGGCGACCCGCTTTTGGAATACGAACCACTGGACAAGTGTGTTTTCACTAACACTGACATTGATAAACCACAAACTCTGTCGATTCAGAACGGCAAGCCCGGATGCCTGTTCTGATCTGGCGAGACGAATCTGAGCAGACGATAATCACGCACTGCGTTCCGATAGATACGCTCCATCGTTGATCATGTCCAACCACGATCAGCATCCAACGGGAAAGTGCTCGACTCCGCGCGTTAGCGTGCCACTTACCGCGCTCACTCTCTTCTCTCCGGTTCTGGACTCTCCCCCGATGAAATCTTTCCCCTGCAAGCGCGAACTACTGAGGCTGACCGCTCAGGTTTGCATGCAAGTCGCACTCTGCACTGCGTTAACAGTTTCGATACTTGGCGGTTCTCGAGCCTTCGCGATCGACGTAGCTCCGCTGCCAGAGTTCTGTTTCACGCCCCCCAATTCCGCACAGGTCTGCCATTCGACCCTGCCGGAAGCAGAAGCAGCGCTCAGGGCCTCTACGCCCCTGGGTCCCTACCTGCATCTTGTCGATCAGGGCAAGAACAGCGATTCAACCTGGATTTACTCGTACTACTCCACTTACGAAAAACGAAACCCCGAGAGCGAAGGCACGCCTGGCTACCGGGTGGGCGGTTGGGTACCGGCCAGCCTCGGCTGCGTGCCCTCCTCCGGCGTAAACGCGGCTGGACCGGAGTACTGCGCCAGTGAACAAGAGGCAGTGAGCATCTGGATCGCCAATCGGGCCGCATTCCTTGGCACTCACAACTGCGAGTATCGGAAGAACTCACTTATCGGCTCCCATTCGACGCCCAGCTCACTTTCAGGCGCCTACTCCGGGTCCCGCGCGGGTTCTGCGCATTTTACCGACCGGTTTATCGACGAAGCCTGGTGGTGCCCCGGCTGGGGCACTCCAGACCCGGTGGAGACTGCGACGCAGGTGGTGAAGAACTTGCCCTTCTCGTGCCCGGAAGGCTTTCGCATCACGACCCCAGCCTCGGACTGGCCCAAAGTCTGCACGCCGAACGCAGGACTTCTGCGCATCGTGAGCCGGAATCGCCAGCTCAAGAGTTGCCCTGTCGGACCCAACCCGTGCTATGCGGCCAACGGTGAAAAGCAGCGCCACGAAAGCGACTTCGAATTTGGCGGCGAACCCTTTGTCCGCAGCTATCGCTCGGTTGGACAGTTCAGCCAGGGCAACGTTGGCGATTACTGGAGCCATTCCCTGGGCTCCCGGATCGGCGACTACAACTCCTACTCGCCTTACCTGATTGACGACGACGGCTCCTTCCTGCTTTTCCAATGGTCGGGTTCAGAGGGCTCCGCGACGCTGTATCGAGCCAGGGGTCTCACGGACATGGCGGTGCGCTGGCTCGCACCCAATGTTGAGCTGATCGACGCCAAGGGCCACACCCGGATCTACAGCGCCGCCAATGGCCGCCTGATTCGCCGAATCCATGCCAGCGACCCCACGCTCAATCTCGACTTCAGCTACGACGCAGGCGGTCTGCTCACCCAAGTGGTCGACGGCGCGCAGCGGGCGCTTAGCTTCCACTACAGCGACCTCCAGGTCCTCGTGACGGGCGCTGGCTCTGGCGCCAGCTCCATCTACCGCACGGCCTCACTGCTTACCGAAATCGTGCTGCCGGACGGCGGCATCGTGGAGTATTCCTATGACACCCGGGGCAATCTGACCAATGTACAGCGACCGGACGGATCCTCCCGCCAGTACCATTACGGCGAGGCTGCGCACGTAGGTGCGCCTTCTCCGCACCTGATGACCGGCATTTCGGACAATGGCCTGCGCTACGCCACGTTCACCTACGACCAATACGCCCGCGTGAAGTCATCCACCCTGGCGGGCGGTGTCGAACGTACCGAATTGACCTACGTCTCTGCCAACGAAGTGGATGTGCGGACACCCAACGGTTTGGTCCGTCGCTACACCTACGCCCCCGGGCTGCACCGCCGCCTCGTTTCCATCACTGACGAGCACGGAACCATTTCGAAGGTCCACAACAGCGACGCGCGGCAGACCGAATCAACGGACCGTGCCGGCCGCCGAACGCAATACACGTACACCAATGGCTTGGTTGCGACTACGACCGAAGCGCTCGGATTGCCGGAAGAGCGGATCAGCACCTTTTCCCGCGACGGCATGGGCAGGATCACCACAGCTGTGGTCTCGGGCCGGCGATCAGGCGTCCACGTGCCGTTCCGGAAGTCCATATTCACCCGTGATGGCAACGTGCGCATCGTGGCCCGCTGCTCCGTGGACCCATCTGGTCCCAACGCCGGCTACATTTGCGGCTCCAGCGCCGACGCACCGCCCGGCGTGGCGCAAACGCGCATCGAGTACTGCAGTGAAGCCGATGCCGCTGTGCCGGGAGGCACGTGCCCGCTCGTTGGACAAGTCAAGGCCGTGGATGGCCCAGCAGCCGGCGCCGGCGACACGATCAGCTACAGTTATCGCCCGGAAACCGACCTGAGCGGCTGCGGCACCGGCTTCGCTGGCACCTGCCACCGAAAGGCCGATCTATGGAAGGTCACCAACGGCGCCGGCCAGATTTCCATGGTCGAGCGCTACGACCTGGCTGGGCGGGTGACGCAGCTGCGTGACCCCAATCAGGTCGTGACGCGCCTGAGCTATGATGCCCTCGGCCGCCTGAAGACCAGCACGGTGCTCGGTCCGGAGGGCGGCGCACCCGGCGGCGATGCACAACGCTCGATCGACTACGATTCCGCCGGCAACGTGCTCAAGGTAACCCAGCCGGACGGCAGCTTCTTGACGTTCAATTACGATGCCGCCCACCGGCTTGATCGCGTGCACGACAGCCTGGGCAACTCGATCGCCTACAGTCTCGACGGTGCTGGCCACCAGATCAGCGAGCAAACCCGGGACGGCCAGGGGGTTCTGCGCCAAACGCTGAGCCGGCTTTTCGATGACCTTGGCCGCGTCGCGACTGTTGCCGATGCGCTGAACAACCCGACGGATATCGGCTACGACCTGGCCGGCAACGTCGAAACGATCACCGATGCCAAGGGGCGCACCACAGGCAATATCTACGACGCCCTTGGCCGACTGCGCGAATCAATTGCCAATTCGGGCGGCAGCGGCGCTGATCGGGCGAAAACCCAGTTCGACTACGACACCCTGGACAACCTGGTTTCGGTGGTAGATCCGAAGGGCCTGACGACAGTCTACGAGTACGACGGGCTGGGCAACCTTGTCGCCCTCACCAGCCCCGACACCGGCACCGCCACCTACGCCTACGACAGCGCCGGCAACCGCACACGGCAGGTGGACGCCCGGGGCATCGAGACGGCCTACGCCTATGACGCGGCCAGCCGCCTGCAGTCCATCCGCAGCCGTCCATCGCAGCCGGGCGGCGGCAATATCCTTGCCGAGTTCACCTACGACAGTACGCCTGCGGGCTGCGGTGCGAGCCAGGGCTTCAGCATGGGGCGCCTGTCCGCCGTGACTGACACCAGCGGCGGCACGACCTATTGCCACGACCGCCGCGGCAACGTGGTTCGCAAGGTGCAGATCAACCAGGGCGGCCAGGACCGCTCCGTCTCGTACACCTACACGCTGGCCGACCGCCTGAGCTCCATCAGCTACCCCAGCGGCATGCGCGTCACCTACACCCGCGATGCCGCGGGCCAGGTAACGGGCGTGTCCGCGCGCACCTCTGACGCCGCCACGCCCGTCACCCTCATCTCGGGGGCCAGCTACCTGCCCTTCGGCCCGATCAGGCGCCTGGTGTTCGGCAACGGCCGCGTGCTGGACAAGAACTTCGACCTGGACTACGGCATCACGTCGGTGGCCGACAGCCAGGCCAACGGCATGGCCATTGGCTATTCACTCGACGACGTCGGCAACGTGGTGGGCCTGAGCGAGCGCCAGACCACCGGCACGCTAGCCACGCGCACCGTGGAGTACGACGGCTTGGACCGCCTGAAGGCTCTGAAGAACGGCACCACCAGCGCCCAGGCCTTCACCTACGACGCCACCGGCAACCGCCTCACCAAGCTCTCGGGCACCAGCGCCACCTACGCCTACCCCGCCACCAGCCACCGCCTCACCCAGGTCGGCACGGTGACCCGCAGCTACGACGCCGCCGGCAACAGCACCGCCATCGGCACCCGCCGCTACGAGTACGACGACCGCGGCCGCATGGCCAAGGTGTTCACCGGCACCACCCTGACCCGCGAGTACCGCTTCAACGCCCTGGGCCAGCGCGTGGCCAAGATCCACCCCACCACCGCCACCAGCACCGTCTTCTACGTCTACGACGAAGCGGGAAAACTGCTGGGCGAGTACAAGCCCGACGGCACCCTGATCCGCGAGTACCTCTGGATCGACGACACCCTGGTGGCCGCCCGCGGCAGCCACGCCGGCCAGGCCTTCCAGTACGTGCTCACCGACCACCTGAACACCCCCCGCGCCGTGGTGCTGCCCAGCACCAACGCCATCGTCTGGCGCTGGGACATCACCGCCAGCGCCTTCGGCGACCACGCCGCCCAGAACAACCCCGACGGCGACACCGCCACCTACACGTTCAACCTGCGCTATCCCGGGCAGTACTTTGACGCCGAGACGGGGCTGCACTACAACTACTTCCGCGACTATGAGCCGGGGACGGGGCGGTATGTGCAGTCGGATCCGATTGGGTTGGGCGGTGGCGCCAGCACATTCGGCTACGTAAGCGGCTCGCCGCTCAGCGGAACGGACCCATTTGGATTGTTTGACGCGACTGCCGGATATGGATGTCCAAATGGAGCTTGCGGATTCAGATACCAGTTCAATTTTCAATCTTCGATGGCCGAGGTTCGGGCAGATCGCTCAATGTCTACCATCCGAAGCAGGGCGGCCGGCGCCTTGGGTGTTGTCGCCAAGGCTCTCGAACTTTCTCAGAGTCAAGTGGAGGGTAGTATCGCGGCGTCACCCGCAGGAATGGCTGACCTCTTTCTCGGCGATCGGTTGCTGGAACAATGCGCATCCACTGACGGAGCCTTCGAAGCTCTTTACAATTCCAAGTATGCCCCGGGCGCTTGGCTGACCGAAAGCCAAGCGCTGGAACTGCTGGAGCAGTTTAGAAATCAGCAAAACGACGCCCTAATGTCTGCTTGCCGAAACCAACCTGAAGCATGTCGCCAGCCATTCCACAAGTTGATGGATTTTTACGGTTTGCGAGACCCCTTGCGTCCTGGAAATCCAATCCCTCGGGTCTTGGCCCGCGCACAGGGGCGTATGGATGCGGCGTCGAACGCGGTATTTAAGGCCCATCCGCCATGAAGGTAGCTGCCATGTCCATATTCCGAGGCATCTTGCTTGTCGGCTTCGGCTACCTGATGTTGATCGTGTTGGTACTTGTGCGTGTGGTGCCTAGTGACTGCAGGGCCACGGCGGAAGTTTGGAGTTTTTTGACCGAAGCGACGCTGCCACTCCTTGTGATTATCGCCATCAACTGTTCGTTGATGGGGTTCTGCTTGCGATTCGTACGCCCGAGGCCTCTGCTCTTCGTCGCAGGCTGTGGATGGGTTGCGTTCGTCATGCTCAGCGCCGCATTGGCAGTCAATTTCGCAGGAGGTGCCATTTTCAGGGCGGCGGCCGACATGGGCTATTCGATGAGTGCACTCCAGCAGTGTGTCCCTCGCATGGCCACTGATTTTATCAACGCGACGGCTGGATGGCTGTTCTGGGCCACGGTAGTTGTCCTTCTCGCAACGGGGATGCTGGCGGCCGAACGAGTGTTACGCAGGGACGCCGACTAAGTCCTTGATCGGGAGCGTCTTGCGCAAAGGCGAGTCCTTGGGGTGTATGCGGCTAACCTGCCCCGGACTCAAAAAAAGCCCCGCTACTCAAGTCGGAGGGGCAGCGTCGATCCCATTCTCAGGGGCAGGTTCCGCTTGCGTTCTCGCAGCGTTTCAGTCTGCCAACATGGATCTCCGCCGAGGCCGACAGCAGCACCCGGGCGGGGACATCCCTATCACCACGCCCCCTCCGCTGACGCGGATCTACTGCACCTGGTTAGTGGAGTTCCCAGCTTTTAGTGGACAGCTGACCGCGGGCGTCGGTGGGCTGCTTCGAACTCATCCGGACTGGTTCCACTGAATCGCTCCGGCTCCACCGATACCGAATACAGGCGTGCCCATGCAAACCGAACCGGCAGACTGCAAAAGAAACTTCCACTACTGGTGCAGTCTTTGGGGTCGCTGGTTTGCTGAAGGGCGCATACCTAGCCCCTCGGTGCAGGCGGCTGCACCGCCTTCTTCTCGAGCGGCTTGAGGCAATTGAACTCATACAGCGCCCGCGTCTCGCGCCACACCTGCTGGCTGCCGGCGCCTGCGATGCGGTCCCACCAGGCGGCGCACTGTTTTTCTTCTTCGGGGTTGAGCGTGTTGGGGTCGTTGAGTTCGACCACGTAGCCGTCGTTGTTGTTTCGGATGCCGCAGCCGCCGCCCATGGCCAGGATGGACACGCTGCACACCAGCTTGGAACCCGGGCTGCCGGGCACCGGGATTTCAACGGTGCCGGTGCTGGCTTCCACGGCTTTTTCCAGCAGCGACGTCAGCACGTCCTTCTCCGGGATCCAGTACTGGTCGAAACGGGTAGGCTCGTACACCAGCACGGGCTGGCGCTTCATGAATCGGCCGGATTCCTCCAGGCCGGGCATCTGGTAGCCGAACTTGCGGTCGCCGGTGGTGGTTTCGGCCAGGCTGGCCACCACGTCGTCGGGCAGGTCCAGCGAGCCGTCGGCATTGAACAGTTTCAGCGGCCCGCCGGACGGTCCGCCCGAGGGCGGCAGTTCGACGGCCTGCATGGCGCCCGGCGGCGATGAAAGCGCCGGTGCCGCCAGGTCCATGGGCGCAGCGGCGGTGGCGGTCGGGGGCGGCGCGCCCAGCGGGTCGTCGGGCGCGGATTCAGGCGCAGGGTCGGGCACCGGGGCCAGCACGGGCTTGAGCTTGAGCCTCTTGGCCTTGATCGGATCGAGCTCCACCACGTCCACTTCGGCGCGCTGGGGCGCGGCATTGGGCAGCGGCTCGCGCACGGGCTCCACCACGGGCTTGAAGTCCGGCTTCACCTCGGCCTTGAAGTCGGGGCGCGGTGCGGGTTCGGGCACGAACTGCGGCGCGGGCTCGGGTTCGGTCACGGGCAGCCGCACCAACGGCGTATCAGGCACGGGTTCGGCGGCGGGCTCCGCCTGCGGCTCTGGCTCGGGCGGGGCTTCGGGCTGCGGCGGGGTTTCCGGCTGCGGCGGGGTTTCGGGCTGCGGTTCGGGCTCGGGCTCTGGAATGGTTTCGACCGCGGGCTCGGGCTGTGGTTCGGGCTCGGCTTGTTCGGGTTCGGGCTCGGGCTCTGGCTCTGGCGTGGCCTCGTCCGGCACGGGCACCGGTTCCGGTTCTGGAATGGGCTCGGGCAGCGGTTCGGGTTCGGGTTCGGGCTCTGGCTCGATGAACACCAGGGTGGTGATCACTTCGGGCGCGCGGCGGTTCACTTCCAGCGTGCTCTGCTCCACCACCCATATCACCGCCACGTGCCACAGCGTGATCAGCGCCCACAGGCCCACGCGCAGCTGCGGCGACATTTCGATGGGCGGGCGCGGCATGCGCCACCAGGGGAAGCCCGCTTCCACCAGCGTCTGCGCCGGGTCGGGCAGGTGCGGCGCGCGATCGGGCGTGGGGCTGTCGTCGATCACGTGCACCGCGGTTTGGGGGAGGGCTGCGCGAGATTAGCGGGGAAGGCTGGAAAAAATCGGTTAAACGGGCCCGTGACGAATGGCTGCGTTCAGCCCCGGGCTATGTAGGGCGCGCTGCCGGTGCTGTGGTCGGTGGCGTCGCGCACGGCGGTGACTTCGGGGAACCTGGCCACCATCTGCTTTTCGATGCCCTGCTTCAGCGTCACGTCCACCATGCCGCAGCCATGGCAGCCGCCGCCGAAGCGCAGGTACACCACGCCGTCGGCATCAATCGAATCCAGCGCCACCTTGCCCTTGTGCGAGGCCAGCTGCGGGTTGATTTCCGATTCGATCATCCACTGCACGCGCTCCACCAGGGACGCGTCGCCGGCGGGCTGGTCGCCCTTGATGCGCGGGGCCTTGATGGACAGCTGGCCGCCGGTGGCATTGGTGGCGAAATCAATCACCGCCGAATCCAGGAACGGCGCGCTGGGTGCGTCCACGTACAGCGTGAAGCCCTCGCACTCGATGGCCCATTCGTCGCCCAGCAGGTCGCCGTGGTCGCAGAACTCCAGGCGCGCATCGGCCTTGGGCGTACCCGGATGGATGGCGGACAGGCGGATGCCCACCGCGTCGCCACCCTGGGCCGCCAGCAGGCGCTGGAAATAGGACTGGGCGTTTTCAGTGATGTTGATCATGGCGCGCATTGTAAACCCGCCGCCTATACTAGGCGTGACCGTCAAGGAAAAACGCGCATGACCACCCTCGCCCAACTCGCCGCCCGCCACTGCAAGCCGCTCAAGGGCGACGCCCACCGCATCAGCCCCGAGGACGCCGCCTCCCTGCTGGCCGCCCTGCCCGGCTGGGCGCTGATCGAAGGCGGCGCGGCCATCCAGCGCACCTTCCGCTTCAAGGACTACTACCAGACCCTGGCCTTCGTGAACGCCCTGGCCTACGTGGCCCACGCCCAGGACCACCACCCCGACCTCGGCGTGCACTACGACAGCGTGGTGGTGCGCTTCTCCACCCACGACGTGGGCGGCCTGAGCGACAACGACTTCATCTGCGCCGCCAAGGCCAACCAGTTGGCGTGAAGGGTACCAGGTACATTTTTCCGGAGATGGGCCCGGCTTCGTAGCCGCGCCCGACTCCGGAAAAATGTACCTGGTACCTAAGCTTTCAGGCGGTCCAGGACGGCCTTGAGGTCGTCGCTCAGCGGCGCATGGATGAGGTAAGGCTTCGCCCCCTTCTCCAGCGCAAACTCGATGGACGCGGCGTGCAGGAACAGCCGCTTCAGCCCCACCTGCTGCGCCAGCCGTTTGTTGGCCTCTTCGTCGCCGTACTTGTCGTCACCCGCCACCGGATGGCCCAGGTGCGCGGCGTGCACGCGGATCTGGTGGGTGCGGCCGGTTTCGATGCGCACTTCGCAGAAGCTGTGCCCGCCCAGGCGTTCGATCACCTTGAAGTGGCTGACCGAGGGTTTGCCCGAGGAGTCCACCCGCACACGGCGCTCGCCGCCCTGCAGCAGGGACTTCTCCAGCGGCGCGTCCACCGTCAGCGTGCCGTTGGGCAGGCGGCCCACCAGCAGGGCCAGGTACTGCTTGCCCGGGCCTTCGTCGTCTTCGCCGCCGCGCATCAGCTGCTGCAGCTCCAGCAGGGCCGAGCGCTTCTTGGCCACCAGGATCACGCCCGAGGT
>Ga0138256_10003671_pt1 | contig 16284 bp, 14 predicted proteins | sample KNB2016incub_MG_FD_105486 | JGI IMG/M metagenome (GOLD analysis project Ga0138256, IMG submission 105486) | Active sludge microbial communities from wastewater in Klosterneuburg, Austria - KNB2014incub_MG | ecosystem: Engineered > WWTP > Activated sludge > Unclassified | place: Austria... | reverse complement strand
TGGACGTCGAGCTCATCGACGTCCAGTCGCTGCTGCCCTTCGATCGCCACGGCCTTATCGGCCAATCGGTGGCCAAGACCGGCCGGGTCATCTTCCTGGACGAAGACGTGCCGGGCGGCACCACGGCCTACATGATGCGCGAGGTCATCGAGCGCCAGGGCGCCTTCCAGCACCTGGACAGCCCGCCGCGCACCCTCAGCGCCGAGGCCCACCGCCCGGCCTACGGCTCCGACGGCGACTACTTCTCCAAGCCCAATGTCGAATCCATCATCGATGCCGTGCTGGACCTGCTGAACGAGTCGGATCCCACGGGCCATCCGTTGCTTTAGTAGCGCACCTTGGAGGACATTGAGAGTAGCCGGAGGGACTGTCGGATTCCCTCTGGTGCGGTGGCCGAGGGGGCATGTTACCGCAAGCCTCACGTTCCATGGTCATGTGAACCTAAAGGTCCAGCCGCATCTCCACACGGGTGAAGGCGCGCAGGTAGCCCAGGGCCTGATAGGCCGGCAGCAGCGGATCTGCGGCCGGAAGGTTCTCCAGGACGGCATCCTTCAGCGGGTGGCGCCAATGCAGTTCTGTAAGGAGCTCCTGCGCCATCGGCAAGCCTTCGGGGCCGTCGGCGCACAGGACCATGCGCGAGAGCTCCCAGGCATTCACCTGGTAGACCAGCCACAGGTCCTGGCCGTCAGACCCTGCCGCTCGCAGGCCTGCCAAGGGGCCGGCCGCCGCCAGCGAGGCCGTCTCGGTCAGCCACGACGGATCGTCCTGTCGTTCTGCCAGCTGGATCAGGCTCTCTGCATGCTGCAGGCTGCGCAGTCCCGACAGACGACCGGGCCGGTCGATGGGGGCCGGCGGTCGGCGTAGGACCAGCAGCTCTCTCGTGGCCCGGAATCCCAGCTGCTCGAAAAGCTGCCGCGCAGCCACATTCTCGCGGATGACTTCCAGGATCACGGCCGCACATCCCAACCGCTGCGCCTCCTCCACCAGGGACGAAACCAACCGGCGTCCCAAGCCGCTCTTTCGCGCCTCGGCGGCCACGCCCAGGCGCGTGATCCAGGCGCGGGCCCCGCGGCGCCCGAGGAGGGCCAGTCCCAAAGCCTGACCCGCCTGCAGGGCCACGAGCGAATGGCTCAGATCCACGTCATACTGCCGCAGGTACCGCGCCAGGCGGGTCTGGTTCATGGGCATGGGCACCAGGTAGTCTGCGCGGCCCAGGTTGTAGACGTCGCAGAGCTGGGCCAGCGACAGCCGATCAGCGGCGATGAGGGTGCTATCGGCGTCGGGCCGGGTTGGGCGCATGCGGGATGTCCGCCTAGGTTCGCAGGAGTTCCTCGAGCTGCTCGATGAAGCGGCGGACATCGATGGGTTTGGGGATGTAACCGTCGCAGCCGTAGGCCCGCACCATCTCCCGTCCGGTCTCTTCCGGCCAGGCGGTGACCGCCACCAGCTTGACCGTGCGCAGCTCCGGCGCCTGGCGGATGAAGAGCGCCACCTTCTGGCCCTCGATGTCCGGCAGGCCCAGATCCAGCAGGATCAGTTGCGGACGGTACTCCACAGCCATGCGCTGACCACTCTCACCGTCGCGAGCGTGCATCAGCCGGAAGCGGCTGTTGGCCAGCACCCGTTGCACCAGGCGCGCGTTGTCGGAGTTGTCTTCGATGAGCAGGACCAGCGGCATCGGTTCTGACGTGGAGGCGGTCGGGGCATCGGATGCCGGGTGGGAGCTGCCTACAGCGGGCCCAACCGGGCCAACAGGACCCACCGGGCCGAGAGGACCCACCGGGGTGACGGTATCAACCGGGGTGACGGGGGCCATGGCCCTGACCTAGAGCTCCATGGCGATCTGCCGGCGCCGCTCTTCGGCCAGCTCCTTGCTCAGACGAAGCTGGTCGATTTCCTCTGCCAGAACCTCCAGGTCCGCGAAGCGGCGGTAGACGCTGGCGAAGCGCACGTAGGCCACGTCGTCCAACTGGCGCAGCTGGCGCATCACTTGCTCGCCGATCAGCTCACTGGGGACCTCGGTGCGACCCAGGCGATACAGGCTGGTCTCCACCTCCGCGGCGATCGCCTCGAGCGTGTCCACCGAGACCGGTCGCTTGGCGCAGGCCAGGCGCATGCTGGCGATCAGCTTGTCGCGGTTGAAGTCCTCCCGGCGGCCGTCGGACTTGATGATCTGCAGGTTGGTGGCCGCGATCCGTTCGTAGGTGGTGAAGCGCTGCCCGCAGGCGTCGCATTCCCGGCGGCGGCGGATGGAGACCGCTACTTCGCGGGTATCGACGACGTGGCTGCTGCCTTGGCAGAACGGGCACTTCATGCGCTTGGGATCTCCTTCGGTTGCCTGTAGCGCATGGGGCGCCGGGCCGAGCGGCATTCTAGTCGAGCCGACGGCTCGGGGTCAATCCACAGGCGGGTTCGCGGGAAAAAGCAAGAGGGTTGGCCGGCCAGACGGCCGGCCAACCCTCTCGGGCTGGCAAACGGAAGGGGGACGGCTCAGCGGTTGCGCAGGAAGGCCGGAATCTCGAGATCATCGTTGTCGTCGCGCGGGCGACGACGCGGCATCTCCAGGATGTTGCTCGCTCGCTGCTCACGGGTGGCCTGCGCCGGCGTGGTCGCGGTCGATCCGCTCCGGGCGATCGGCTGCCGTCGGGCCTGCGCCTTGAAACCTGTGGCGATGACGGTGATCCGCAGTTCATCGGTCATGTTGGGGTCCAGCACGGCGCCGAAGATGATGTTGGCTTCGTTGTCCACCGTGCGGCGGATGATGTCCGCGGCCTCGTTGATCTCCTGCAGGGTCATGTCCATGCCACCGGTGACGTTGAACAGCACGCCCGTGGCCCCGTCGATGGTGATGTCCAGCAGCGGGCTGGAGATGGCGGACATCGCCGCATCCACCGCCCTGGTCTCTCCCTTGGCTCGGCCGACGCTCATCAGCGCGGCGCCACCATTCTCCATGATCGTGCGCACGTCGGCGAAGTCCAGGTTGATCAGGCCCGGAACCGTGATCAACTCCGAGATGCCCTGGATGCCCTGGAAGAGCACCTCGTCCGCCTTGCGGAAGGCCTCATGGAAGGTCATGCGCTTGTCGCCGAGACCCAGCAGGCGGTCGTTGGGGATGACGATGAGCGTGTCCACGTTGTCGGTCAGTCGCGCCAGGCCGCGGTCGGCCGACTGGCTTCGCGGCGAGCCCTCGAAGACGAAGGGCTTGGTGACCACACCGATCGTCAACGCACCCGATCGCCGGGCGATCTCCGCGACCACCGGTGCGGCTCCGGTGCCCGTGCCTCCGCCCATACCGGCGGTGACAAAGACCATGTCGGCGCCGTCGAGCGCCTCCTCAAGCTCGTCGCGGCTCTCCTCGGCGGCGCGTTCGCCCATCTCCGCACGGCCGCCGGCGCCCAGCCCCTTGGTCAGCTTGCCGCCGATCTGGATCCGGTGGCTGGCCTGGCTGAGCTGCAAAGCCTGAGCGTCCGTGTTGACGGCGATGAAATCCACGCCGCCCAGTCCTTCGGAGATCATGCGGTTGACGGCGTTGGAGCCGCCGCCGCCGACGCCGATCACCTTGATCGTGGCCAGGCCCTCGGGCTCGATCGGATAATGCATGGGGTTTACCTTCCTCGATCTTGGAGCGATGACGGGCAATTGGGGACCCTGAGCGGGCCAGCTGCGATGCGATGGTCTTCGACCGCCTAAGTGCAGGCATCAGCCGCACGAGAACAGTCCTGGGATTACTGTAATATTAACCCCGGAACACGCCGCCGCGAATATCAATCGGATGCGATCTCCGTATGGGTTTCGTGCCGTCGCACGATGGCAGTCGATCGTACCATCTTGACCAGCAACAAGCAAGAGCCATGCCAGCAGCCCGGCGGGCTCGGAGACCGGTCTGATGTCAGCCCCGGCCTCATGTGCCGCGTCGGTCCTCGACCGGCAGGAAGGCCGCTTTGGCCCAGGCCAGGGCTTTTTCCACACCGCTGCGGGTGTTGTTCCCCGCTCCTTCCATCGAGGGCGCGATGGTGGCCGCGTCGACGATGCCGCGCGCCTGCCACTGCAGCAGCCCGACGGCCGCCGCATGCGCCGGCCCTCGCGCGGCCTCTCCCAGGCCCAAGACGTCCTGCGGCCGGCCGATTCGAACCGAGGTCTGCCAGCGCTCATGCAGGCGGCGTGGCAGCCCGCCCAGCTCGGTGGCGCCGCCCGTCAGGACCGCGCCCGCCGGGAGTCGCTCCAGCATCTCCTCGCGGCTGAGGTGGTCGAACACCAGCCTGCCCAGCTCGTCGGCGCGGGCGGCCAGGACCTCGCTGATATGATGCCTCGTGGTCTTCCGCCGCACCGATTCACCGAAGGGTTGGATCTCGATCTCCACCGCTTCGTCGTCCAACTCGGGCAGGACGTGGCCGTAGGTGTCCTTGATCCGCTCGGCCTGTTCCAGCGGCGTCTGCAGCAACACCGCCAGGTCATTGGTCATGTGGCGGCCGCCTACCGGGATCACGGCGCTGTCGATGAGGCTGCCGCCGCGGTAGCAAGCCAGCCCGGTGGCCGAGGCGCCCATGTCCACCAGGAAGACCCCCAGTTCTCGTTCGTCGCGGGTCAGGCAGGACTCCGCGGCCGCCAAGGTGGAAAACACCAGCCCGGTCGCCTTCACCTCCGCCAGCTGCAGGCAGCGGCGGACATTGGCCAAGGCGCTGGCCGAGGCGGTGACGATGTGCACTTCGGCTTCCAGACGGTGCCCCTCCATGCCCAGCGGGGAGCTCAAGGGACCGCCGTCGTCGATGCTGTAGCGGCTGGGAAGCACGTGTAGGACTTCTCGACCCGGTTGCAGAGGCACGGATCCCGCCAGCTCCAACAACCGGGCCACGTCGGCATGCGTCACAGGCCGAGGGCGGCGGCCGAGGGGGATCTGGGCCACATTGCCCATGCTCTCCAGATGGGAGCCGGTGATGCCGATCATGGCACGCTCCACCCGGATGCCCGCCACCCGCTCCGCCCGTTCGATGCTGGCAGCGATGGCCCCGGCAGCGTCATCGACGTGCACCACCTCGCCACGTCGAATGCCTTCGGCCGGCGCGTGGCCCATGCCGTGGATGCGGACGCTGCCGCCGGGCAACGCCTCGCCGATCAGGGTGCAGATCTTGTGCGAGCCGATGTCGATGCTGACCAGATTGCTCATGGGGACTGCCTCTTGGGAGCTTGGGGGCGTGAATTCAGCGGTAGTAGGGGCGGCTCGGAAAGCGGAGGTCCAGAATCTGGATGGTACCGCCCGTCGCCTGGAGGTTCCGGCGCTGCTCGGCCAGAAGCGCCGATTGCTGCTCAAGGAGGTCGACGTCCTGCCCCAACCACACCTCCCAGCCCTCAGGTGCGCGGGCGACGAAACCGACGGATGGACGGTGCTGCAGCGGGCCGAAACGCTCGGCGTAGGCCTGGGCCGTCCGCACCGTGAGCGCCGGCAGGCAGTCGATGCCACGGACCAGTTCGTCCCCTTCGTCCGTCACCGAGGGCAGATCTGCCATCGATTCGTCCAGGCGATGCAGGCCGCCGTAGGCATCCAGCCCTACCCGGCCGCGGCGGTCCAGCCATTGCAGCACCGGTGGTCGCTCCACGACATCGAGGACGGCTTGTCGCGGCAGGCCGATCTTCAGTCGAGCGCCGGCGATGCCCGGCTGGCTACCGACGACGTAGGCCACGCGGGACGTGTCGACCAGAAACGCGTTCGCGCCCACCAGGCCGCTGGCGCCGACAATCCCGTCGCGGTCGGCAGTCTGGTTGCCGGTGACCTCGACGGCTTGTATCCGATAGCGTGGCGCCATGAAGAGCACCGGCAGCAAGAGGGTCAGGAAGGCGGCGCAGACAGCCGCGACCAGCCGGCTCGGCGCAATCGCGACGGCCAGACGCAGCAGGTCGCGGGCGCCTTCCCCCGCTCGTGATTGGCGCCGGTCGCGGGCAGGTCGCTGCACCCAGTCCTCAGGCACCTGCTCCGCGTCGGTATCGGCGCCGCGGCGCTCCCGCCAGTCGCGGGCCAGCTGTTGCCGCCGCCTATGGCGTGGTCGGAACATCGTCCACCCCCATGACTTCGATCTCTGATTCCAGTTGGATGCCGGAGGCCGCGACGACGGAGCTGCGTGCCAGGTCCATCAGCGACAGAACGTCGGCGGCCAGGGCTCCGCCGCGATTGACGATGAAGTTGGCGTGCTGCGCCGAAATCTCGGCGTCACCGCGGCGGTAGCCCTTCAGACCCGCCGCTTCGATGAGGCGGCCCGCAAAGTCACCGGGCGGGTTCTTGAACACCGAGCCCATGCTAGGCAGGCGCGGCTGACTGCGCCGCCGTGCTGCGGCGAAGTCAGCGATGCGGGAAAGGATGGCCGCGCTGTCGTCGAGTGTCAGGCGTAGTTGCGCCGACAGGACCAGCTGATCATGGCGGTCCTTCAAGACGCTGCCGCGGTAGCGCAGGGCCAGCGCGTCCGGACCCAGCTCCTGGATCTTGCCGCTCTGGTCCGCCAGACGTGCTGAAATCAGGCTGTCGGCCATCTCCCAGCCATGTGCGCCGGCGTTGGTGACCACCGCTGCGCCTACGCTGCCGGGTATGCCGACGCCCATCTCCAGCCCGGCCCAGCCCTCGCGCGCCAGGGCGCCGACCAAGGCGGCCAGGGTCAAGCCAGATTCCGCTTCGACGACCCCGGCGCCATCCGTGTGCGGGTGCCCGATGAGTCGCCAGGCCTCGCAGCGGTTGAGCAGCACCAGACCCGGAAGGCCGCCGTCGCGGACCACGACGTTGCTGCCGCGCCCCAGAACGGTCACGGGCAGGCCCGCGGCATGGCCCAGAACCCACCAGCCGAGCAGGTCCGCCTCTGCGCGAACCCGCAGCAGCAGGCCGGCGGGACCACCCACGCGCATCGACGCATGGTCGGCCATGGCGGCGCGGCCGAGGCAGTCGCCGCCCAACCCGGCTGCTCTGCCCGCGGTCAAGAGATCCGAGAGGGGACCGGTAACGGGTCGACGATCGCTGCCCTGGGCGGCAGTGGACGGGTCGGCTGGGGACGGTGCGTCCGCCGCGGCAAGCAAGGCCGTGGCGGCAGCCTGGCTGGCCTCCATGATCTGGCCGGCGCCCATGAAGAGCAGCACGGCGCCGCCGCTGAACTGCCGAGCCAGTTCAAGGGCCCGACGTCCGGCGGACGCCAGGTCCGGGGCCGACTCAGCCCGGGCCAGCCCCGCTACCAGCCAAGGGGCATCGATGCCCGGAAGGGCCGCTTCGCGCGCGGGGTAGACCGGGGTCACGATCGTCCGATCGGCCAGCTCCAGCACCCGCCGGAAGTCGTCGGCCAAGGCCGCTACCCGGCTGTAGGTATGCGGCTCGACGACGGCGATCAGCGGCAGGCCCGGGAAGCGGTCCCGAGCGGCGGCCAGGGTCGCGGCGATCTCAGTGGGATGGTGGGCGTAGTCATCGATGACATGGACGCCTCGGGCGTGGAGCCGCTGCTGAAACCGTCGCTCGGCGCCGCGGAAACCGGCCAACGCCGCCGCCGCATGGCCGCGGTCCACGCCCAGAAGGTCGGCGGCGGCGATCACCGCCAAGGCGTTGGCCACGTTGTGCCGGCCGGGCAAGGCGATCTGCCAGACACCGCAGTCCTCGCCGTCGGCCTCGACCCTGAAACGCATCCCATCGCGCTCGGCGGCGAGGATGTGGGCCGTCCAGCGTGGTCGACAGTCCGGCGGCGGGGCGGCATCGCCGTCCACGTGGTAGGCCAGGCGCGGGGCGGCGGCGTCCCGGCAGGCGTCCCAGGCCTCCGCGGACGAGGCGCAAACCAGGATGTTGCCTTTGGGCGATACCCGCGCCGCAAATGCGGCGAAGGCCGCCCGCAGGTCATTCATCATCGGGTAGATGTCCGGATGATCGTGTTCCAGGTTGGTGATGATGGCCAGCTGGGGATGGCCGTGCAGGAAGCTGCGGTCGTACTCGTCGGCCTCCAGCACCAGATGCGGTCCACGACCCAGGTGGGCATTGCCGCCCAGGTCTGGAATCTCCGCGCCGATGAACCAGGATGGCTGCAGACCAGCCACCTCCAATACCCAGGCCAGCATTGCGGAGGTGGTGGTCTTGCCATGCGTGCCGGCCACTGCCAGGCCCTGGCGGCTGTCCATGAGGGCGCCCAGAAGCGGTGCGCGCTTGGTGATGGGGATCCCGCGGGCGCGCGCCGCCACAAGCTCCGGATGCTCGGCGACCACCGCGGGCGTGTGGACCACCAGGCGGCAGTCGACGGGCAGCAAGTGCGGGCCCTGACCGACGGTCACTGCGATGCCCTCCGCGGCCAGGCGCCCCAGGAGGGCGCTGGCCTGGCGGTCGCTGCCGCTGACCTTCAGCCCCAGCAGCAGGAGCGCCCGGGCCAACCCGCTCATGCCCGCGCCGCCCACGCCCACCAGGTGCACCCGGTCGCCGGGATGCAGGGCAGGCAGGTCAGGCGACAGGGGCCAGACGGGGGCCGATCGGTTCATCAGCGCCGCACCTTCAGGAAGAGCAGCCCCAGCAAAGCCATGCCCAGGATCCAGGTGCGATGCTCGGCCGGGATCACGGCGAAGGGCGTGAGCGCGACCAGCCGCAGGGCCATGTTGGATAGCGGCGCCTGGTACTGGCCGAACAGGCTCTGCGGGTAGTTGAAGAGGTCCATGTAGTACCACCAGGTGCCCACCACCAGCCAGCCGTTGAAGAGAGCGATGACCAGATCGATGGCCCGGCCGGAGAGCGGGCTGGGCGGCCAGGTGCCGGCGTAGACGAAAGTCTCACCGGCGTAGACCATGGTGACGATGGCGATGATGACCGAGGTGTAGGTGACCAGGTAGACCAGGTTGAGATCGGTGCTGAACGCCAGGATGCTGTTGACCTTCGTGGCGACCGTCTGCAGCAGACCGCCGGCCAGATGGAAGAAGAAAAGCATGGCCACAAACCCGATGGTGGCACCCAGCTCCAGGGGAAACCGCCTGGCGATGCCGACGATGGCGAAGATCAGCCACAGGGTCAACATGTAGGTCTCGATGGGGACCATCAGCCGTACCGCTTCGCGAAGCCCTTGGGGCCGAGGGCTCGCCAACCCAGGACGATGACCGCCGCCACCAGCACCAGTCCGGCCATGGGGCCAAGCATCTGGATCCAATGCAGGGCCGCTTCTCCCGGCGCAAACAGGTTGATCTGTGCGGCGGGAATGATGCGCGACAGCATGAAGACGCCCACGATGTAGCCGGTGGCGCTGGCCACCACGGCGCCGATCAGCCGTTCGATCATGTTGGGCTCGGCATAGCGGCGAGTTGCGGCGTAGACCGCCACCAGGGTCAGGGCGAAGAGCAGCATCTGCGCCAACCGCAGCCCGTTGCCGGCGGCCGGAACCAGCGCCGACTGACTGGCGGCTTCGGTCCAGGCCTGACCGGGATTGTCGGCCAGCACACCGCGGCGCAGTACGACGAAGTTGAACAAGCGCCACCCCAGATTGACGAGTCGGGCGATCAGGTGCCAGCCCCGGGTGATGACGACATAGGCCACCACGGTGCCGAACAGCGCGGGGACCTCCCGCCGTGAGCCGCGGAAGAAGCCGATGCAGGCAAAGATGGCGGCCATCAGCAGGAGGAGCATGCCCAGATCCGACCCGTCGCCGGGCAGGGTCACGACCGTCAAATCGATGCTCCCGCTGCCGGGCAGGCCCGCGGCAGCCGCGGTGGCCACCGGTGCGGCGGCCACGGTCGGGGCGCCCGGTACCGCGGCACCGGTCAGCGGCTTGGCCTGGGCGGGCAGCGCATCGCCGGGCCGTCCCACCATGCTCGCGGCCAGCAGCAGGCCGGCAATCCAAGTGTTCATCGTGCTTCTCCTTGTGCCCGGTGCGAACCGAGGGGCAGCGATTGCAGCACCACGGCCCATATGGCCGCCGCGGCGTCCGGCCGATCCAAGCTCCTGGACGCTTGAGCCATGGCGGCCAGGCGCACCGGTTCGGACAGAAGCCGCAGCACGATCGCGGCCAAACCAGGGCCATCGCAGTCGGCATCGGCCAGGACCTCGACGGCGCCGGCCGCCTCCAGTTGGCGGGCGTTGGGCCATTGGTGGCCCCCGCTGATGGGCAGCGGCACCAGAACGGCGGGCAAACCGCGGGCCGGCAGCTCACCCAACGAAGCCGCGCCGGCACGGCAGACCGCCAGATCGGCAGCTGCCAAGGCCAAGGCCATGTCAGGACTGTCCAGGTAGGCGTGCAGATGATAGCGCCCACGCAGGGTCTCCGGCAGGGCGGCGCGCGCCGCCTCCGCCGCCCGCAGATCCAGCGTTCCGCTCACATGGACGATGTGGCAGACCTCCAGCAGCCGCGGCGCGGCGGCGGCGAGGGCCAGGTTGATGCGGCGCGATCCCTGGCTTCCGCCGAAGACCAACAGCAGCTGGTCGTCAGCGCCGAGTGACCAGCTGTGCCTTGCGGCGGCGCGGTCGGCGTTGCGGAGTGCCGGGCGCGTCGGGTATCCGGTGACCACCAGCTTGCGGGCCGGTAGCCACTGCTCGGCCGCCATGGACGTGACCGCGATGCGCTGCGCGAAGCGCGCCAGGAAGCGCACGGCTCGTCCTGGCTGGATGTCCGGCAGGTAGATGGTCATCGGAATGCGGCGCAGCCAGGCGGCAAGGGCCACTGGGACACTGACATAACCGCCGGTGACCAGCACGCCGTTCGGCCGCCTGCGGCCCGCCAGTCGCCAGGCCTGCCACAGGCCCCGTCCAAGGCTGCCCATACTCAACAGCTTCCCCAAGACGCCGCGACCGACCAAGGGAGCGGCGGAGATAGGCGCGAAGGGCAGGCCGGCCGAGGTGACCAGCCGTTCCTCCAGGCTATCTGCGCGACCTAGCCAGGTGAATGAGGAGGGTTCAAGGCCCGATGCGGCGCGCACGGTGAGCCCGGGATAGACGTGCCCGCCGCTGCCCCCGCCGGAGATCCAGATGTGCATAGAGTGTTGACTGCGTGAGATCGGTTCGCCGGGAGACGCTCATGAGGATCCCGATGCCCAGCATCGTGGTCACCAGGTTCGAGCCGCCGTAGGAAATGAGCGGCAGGGATATGCCCGTCGGAGGGATGCTGCCGGTGGCCACCGCCATGTTGAGGAGCGCCTGACTGGCGATCCAACAGGTGATGCCCGTCGCCAGCAGGCAGCTGAATCGGTCTGGCGCGCCGGCCGCGATCTTGAGACCGCGCCAAACCAGGAAGGAAAACAGGGCGAGCACGACCAAGGCGCCGAGCAAGCCCAACTCCTCGCCGATGACGGCAAAAATGGCGTCGGTATGGGCGGCAGGCAAGCGCTGCTTCAGTTCGCCCCGACCCAAGCCGAGGCCCGAGAGGCTACCGCCTACGAACGACCGGATGCTGAGGTCGATCTGATAGCCGGAGCCGAATCGGTCAGCGAGAGGATCCAGGAATCCGGTGATCCGTTTCATCCGGTAGGGCTCGATGGCCACGAGCAAGGCGGCTACGCCGCCCGCCAGGCCGCCGACGGCCAGCATCTGGCCCAGATGCGCTCCGGCAGTGAAGAACATCCAACTGGCTACCACCGCGATCAGGACCGCGGTGGACAGGTGTTTCTCCAGGACGATGAGACCACAGACCAGTCCGATGATCAGCGAAAAGGGGATCAGCCCCATCGTGATGTCGCGGATCTCCTCGCGCTTGCTGCTGAGCCAATCGGCCAGATAGATGATGACCGCCAGCTTGGCCACTTCGCTGGGCTGGATGGATCCACCGCCCATGCTCGCCACTGCCCAGCGCTGGCTGCCATTGCTGGCATGACCAAAGGGCAGCATGAGGAGCAACAGTCCGATACTGCCCATCAGGCCCACCACCGACCAGCGTTGCCATATGCGGTAGTCGATGCTGCTGGCGGTCAACCCGGCAGCGGCGCCGACAAGGAGCCAGACCAACTGCCGCTTGAGGAAGGCCGTCGCATCCTGGTAGCTGTCGATGGCCAGCGGGGTGCTGGCGCTGAAGACCGTGACGAGACCGAAGAGCAGGAGGGCGACTACGATGGCCAGCAACGGACGGTCGATCAACCGCAGCCGTCGCAGGCCGAGCTGCGTGAGCGGCTGAGCCGCCGATTCAGCATCCGGCGCGAGCGGCGTGCCGGCGGCAGCGGCCCCGCCTGGAGCGGTCCATAGACGGCTGTCGTTCATGCGGCCTCCTGTCGGGGATGCGGGCCAGTAGCGAGGAGCAACCGACGGAAGCTCTCTCCCGGCGGGGGAGCGAGCAGGTCGTCGGGTTCGCAGCCCGGGCTGAAGAGGACTGTGTTCCCGGGCTGGGCAAGGTTGTGGGCCGTGGCTACCGCATCATCCAGGTCGGCGCAGCGGACGATCAGAGGCCCGCCGTCCTTGAGGGAGTCCGCCAACAGCGCGCCGGCGGTCCCGAACAAGAGGACGGTGTCTGCATGGCGTCGAACTGCTTCGCGCCACCGATCCAAGGGCTGGCCGCCGTGCTGGCCACCGGCGATGAGGATCACGCGATCTGACGCGAACTGGCGTAGGGTTCCTGCGGCCTGACCCGGGCGTGTCGCCAGGCCATCCGAAACCCAGCGCACCCGCTGCCGCGTTGCCACCCGTTGGAGACGGTCCAGCCCCGGTTCATAGGCGCCCAAGGTCGCGCGGATGCCCTCGACGTTGGCGCCGGCGATGGCGGCGGAACAGGCGGCCAGAAGCATGTTCATCTGAAAGGCCGGCCCGCCAAGGGGCACCTGGTCCGTCCGGCACAGCCGTCTCTCGACACCCAGCTGGGGATCCACGATGATCAGCTCGCTGCCGCGCAGGAAGGCATCGGCGCTGCGCCCGACGCTGGATGCCCGCACCGGATCGACGCCGGCCTGAGCTACCAGGGCCAGCAATCGGGCGTCATCGGCATTCACCACCACGCAACCATCGACCCCCGCAGCCAGCCGGGTCAAGGCATCGCCCAGTTCCCATGGCGCCTGGTCCGGAGCCAATTCGTCGGCGGCGAAGCCGCCGAGGACCAGCATCGCCAGGCCCCGTGCAGGGCTGCGCAGCAGGCCGCCGCTAACCTCGACCAGCACGCGATCCTCGGCCCGCAGGCTGTCCAACTGGCCCAATGCCGGGCCCAGCCCGACCGTGGTGCGGATGCCGCAAGCGCGAAGCATGGCGCTCATCAGGTCCATGGTCAGATCTGGATGCCCGGTGCCGGCGATGCCGATGACCGGCGCCTGACTGTGAGCCAGGAGGCGTTTGAGCGCGCCGCCAGCCGCAGTGATCGGGCGCGGGCCAACGGTCAGAGGGCGGACAAGGGAGCTGAAAGGCGAAAGCAGTTGGCTCATGGGAATGGCCTTTGGTGCGGGGATGCGGTGGGGGCGGTGGGCTGATGCCGCTGGGCTGCGGCAGTCGGCGGGCGGTAGGTGCTCAGACCAGCCAGCGGCTGAGCATCCAGGCGAAGAAGGCGAACAAGGCACCGGCCTGCCAGAAGCGACGGACGACCAGGGTCTCAGGCCAGCCGAGAGCTTCGAAATGGTGGTGGATGGGGGCCATGCGGAAGACCCGCCGACCGGTCCCTGTCCTTCGGCGGGTCCACTTGAACCAGCCTACCTGGATGAGGTCGCTCAGCACCTCGGCCACAAAGACGGCGCCGACGACCGGAAGCAGCAACAGCTTGCCGCCCAACAGGGCAACGGTCGCCAGGAGGGCGCCTAGGCCCATCGAGGCTACGTTGCCCATGAAGACCTTGGCGGGATGGCGGTTGTGGACCAGGAATCCCAGGCAGGCGCCGAGGGCGACGCCGGCGAGGACGGCCGACGCACCGCTCAGCCCCATGGCCAGGAGCGCGGCGAAGGCGATGGCCAGCAGTCCGGTCGCCAGACCGTCCAGGCCATCAGACAGGTTCACGCCATTGACAGTCCCCAGGATGGCCAGCACCATCAGAGCTGCAAGAGGTAGGTCGTTGATGGCTTGCTCCAGACCTGCCTGCGGGCTTGCCAGACGGAGGATCGACAAGGTAAGCAGCGATGCCGCCAGCATTTGCAGGACGAACATGCTTCGGGCCTTCAAGCCGACGCCCAGTTCCTTTCGCCCGCTTCGCCGCGCGAGTCCGGCGATGTCGTCAAGCAGGCCCAGGGTGGCAAAGGCCAGCATGCTCAACAGCAACAACGCGGCCGCCGGTCGGTCCCGTCCAGCCAGCAGCGGCAATCCGGCCGCGCACAGCACGCCCAGCATGACGAGGCCGCCCATGGTCGGTGTGCCTTGCTTGCTCTGGTGCTGGGGGCCGTCCAACCGGATGGCCTTGCCGAACTGGTGCGAAGCCAGCCAGCGGGTCAGCGGCCCGGTGAGGGCCGCGGTCGCAGCAAAGGCGCCGAGGACCGTGGCCGGCAGCAACCATGGCAGGGCGGTCGCCATGGCCGGGGGCAGCTGGCTCATTCGTTCGCCGAACTCGCCGCGGAGCGGTCGGGTGGGATGCGCATCGCGCGGATGGCGGCCTTTGCCACCTCGCGGAAGAGTGGAGCCGCGACCTCGCTGCCGCGCTTTCCGTCCGGCCGATCCACCTTGGCGCAGATGGTCACTACCGGATTCTCCACCGGGACGAATCCGCAGAAACTGGCAATGGTCTCGTGGTCGTCGTAGCGTCCTGCGGCGCGGTCGATCAATTCGGTGGTTCCCGTCTTGCCGCCGACGCTGTAGCCGGGGATGGCGGCGGCGGTGGCATGGTTGTCCACCACCGACTGCATCATGCGGCGGAGGCTCAGGGCGTTTGCCGGACTGATGACCTGCCTCCGCTGCTCCGGCATGGTGGGCAGGCTGGGACCCTCCGCTGGAATGCGTTCCGCCACCACGAAGGGGCGCATCAGCACGCCTTCGTTTGCCACGGCATTGACGGCAGCCAGGACTTGGATGGGTGTGGCGTCGACACTATGGCCAAAACTGTTGGAGGCGAAGAAGCCGTCGTACCAGCCTTCCTCGCCTGGATGGTGCAGGACGCCCGGCAGCTCCCCGGCCAGGTCGACGCCGGTCGGTTGCCCGAAGCCGAAGTCATCAAGTTCAGCGTAGAAGGGCTCTTCGCCTGTCTGAACGGCAACCCAGACGGCTCCGACGTTCAGGCTGTCCTGCAGCATCTGGGACATCGACGTCCAGCCATGGGCAAGGAGATCCCAGTTTCGAATGCTCATGCCTGCGTACTCCACGACACCATTGTCCTCGTAGTGGCTGTCCGCGGAGATGGCGCCGGACTCCAGTCCCGCAGCCACGGTCATGATCTTCATCACCGAGCCGGGTTCATAATGGTCCGCGCAGGCGGGATCGGTGAGGAGTTCCGAGCGCAGATCGGTACGGCGGTTGGGGTCGAACGATGGCGCGCTGACCGAAGCCAGGATCGCGCCGGTGCGGGTCTCCATGACCAGGACTGTGCCCCGGAGGGCGTCCTGGCGCGCCAGAGTCTCCCTGAGCGCGGTGGCGGCGGCCTGCTGTAGATCCCGATCCAGGGTCAGCCGCAGGTCCATGCCCGGTCGGGCGGGGCGAAAGCCATTGGCCAGGCCGCCGGCCAGTCCCCCGGCCCGGCCCGGCATGCCGTCCAACACGGCGCGGTACTGGGCTTCGATGCCATGGCTGCCCACCGAGAGCGGAGCATCGGGCGACTCATCGTCGTTGCCCAACAGCATGCCGAGCACCTGTAGGCCATCAGCGCCCAGTGGGTATACCCGGCTCAGCTGTCGGTTGAACTCGACATGGCTGAGACTCTCGTCACCGGTCTCCTGCGCCGCGCGCATGGCCTGGTGCTCTTCCAAGCTCATTCCCATGGCCAGATTGACCCAGTTCACACCATGTTCGCGCAGTACGGACTCCGCCTGGGCCACGATCCAAGCCGGATCCTTCCCAAAGCGCGGACCCACCTTGGCCGCGGCCGCAGACAGGGCTGCGGCGTCGAGACCAGCCGTGTTCAACCCGGCGTCGAACACGAAGGTGTCGGCCGCCAGCAGCGCGCCGTTGCGGTCCCAGATGCTGCCGCGTTGCGCTGGAATGGTCTGGCGGCCACTGGCTTGGGCCGCCATCGCCCGGGCCTGATCGGATGCGGCCAGGAAGACCAGGCGCATCGCCGTCAATGCGGCCAAGGTGGCCAGGGCGATGCCGGTGACCGCCAGCCTCGGGTAATGCGGCTTGCCCGTCTCTCTCACGGCCGCGCTCCGCCGGCAACCAGCTCGTCGGCGTGGGCCGGCGCGGCAGCTCCGAACTCGACCAGCAGGCCGCCCAGGTCCGGCGGTGTGTTGACCAGGTCCAGCGGTAGTCCGGCGCGTCGGGTGATGTCCAGG
>Ga0138256_10003670_pt1 | contig 16285 bp, 20 predicted proteins | sample KNB2016incub_MG_FD_105486 | JGI IMG/M metagenome (GOLD analysis project Ga0138256, IMG submission 105486) | Active sludge microbial communities from wastewater in Klosterneuburg, Austria - KNB2014incub_MG | ecosystem: Engineered > WWTP > Activated sludge > Unclassified | place: Austria... | reverse complement strand
GTCGAATCGGGGTTGATCCGTTTCCCTTCAGCATCTTCGGGCTTTTTCGAATGGACGCGAAGATCGAAATCGGTACGGTTTGCGATTCCCATCAGCTCGTCCCACTGCTTTGCTTCGTCTTCGCGCTCCGGGAAAAATCGGTAAAGAATATCGACCGTCCGTTCGGAATAATGGGCCAGTTCCTGTTTCGACTGCTCATAATCTTTGAGATTTGCATCCGAGATTCCGATCGAATTTATCCACGAATGAAAGCCGTCGATCCATTCCTGATGAGCGCGTCCGGCATCGGGCGGATTGACGAAATACTCGATCTCCATCTGCTCGAACTCGCGTGTGCGGAAGATGAAATTTCCCGGCGTTACTTCGTTGCGGAAGGCCTTGCCGATCTGCGCGATCCCGAACGGCAGCTTGCGCCGCGAGGTATCGAGAACATTCTTGAAATTGATAAAAATGCCCTGCGCCGTTTCGGGCCGAAGGTATGCCAACGCCGTCGGATCGTCATCGGCAGAGACCGCTCCAATGGTCGTCCTGAACATCAAATTGAACGGCCGCGGATCGGTCCAATTTATTTCGCCGCAGTTCGGACACTTAATACCCATCCATTGCGCGGCATTCTCCGGACGGCCCGCTGGATCTAGCGAACGTAAAGCCTCTGGATTTCCGTACTCTTCGATGAGCTTATCCTCACGGAACCTAGCTTTACATTCTCTGCAATCGATCATCGGATCGCTGAATGTGGTCTCGTGACCGGAATACTTCCACACGTTTCGGTTCAAGATGATCGACGAATCCAACCCGTCCACATCGTCACGCTCATAAACGACCCAGCTCCACCAGCTCTTCTTTATATTATTCGCCAACTCAACCCCAAGCGGCCCATAATCCCACGACGACCCAAGCCCGCCATAAATATCCGACGCCGGATAAACAAACCCGCGACGTTTTGAGAGAGAGACGATAGTTTCAATATTTGGTGCTGACATAACGCATTTCGACAATGTGATTTTACAATGAATCAAGAAAAAAGGCTTGGACGGATGTGTAAATGAAGTAAGATATGCCCTAACGATGTCTCATCGATAGAAAATCGCTACGGCTATCACGATGTGCATTCCTACCCGTTGGGCTATGGCTAAAGAGGAGTCGGGCGATATCTTGAGAGATATCGTTTCGACTAGTGCAAACATTCTTAACATTTTACAGTTCTAAGCCCAAGATATTTTTCGAAAGGGGCAAATTCCCTGTCATTGTGAAGGAGTTCATATTCGTTGAGGATGCAGCGCGTGGCGATAAGCGTATCAATGGTCTTTCGAACGGTGATTCCATTGGACCGGAGAAAAATATAATTGCGCGCCGCTTCTAGTACAACGTGATAACCACCAACGGCCACAAAATCGGACCGTCGGAATAGCTGCACCGTATCGTTAAAGGTTTTCAAATCGTTACAGCCTTGCAGTACCTCGGCGATCACCAAATCGCCGACCACTACTCGTTGTTTACCCAGGATAGAATCGAGTTTTCTAATATGCTCGGTTTCAAGGTCGCGGAGATAATCGATCCAGACACTTGAATCGACGAAGATCATTTATCATGCCTCATCTCTTCAAGATCACCTTCCCAATAGAACTTTCCCTTTAGTTTCTTTAACTCGCCCTGTCGGCGGAGTCGCAATAATTCCTTTAATGCGAGGTCAACGACTTCGCGCTTCGTCATCAAACCAGTAATCTTGAGCGCATCTTTCATCCGTTTGTAATCTATCTCAATGTTCGTACGCATGTTGTGTATAAATCCTCACTTGTTTACACATAGCAATCTTTCGGACGCAAGGTGTCAATCACAAAAAAGGACGGCCGGAAGCCGCCCTTTCGAGATATCGACTTGCGAATATAATGCGGTTAGTCTTCCCCGCCGCCGCTTGAGGCTTTGGCTTTTTCTTCGTTGAGGATCGCCTTGCGGGAAAGTTTTACCTTGTTGCCTTCCTTGCCGATACATTTGACGAGGATCTGCTGGCCTTCCTTTAGTTCATCTCGGACATCTTTGACGCGGTGGTCAGAGATCTCGGAAATGTGCAGCAGGCCGTCGAGGCCTGGCAAGATCTCGACAAACGCACCGAAATCGACGATGCGTGAAACAGTCCCGAGATAGGTTTCGCCGATCTCTGCTTCAGCGGTCAGAGCCTTGATGCGTGCAATCGCGGCATTGGCGGCGTCGCCGTCGGCGGTGGCGATCGAGATAGTTCCGTCGTCCTCGATATCGATCTTCGCACCCGTTTCTTCGGTGATCGAACGGATAACTGAACCGCCCTTTCCGATAACATCACGGATCTTGTCCGGATGTATCTTCATCGTGATGATACGCGGAGCAAACGGTGAAATATCCTCACGCGGCGTGGCGATGGCCTGTTCCATTATACCCAAAATATGCAGGCGGCCTTTGCGTGCTTGTTCCAGAGCTTCCTGCAGGATCATCGCGTTAATGCCCGTGACCTTGATATCCATCTGGAGAGCGGTAATGCCTTCGGTCGTTCCGGTAACCTTAAAATCCATGTCGCCGTAATGATCTTCTGCTCCGGCAATGTCCGAAAGAATTGCGTAACGATTGCCTTCCATCACCAAACCCATCGCAACACCCGCGACAGTTCGCTTGATCGGGACGCCGGCGTCCATCAAGCTAAGGATGCCGCCGCAGACCGACGCCATCGACGACGATCCGTTTGATTCGGTAATGTCGGAAACGATCCTCAGCGTATAGGGAAAATCTCCCTCATCGGGCAGGACCGCCTCAATAGCGCGGCGGGCAAGATTTCCGTGTCCGGTCTCACGCCGTGACGTGCCGCCAAATCGGCCCGCCTCACCGACCGAGTATGGCGGGAAGTTGTAGTGCAGCATAAAGCGCCGCTTAACTTCGCCCTTTTCCAGATCATCCATGTACTGCTCGTCCATTTTGGTGCCGAGCGTCGTCGTGACTATTGCCTGCGTTTCGCCGCGTGTGAACAGCGAAGATCCGTGTACCCGCGGAAGCCAACCAACTTCGCACGAGATCGGGCGGATCTCGGAAAACTTACGCCCATCCGGCCGGCGGCGGTTACCGAGCATGTCCTCGCGAAATATCTTTTCTTTCAAGCTCGAGAATGCCTTTCCTGATGCTGCGCGTGCTTCGGGCTGATCTTCGGGATATGATGCGACGACCTCTTTCTTTAACGCGTCGATTGCGGCATAGCTGGACAGTTTGTCCTTTCCGGTCGTGTCGAGAGCCTCGCGCAGCCGGCCGCCAAAATTCTTTTCTACTTCGCCGACGATGTTCTCATCGATCACCGCGGGCACGAACTCGCGTTTCGTGATCTCAAGGGCCTTGCCCAATTCCTTTTGCCATAGGCACAATCGTTTGATCTCCTTATGGGCAAGCATCAATGCCTCAAGCATTATCTTTTCGTCAACTTCATTAGCTTCGCACTCGACCATGCAGATCGCGTCTTCGGTTCCCGCAACGATCAGGTTGAGGTCCGATTCACGTCTTTGATCAAAGGTCGGATTGATAACGTACTTTCCGTCAATAAGCCCGACACGAATGCCGGCGATAGGGCTGTTGAACGCGATATCCGATAGATAAAGCGCACATGATGCTCCGGTTATCGCGATTACATCCGGGTCGTTTTCCGCATCCGATGAAATGACCGTTCCCACGATCTGAGTTTCAAATCGGTATCCATCCGGAAATAACGGCCTTACCGGCCGGTCAATAAGGCGGCAGGTCAAAACTTCCTTTTCGCTTGGCCGGCCTTCGCGGCGAAAGTAGTTGCCGGGAATTCGCCCGGCCGAATAGCTTGATTCCCGGTATTCAACCGTCAGCGGAAAAAAGTCCAGGCCTTCTTTTGCCGTCTTCATGCTGACGGCAGTTACCAGCAGCATCGTGTCGCCATAGCGAATAACAACTGAGCCATCCGCCTGTTTGGCGACCTTGCCGGTTTCGACCGTCAACTCCTTATCGCCGACCTTGATCGATTCTTTCAAATATTTTCTTTGTGTCATTTTTATCCTCGAAATGGAAAAACGGCAGGTGCAGAATCGTGACGCACTTGCCGTTTCCGGTTTCGCTAAATTTTGGGGGTTCTCAATTGCATTTGGCCCAATCGCTGTCACGTTCAGCAGCCGCCGACAAATTCTTCGTGAAAACCCGATATTCCAATGGCCCGAAGCGGCCTCAACCGTAGCTCCAAGTTTCTTGTTCCAAGTTATTGTGCTGCTTAAACCCGAAACTCGGAACTCGAATCTAGTTCTTATCGTCTTAGTCCCAATTTCTTGATGATCTCGTGATATTCGTTGATATCACGCCGCTTCATGTAATCGAGAAGTTTGCGTCGCCGCGAGACCATCTTGAGCAAGCCTCTGCGCGAGTTATTGTCCTTTTTGTGGGTCTTGAAATGTTCCGTCAATTCGACTATTCTCTGTGTCAATAACGCCACCTGCACCTGCGACGATCCCGTGTCCACCGCGTGCGTCTTGAAATCACCAACTATCTTCTCTTTTAACTCTTTTACTGTCGCCATAAATTTACCGACTCAAAAATGGTCTCTCCTTTACTCACAGTAACTCCGCCCATAAAGCTGGCGGTAACCGCGAAAAATAATTAATTCTTGATCCAACGTAATGGGTGCTAAACCATTCTGAATATTACAATATTCAGTCACTCTTTTCAATCCGGACATACTGAAAAGCCGGTATTGCATTCCGGATTCTTCGCGAATTTCACTCAGCTTTTCAACGAACCTCGATCAACCTATTGCCGTCGCTAAGAAGTTGAATCACAGCGCCCCATCGCGGCTCCAACCATTGAAGTAGTGCTCGGTTAGTTGAATTACCGATCCGAAGCCGCACCATAGTCGGCCCCGACGCCGTAATGGCCGTCCGATCCGCAAAATCTTCGTCCTTAGTGATGATGATCGCGTCACTGCTAAGTGCATGCTGCCAGATCGTTGTGTCTTCAGCGCCAGCAATGCCTATTTCATGAACATGCCGGCCCAGATGCCCTTGCCCAACCAGCCAACGTACCAACCCCCGGCGGTAATTGCGCATCGACAAGAAAAGTCACTCTTAAACCATTACCACGGCGTGATCGACTTGGGCGGCCGCATATTCGAGCGATGCCTTGATGTCGTCACGTTCAAGATACGGATAGTCCTCCAGGATCTCCGATTCGGTAGCACCACCGGCAAGCATGTCCAGGATGTCCTTGACACGAATTCGCAAACCGCGAATGCACGGCCGACCGCCGCACTGGCGAGGGTTTGAAGTTATTCGATTTAGTAATTCCGAACTCATCGATATCGATTCCGCAGAAACTTTGAGACCATCCGCAGCTTCTTTATTTCAAATTAGCTCGCTTGCGAATAATCTCCAAGGCTTCAAACGCCGCTCGCAGCTCGGCAACGCTCCCCGGTTTGTGAAGACTAACACCGGATTTCTGAGCCGCCAGTTCGATCAACGCTTCCGCGCTGAAGACCCAGAATATTAGTGACGTGCAGAGCACATGAACGGGCGTGTGATGCTCGATGCTCAAGGGGTTCCGCTTCATCGAGTACCTTGAGCCTGTGGGAATTGAACGACATTATGAACGGCAAATTGGAGCTTACAATTCAAACTCCTCCATAAACTTCGTCGAGAAGTCGCCAGCCTGAAACCTCGGATCCGCCATTATCTTCTTATGCAGCGGGATCGTCGTTTTAATGCCTTCGACGACCATCATGTCCAATGCCCGCTGCATGCGGCTTATTGCCAAATCACGCGTTCGAGCGTGGACGATCAATTTTGCGATCATCGAATCGTAAAATGGAGGAACTACATAACCCGGATAAACCGCCGTATCGACGCGTACGCCCGGCCCGCCAGGGATATTAAATACGGTAATAAGCCCGGGACTAGGAGTAAATTTCACCGGGTCCTCCGCGTTTATGCGGCATTCGATGGAATGACCGACGATCTGTACATCATCCTGGCTATACTGAAGGTCCTCGCCCGAGGCGATCCTTATCTGATTTCGAACGATGTCAGCCAGCGTGACCATCTCGGTAACCGGATGCTCGACCTGGATCCGGGTGTTCATTTCCATAAAATAGAAACTCCCGTCCTCATCAAGCAAAAATTCAAAAGTGCCGGCGCTGGAATACCCGATCTCCTGGCAAGCCTTCACCGCGACGGCCCCCATTGCGTCACGCTGTTCGGTCGAGATCGCAGGCGACGGAGCTTCTTCCAAAAGCTTCTGATGCCGCCGCTGGATCGAACACTCTCGTTCGCCCAAATGAACGCAGTTGCCATGCTCATCAGCCAGCACCTGTATCTCGATATGCCGAGGGCGTTCAATATACCTTTCTATATAAACTGCGCCGTTTTTGAATGCGGCCAAGGCTTCCGTCTGAGCAAGTTCCAATTGGCTTTCCAATTCGTCGGCGCTTCGCACGATACGCATTCCGCGTCCGCCGCCGCCGGCCGAGGCCTTTACGATGACCGGGAATCCAATATCCAACGCAAGTTTTTTCGCCTCTTCCGGCGATTCGATCGCATCCGGGCTTCCCGGCAGTACCGGAACTCCGGCCGCTTTCATTGTGCGACGGGCCTCGACCTTGTCACCCATCATCGCGATAACACCCGGCTTAGGGCCGATGAACTTTATGTTACAGTCCTCGCAGATCTGGGCAAAGGTCGCTGATTCTGCCAGAAAGCCGTAACCAGGATGGATCGCGTCAACATTCGTTATCTCAGCCGCGCTGATTATCGACGGAATATTCAAATAGCTTTGCGCCGACTGGGCGGGCCCAATACAAATAGCTTCATCGGCATAACGCACATGCAATGCCTCGCGGTCCGCCTCTGAATGCACGGCGACGGTCTTTATTCCCATCTCCTTGCACGTCCAAATGATCCGGTTGGCTATCTCACCCCGGTTGGCGATCAAAATTTTGCGAATCTCTCGCTCAGCCATATAAAACATTTAACGAAAAAACGCGGAGACGCGGAGCAAATCAACTCAGTAAAGGCTACGTTCGATCACGAAATTTTTCGCCCTGACCTGAATCAAACTCTGCGTCTCCGCGTCTCTGCGTTGAAATCATTTCCTGATTCCGAAAAGCGGTTGTCCGTATTCGACCGGCTGGCCGTTTTCGACATAAATCTTGACCACTTCACCAGAAACTTCCGCCTCGATCTCGTTCATCAGCTTCATCGCTTCAACAATGCATACGATCGAATCCGGGCTGACACGGCCACCCTCTTTTACATACGGTTCCTTGTCAGGCCCCGCCGAGCGATAAAAGGTTCCGACGATCGGGGAAGTTATTTTGTGAAGGTCTTCTTCAGTTTCCGTCGGCGTCTCTCCGCCGGATGCTGTCGTTGAGGCAGCTGCAGGTGCCATGACGGCCGGGGCCGCGGGAACGGCATAACTGGCCGGGGCGGCCGCAGGTGCATATTGGACCGCGGGGGCTTTACTCAACCTGACACGAATGTTCTCGTTCTCAAACTCGAAATCCGTAAAGCCGTGCTCGTTGACCAATTCAGCCAGATCGCGCAACTCGTCCATATTGAACGATGGCCCGCCTGACTTTGCCATTGCTTTCCCTTCTTCTTTCGAACCGCCTTGCTTATCCATTTCCTTCGCATTCGCGGAAGCCGAACCATCGTTCATCTTCGTCGCCTCCAAAGAAATTATCCTTTAGCTGCTAGTTCTCGCGGATTATCGACCAATTCTATCACGGCCAACTCGGCGTTGTCGCCGCTCCGGCGTCCAACTTTGATAATTCGGGTATAGCCGCCATTGCGGTCCTTGTACCGCACACCGAGCTCGCCGAATAAACGCTGCACCGCTTTAACACCTGCCGTGCGTTCGATCGGCTCCTTAGCCTCGCCTTTTTTGCCGCGAAACCGGCTCGCTGCCTCCTTAAAGGTACTGTTGCCCGCGTGAAAAAAGCGCGATGCCTGACGCCGCAGATGCACCTCGTCCGCCTTTGCTGTTTCGCCGCTCAGGGCCTGTGCCTTACGCGCGAGCGTGATCGCCTTTTCCACAAAAGGACGCAATTCCTTAGCCTTTTGCGTCGTGGTGACAATATGTTCTTTTTCGGCGTTGATCAACGACGTAGCCAAATTCCTGAGCATCGACATACGATGCTCAGTTGTACGCCCAAGTTTACGATGTGCTTTTAAATGTCTCATTGCAGTAAAGTCCAAAGTCCAATGTCCAATGTCCAATGTCCGTGGCCAGTTCGCTTTGGACTTTGGACATTGGAGATCGGACTTGCTAATCCAAATCTCTCCCGCCCGATCCCGGGATCGGATTTCCCTGTTCGTCAAAATCCATTCCAAAGTCGAGGCCCATTCCATGGAGAAGGTCCTTGATCTCTGTAAGTGACTTCTTGCCGAAGTTTTTCGTTCCGAGCATGTCCTTTTCGCTGCGGCGGATCAAATCGCGGATCGAACGTATATCGGCGTTCTTCAGACAGTTGTACGAACGGACCGAAAGCTCCAGTTCATCGACCGGCTTGTCCAAAAGGTCGTTCCGCATCAACGGCGGGCGAGCAATATCTTCGTATTTGTATTCTTCTTCTTCCTCTTCAAAGTTGATAAAGATCGACATGTGATCTTTCACAAGCTTTGCGGCGAGGCCGATCGAATCTTCCGGCTTAACCGAACCATCGGTCCAAACTTCGATCGTCAGCTTGTCAAACTCGGTGTTCGATCCCTGACGGGTCTTATCGACGTTATAATTTACTTTCTTGATCGGCGTGTGGACCGAATCGATCGGGATATAACCGACCGAGAGGTCTTCGTCATTATTAAACTCGGCTGAAACATAGCCGCGGCCACGCTTCAAACGCATCTCGACGTTGAACGAACCTGATCCGCTGATCGTTGCAATATGGATATTAGAATCGAGGACCTCGATGTCACCGTCGCCCTCTATGTCCGCGCTCGTCACCTCGCCGGCCCCTTTCTTGCTGATCGTAAGCGTCTTGGGCCCACCGCCATGAAGCAGAAAAGGTACCTGTTTCAGGTTGAGGATTACGTCCGTTGCGTCTTCGACCACATTCTTGATAGATGAAAACTCGTGCTCAACCCCCTCGATCTTGACGGCGGTCACCGCGGCCCCTTCGATCGATGAGAGCAAGGCCCTCCGGATCGAATTGCCGATCGTTGTACCAAAACCGCGTTCGAACGGCTGGGCGTAAAACTTACCATACCGCTCGGTCAACGTCTCGGTATCGACGTTCAGGCGGGAAGGCATTTGAAAATCCGTCCAATTATTACTCTGTGTCATATTTGTTCTTTTTAAACGGTCAAATAGGTCGGCTTTGTCCCCGGGGCCTCCTAGCAAGAACGAACTCTCGGCTACCGGCTACTTCAGCCAACCCTTGGCTACCCAAATTTGCGTGTGCTGATCATTTCCCCTCGGTACTCGTTAAACCAAATTTCAGAGAAAGCGACAAGTATGATGTAAAAGTATTAGTTTTGAAAAATCGGCCAACTTCAACCTTAACCTTCTACCTGCTGCTTATCTGAATTAAGCCGCACACTCAACTATTTACTGTACAACTCTACGATCAACTGCTCATTAATATTCGAATCAATATCAGCTCGCGACGGCCCGGCGGCGATCGAAACACTCAGGTCGCGGCCAGCCGGAGCGATCCAACCCGGACGCCCGCGGCCCGCGGCGGTCTGCCACGCGCCTTCAACATGAACATTTTTGACGCTGCGGTTCTTGACCGTAACCGTGTCGCCGACCTTCACCTGGAACGAAGGAATGTTCACCTTCCGTCCGTTTACTTCGATATGTCCGTGATTTACAAGCTGGCGGGCCTGGCGGCGCGAGGTCGAAAAGCCCGAGCGATATACAACATTGTCCAGACGCTTTTCGAGCATGAACAAAAGATTCTCGCCCGTAACGCCCTTCTGCGCCCTGGCCTTTTCGAAATAGTTTCTAAACTGCTTTTCAAGCACAAAGTAAATTCGCTTTACCTTCTGCTTTTCACGAAGCTGTTCGCCGTAACCTGCAAGCATCTTGCGGCGGGCGGCTCCATGTTGTCCGGGCGGGTTGGTCCCGCGCTTTTCGATCGCACACGACGGCTTAAAGCAGCGGTCGCCCTTCAAAAATAATTTTCCACCTTCGCGGCGGCACAGCCGGCACACCGCTTCTCTATATCTAGCCATAATTTGCCTCCGGGGTGATCTGCGATTTGCGATTTGCGATCTTATTGTTCGCAATCGCCTTCGCGCCTCGGAAATCACCTGTAATAGTCGGAAAAGTTTACGAAAGCTCCAATTAAACTAAAACTTCCTTCGTCCTTTCGATAGTTATCCAAAAATCTACGGTCGCAACAGCGAATACATTCGCATATTGCAAATCGAAATTCGCAAATCGTCAAACACGTCTGCGTTTCGGCGGCCTGCATCCGTTATGCGGGATCGGAGTGGTGTCTCGGATCGACGTAACCCGAATACCTGCCTGAGCAACAGCCCGAATCGCCGACTCGCGGCCGCCGCCCGGGCCTTTCACACGAACCTCAACCTCACGCATTCCGGCCTCGACAGCCTTGCGGGCAGCTTCACCGGCCGCCTGCTGCGCGGCAAAAGGCGTGCCCTTGCGGGAACCGCGAAAGCCGCGCGCTCCCGACGACGACTGAGCAACCAGATTGCCCTGTGTGTCGGTGATCGAAATGAGCGTATTATTGAATGAAGCCGAGATATGAACGATTCCCATCGGGATGTTCTTTCGCTCTTTCTTCTTAAATGTCTTTTTCTTTGCTGGTGCTTTTGCCATTGAAATTCAGTGGACGGCTGAGATCGGGCAACGAACAATTTCGGAAGCTGCCCATTATCAACCGTCAGTTATCAATTACTTCTTGCCCGGTGCCTTCTTCTTGGCGACCGCGGCCTTGCGCGGCCCCTTGCGGGTGCGGGCGTTGGTTGACGTGCGTTGGCCGCGAACCGGCAGACTGCGCCGGTGCCGAAGGCCGCGATAGCAGCCAATATCCATCAGCCGCTTGATGTCCATCTGAATACGCTTACGCAAATCGCCTTCGATATTGCCTTGCGCGTCCAAAATAGCACGGATCTTGTTCAGCTCTTCTTCGCTGAGATCGCGGATCCTAACATCCTGGCCAATGCTCGCCTCATCAAGAACTGCCGTCGCGCGCGATTTGCCTACGCCGTATATGTACGTCAACCCGATCTGTGCCCTTTTATTAGGCGGTAAATCTACTCCTGCTACACGAGCCATATTTCTCCATTTTAGATCTTAGCTTTCGGATTTTGGAAAGTTGCCGATCGCGACGCGATCTAAAATCCAAAATCTAAAATCCAAAATCCTCCTATCCTTGTCTCTGCTTATGCTTCGGATTTTCGCAAATGACGCGCACGACGCCCTTGCGGTGGATCACCTTGCACTTGTCGCACATCTTTTTTACCGAAGGACGAACTTTCATAATAACCTCAAAATTAGTCTCAAGTTCTGTTACATTAGTTCCAGGTTTCAAGATCCGTAACGCCTGCTCGGCGTGGAATGTGGATCATCGAACTTCAAACCCGGAACCCAAAACTCGAAAGTTACTCATTTTGCCCGTATCTCAATGCGTAGTTGGACAAACTATTAGTCTAACGCGAAATTCCCGTTCTTTCAAGTTAAGCGGACGCTGTTTCAGCCATATCGGCCGACAGGGCCTTTTTCTGCTCTTTTGTAAGCGTAAGTATCTCAGGGCCATCGGGCAAAATAGCGATCGTGTGCTCCGCGTGTGCCGATGCCTTTCCGTCAAGAGTAACAACGGTCCATTTATCGTCCAGGGTACGCGTTTCAGGCGTTCCGAGGTTCAACATCGGCTCGATCGCAAAACAATAGCCGGCCCGGATCTTTTCTCTTGTTCCCCGCCGACCGTAATTCGGTATTTGCGGTGCCTCGTGCATCGAGCGCCCTATTCCATGACCCGTGTAATCGCGAACGATCCCGTAGCCGTGATGTTCCGCATGCTCTTGTACCGCCGAGCCGATATCGCCAACGCGGCCGTTCACCTTCGCAGCCCGGATTCCAAGTTCGAGACACTCCTCTGTAACCCGAATAAGCTGTCTTAATTCGTCGCTCACCACACCGACCGGCAGGGTCATCGCCGTGTCACCAACAAATCCGTTGAGTGTACATGCCATGTCAAGCGAAATAATATCGCCTTCCCGAAGCGGCGTGTCGCTGGAAAATCCGTGTACGATTTGATCATTGACCGATGCGCAAATGGCAAACGGGAACGGGACCATCCCATGCGGCTTGTAACCGATGAATGTCGGTATCGAACCGGCATCGCGCATCATCTTTTCTGCCGCCGCGTTCAATTCAAGCGTTGTCACGCCGGGTGCCGCCATTCCACGCAGGGCCTCGCGCACCTCGGCAATAAGCTCGCCGACCGCGCGCATTTTCTCAAGGTCCTTTTGTGATTTTGCGATGATCATTTTCTTACCGAACAAGAACCGGGTTGCCCCGCTCAGCATTCCGCCGATCCTCGATCCAGATTTCATAAAACAGCGGCCATTTACTATACGAGCTTATCCAGCTTTGAATAAATTGCTTCGACATCGTCGGTCCCGTCGATCTTGCTCAGCCTTCCCGACCTTTCGTAATGATCGAGAAGCGGCTTTGTAAGGTCTTCATAGGTTTTAAGCCGGACGGCGACTTTTTCTTCATTGTCATCCGCCCGGTGATCCAGGACGGAATCCGGGTGTATGTCGCAGCGGCCATCGGCCTTTGGCGGCTTGGAATAAATATTATAGATCTCGCCGCAAACCGGACAGCTTCGCCGACCCGTCAATCGCTTCATCAATTCTTCACGCGGAACATCAACTTCGATCGCCTCGATCTTTTTTCCTTGTTCCTTCGCAAGATCTTCAAGTTGTTCGGCCTGAACGGCAGTTCTCGGATAGCCGTCGAGAACAAACGTCCCGACCGTGTCCGGCTTTGAGGTCCGCTCGCGAACAATTTGATAAGTCATGTCGTCCGAGATCAGTTTTCCGGACGCCATTATCGACTGAACCTCCCTCGCAAGCGGAGTATCAAGCGACTTCATCTCACGGAACATATCACCTGTCGATATCTGCGGAATTCCACGCCGTTCCTGTAGCAGCCTTGCCTGCGTCCCTTTTCCGGCTCCGGGAGCCCCTATCAATACAATGATCTTTGCCATAACGCACTAACCACAAAAAACACAAAGTTCACAGAGAGTACTGAAATCAGACACTCCGTGACCTCTGTGTTCACTGTGATGAAATCACTTACGTTCTGCGTCCTCGCAGCCGCGCACCAGCCCCAAGGAAGCCTTCGTAATTTCTCATTACGAGTTGAGCTTCGATCTGGGCGACAGTGTCCATCGCAACACCGACAATAATGAGCAGCGACGTTCCGCCGAAATAGAACTGATATCCGAGGCCGGTCGGGATCCAGCTAAGGCCTGGCGTGGCCGTAAAGAAAGCATCAAGCCGGTCACCAATAAACGGAAGCCGTGCAACCTTGAATCCGCTCAAAAGTACCTGCGGAATGAAAGCGACCAATGCCAAATAGATCGCGCCGACGGTCGTCAGCCTGGTCAAAATCCCGTTTAGATAGCTAGCTGTCGGTGCCCCCGGCCGAATTCCGGCAACAAAGCCGCCATGCTTTCTAAGATTATCCGCAACCTCATCTGTGTTGAAGATGATAGTAATGTAAAAGAACGTGAACAGTACGATGAGCGAGATAAATACAAGCTCATAATAAGGATCGCCGCCATGAAAAAGTTGGAAGAAAGCGTATATTTTAGCCCAAGTCGAGGTCGTGTCGCCCTGTTCCGGCGGGAACGCGGCAAAAAGCGTTTGCGGCAGTGCCAGTACAGACGATGCAAAGATCACGGGTATAACACCGCCCATGTTGATCTTAAGCGGCAAACTGGTCTCCTGGCCCTGAAACGTCTGGCCCCCAACCCGTCGGCTGGCATAACTTATCGCAATATTTCGCCTTGCCGATTCCACATAAACGATCAGAGCTGTCAATCCGACAAGCACTACAACAAGGAAGATCACGCCAAGCGTCTGCATCGCGTCGCCGGCCTGAACACGGCCGCTGACCTGCGTTAAGGCGCTCGGCAGGCCGATGACAATTCCAGCAAAGATCAACAGCGAAATACCGTTTCCGACCCCGCGTTCAGTGATCTGCTCACCAAGCCACATTACAAAGATCGTACCGGTCGTGAGCGTGACAACGATCATCGCGGTCGCCGACCACGTTTCCGGTAGCACGCCGTTGCGGCTCAGCCATGTCGCGACAAAAAAGGTTTGGACCGAACAAAGGACGACCGTTAGGTAACGCGTCCATTGGTTCATTTTCTGACGTCCGACCTCGCCCTCTTCCTGAATCTTTTTCACGGCCGGCGAAAGGACCGGCAAAAGCTGCATTATGATCGACGCGGTAATGTATGGTGTGACGCCGAGAGCAAATACCGAGATCGTACGAAAGTTTCCGCCCGAGAATAGATCGAGAACGCCTAGCAATGTACCGGCAACCTCGCCCCAGACCTGTTCGAGACGGACCTTGTCGATCCCCGGGGCCGCAATATGGGCGCCCAAGCGGTAAACTGCCAGAAGCCCGAGCGTAAAAAGGATACGCTTCCGGAGTTCCGGGATCTTGAACATGTTTTGGACGGCGTTTAGAAACTTCTCCATATAAATCCTTTTAATGCGGAATGCGGCTTGCGAGAGGCAGGGTCAGTTTAGTGTTCCCCATTTCACATTCCACAATCCGCATTTTATCAGGCTTCGGCCGCAACTTTCGTTATAACTGTCGCTGAACCGCCCGCCTTTTCGATCTTGTCCTTTGCCGTTTTAGTGAATCTGTGCGCCGAGATATTCAATCCCTTCGAGACATTGCCGTTGCCCAATATGACCAGGTCGTGCTTCGCCTTTTTGATAAGCCCGCGATCGTGAAGTATCTCAGGCGTAACGTGGTCGCCGGCGCTAAACGATTCTTCGATCTTTGCGAGACTGATCTCGATCCACTGTTTCTTGAAAATATTCGTAAAACCGCGCTTCGGCAAGCGACGCTGCAAAGGCATCTGCCCGCCCTCAAACCCGGGGCGGCTGCTGTAGCCCGAACGCGACTTCTGTCCCTTATGCCCGCGGCCGGCAGTCTTGCCAAGCCCCGATCCAGGGCCGCGGCCGACGCGTTTTTTCTTATGCGTCGATCCCGGTGCCGGTTTAATGTTATTAAGTCCTAATGCCATAACTTTTCCTCGTAAATCGTCTCTTGTGAATCGCTTTTCGTAAATTGCCGATCGACGCTCGTAAATCGCAAATCGTCCAATGATCAGCCGCCCATCTATGATCTGCGATCTCCGATTCGCGATCCTTTACTCGACGATCCGCAGCAAATGCGGGACTTTGTTCACAATTCCGCGTGTCGCCGCCGAATCCGGCCGCGTTACTTTCTGGTTCAGCTTAGTGATGCCGAGACTGCGCACAATGTCCTTTTGCTTTTGCGAATAGCCGATCGAGCTTCTGTAATACTGGATCGTTACCGTTCCGCCCGCCGTAATTTCTGTTTTCTTAGCCATCTTTCAATTTCGTATCGCGGATCGCGGATCGATTGATCCGACTGTACCGAATTCGCTTCAAAAAATAGAACTCAGCCAAACCAAGTCACGGCCCGCCGGTTTGATCGGCGGGACGCTCACCTCGCCCGGAGATCTAAACGAGTTCTTCAACCTGCTTGCCTCGAAGCCTTGCAACTTCGATCGGGTCCTTCATGCGCGTCAGGCCGTTAAATGTTGCACGGACGACGTTATGGTTGTTGCTCGACCCAAGGATCTTTGTTCGCACGTTGTGAACGCCAAGTGCCTGAAGCACAAGTCGGACGGCTCCGCCGGCGATAACGCCCGTACCCTCCGATGCCGGTTTCAGCAGGACGCGGCCTGCTCCATACTCGCCGATCAGCTCATGCGGAAGCGTTCCTTCGATCAACGGCACACGGATAAGATTGTTCTTCGCTGCCTCGACCGCTTTCTTGATCGCGTTCGGAACTTCCTTTGCTTTGCCGGTGCCAAAACCGACGTGGCCGGCCTCATCTCCAACAACGACCAGGGCCGCAAACGACATGTTCTTTCCGCCCTTCACCACTTTGGTGACGCGGTTGATCGAAATAAGCTGGTCCTTTAACAAAAGGCCGTTCGGAGAAATTCTCTGTTTATTCATTACCCTCTTCCTTCGCTGGCTTGCCGTCCGCTTCGTTCTTATTCAACCCC
>Ga0138256_10003669_pt1 | contig 16290 bp, 15 predicted proteins | sample KNB2016incub_MG_FD_105486 | JGI IMG/M metagenome (GOLD analysis project Ga0138256, IMG submission 105486) | Active sludge microbial communities from wastewater in Klosterneuburg, Austria - KNB2014incub_MG | ecosystem: Engineered > WWTP > Activated sludge > Unclassified | place: Austria... | reverse complement strand
GGCGGCGCGGCGGGCCTGCGCGCGCATGCGGTGTACAGCCAGATCGCCCTGCACGCCGAATACGGCGGGGTGGTGCCGGAGCTGGCCAGCCGCGACCATGTGCGCAAATTGCTGCCGCTGATCAGGCAAACCTTGGCCGAGGCGGGCTTGGGGATGGGTGATATCGACGGTGTGGCCTACACCGCCGGCCCCGGGCTGGTGGGCGCATTGCTGGTGGGCGCGGCAGTGGCGCGTTCGCTGGCGTGGGCGCTGGACGTGCCCGCCATCGGCGTGCATCACATGGAAGGGCATTTGCTGGCCCCACTGATCGAGGATGACGCGCCGCAGCCGCCGTTCGTGGCCTTGCTGGTCTCGGGCGGGCACACCCAGCTGGTGGCGGTGGAGGCCATCGGTCAATACCGGCTGCTGGGCGAAACGCTGGACGATGCCGCCGGCGAGGCCTTCGACAAAACCGCAAAAATGATGGGCTTGCCGTACCCGGGCGGCCCGCAGCTGGCCAAATTGGCCGAATCCGGCACGCCGGGGGTGTTCAGGTTTTCGCGCCCGATGACCGACCGCCCCGGCTTGGATTTTTCCTTCAGCGGCTTGAAAACGCAGGTCTTGCTGGCATGGAAAGGCAGCGACCAGAGTGAGCAAACCCGTACGGACATTGCGCGCGGGTTTGAGGATGCGGTGGTCGATACGCTGGCGATCAAATGCGCGCGCGCGCTGGATGCGGCCGGGTGCAGCACGCTGATCGTGGCCGGTGGGGTGGGGGCGAACAAGCGCCTGCGCGCCAAATTGACCGACATGTGCGAACGCCGCGGCGGCCGCGCCTGCTTCCCGCGCCCGGCGTTGTGTACTGACAATGGCGCGATGATTGCGTATGCCGGCGCACTGCGGCTGGCCGCCGGCCAGCACGATGACGCCACCATCCGTGCCGTGCCGCGCTGGGATATGGCAGAACTGCCGGTGGTGTGAGCCGCCTCGCGGCTGGTTCCTAGCGGGGCGGCGCCTACCGCCCGGTGATCGCTACGCGGCTCGAAATGCCGCTACGCGATTCACCGGACGGTCTCGCCGCCACGGGATGGGTTCAGCCGGTATCCTGTTTCCATGACCGACATCGTATTTATCGAAGGCCTGCGCATCGACGCCCTGATTGGGGTGCATGCCCGCGAGCGCCACACGCCGCAGCCGCTGCTGTTTGACATTCACATGCGCTTTGACAACCGCATCGCGGCCAGTAGTGACACGCTGGCCGATGCGTTGGATTACGAGGCAGTGAGCGTGCGCCTGGCCGACTACATCGCGCAGACCGATTTCATGCTGGTGGAAACGCTGGCCGAATGCTGCGCCGAGTTGATCCTGACCGAGTTCGCGGCCAAGGGTGTGCGCCTGAAACTTTCCAAGCCCGATGCGCTGGCCAACGCGGCGGCGGTGGGCGTGCAGATCGAGCGCGGGAGTTTCTCGTGAGCGTGGTGCTGGTCACCGGCGCGTCACGCGGGATTGGTCGCGCCATGGTGGCGCGTTTCGCACGCGAAGGCTGCACGGTGATTGCCTGCGCACGCGGGGAAGCGGGCTTGGCGGCATTGCGCGTGGACGTTGCCGGTATCGAAACGCATGCCTGCGATATGCGCGATGCGGCATCGGTCGATGCGTTGGCGAAAACCGTGTTGGCCAGGCATGGTGCGGTGGATTTGCTGGTCAACAATGCCGGCGCGTATCGGCCTGGGCAGATCAGCAATGAAGACGACGATGCCTTGCTGGACATGTTGCAAGCCAATCTGTTTGGCGCGTATCGGCTGAGCAAGCGGCTGTTGCCGGCGATGATCGAACGCCGCTGCGGGATGGTGCTGAACGTGTGCAGTACCGCGTCGATTGCGGCGTATCCCAATGGGGGTGCCTACAGCATTGCCAAGCATGCGTTGTATGGATTTTCGCGCAATCTGCGTGAAGAAATGAAACCGCATGGTGTGCGCGTGGTGGCGCTGTTGCCGGGTGCCACCTTGACCGATTCCTGGGCGGGGGTGCCACTGCCGGATGCGCGCCTGATGCCGGCAGACGATGTGGCTGAGGCGGCGTGGATGGCGTGGGTGATGTCCGCGCGCACGGTGATCGAGGACATCGTGATGCGTCCGCAGTTGGGTGATATCAGTGACAAGGATTTTGCATGAACGATACGGTGACCATTCGCCTTGCCAAGCAGGCGATGAAGTTTTCGGCCGCGCACTTCACCATTTTTTCTGCCAGTGAACGTGAGCGCCTGCACGGCCACAATTTCCGCGTGGAAGTGGATATCGAAGCGCAGATGCTGGGCAATGGCATGTGCTTTGACTACGGGATCTACAAAGACACCGTGATTGCACTGTGCCGTGAATTGAACGAATGGATGATCCTGCCCACACGCTCGCCGTACCTGCAGATTGAGGAGCAGGGCGAGCATGTGATCGCGGTGTTCAATGGTCAGCGCATTCCGTTCTTGCGCACCGATGTGCTGCTGTTGCCGATCGAGAATGTCACGTTGGAAGAATTTACCGCGCATTTTTTGACGCGGCTCACGGCCGATCGCGACGAGCTGCGCCAGCACCGCATTCGTGCGATTGAAGTACGGGTGTTTTCCGGTCCCGGGCAAAGTGCGGGCCGTCGCCTGCGGTTGGACCCATGAGTCCGCTGGTCGCGCCTTCTGCTGATGCGCAAGCCCATAGCGCGCATCTGCGCGAGGTGATCCAGGAGCAGATCATCGCAGCCGGCGGCAGCATTCCGTTCTGGAAGTACATGGAGCTGGCGTTGTACGCGCCGGGTTTGGGGTATTACAGCGCCGGTGCACATAAATTCGGCAAGGGCGGGGACTTCATCACCGCGCCGGAGCGCTCGCCTTTGTTTTCGGCCTGCGTGGCTACCGCCATTGCCCCTGCCTTGCGGCAGGCGGGCAAAGGCGCAGTATTCATGGAGTTGGGCGGTGGCAGCGGTGCGTTTGCCGAAAGTTGCCTGCTGACCTTGCAGGACATCGGTGTGCTGCCAGCGCGCTATGCGATGTTGGAGCCCAGCGCCGACCTGCGCCAGCGCCAGCGCGAGCGCTTGCAGGCGCAGCTTCCTGCTGGATTGTTTGCGCGTGTGGAATGGTTGGATGGGCCGATTTCAGAGACCTGGAATGGCGTGTTGTTTGCCAATGAAGTCATTGACGCACTGCCGGTGCCGCGCTTTGTGATGCGAGGCGGCGAAGTACTGGAAGAACACGTTGCACTGGATGGCGAAGGCCGGTTTGTACGCACCGAAAAGCCCGCCGATGGCATGCTGATGGGAGCGGTGCGCAATATCGAACGGCGTTTGCCCGAGGCGTTGCCGGATGGCTATCGCAGCGAAGCATTGGCGCAATTGCCGTACTGGATGCAGGCCGTGGTGGGGGGGCTGCAAAACGGCGCGCTGCTGTTGATCGACTACGGTTATGCGCGCAGCGAGTTCTACCAGCCCGAACGCAGTGATGGCACCTTGCGCGCCTTCCGCCAGCAGCATGTGACGAACGATGTGTTCGCATGGCCGGGCCTGCAGGACATCACCGCATCGGTGGATTTCACTGCGGTGGCGGAAGCTTGCGTGGGCGCGGGCTTCGAGTTCAGCGGTTATTGCTCGCAATCCAGCTTCTTGCTGGGCAATGGCTTGGAGCAACATTTGCAGGCGGCAGAAGCGCAGGCAGCCGATGACGTGGCGCGCCACAATCTGCGCCAACAGGTTAAACACTTAACCTTGCCCAGTGAAATGGGCGAGCGCTTCCAGGCCATTGGCTTCCAGCGTGGCGTGGAGTTGGACGCTGCATTCCTGATGGGTGATTTGAGCCACCACTTATGACCACGCCGCCGCGCCGCTTTGGGCGCTCACTCAAGCCTTTCCATTACCCGCGTGCATGGATGGCGCTGTGGATATTGGCCATCGCGATTGTGGTTGCCGGCGAGTTGTTGCCGGGCAAGGATTTGCCGGCGCTGTCGATGAGTGACAAAAGCGAGCACTTCATTGCGTATGCGTTGCTGTCGGCCAGTGCGGTGCAGTTATTTGCTCGCCGCTTGTCGTGGGCATTTGTTTGCTTGCTGCTCGTGTTGATGGGCATTGCGCTGGAGTTTTTGCAGGGATCCATGGGGCTGGGCCGCAGCATGGATCGCTATGACGCTCTGGCCAATACCATCGGGGTGTTGATCGGTCTTGCCACCGCATTCACGCCGCTGCGTGATGTATTGCTGCGGGTTGATCGGTACGTGTCAGCCAGACGTTGAGCAAGTGCGCAACCATGCAAACAGTGGCCAGCACCGCACCACGGCGTTTTGTTTCGGTGGATGTGCTGCGCGGCTGGGCGGTGGCGGCGATGTTGTTGGTCAACTATCCCGGCAGTTGGGAGCATGTCTTTGCACCGCTGGAGCATTCCGAATGGAATGGCTTCACACCCACCGATTTGATCTTTCCCAATTTCCTGTTTGTGGTGGGTGTGTCGATTGCGCTGGGCCTGCGTCCGGGGGCATCGCTATCCAAGCTGTGGTTGCGCGCATTGCGGTTGGTGGCAGTGGGCATGGGCCTGTATCTGCTGGCCATGTGGGGCTACGACAAAGCGCACTTCCGCGTATGGGGGGTCTTGCAGCGCATCGGCCTGTGCTACGGCGTGGCCGCCACGCTGGCGTTGACGCTGCGCCCACGCATGCAATGGGCGGTCATCGGCGGCATTTTGCTGGGTTATTGGGCGCTGCTCGCCTGCAATGGCGGCTATGTGCCGTGGGATAACTTAGCTAGCCGGGTGGATACCTGGCTGGCCGGCGTGCACAACTATCAATTCGATGCCGCCACCGGTAAAGCGCATGACCCCGAAGGCTTGCTGAGCACCTTGCCGGCCATCGCCACCACCTTGCTCGGTGTGCGTGCCGGCGTGTGGTTGCGCGAGCGCGGGGCAACCCATTTGCTGCTTGCCGGCGTTGCGGCGTTGGCCATTGGCTGGCTGTGGGCGATGGCGATGCCGATCAACAAGAATCTGTGGACAGCCTCGTATGTGGTGTACGCCGCCGGTTGGTCGCTATTGCTGCTGGCATTGTTTCATTGGCTGTTCGATCTGCGCGGCGGGTATCCCTTGGGCCGCAGCATGGGCATCAACGCCATCACCGCGTATGCCGGTTCGTGGTTGATGGCCTGCGTGTTCGCAAAGCTGGGCGTATTTGCGGCAGCCTATGCGCAGGCTGCGGCGTTGCTGGATGAGGGCAAACTCGCGTCATTGGCCGTGGCGGTGGTGTTCGTCGCGTTTTGGTGGCTGTTGATGTGGGCGATGGAAAAGCAAGGCTGGCGGATTACGATTTAGCCGCAGCGATAGCGGCGATACGCGCCTTGCGCAACGCCTCGCCAAATGCAGGCCCGCGGATGCCTTGCGCTTGGATGTCATCACTGCGCACCGCCAGCGCCGCCGCATGCAGCCGACGCAAGCGGCTGGCCTGCGGGTACGCGGTGTCGGCATGACCCAATCGCCCACGCGCATCGGCTTCGCACACCGTGGCCAGCTGGTCGATGCGGGCCGGTTTGCGAAAGCCATCGCAGCGCGCAATCAAATCATGCACGGTGCTGGGTTTGAGTTCGTCGATGCGATGCACATTCAGATGTTCGCGGCAGCCAATCACCGCCAGTTCGCGGTGCTCGCCGGGGACTTTCAACCGTTCGCTCAGCGCCTGTACCGGCGCAACTCCGCGCTGCTCATGCAGCAGGTGGCGTGGCAAGACATCGGCAGGCGTCAATGCCTTGCCAAGGTCGTGGCAGAGCGCGGCATAGCCAATCAAATCATCACCGGGTGCAAGCGTTGCGGCCATTGCGCAGACCAGTTCGCAATGCACGCCGGTATCCACTTCCGGGTGATAGTCCACACGCTGCGGCACACCGTACAGCGCGTCCACTTCAGGCAGCACCGCATGCAGTGCTGCGGCTTGGCGCAGGCTGTGAAGGAAGGCAGACGGCGCAGCGTAGCGCAGCGCCTTTGCCAATTCCTGCCAGACCCGCTCGGGTACCAGCGCGGCCAATTCACCGCTGGCGGCCATTTGTCGCATCAAGGCCAGTGTTTCGGCCGCGATTGTGAAACCCAGTGGCGCCAGCCGCGCCATGAATCGCGCGGCCCGCAGTACCCGCAACGGGTCTTCGACAAACGCCGCGCCCACATGCCGCAGCACGCGTGCGTGAATGTCCTGCACACCGCCCAACGGATCCACCAGCGCGCCGTCTTCGGCTTGCGCAATGGCATTGATGGTGAAGTCGCGACGGCGCAAATCCTCTTCCAACGTCACCGATGGATCGGCGTGGGCCACGAATCCGGTATAGCCGCGCCCGGATTTGCGCTCGGTGCGCGCCAGCGCATATTCCTCGCCAGTGGCAGGATGTAAAAACACCGGGAAATCGCGCCCCACCTGGGTGAACCCTGCATCCAGCATGTCTTGCACGCTGGCACCTACCACCACGAAGTCACGGTCGCCAGGCGTCAGCCCCAACAAGGCATCGCGTACGGCACCGCCGACGAGGTAGGTGCGGGAGGTGGTGGAGAGCAGGGGCATGGCGTGATGATGCCTGATCGGGTGGGTGCTGGCTGATAACCGTTGTGCTGCCAGTGGCAATCCACTTCGTGCTGGTCGCGTGCGATGGCAGCAGCCACGATGTGGGGACCGCCACCTGCCGCTATTTGGCTATTTGTGGTGTGGCCTGGCGCTGGCCGCTGGCGCAGGTTTGGGGGGAGGTGGCGGATTGGCCACGTCCGCAACCGGGCACGCAAACCCCTTGCGCGGGCCATTGGTGATGCCCAGCAAGCGGTCGGACAGGCGCAGTGCATCGCCGTTGAGCCGCCAGTCGTACACGGTGCTGAAGCTGAGTACGCGGGCGACGTATTCGCGGGTTTCCTTATAGCCGATAGTTTCGATCCAGAGGTCGGGATCGCTATCCGGACGTTGACTCACCCAGCGGTTCAGCGGTGCCGGGCCGGCGTTGTAGCCGGCGATGACTTGATAGGGTTTGCCGCCATAGCGGTCCATCAATTGCCGCAGATAGGCACTGCCCAGGGTGATATTGGTGTCGGCATCAAACAGGCTGTCACCGCCAGCCCAGGCCAGCCCGAGTTTGGCGGCCACGCTGGCACCGGTGCCGGGCAGGACTTGCATCAGGCCACGCGCATCGGCGGCCGAGCGTGCATTGGGATCAAACACCGATTCTGCACGGATTTCAGCGGCCACCCACGCGGGGTCCAGATTGTTGCGTGTTGCCTCGCGGCGAATGCTGGCCTCGTGATGCAGCGGGAAACGCAATTGGTACAGGCGTTGTTCGTCCGGATAGCGTTTGCCGCCGGCATTGACCAGCGCGAACACGCCACGGTCGAACCAGCCGTTGTCCTGCGCCACTTCCACCGCCAAACGGCGCTGTTCATCGCCAAAGCGCTCCAAGGCGGTGTTCCATTCGCGCACCGCCCATCCTTTGCGGTCCAGCATGTACAACTGCAAGGCGCGCACGATGGCGGGGTCACGTGCGACCGCCAGTTTGGCGGCAGGCGTGGCATCCAACTGCCACGGGCACAGTGCATAGGGTTGGTGCAAACGGTCGGCGGCCAGAAAGCCGTAAAAATCGGTCTTGCGTGCAGCCTGCGCATACACCGCCTTTGCGCCTGCGCTATCACCACTGAGTTCGCTGGTGCGAGCGGCAAAATACAGCCAGCGTGAATCGTTGCGCTGGGCATCGGGCATCTTGCGGATGGCGGCCAGAGCGGCAGGCCAATCGCTGCGGGTCAGTGCTTCACGCACGCGCCATTCGCGGAGGTTGTCATCGAATGCGGATTCCGGCACCGCGGCCAGCCGACGTGCGGACTCCGGCAGATACGAGGCCACTGTCCAGAGCGCGATCTGCGCCAGCACGCGGCCATTATCCGGCTCGCCAAACGCCAATGTTTTTGCGGCCGATGGCAGCAACGCTTCGGCGCGATCCGGCGCACTCTTGGCGAGCCGTGCCAACGCCATGGAGGCCACCAAGCGGCTGCGCGGTGTTTTTGGCCAAGTGTCCAGCGCGGCATCGGGCTTGTCGAAAAACGCCGCATACGCATTGGCCTGTGCGGCATCAGCGGCAGGCAGGCCGCGTGCGATGCTGCGCATCACCGCAGGTTGTGCGTCGCTGACTGCCAAATCAAAACGCTCCCAGCGCAGTGCATCACTCAATTCGCCACGCGCCGCGAGCAGCGCAAATGGAGCATCGCAACTGCCGGGCAGGGATTTGCCGCTGCTGCGCCACAGTGCTTGCGCATCATTCGTCCATGTCTTGTCGATGCGGTTGCTGGCAGCCATGGCGGTGAGGCGCTGGCAACGCAGGCCGATATCGGTGATGTCGGCATCCCACAGATTCAAGAAAGTAAGCCACTCATTGCGCTTGGCAATCGCGCTCAGCCATTCGTTGCGAAAGGCATCGCCCACGGCCTCGCCTTTGTGCGCCGCCAGAAACGCATTGCCGCGCACCAGCGGCAAGCTGTCCAGTTGTTTGCGCAGCGCGGCGTACTCCAGCCATGCCGCCAATGGCTGGCTGCTGAAACCGGCCAAGGTCAGGTCATTCAAACCGCCACGCGATGCGGCATCAAACGCCGCTTTCAATGCCGGGTCGGGCGCGGCAATCCTGATGGGGGTGCGTTGCAGTAGCGGGCTGGGGCGCGTGTTGGCGGTTTGTGCAGCAGCCGTCCCGCCGCACAGCGCCATTGCCAATGTGGCCAACACGGCCGAAGTGAACTTGTGCATGACGTGACTATAGCCGGAGCGCAGCGTTGGGTGGCAGCTCTCCGCTCCGATGCGGAAACGGAGTGTTCACTGCCGCATGGGCAACTCAGAAAAGCTCAGGGCATCGGCTGTTGTGCACCTGATGCGACGGCATGCAGGGGGCTCAAAGATTCTGGTAATTCGGCCCGCTGCCGCCTTCCGGGGTAACCCAGATGATGTTTTCGTAGGGATCTTTGATATCGCAGGTTTTGCAATGCACGCAATTGGCGGCGTTGACCTGGAGGCGTTTGCCGGCGGCATCTTCCACCATTTCATAGACACCTGCGGGGCAGAAGCGGGTGCAGGGGTTGGCGTATTCGTGGGCGCATTGGCTGACGCAGACGTCGGTGTTGAGCACATGCAGGTGCACCGGCTGGTCTTCGTCGTGCGAGGTGGCGGCGTAATAGACGCTTTGCAGGCGATCACGCGGAATCAGTGTGCGCTCCACATAGTCGCGCTTGGGAGCTTCGAACTGGCCGAGCTTGTGCAGTGCTGACCAGTCCGCTTTGTTCTTCAAGGTCCACGGTGAATAACCATGGGTGACGGTTTCCCAGGCGGCGTTGAGCATGCCAAACCACAAGCCTTTCTTGAACGCGGGTTTGATATTGCGGACAGTTTTCAATTCCGTCATGGCGGCGGAGGCACGCAACTTGGCGTCAAAGCCGGCTGCTTGCAATGCGCTGCCAACCAGGTGTTCGGCGGCCAGCATGCCGCTGCGAATGGCTTGGTGGGTGCCTTTGACCTTGGGCACGTTGAGCAACCCCGCGGTATCGCCAATCAGCAATGCGCCGGGCATGTCGCACTTGGGCAGGGATTGATAACCGCCGGTGACAATCGCGCGTGCACCCGCTGACAGGATGTTGCCGCCGTCCAACAAGGGTTTGACCATCGGGTGATTTTTCCATTGCTGGAATGCTTCCCATGGTTTGTAGTTGGGGTCGGTGTAATCCAGCCCGCTGACATAGCCCAGCGCAATTCGACCTTGGTCGAGGTGATACAGGAAACTGCCGCCATAGGTGTGGTTATCGGCCGGCCAGCCAAAACTGTGCACGATTTTGCCGGGTGTCACGCGATCTTCCGGCACCTGCCACAGCTCTTTGATGCCAATCGAATAGCCTTGCGGGTCGCAATCGGCATCCAGTTGGAAGCGTTTGATCAGGCGCTTGGTCAAATGGCCGCGTGCGCCTTCGGCCAGCACGGTGACTTTGGCGTGGATATCAATGCCGGCGGTGAAGCCGGGTTTGTGCGTGCCGTCTTTGGCCACGCCCATATCGCCGATGCGCACGCCGATGACCTTGCCGGACGCGTCATGCAGGGTTTCGGCGGCGGCAAAGCCGGGGTAGATTTCCACGCCCAATGCTTCGGCTTGCGGTGCCAGCCATGCGCACATGGCACCCAAGCTGACGATGACATTGCCGTGATTGGCCATACCCGGAGGCGTTGGCAATTTGTGGCCACCGGTTTTGTTGAGCAACCAAAACTCATCGTGCTTGGCATCGATGCAAATCGGCGGCGGATTGCTGCGCCAATTGGGTAGCAGCGCATCCAGCGGGCCGGTTTCGATCACTGCACCGGACAGGATGTGCGCGCCGATGTTGCTGGCCTTTTCGATCACGCACACCGTGATTTCGGGATTGAGTTGCTTGAGGCGAATGGCAAACGACAGCCCGGCAGGGCCGCCACCAACTGTGACGACGTCGTATTCCATCACGTCGCGTTCGATGGACGCGGCAGCAGGCTGGTTCATGCGGATCTCCTTGGACTCACTGCAATTGTCCGGGCTTTGATTCGAGCCGGCAATCCAGAACCGTGATTTGCACGCATCAATGCCGAGTGGCGGGGTGATGCAGCGCCTGCTGGTGCGTCTGCCCGGTGGTCAACGCCCAGCCGGCAATTTGCGGTGCCAAGCGATCCAGTGCTTGCCCGAACGCGTTGACCACGCTGGCAACCTCGGTATCGCTGGCCGGTTGCACCAGCTGAAAACTGCGGCTGCCGACAATCGACAGGTCGCCGGAATACAGGAGTTTGGCATTGATATCGAGACTGGCTGCCGGCACTGCATTGCCGGCGTAATCGGCGCGAAACTCGCGGACTTCCAACAGCAGGCGGTAGTCGGCATCCATGCCGCTGCTTTGGCGCGCCACCGCGGCAATCTTGCCGGAAGCCTCCAGGGTGTGCAGCACGCTGTCTTCCACCAACTCACTCGGACTACGCGCCCACAGTGCGCCTCGGTACACCTGCAATTCACCGGGGATGGGACTGACCAGGATGCCGGGGCCTTCCAAAATCGGCATGCTGGCACTGCGCGTGGTGGCCAATGACCACGCCACGTGCGGCCATGCCGCATCGGCCTGTGGGTGCAGCACCGGCGCATAGAGCTTGGGGGTCTCCTTGGGGCCGCCGATCAGGCTGCTGCAAGCGGGGAGCAGGCTGATCGCCAGCAGGACGGCGGCAAGGCGGGGCAGGCGACTCATTTGGGGTCAAACTCCTTGGGTGTTTCGCGGCCCAGAATGTAGCGTGCGGGGTTGCCTTGCAGGCGGCCACTGAGGGTACGCAAGTCGCGGATCAAGCCGCGCAATTCGACCAGGGTGGGTTCCACTTGCGGCAACCCGTTGCGGGTGAAGTTTTTGATCGCCGGGCGATTTTCAGCAAGCAGTGCATCGGCATTGCCGGCGGTGGATTCCAGCTTGGTGGCGGCCGCATCCAACTTGTCCAGCAAAGCCGGCAGGCGTTGCACCAGGTTCTGATCGAGCCCTTGCAAGGTGCCGTTGGCGGTATCCAGGGTGGTCTTCATGCTGGCGGCGGCATCGCGCGCATTGACGATCAATTTGCCGATGTCCTCGCGTTGGTTGGCCAGTGTATTGGTGGTTTTTTCCAGATTATCCAGCGTCGCCGTGATGCGCCGGATATTGTCATCGCTGAGCAGCTGATCGAGGCGTGCCACCAAACGATTGGCGGTATCGGAAATGTTTTGCAGGGCAGACGGTTCGGTGCGGATGATGGGCAGGTCTTGTCCCGGCGCGGCCTCCAGCGTGGCTGCATTGGGGCTGCCGCCGCTGAGCAGGATAAACGGCACCCCGGTGATGCCCTGTTGCGAGAGCTTGGCACGCGTGTCCACCTTGACCGGGGTATTGGATTTCAGTTTGAGAATGGCGATGACTTGGCGAGCGTCGGAATCATTGAGTGCCAAGTTTTCCACGGTGCCCACCGCCAGTCCGTTGTATTGCACGCTGCCACCTTCAGTCAGGCCAGTGACCGGCTCGCTGAACACCACTTGGTACTGCCGAAAATTGCGCGACGATGAGAAATTGCTGGCCCACAAGGCAAATAGCAACGCCAGCACCAAGGTGGCCAAGCTGAAGGCGCCGATCAGCACGTAATTGGCACGGGTTTCCATCAGGGGTTTCCTTCTGTTACCACCCGCGCAGCACGCCCGCGTGGCCCATTGAAATACTCTTGCACCCACGGATGGTCGAGCTGTTCCAGCGCGGCCACCGGGGCAGTGGCAATGACCTTGCGGTCAGCCAATACCGCCACACGGTCGCAGATCGTGTACAGGGTGTCGAGGTCGTGGGTGATCAAGAACACGGTAAGACCCAGCGCATTGCGCAGGGTCAGGATCAACTGGTCGAAAGCGGCAGCCCCAATGGGGTCGAGCCCGGCGGTCGGTTCATCCAGGAACAACAGCGGTGGATCCAGGGCCAGGGCGCGCGACAGGCCGGCGCGCTTGCGCATGCCGCCAGACAGTTGTGACGGCAGTTTGTCGATGGCATTGGCGGGGAGCCCGGCCAGCTTGATTTTCAGCAGCGCCAATTCATAACGCAGCGAACGCGGCAGATCGGGGTAGTACTCCTTCAGCGGCACTTGCACGTTCTCACCCACCGTCAGTGAGGAAAACAGTGCACCATCCTGAAACAGTACCCCCGTATTGCGCTCGATGTGATGACGCACCGCAGGGTCTTCCGAGGTGGCATCCACACCCAGTAGTCGGATGCGCGCGGCATTGGGTTTGCGCAGACCCAGAATCGAGCGCATCAGTACCGATTTGCCAGAACCCGAGCCGCCCACCACGCCAAGAATTTCGCCGCGCTGTACATCCAGGTCCACACCATCGTGCACCAGTTGTTCGCCAAACCGATTGACCAGGCCGCGCACGCGAATCAGTGGAGTCTCGCCCAAGGCCACGCCATCAATGGTGTTCGATTGCGGCATCGTCAGTAATCCATCTGCATGAACCACAACGCGGCGAAGGCGTCGATGATGATCACCATCGAAATCGCCTGCACCACGCTGGATGTAGTGCGCTCACCCAGCGACTGCGCGGTGCCTTCGACTTGCAGGCCTTCCAGGCAGCCAATCAAAGCGATGATCATGGCGAAGAAAGGCGCTTTCACCATGCCGACCACGAAATGCCGCAAGTGCAGGGTTTCGTGCATGCGTGCGATGTACGCAGTGGCAGGAATATCGAGGTTGAACGCACCCACCGCCATGCCGCCCAGGATGCCGGCAACCATCGCGATGAAGGTCAACAGCGGCAACATCGCCAACAAGGCCAGCAGGCGCGGAATGACCAACAAATCGACCGGATCCAGACCCAGCACCCGAATTGCGTCCACTTCCTCGCGGTTGACCATCATCCCGATCTGTGCGGTAAACGCACTTGCAGTGCGGCCCGCCAGCAAAATGGCGGTGAGCAGCACACCAAACTCGCGCAGGAACGCCGCATTGACCAATTCGACGATGTAGATGGTGGCACCAAAATCCTGCAGCACCATCGCTCCCAGGAACGCAATTACCGCACCAACCATGAACGACAGCAGTGCTACCAACGGAACCGCGTCCAGGCCGACCTGTTCCATGTGGTGCACGGTGGAGGTAAGCCGCAATCGCCACGGTTGCTTGATCAGGCGCAACAGCTTGACCTGCACTTCGCCCATGAAGCTGACCAGGGCAACGATCTCACGGGTGTTGTTGACCAAACCCAGGCCGACACGGCCCAACATCGCTTGCACCCCATATTCTTTCTTGCGTTGCGGGCGGTCGTCGTGCACATCTTCGATGGCCGCTACCAGCGCCTGCTGGTCGTCGCGAAACTGCAGGGTGTCAAACGCCATCTTGCGATGTTCAGCAAAGCGCAACAGTTGCAACACGCCCAATGTGTCCAGCCGCTCACAGCCACGCGCATCAATCGTGTGCAAATTGTCAGGCGCGTGTGCCAAGACCGCGGTGACCTGACTGGCAAAGCGCAACGTCCAACGCCCACCCAGCCGCAAGGTGCCGGCATCATCGACGGCAAGACTGGCAGCGGGAGGGGAATGTTGGGGGACTTGGCTCATATCCGGGCCAAGCTTACAAAATGCAGACGGGCAGGTGTGAGTTGAGTGTCTGCATGCGATCCTAATCGGATGCCAGCCACAGCTCCCGCCAGTCTCGCCAATGGTGCCACCACCTATACCGAACGCATCGCGTTTGTGGTGGATTTGGCCTACCACCTGCATGCCTATGGCACCACCTCGCAGCGCCTGGAGGCGGCCATCGAGTTGGTGGCCAAGCGATTGGGATTGGCGTGTGAGCCGTGGTCCAACCCGACCGGGATTATTTTGGCGTTTAGCGACCCCACCCGCCCGGCCGGTGAATCGGATACCACGCGTTTACTGCGCCCGGGGCTGGGCGAGACCAATCTTTACAAATTATGCGAGGCCGACCGTATTGCCGAAGACGTGATCAATGGGCGCATGGATGTGCCGGTTGGTCGCGCGGCACTGCGTGCGTTGGACCAGCCATCGGGACTGCGCGGACGAGTCATGCAGGCGCTCGGATTTGCACTGGCCTCCGGCGCGGTGGCCGGGCTGCTGCGGCTGCCGTGGTTGGATATTGGCACTGCCACCGTGATTGGTGGATTGATCGGGTTATTGGTCTTGGGGGCACAACGGCACCCGCGTCTGCGCGAGGGGTTCGAGGCGCTGGCGGGCTTGTTGGCGGGCACGGTGGCGATTCTGGTCAGTATTTTCATTGGTCAATTGAATCTCAATACGGTGATGATCGCTTCGTTGATCGTGCTGCTGCCAGGGATGAGCTTGGCGCTGGCCACCAATGAGCTGGCCAGCCGGCATTTGGTATCCGGCACCGCGCGGTTTGCCGGGGCGCTGATGACCGTAGTCAATTTGACGATTGGTACGGCGATTGCACTCACCTGCGCCCAATTGCTCGGGATCGAACCCCACATCCGGGCTTGGCGACCACAGCCGGATTGGGTGGTGTGGGGTGCGGTGGCAGTGGCGGCATACGCCTTTGCGGTACTGTTCCAGGCGCACCGCCGTGATTATGGATTGGTGATGGCGGCGGCAATCAGTGGCTATCTGATTTCCCGCTATGGCGGAGAATGGTTGGACGCACAGGCAGGGGTGTTTTTGGCAGCTTTGGCCACCACTGCCGCTGGAAATGCCTATGCGCGCTGGGCTAACCGACCCGGGGCGTTGATTCGCCTGCCGGGGATCATCATGCTGGTGCCAGGCAGCGTCGCGCTGCGTGGGGTCATTTCATTGGTGCAGGCGCAAAGCCTGAATGCCGGGCAAGAAGCGGCGATGGCTGCACTCAATACCTTGATGGCGCTGTTGGCTGGCTTGCTGTTTGGTAATTTGCTGGTCAGTGCGCGCCGCAATCTTTGAAAAGTGCCGCCGGCAAGCCCAATAAAAAACGCCGGCAATCGCCGGCGTCTTCAAAGCTGTCCAAATGCGCCTGGATTACTTCCGGATCAGGAACTCTTCCTGCTTGCGACCCGCGGCGATGGCCGAGGACATCCACAGCGGGGCACGACCGCGGCCGCTCCAGGTTTCTTTTTCATTGGCCGGGTTGCGGTATTTCGGTTCAACCTTGACGCCCTTGTTCTTGCTGGGGCCACGGGCCTTGCGGGTTTTCTTGCCGGCCGGTGCCGGCGCTGCAGCCCCGGGCTTGCCAAACAGTTCTTCGAAAGTCCAGCCGGCGGCTTTCAGCGCCTTGGCCACGGCGGCCTTGGCTTGTGCGGCTGGCTTGCGCTTGGCCAGTACTTTCTTGCGCTTGTTGGCGCGAGCGATCAGGGCGGCCAGCTCTTGCGGGCTCAAGCTATCGATATTCATGCTCATGGGTATTGTTCTTCTTGGGAATGGGGAGTGATTGAAAGCGGGATTATCCAATCCGTGGACGACCGGATAATAGTCCCGCACTTTTCGCAAGGCAATGGGGGTTACTGCCAATGGTTAAGACAATTCAATCCGAAAGCCGCTGCAGCAGCGCGCCATGATCCAGGTTTTCCGATTCAACTGCACGCCGTGCCCGATATTCGAAGGTGCCGGCTTCCAGGCCCCGCGCCGACACCACCACCCGGTGCGGAATGCCGATCAATTCGATATCCGCAAACATGGAGCCCGGGCGCAGGCCGCGGTCATCCAGCACGCAGTCATGGCCGGCCGCATTCAATTCCAGATACAAGGCGTCTGCGGCGGCGACCACGGCAGGGTCGTGTTTGGGGTTGATCACGCAGACCGCCACG
>Ga0138256_10003668_pt1 | contig 16291 bp, 15 predicted proteins | sample KNB2016incub_MG_FD_105486 | JGI IMG/M metagenome (GOLD analysis project Ga0138256, IMG submission 105486) | Active sludge microbial communities from wastewater in Klosterneuburg, Austria - KNB2014incub_MG | ecosystem: Engineered > WWTP > Activated sludge > Unclassified | place: Austria... | reverse complement strand
GACGTCCTCGCGTCCGCACGCGGTGAGGAAGCCCAGGCGGCCGAGGTTGATCCCGAGAATCGGGATCTCGCGGCCGGCGAGCATGCGGGCGGCGCGCAGCAGGGTGCCATCGCCCCCGAGCGAGATGAGGGCATCGAGCGATCCCAGGTCCTGCAGGACCGGGACGCCGGGCACGAGCGCCGCGAGCTCGGGCTCGGGGACGAGGGTGGCACCGAGCGTGGGGGCCAGACGCTGCAGGGTGCCCAGGAGCGGGAGAAGGTCGTCGTACCCGCGATGCCCCACGACGCCGAGGCGCATCACCCGGCGAGCGCCTCGCTCTCGTGCAGCGCGCGCACGCGCGCCGCAATCCCCGTCGCGTCGAGCCCGCACAGCGCCAGCTGCCGCGTGCGCGACGCAGAGACGATGATCCGGTCCGGGACCCCGTGCGCGATGACCCGCACTCCCGCGTCCTGCTGCTCCACGAGACGCGCGAGGTACGCGCCGAAGCCGTTCACCACCGTCCCTTCCTCGACCACCAGCAGCGTCTTGTGGCTGGCGAGCAGCGCCGCGAGGGTCACTTCGTCATGCGGCTTGAGGTAGCGGCAATTGACGACCGTCACGCGGATCCCTTCCGCGCCTAACGCCTCCGCGGCGGCCAGCGACTCCTGCACCATCGTCCCCACCGCCAGGATCGCCACACCGTCGGTCCCGCGCCGCAGTACTTCCCAGGTCGCGTGACGTGTGGCCTGAATCGCGCTCATGGCGGGCACCAGTTCGGGGGCCGCGTCGCGCGGGTACCGCACGCAGAACGGTCCCCCGGTCTGCTCCAGCCCCGCTCGCAGCAGCGCGAGCAGCTCCGTCCCGTCCTTGGGGGCGGTCACGATCATGTTGGGGACGGCGAGCATGTAGGCGATGTCGTACAGCCCCATGTGCGTCTCACCGTCCTCACCCACGAGTCCGGCGCGATCCATCGCGAAGACGACGGGGAGCGACTGCAACGCCACGTCGTGGATGACGTTGTCGTATGCGCGCTGCAGGAACGAGGAATAGATCGCGACGACAGGGCGCACTCCACGTGTCGCCATCCCCGCGGCGAAGGTCACGCCGTGCCCCTCAGCGATCCCCACGTCGAAGACGCGGGTGGGGTGCGCCTTGGCCGCGCCGCCCACCCCGGTGCCGCTCGGCATCGCGGCGGTGATGGCCACGACGTCGGCGCGCTCGTTCATCAGCTCGCCGAGCCCCTTGCCGAAGACGGCGGTGTACGCCGGGTTGGCGGTTGACACCTTGAGCTGCTTGCCGGTTGCCGGGTCGTGTCCCGGCGGCAGGGCGTGCCACTTCTCACCGTGTTCGCCGGCGGGGAAGCCGCGCCCCTTCTGCGTGATCACGTGCACGAGGCGGGGCCCGCCGCGCTGGCGCACCAGTTCGAAGGTGTCCAGCAGGACGTCGAGGTCGTGTCCGTCGATGGGGCCAAAGTAGCGGAAGCCCAACTCCTCGAAGAGCACGCCGGGGGTGAGGAACGACTTGACGCTCTCCTCCCACTTGCGCACGAGCGTGTTGAGCGCGCCGTGCGTCTCGACGAACTCGCCGATCTTGTCGCGCACCCGGTTGTACAGCGGGTTGCGTTGCACCTGCGTGAGATAGCGCGACATCGCCCCGACGTTGGGCGCGATCGACATCTCGTTGTCGTTGAGGACGACCACGAAGTCGCGATCCGAATGCCCGGCGTTGTTGAGGGCCTCGTAGGCGAGCCCGCTGGTGAGCGAGCCGTCACCGATGATGGCCACCACCTTGTAGTCGTCGCCCTGCAGGTCGCGTGCGGCCGCGATGCCTAACGCTGCCGAGATCGACGTGGCCGCGTGGCCGGCGCCAAAGGCGTCGTACTCGCTCTCCGACCGCTTGAGGAAGCCCGAGAGTCCCCCCTCCTGGCGCAGCGTCTCCATCCGGCTGTTGCGCCCGGTGAGGAGCTTGTGCGGGTATCCCTGGTGCCCGACGTCCCACACCAGCTGGTCGTGCGGCGTCTCGAAGACGTAGTGCAACGCGATCGAGAGCTCGACGACGCCGAGCCCGGCCCCGATGTGTCCCCCGGTGCGCGAGCACACGTCGATCAGTCGCGCGCGCATCTCCGCCGCCAGCGTGCGCAGTTCATCGCGCGAGAGGCGCCGCAGGTCGGCCGGGGAGTTGACGCGATCGAGGATAGACATGGACGGAAGGTGTGCGGAAGGTGTCGTCGAGGGAAGCTCCCGCCCGACTCAGCGCAGGGGCCGGGCGGTCTCGTACCCGCACAGGCGCCGACACATACGCCGACACGCGCGCTGGCACGCGCGCCCCTTCATGCGCGCGCTCACGAGCGACGCTCGATCGCGTAGCGCGCGAGCGCTTCCAGCGCGGGCGAGGCGATCCCCGCTCCACGCAGCGACGCGAGGGCGTCGTCGACCAACGCGGAGGCGCGAGACTTCGCTCCCTCGATGCCCAGCAGCGCGGGGTACGTGCTCTTGTTGAGCGCGATGTCGCGCCCCGCGGTCTTCCCGAGCTGGTCGGTCGTCGCCGTGACGTCCAGGACGTCGTCGGCGATCTGGAAGGCGAGTCCGATGGCCGCGCCGTAGCGCCCCAGCGCCGCCACACGCTCGGCGTCGGCGCGCGCGGCCATCGCTCCCATGCGAACCGACACCTCGATGAGCGCCCCCGTCTTGCCCCGGTGAATGCGCTCGAGTTCCTCGAGCCCCATCGTGCGCCCCTCGGCCTCCAGGTCGAGCAGTTGGCCGCCGATCATTCCGCCGCCACCGGCCGCCTTCATGAGCTCGCGCACGATGGCGCCCGCCTCGCGAGGGGTGAGCCCGAGAAGGCGCCCGGCACGATAGCCGGCCCACGCGGCTAGCGGGACCATGGCCAACCCCGTCGCAGTCGCGACCGGGACGTCGAAGGCGCGATGCACCGTCGGCCGCCCGCGCCGCATGTCATCGTCGTCCATGCAGGGGAGGTCGTCGTGTACGAGCGAGTAGGCGTGCACCACCTCGACCGCCGCGGCGAGGGCCGTGACATCCCCGCCTCCGCCACACGCCTGGTAGCCGTGGATCACGAGGAAGCCGCGCAGGCGCTTCCCCTCGCCTAACAGCGAGTAGCGCACGGCCTCGGCCACGCGCGGCGTGAAGGCGCCGGTCGTCTCGTCGCAGAGGCGCACCAGCGCCGCATCGATCGCCGACCGTTGGGCGGCGATGGCCTGCATCACCTGCGACATGGGGTCAGCCACCGAGGTCGGTCGCCTCCAGCACGCCGTCGGCCTTCTCGGTGAGCACCTTCACCGCCGCCTCGGCGCGCCCCAGTTCCTCGCTCGCGGCGCGCAGGTGCGAGATCCCCTCCTCGAACAGCGCGAGCGCGCGTTCGAGCGGAATCTCCGCCCCGTTCATCTCGTCGACGATCGCCTCGAGTCGCTCGAGCGCTTGTTCAAACGTTGCCATCATCCCTGCCCATCGGTCGGGTCCTCGATTCGTCGCACCGTCTCCACGCGTGTCTCGGCCGCCCCATCGCGCAGCCGCAGCTGAAGGGGGTCGCCCGGCGCGATCGCCGCCACGGAGGTCACCACGCGCCCCGCGGGCGACGTCGCCACCACGTACCCGCGCGCCATGGTCGCCAGCGGTGAGAGCGCGTGCAGCTGTCCGCTCAGGCGCCCGAGTTGCAGCCGGCGGCGTTCCACCAGGCGACGCGCCCCCTGGCCCCCCTGCCGCGCCGCCTGCTCCAGTCGCCGTCGTCCGCCGCGGATCGCATCGGCGGCACCACTTTGCAGCTGTCGGCCGAGGGACGCCACCGTGCGTTGCAGGTCGGCCAGGACCGGGACGGCGTGCTCCGCCGCGACCGACGGGGTGGGGGCCCGCCAGTCGGCCACCAGGTCGCAGATCGAGATGTCGACCTCGTGCCCCACCGCCGAAATGATGGGGATCGGGCAGGAGGCGACCTTGCGCGCCAGCTGCTCGTCGTTGAACGCCCACAGATCCTCGCGCGAGCCGCCGCCGCGCCCGATGATCGCCAGGTCGGCCCCGCCCCACGACGCCAGGCGATCGAGCGCCGCGCATAACGAGGCGGGCGCCCCCTCGCCCTGCACCGCCGCCGGGATCAGCACGAGCTCCACCAGGCGATTGCGCCGCCGCGTCACCGCGATGATGTCGTGCAACGCGGCGCCGTCGGCGCTGGTGATCACGGCGATGCGCCGCGGGAAGAACGGGAGCGCGCGCTTGCGCGCCGGATCGAGCAGCCCGTCGCGCTCCAGCCGCGCGCGCGTGAGCTCGAACGCCTTGCGCCAGAGGCCGTCCCCCACCGCGTCCATCGTCTTCACGGTGAACTGCAGGTCCCCGCGTGCGGCATACAGCGAGACCTGCCCCAGCGCGACGACGGTCATCCCCTCGTCCGGTGGCGCCGGGATGCGCCGCGTGTCGCGCGACCAGACCACGCAGCGCAACGAGGCCTCCTCGTCGCGAAGCGAGAAGTACCAGTGCCCGTTGCGATGCTGCTTGAAGTCGCTCACCTCGCCGCGCACCCAGAGCGGCGGGAACGCCCCTTCCAGGACGTCCTTCACCGTGCGCGTGAGCGTCGCGACCGAGATGGCAGCCGCCGGACTCTCGCCAGGCGCCGCTTGCAGTTCGGGCTCCGGCAGTCGCTCGGGAGCCATCATCATCCCGCCGTCATCGCCGAAGGCAAACAGGTCGGGCGCCTCGCGCGGTGGCGTCGACGCGCCTCGCGAGCGACGCGCCGGTGTCACGTGCCGGCCTGTCGCGCCGCCCGTACCGTGTTCTTGAGCAGCATGGCGATGGTCATGGGCCCGACGCCACCCGGGACCGGCGTGATGAGCGACGCCACCTTCGACGCGCTCTCGAAGTGCACGTCACCGGCCAGGCGATAGCCCCGCGCACGCGTCGCATCGTCGACGCGCGAGATCCCCACGTCGATCACCACCGCGCCCGGACGAATCATGTCGCCAGTGATCATCTCCGGCTTGCCTAACGCCGCGATCACGATGTCGGCGCGGCGCGTGTGGAAGCGGAGATCCTTCGTGCGCGAGTGGCAGACCGTCACCGTGCAGTCGGCACCGGCCCCCTGCTGCATGAGCAGCGCGGCCATCGGCTTGCCGACGATGTTGCTGCGCCCGACGATGACGACTTCCTTCCCCTTGGTCTCCACGCCGTAGCGCACGAGCAACTCCTGCACCCCAGCCGGTGTGCACGGCGCGAAACCGTCCGTCTCGCCGATGAGCAGCTTGCCCACGTTCACCGGGTGAAAGCCATCCACGTCCTTCTCGGGGAGGATGCGTCGCACGACGGTGTTGGCGTCCATGTGCCGGGGGAGCGGACTCTGGACGAGAATCCCGTGCACCGTGGCATCGGCGTTGAGGCGGTCGATGAGCGCTTCGAGTTCGGGCTGCGGCGTGTCGGCGGGGAGACGAATCGTCTCGCCTTTCATCCCGGCCTCGACGCTCGCCTTCTCCTTGGCCGCGACGTACGTCTGGCTCGCCGGATCCTCACCGACGATCACCACCGTCAGCCCCGGCGTGATCCCCCGCGCCTTGAGCTCCGCGACCTCGCGTGCCACGTCCTCGCGTACCGACTTGGCGACCGCCGTCCCGTCGATCTTCTCCCCGACCGACACGGGACCGGCCTCATTAACGAGCGACATCGACCGCCCTCGTCTCGCGGATGATGACCACCTTGATCTGTCCCGGGTACTGCAGCTCGGCCTCGATGCGACGCGCGATCTCGTCGGCCAGCGCCGCCATGCGCGGGTCGTCGACCCCTTCCGGCGTCACCAGCACGCGCAACTCGCGTCCCGCCTGAATGGCGAAGACCTTGTCCACGCCCTTGTAGCTGGAGGCGATCTTCTCGAGCCCTTCGAGTCGTTTCACGTAGGTCTCGAACGCCTCTCGGCGCGCACCAGGGCGCGACCCGGAGATCGCATCCGCCGCCTGCACGAGCACCGAAATCTCGCTCTCGTGCGGCACGTCGTCGTGGTGCGCCGCGATCGCGTTGATCACGAGCGGGTGCTCGCCGTACTTGGTCGCGACCTCCACCCCGAGCTGCACGTGCGTCCCCTCATGCTCGTGCGTGAGGACCTTACCGATGTCGTGCAGGAGCGCGCCACGCTTGGCCATCGCGACGTCCAACCCCAGCTCGGCGGCCATGATCCCGGCCAGGTGCGCGACTTCCTTGGAGTGGTCGAGGATGTTCTGTCCGTAGCTCGTGCGCCACTTCATGCGCCCGATGAGCTTGATGATCTCCGGGTGCAGCCCGTGCGTCCCCGTCTCGTACGCCGCCTGCTCGCCGAGTTCGACGATCTGCGTCTCGACTTCCTTGCGCGACTTGGCGACGACCTCTTCGATGCGCCCCGGATGGATGCGCCCGTCGGTCACCAGTTTCTCGAGTGACAGGCGGGCGATCTCGCGGCGAATGGGATCGAAACAGGAGACGACGACCGTATCCGGCGTGTCGTCGATGACCACGTCGACCCCGGTCGCCAGCTCGAAGGCGCGGATGTTCCGCCCTTCACGTCCGATGATGCGCCCCTTCATCTCGTCGTTCGGGAGCGCCACCGACGACACGGAGATCTCGCTCGTGTGCTCCGACGCGATCCGCTGCACGGCGAGCGCGACGATTTTCTTGGCCTCGCGCTCGGCGTTCTTCTTGGCCGACTCGCGAATCTCGCGCAGCCGGTTGGCGGCGTCGGCTTCGGCTTCGCGCTCGAGACGCGCGATCAACTCGGTCTTGGCTTCGGTCGCCGACATTCCCGCCAGCGTTTCGAGTCGCCGGCGCTCGTCGGCGATGAGCTTGTCCAACTCCGACTCGCGCTCGGCGATCGACTTCTCCTTCCGCCCGAGGTCGCTGGCGCGCCGCCCGAGGTCGCGTTCGCGCTGATCGAGCAGGTCGACCTTCTTCTCGAGCTGCGTCTCGCGATCGTCGACGCGACGCTCCTCGCGCTCCACTTCCTCGCGACGATGGCGCGCTTCGACTTCCCACGCCTCGCGCAGCTTGATCAGCTCTTCCTTACCGGCGAGAACCGCGCTCTTCCGCGTCGACTCGGCTTCACGCTCGGCGTCGCCGATGATGCGCTTGGTCAGTTCCTCGGCGGTGCTCTTCGCGGCGCGCTGTGTGTCGCGCTCGGCGCTCTGGCCGGATCGTCGGCCGAAAACAAAAAACGCCGCGGAGGCGACAACGCAGAGCGCGCCAAGCGCAGCGACGAGAATCGTCGAATTCATGTCCATCTATGCTCCACCGCAGCAGCGAGCCGCGAAGTCGAAGGGAAACCGCGGCCGAGAGCGCATGGAGCTCCATCACGATGAGCCTCCGATCCGGCGCCGACGAAGGGCACGGGATGGGAGGCGCTAAGTCGTGCAGGAGCTTCAACCTACGCCTCAGCGGGTCACTCGCCGTCAAGCTACGTGCGAGTCCTGCAATTGGCAATCAGCCGAGCGGGTAGGGTCCCCTAGCCTGCGGCACAGCCCCGGCGCGCGCAGCTCGCCACCCGGCGAACGGCCGTCTCGCCTAGATCGCGGCGTGGTCGCCCGACTCTCCGCGCTTCGCGGGCGGGAGCCAGCGACGGATCTCGTTGGAGAGAGAGTCCATCGCCTCGTCCATCGACGAGGCGGACGAGCGGGCGCGAAAGAGCTCGTCGGTGATCTGCAGCGCGGCCAGGATCGCCGCCTTGTGGTTCTCGACCACCAGCGAGGTGTTGAGGACGCGCTTGATCGATTGGTCGACGTACTGCGCGACCGCGCGCGTGTGCTCGGGCGAGGCGTCCGAGCGGATCGTGTACTCCTCGCCCACGATCACGACCTTCACGAGGTGCTTCTTGTCGCTCATGACCGCCCTCCCCCTCCGGCCCCACTCCCCGACGCCGGGGTGCCCGGGATCGGGCGCCCCTGCTGCTGCCGCAGGAAGTGGACGCGCGCCAGTAGCTGACGCGTGCGCTCGGTGGCGAACACGACGCGCGCCTTGAGATCGGCATTCTCCGCTTCGAGCGTCTTCAACCGTTCGAGACTCGCGGAATCGCCCCCGTGCTGGACCGCCGCCTCGAGCGCCCGCACGCGCGACTCGGCCGCAAGCGCACGACGGCGGAACCCCGCCAGCTCTTCCCCGAGGTGGCGGACGAGCTGCTCGAGCTGGACGAATGCGGGGGACTCAGGCGGTTCGTGGACGGACACCGAGCTCGGTCTCCAAGGTGCGAAGGATCTTCTGCCGACGGCCGTCGACTTCCTTGTCGCGAAGTGTGCGCGTGGCGTCCCGGAAGGTCAATCGCCACGCCACGCTTCTATGCCCGGCTGGGACCCCCGTACCGCGGAACTCGTCGAACAGTTCCAGCCGCTCCAGCAGTTCCCCGGCACTCTTGCGCAGCAGGTGCTCGACTTGCGCGGCCGAGACGCCGTCCGGGACGAGCAACGCCAGGTCGAACTCCGCAGGTGGCGTCGTCGGGAGAGGCTGGTAGGTGACGTGCCCCTTGGCCGGCAGCCGCCCACTCACGCCGGCGCCGTAGTCGTGGCTCCCCGGCGCGGACACGGCGGCATTGGCGAGCCGGCCGAGCGTGATCTCGATACCGAAGGCCTCGGACGCCCAGACCGGCTTGTCGAGCGCCACGACCTCGATCGTTCCGATCTCGCCCCCCTTGGCCGAGATGCGCCACAGCACGGGCGCGCCATCGCCAGCCTCGAGGGCGATGCGCATGCCGGGATAGGCGACCTCGGCCACGCGCTCGCCTAACGCCTTGGCGTCCCAGGCATCGAAGACCTCCCGGGACGCGTCGGTGAAGTGGCCGGGGCGTCGCAGCCCCATGAGGACGAGGCCGACGCGCACCTTCTCCACCGGAAGCTGTCCGGGGCGCGGGGCGAAGGTCGACCCGATCTCGAAGAGGCGCACGTTGCCCTGCATGCGGCTCAGGTTGTACTCGGCGCGCCGGGCCAGCGTCTCGAGGATCGAGGTGCGCAGGTGCGGCTCGTCGTCGGCGAGCGGGTTCTGCACGCGGGCGTGCGTGTCGTCGGCCCCCGCCACGAACGGCAGCGGCCGCACTTCGAACAGCCCCATCCCGACGAGCGCGTCACGCACCCGCCGCCCCGTCACGTGCAACGGGTGATCGGGAACGTTGCCCGGCCGGAACGGGAGCACGTCATCCGGCAGTGCGTCGTAGCCGCGGAGCCGGGCGATCTCCTCGATGAGGTCGACGTCGCGCGACACGTCGTGGCGCCAGGAGGGGGCCACGACGTCGAGCGTCTCGTCGCCGTCGCCGCGGGGGGTGACCCCAAAGCCGATCGACGCGAGGCGCGACCCGATCTCCTCGGCGCTGACCGACGCGCCTAACAAGCGCGCCACGCGCTTCGGGGTGATCGCCACGGGCGCCCCCGCCTCGGGGACGCGTCCCACGTCGATGGCCTGACCGTCGACGGCCCCACCGGCGAGCATCGTGATGAGCTGGGCCGCGATCGACAGGGCGTGCGGCGCGATGGCCGGGTCGATCCCGCGCTCGAATCGGTACGAGGCGTCGGTGCTGAGCCCCAGCGCGCGCCGCGTCTCGCGCACGTGGCGTGGCGTGAAGTACGCGACCTCCAGGAAGAGGTCGGTCGTCGACGCGGTCACCTCGCTGTCGAGCCCCCCCATCACCCCCGCCACCGCCACCGCGCGCTCGGCATCGGCAATCACCGTCATGCGCGGCTCGAGCGTTCGCGACACCCCGTCGAGCGTCACCAGCACCTCGCCGGGATGCGCGCGGCGCACGACCACCGTTTGCCCGGCGAGCCGGCTGAGGTCGAAGGCGTGCATCGGCTGCCCGTAGCCATGCAGCATGTAGTTGGTCACGTCGACCACGTTGGAGATCGAGCGCAATCCGAGCGCGGCGAGGCGCCGCACGAGCCACTCCGGACTGGGCCCCACCGCCACGCCGCGAATGACGACGCCCATGTAGCGTGGGCAGCCATCGGCGTCGTCGAGTTGCACCTGTGCCCCGCCGGAGCCGGCGCGCTGGAGATCGTGCGCGACGGTACCACCGGCCGAGGGGACGCGCCCGTGGACCCCATCGCCGAAGCGGATCGTCCCCGTCTCGCTGTCTACTGTGAATACCTCGTCGGGGTCGCGGACGCGCCCCCCGTGGAGCGCCGCGACCTCGCGCGCCATGCCGTAGTGCGAGAGCAGGTCGGGGCGATTCGCGAGCACGTCGATGTCGTACTGCACGTCGCCGACGGCGACCGCCTCGAGGAACGGCGTCCCGGTGGGGACATCGATGTCGAGGGCGAGAATGCCGTCATGATCCTCGCCGAGGCCGAGTTCGCGCGCCGAGCAGAGCATCCCGCACGAGACCTCGCCGCGAATCTTGCGGCGCTCGATGAGGATCCCCCCCTTGTTGCCGGTGGGCATCACGGTGCCGACGCGGGCAAAGGGATACATCGCCCCCTCGATCACGTTAGGCGCGCCGCACACGACATCCACCAGCTCCCCGCTCCCGTCATCCACCTTGGTGACCCAGAGGTGGTCGGAGTTGGGGTGGCGCCCGGCGGTGATCACGCGCGCCACGACGATGCTCGCGAGGTCGGCGCGCAGCCGCTCCATCCCGTCGACGGTGGCCACGTGCGCGGTGATGAGCGCGCGCAGCGCGTCGGGGGAGAGCGTGTGCGGGACGAAGGCCCGTAACCATTCGTGCGAGATCAGCATCTGGGGGCGTCAGGCGAACTGTTCGAGGAAGCGGACGTCGGAATCGTAGAGCAGGCGGATGTCGGTGAGCGAAAAGCGCGACATCGCGATGCGCGCCGGTCCCATGCCGAAGGCCCACCCCGAGTACTTCTCGCTGTCGAGCCCGGCCGCCTCGAGCACCGCCGGGTGCACAAGGCCGCACCCCATGATCTCGATCCAACGCGCACCGCGTCCGTCCCCGACGTCGAAGAAGACTTCCATCTGTCCCGACGGTTCGGTGAACGGGAAGTACGACGGGACGAGGCGCGTCGGCGTGCGCTGGCCGTAGAAGGCGCGCGCAAAGTGCGCGAGCGTCGCCTTGAGGTCGGCGAAGGTGATCCCCTCGTCGATAGCCAGCCCCTCCAACTGCGCAAAGGCTGGAGCGTGCGTGGCGTCGAAGAAGTCGCGACGGTACACGTTGCCCGGCGCCAGGACGCGCACCGGCGGCGCGTAGGACTGCAGCGTGCGCACCTGCACCGGCGAGGTGTGCGTGCGCAGCACGCCGCCGTCCGCCAGGTAGAGCGTGTCGTGCATGTCCATCGCCGGATGGTTATCCGGGAAGTTGAGCGCGGTGAAGTTGTACCACGGCGACTCGGCCTCGGGGCCTAACGCGACGGTGAAGCCCAACTCGCGAAAGATGTCACAGATCTCGTCGATGACGAGCGAGACGGGATGCACCGCGCCACGCCAAGCGGCGCGCCCGGGCATGGTGAGGTCGAGCTGCGTGCCGCGCGGGGCCGCCGATTCCAACTCGGTCTTGCGGGCGTCGAGCGCTGCCTCGAGGGAGACCTTGAGGGCGTTGACGGCCGCGCCGGCGTCGCGGCGCTCCTCCTTGGGGAGCGTGGGGAGGAGCGACATGAGCTCGGTGACCTTCCCCGCCTTGCGGCCGAGGAGGGCATTGCGGAGCTCGTGCCAGGCATCGAGCGAGTCGGCGGCGGCGATGCGCGGGGGCGCCTCGTCACGCAGGGCGGCACAGGCCTGCTGGAGTTCGAGCAGCGTCACGGGATGGCGATCCGTGGGAGGCGTGGAAACGGTACGAGCGGGAATCGAATGGTGACGTCGGGTGGGAGGTGCAGTGGTAGCGTGGTGTTCGGGGGGGGCCCCCCGTCCGAGCACCGCATCCGCCGCCGCACGCCCCTCCCGAAAACAGCTCGGCGGCAGTCGACCGTGGGTCGCGCTGCCGCCGGAGATCGGTCGGGTCCGTCGGGGCGATCGATTGCCCCGCTGGTCGTGCCGCTGGTCGCCGTTAGGCGACCGCCAGCGCCGCGCGCGCCTTGTCGGCCAGCACGGTAAAGGCGGCCGCGTCATGAATCGCCAGGTCGGAGAGGATCTTGCGATCGACCTCGATCCCCGCCTTCATGAGGCCGTTCATGAACGTGCTGTAGTTCATCCCGTTCAGGTGGGCCGCGGCGTTGATACGCACGATCCACAGGCGACGGAAGTCGCGCTTCTTGTTGCGCCGATCGCGGTACGCATAGCGCCAGCCGCGCTCGACCGACTCCTTCGCCGGACGCCACAGCTTGGAACGCGCGCCGAAGTAGCCGCGCGCGGCCTTCATCACCTGCTTCTTGCGCTTCAGGCGCACCACATTGGATTTGACGCGAGGCATCGCTCTCTCTCCTTACGCCTGAATGAGGCGCTTGATCACCTTCGCCTCGCCATTGGTGGCGATCGTGGTGGGACGGCGCAGCCGGCGCTTCCGACGGGCGTCCTTCTTGGTCAGGATGTGGCTCTTGTTGGCCTTCAGGCGGCGAACCTTCCCCGTGGCGGTCACGGAGAAGCGCTTCTTCGCGCCCTTGTGGGTCTTCATTTTGGGCATCGTCAGCTCACTTCGGTGCCAGGATCATCGTTAGGGACTTCCCTTCCATTTTCGCCGAACTCTCGGTCTTCGCCACATCGGCGAGCTGCTGCGAGACCCGCTCGACCACGGCGAACCCGAGTTCCGGGTGGGCGATCTGCCGCCCACGGAACATCAGCGTCACCTTGACCTTGTTCCCCTCGCCAAGGAACCGGCGCGCATGTCGAACCTTGGTGTCGAAATCGTGATCCTCGATGCCCGGCCGGAATTTGACTTCCTTGAGCTCGATCACGTGCTGCTTCTTTTTCGCAACGCGCGCCTGCTTCGCCTGCTCAAACTTGAACTTGCCGTAGTCCATGACGCGGACGACGGGCGGGCGAGCGGTGGCCGCAACTTCCACCAGGTCGAGTCCCGACTCCTCTGCGAGGGCCAGGGCCCGGTCAACCTCCATGATTCCCAACTGGCTGCCATCGGCCCCGATCACACGGACCGGGCTGATGCGAATCTGACGGTTGACGCGAATGCGCTTCGTGTTGTCCTGAATAGGTCCGAATCCTCCGCGAGGGTGTTGGCCGGGCGCCTAACGACGACCCCCTGCCTGAAAAACAAATGCGGACCCCACTCGGAGTCCGCCATACACGACCATCCGCCCCCATCCTGTGGGGCGGCGCCGTTGACGAGACTCCTGCAGCTGCTCGTTGCCGAGCGCCAGAGGGTGAGAGCCGATTTGCTCTGCTTGCCGTATTGTGCGGAAAAACTTAAACGACATGGGGTTATGCGGTCAACCGGCACGCCAACATTCGCCGGATCTCCTCCCCCCGTGTGCGCCCCCTCCCCCCGGCGGCCCAACGCTAACCGCAAGCCCGTGCACGGGTTGAGTCACTCGACGCGGCTCGTCCCTCCCGCGGCCTCCCCCTCAAACTGAACGGCCCTCCCGGTCGCGCACCGCCTCCCCCGCATGGGTTCGACGTCGTGGTGGACGATCGGCAGCGAGCGCTCGTCCGTTAGCCGCCGGCCTCGATCTCGTGCGGCCGGACGCGGCCGAGGATCGTCGTCGCGCTCCACGGCACGAATGAGGACAGCGCCGCGCCGATCACAGCGTGGGATCGATGTCGACACCGCGTGGCATCGCCGAACGGCGACGCGATCCCTTCGCGCGCCCCCCCTGCATCAGCGTCAACAGTCCGCGCCAGGTGCTCGCGCCCTGATCCTCCGCGAGCCGCAACAGCCGCACGAGGACGTGCGCCGTGGCGATCGCATCGCCAGCGGCACGGTGTCGCGCACCGATATCGATCCCGAAGTAGTGCGTTACCGCATCGAGTGATCGACGCGGCAGCTGCGGGAGCAGGAGGCGCGACAGTCGCACCGTGCACAGCTGCTCACCGGTCAGGGCCACACCGGCCGCGCGCTGCACTTCGTGCGACACGAAGCGCCAGTCGAAGGAGGCGTTGTGCGCCACGAAGACGCGCTCGCGCAACCGCCCGACCACGTCGGGCGCCACCTGCGCAAACCGCGGGGCGTGCCGCACCATCTCCTCGGTGATCCGGGTCAGCGCGATGATTGCCGGCGGAATGGCGCGCTCGGGGTTCACCAGCGTCTCGTAGCAGTCGGACACCTCGAGTCCAGCCACCTGCACGATCGCGATCTCGGTCACCCGGTCCCGCTGCGACGGCGAGGTCCCGGTCGTCTCGACGTCGACGACGGCGAACCGCAGGTCGCGCAGCGCGACGTCATCCGCGGCACGAGCCGCGTTCGCGGCGGCCTCGCGCCGCTCGCGCACCGTACGCGCCGGCCCCTCCACCCCGGACGCGGGCGGGGCCACCGTGGAGCGGATTCCATTCTCGTCGGGCCGCAACGTCCACCGCCCATCGGCCTCGCGCACGAAGTCGGCATGACGACCGAAGAGCGCCTCGGCGAGACGCTCGGCCACGCGCGGCGGGGCGCTGGGGAGCGAACAGACGCGCTCCATCAAGGAGACGGCGTCCACCGGGCCACTCGAGAGCACTTCGCGGGCGCGCATCAGGAGTAGCGAATCCGGCGTCACCGCGTCGATTCCCCTCACTCCCATGACTCTCCCCCAAGCAGCGGCACGCCCGCTCCGACACGCTCATGGTGCCGCCTCCGACGCGACACGCCCACGCGGAGTGCGAGCTCCCCGCCGTGCTCCCGCAGGCATACACGCGAGGGTGCGCGCGGTGATGTATGCCGTGCGGCACGCGGCGCGGACGATGGCCAGTACCGGGGGACGGGCAGGAGGTGAGCGGACATGCGCACAAACTAAGCGCACGTCCGACAGTCGGCTCGCGCCGGCCCCCCGCCCTCGACGACACGCAAAAGGGCCGCGGTAACCTGTTGCAGTGGCGCCGGATGCAACGCGCGTCTGGTGACGATCCTCAGGAGCGTTTACCTTGTGAATGAATTCACAAGCCGCGCCGACCGCCGTGAAACGCATCGCCGATAGCACCGTCCGCCGTCTCTCCGTCTATCTCCGCTTCCTCGAGGATTCGGTGAGTCGCGGCGTACGCACCATCTCCAGCGAGGAGTTGGCGCGGCGCGGCGGTACGACGTCGGCGCAGGTTCGAAAGGACCTCTCGTTCTTCGGTTCGTTCGGCAAACGCGGGCTGGGCTATCCTGCGCTCGAGCTCACCGCGGCGCTCCGCGACATTCTCGGGCTCGATCGTCAATGGCGCGTGATCATCATCGGCGCAGGCAAGATCGGGACGGCGCTCGCGCAGTACCGCGGCTTTCGGCAGCGCGGCTTCCACGTCGAGGCCGTCTATGATTCCGACCCGCGTAAGGTCGGGAGTCGATGGGAAGAGCACACGGTGCGCGACATCGCCCATCTCGAACAGGATCTCGTCGCGGAACACCCCGACATCGCCGTCCTCACCGTCCCCGACGACGAGGCGCAGCGCATTGCGGAACGCCTGGTGGCGGCGGGGCTGCGCGCCATTCTCAACTTCGCCCCGGTGCAGCTGCACCTCCCCGCCCACATCACGGTGCGCAACGTGAACATGGCGATGGAGCTCGAGGGGTTGAGCTACGCGCTGACCAGCCGCGAGCGCGACCATGCGAGTGGCGCAAACGACCATCCGATCGGCGGCGAGCACGAGCGCTGACCACGGGTGGCCGCACAACGCCCTGACAACGGAGCCGCTCGTGCGCCTGTCGGCCTAACGTGAGGGGGCGCGCGGCGCCGTCGGCGCGGCGCGCAGGATCCGGGCGAAGGCCTCGGGCGACAGCGTCTCCGGGCGCAGCGCGACGTCGATACCGCAGCGCGCGAGCAGCGCTTCGGCCGCCTCGGCCCCAAGGCCAAAGAGCTCGCGCACCACGCGACGCATCTGCTTGCGGCGCTGGCCAAACGCCCCCTGCACCATGCGCGAGAAGGCGACCTCCTCCTCGGGCGTCACGACCGGATCGGCGCGCGGCGTCAGGCGCAGGATCGCCGAGTCGACCTTGGGGCGCGGATAGAAGGCCCCGGCGGGTACCCGGGCCACCACCTCGGCGTGCGCCAATGCTTGCACATTGGCCGAGAGGGCGCCGTAGGCGTCGTCACCGGGGGCGGCGGCGACACGCTCCGCGACCTCACGCTGCACGAGGAAGACCATGCGCGACGGGCGCGGCGTTCGAAGCGCTTGGAAGATGATCGGCGTCGTGATGTAGTAGGGCACGTTGCCGACCAGGGCCCAGCTCCCCTCCACGAGCGAAGGAAGCGAGACTTCAAGCACGTCGCCCTCGACGATCGTCACATGGGGACGATCGGCATAGCGCGCCGTGAGGATCGGGACGAGCAACGGATCGACCTCGACGCAAACGAGTCGCTCGG
>Ga0138256_10003667_pt1 | contig 16299 bp, 17 predicted proteins | sample KNB2016incub_MG_FD_105486 | JGI IMG/M metagenome (GOLD analysis project Ga0138256, IMG submission 105486) | Active sludge microbial communities from wastewater in Klosterneuburg, Austria - KNB2014incub_MG | ecosystem: Engineered > WWTP > Activated sludge > Unclassified | place: Austria... | reverse complement strand
GGTCAATTAATGTTTACTATTATCGTGGGGTCAACTGGCTCGTTCCGCCAGGCGATATTAGGACTCATCGTATTTTTCATCGTCGGCACGATCATACTGCTGTTCACCGATACAACGCGGGCAATCCACGAAGCCGGAAACCTGACCCCGGAGGAGGCTGCAGAGCGTTAAGTACGAGTTGGCTTTGAGATACCGGCTCGTTATAATATAAGGGTATTCCTGCGATAATCATTGTGTTCACAAACTCTACTGAAAAAATAGTCACTATCTTTGGCGGTGCAAAATGTACCGCGAATTCGTCTGAGTATATCGAGGCAAAGACCCTTGGCTCTCGTTTGGCAGAGGCAGGCTTCACGATTTGTACAGGCGGCTATCTCGGCGTTATGGAGGCGGCATCGCGCGGTGCGCGTGAAAAGGGCGGCCGTGTACTCGGCATCGTAATGAATCAGTTTAAATCTGAACCAAACCGATTCTTGACTGACAAAGTTGCGACTGATCATTTTTATGACAGGCTGCAGAATCTTATCACCAGGTCAGTAGGATTTGTCGCCATGCGCGGCGGCATGGGCACCGTAACGGAAATATCGTTGGTGTGGAATAAATTAACAACCGGTGTTCTGGAAAAGCGCCCCTTAGTATTGGTCGGCGATTGCTGGAATCCTGTCGTTGCGTCGTGGCGGGAAAACCTGGTGGTCAGCGAAAAGGATATCAGTTTTCTTGATTTCGCAGCCACGGCCGATGATGCGGCCGCCATAATTATTAAAAAATCAAAAGGAGTCGTTGTATGAACTGTCCAAAATGCAATACGGCGCTGATGGTCGGCGCCAAATTCTGCGGTTCGTGCGGCCTCGTGCTGCAGGCCCCTCCGGCTTCTCCGCCTCATGTCGCTCCGCCACAACCAGCCCCTCAGTCGCCATCTCGACCGCCGGTTCCTAGTTCGGTTGGCGGGGCATTTCATTTTGACGCCGACGGTCGCGGACGAGGCAGCGGATACACATGGGCAATTGAGTATCAGGGTGCTTTCGCTCTCGCGGTTGTGCATTTGCAGGCCGAACAGACAATTGCGGCTGAGGCCGGTGCAATGGTCTCAATGTCAGCGAACGTCGATTTGCATTCCGAATTGAAAGGCGGTGTTTTTGGTGCGCTAAAACGGGCGGTCGGAGGTGAATCAGCTTTTGTTTCCACGTTTACTGCCTGTGGCGGACCTGGTGAAGTGACCTTTGCACCCGGAGCTCCCGGCGATGTTGCCGGCATCGAGATGCGCAACCAGATGTTCATGGTCCAGTCAAGTTCCTACCTAGCCGGTGACACATCACTTGTGGTAGATACTAAATTTGGCGGAGCCAAATCCTTTTTTGGTGGTGAAGGCCTGTTTGTTTTGCAAGTATCAGGTGCAGGCCTGTTACTGGTGTCCTCCTTCGGTGCAATTCACAGACGAACGCTTCGGCCCGGAGAGCAATACGTGATCGATACCGGACATCTTGTCGCCTGGGAGGGCCATATGCAGTACAACATTCGGAAGGCCGCAAAAAGCGGGTATTTGCGCAGTATGTTGAGTGGTGAAGGAATGGTCGCGGAATTTACTGGACCGGGTGAAATACTTATTCAAACCCGAAACCTTGCCGCCTTTGCCGGCATGTTGAAACCATTTTTCCCGTCACAGGGCGGTGGGGGCGGCTTCAGCTTTGGCAGTTGAATTTGGTGGGCTGCCGATAATCGTGCCCCATCTGATGTGGACGAATTTTAACCTGGTCTCCTAGCTTTATGATTCAGGGTGCAAATAAACCCGAACGACGACTTGATGCATTAGCTGTATCACGCGGAATTGGTGTCGGTAGGGTTCAGTTTCTGCAGGATGTAAGCGAACACACCCAGCGAGTCGAACTAACCAGCTCTCAAATCGAGACTGAGATTCAGCGGTTTGGAACAGCCCTTCGCAATTGTTCCGCCCAACTCAAATCTCTTGCTGCCGATGCGCAAACAGAATCAGACGTACCGGTTTCAAGTATTTTTGGTATCCATTTGTTGATACTGGAAGAACCTGCCTTTATTGAGGCAGTCGAATCCCATATCCGAAGGGAGAAAGTCAATGCCGAATGGGCCGTAAGCGAGGCCGCAAGTCGATTTATAGCCAAGCAAAAGGCTGTTGACGATCCGCGTTTCCGGGAAAAGTCCGTCGATATCGAGGACGTTTCATTTCGCTTGCTTTCGCATCTTAACGGCTCCTCTTTAACGACCCCCGCAGTTATCCAAGGTGCGGTTGTGGTCGCCCGGCGATTCAGCCCTTCGTCGATTGTGGACTTAAGAAAGCGCCGCCCTGCTGCTTTAATCTCCGAGAAAGGCGGCTGGACATCACATTCGTCTATACTCGCGAGAGAATTTGAATTGCCTATGATCTCCGGGATAGGCAATCTGTCAGAGATACTCTCTCACGGCGATCAAGTTGCCGTCGATGCGGTTGAGGGGCAATTAATAATCGAACCGTCAATTGAGACACTTGAGCATTTGCGAGCGAATACCTCATCAATTAGTGAACGCGGTCGTGCAGACCTCGATCACGTGGGTCCAGTGACCATGATTGACGACACTCCGATAATCATTCGGGCAAATGTTGACATTCCTGACTCTAACGACCTCAAAAAACTTGGCGCGGTTCAGGGGGTCGGCCTTTTTCGGTCCGAGTCGTTGATCTCACGTTCCGGCTCGCTTCCATCTGAGGAAGATCAGTTACGCGAATACCTTCGAGTGGCTAAGGCCGCCGGTGACGGAGGCGTAAATATTCGTACCTTCGATGTTGGAATCGATTTGCTTCGCGGCCACGCCTTAATGCAGGAAATGAATCCCTCATTAGGTCTCCGCTCCATTCGCCTAAGCCTCACACAGGAGCAATATTTTCGAACGCAGATTCGGGCGATACTGCGAGCTGCTGAGGCGTACAATATCGGTATTATCCTGCCAATGATCTCCGGTGTTAATGAAGTTGTTCGGTCAACTGCAATTATCAACGAAGAACGCTCACTACTGGCCACCAAACAAATACCGAGCGGGGATGTAAGGATTGGGACCATGATTGAAGTGCCGTCTGCGGTTTTGACGGTCAGAGAAATTGCGAAACACGTAGATTTTCTCTGTCTCGGCACTAATGACCTTGTCCAATATCTGCTCGCGGTCGATCGTGATAATGAGGCAGTCGCAGAATGGTATCAAACGCTGCACCCGGCTGTAATAAGATCTCTTAGATTGATATTCATATCGGCGAAGGCGGCCGGCAAACCAGTAATCGCTTGTGGTGAAATGGCTGGCTCCGCCTTTTATGTTCCCATCTTAATTGGCCTCGGTGCACGGGAACTAAGCATGAACATACACTTTACGCCGCAAATTCGCGAACTGATCTCTTGCCTCTCACTGAGCAAGTGTAAGGAGCTGGTGCGGCGCATTCAAGTCAAGTCGACGGCCGAAGAAATTGAAGCCAGTGTTCGGGAGTTTTACCACGCTACCTGGCCCGAACTTTTCCCTAAAAAAACTCTTAACGACAAACATCTCTGAATCTCGCTAAAAACTAGAAATCGCCTACCTTTGAAAGTTTACTTAGGCGTATGGCTGTCTCGTACACAAGAATTTGGAGGCGCAGTTTGAATGAACGCTATGACGGCGATAAGGCCCAAATACGACACGCTGTTTAGTCGCCGGCTCATGGCGAATATTGCGATTGTTGTCGCTCTTTCGACAATTTTTGCATGCGGCAACAGTCTATTCGCTCAACAGAGTGAAATCCGCGCCGGCCGCAACAATCCCTATTCGCCCAGCCCTAGTACACAGGTGCTACCGGCAGTACAAGCCAGCAACAATCCAGCGTTGACCACCCCTGTTGGAAATGTGTCGTTTATTATGCAGGCCCGCAAAACCGGACCGCAACTTGAGCCTCGTCCCGCCATCCTGGAGGCAGCCTTTAGCGAATCATCAAAAACCGAGCCGTCGCTAACCGCAATATACAAAATCGGCGTCGGAGACGTTCTTCTCATTAGCCTAAATAATTCGGCTCAGGGAACGGGGTATTACACCGTACAGCAAGACGGGACAATTGATTTTCCTCTAGCCGTCGACGACGTCAACGTGCTGGGAAAGACGCCTGAAAATCTCGCCAATTATCTTAAGGAGAAGATCAGAATTTTTACAAATCCACAGGTCGAAGTCAGGGTTCACCAGTACGCCAGCCATCGAATCTCGGTTACTGGATTGGTTGAGTTCGCAGGAGAGAAAAATCTTCAGCGCGAGGCAATGCCGCTTTTTGTAATTAAAGCTGAAGCTGGAGTCAGTTCGAAAGCCGCCAGGGTGTTGATTACCAGGAACCCGAGCCAAAACGAGGAAACCTACGAAATTCGCGATCCGAAAACTGATGACGTGCTGGTATTTTCGGGTGACAAAGTTGATTTCACGGCCGCATCGGATCGAGACTCGTATGTAATAAACGGTCAGGTTTTGTTGCCTGGGCAAAAGGCATTCAAGTATGGTATATCTCTGCACCGGGCCATTGTTGCTGCTGGCGGAACAAAGGGCGACCCCAAAAGAGCGGTCGTTCGACGCAAGGATCAAACTGGAAGAATTGCTAGTATCGAATACAACTTGCGCTCGATTAAGGCGGGACGCTCTCAAGATCCAATTCTGCTTCCCGGCGATATTCTGGAAATCGGAAACTAGACTGAGCTATGGAAAATTGGTTTGTTCAACATTTTTTGCTATTATGATTTAGCCTTGCGATGAAGCGCGTCGGGCGGTCGCTCCGATACTTCGGGGAGGAAAGTCCGAACACCAAAGGGCAGCGATCCGGATAACGTCCGGGCCCCGATTATTCGGGGACGACAAGTGCAACAGAAAGTATTCCAGCCATTTGAGATTTCAAATTTGAGATTTCAAATTGCCTGCTTCGGCAGGATTTGGTAATGGGTGAAAAGGTGAGGTAAGAGCTCACCGGCGTCGGTGGCAACATCGGCGGCCAGGTAAACTCGTCGCGGTGCAAGGCCAAATAGGAAAACGCTTGACTCGAGCGGCTCGCTCGATGTCCGTTAAATGCGGCGGCGTTTTCGGGTAGGCCGCTTGAGCCATGTGGTAACGCATGGCCTAGATGAATGATCGCCGCTCACTTTTGTTGAGTACAAGATTCGGCTTATAGACGCGCTTCATCAACAGGTAATACGCGCTTTTTTAGAACATTCACAGGAGACGTTTCTTTTTATGGCAAACCGGAAAGGTGTATTTATTGGTGCGTACGTGCCCAATGAACTGAAAGAGTCATTGCGGCGCCGGGCCGCTGGCGAACATCGCACGCTGTCGCAGGAAATCACCCGGATTTTGGTGGAAGCGGTTCATGGCAAAGGCCTTCCCGCCGGCAGCGTTGACCGGCGTGTTTCCAACGAAACGCCAAGGCGACGAGCCACGGACCCGCCAATTCGAAGGCGGGCTGACGATCTGCCCTACATTCCACACGTTGATGCCAAAAAGAAATAGTATTCCGCGCCCATCTGGACAGCCGCGTCGTCAACAGTTAGTTGACGGCGCTTTTTTGATGTTCCATTTTGTTTGCTACCATCAAGGGTGATGCATAAGAATACTCTGGCCTTTGTGATTGTTGCCGCGATTGGCGGTTTCGTAGTCGGCTTTTGGTTGGCAAACTCGATAAATCGTTCGGCCGTGACAAGCGGAGCGGCGACCGGCAACGCGTCAAATACCGCTCAACCCACCACCTCCAGCCCGAACGAACTTAGCGCCGAGGAAATTCGTGCAAAAATAGCTGATGCCGACGAAAATCCGACCAATTACACGTTTCAAAAGCAGCTTGGAATTTCGCTTTACCGATATGCCGCAACTAGCATGGACGTTGATTTGTTGAGCGAGGCAGTACGAATTCTCAGTCGAGCAGACGCACTGCAATCGAAGGATTTTGATGTGTTGGTCGCACTTGGGAATGCCCATTTTGATATTGGCTTCGCAAAAAAAGACGGCGTAAGCTTTCAAACCGCCCGCGAAATATATTCAAAGGCACTGCTGGTGAAACCTGGCGACGCTGACGTGGTAACGGATCTCGGCTTGACCTATTTTCTGCAAGAACCACCAGCATATGACAAGGCGGCTGCCGAACTGCAAAAAGTTTCAGATTCAAATCCGAGGCACGAACGATCCCTCCAATTCCTGGTTCAGGTGTATCTCAAGCTAGGCAAAACCGCTGAGGCGGAAAGAACGTTTGCCAAACTAAAAAGCATTAACCCTAGCAACACCGCGATCCCTGAACTGACGTCATTAATCGCAAGCCAAACTGGTCCCCAGAAATGAGAGAAGCGATTTTTATCCTGCTGGTCATTTTGTTTCTGTTGGCGTGGACAGCATTTCGTTATCGCAAACAGATCGCCGGCATGATCGGCTTTGCAAGAATGATAAGGGAAGCGAAGGAAAATCTTACGCAGGGAGCGACCCAAATGCGAGTCGAATCCCAGCAACCGGTTCCACTTGTAAACTGCTCAAAATGCGGTACGTGGGTACCACAGAAAAAGGCGAGAAGAATTGGGGAAATATTCGTTTGCTCCGACGATTGCGAATTAATGGCCCGTGCACCTCGATAGCGTAATTTTTGGATTGGCAAGACTAGCCAACAAAAGCCGCCAAATACCAAGCTATCAGGCGATCTCCGAAAAGCAGAGCGACAGTCGATCCAATCCCGAGAAATATACCAAACGGAAGCTGTGTTTGTAGATTGCGATCCTTATTTTTTAGAACCAAAACGATGCCCACCAACGCTCCGGCAAAAGCGCCGACGAATATCGTTAGCACGGTCAACCTCCAGCCGAGCAGAGCTCCAACACCAAGCATCATTTTCACGTCGCCCAAACCCATAGCGTCGACGCCACGCAAAGCTTTCCAGATCGCGCCGACAAGCCACAGAGAACCGCCGCCCGCAATTGCCCCGAACAGTGCGCCGGCAAGGCTTATCACCCAGGCAGGATAACCCGTGAGTTGATTTACGGGGGAAAATGCCATATCCGAAAAGGTATGGCCAACAAATACTAGCGGAAACACAATACGAATCAGCAGGGCGAAAGCGAACAACGGATAAGTGATCACATTTGGGAGGATCATGTGTTTTGCGTCGATAAATAGTAAAGCGATCATCGCCGAAACGAACACCAGGGCGACCGGCAGCATGACGGTCAATCCAATTTGCCAATATGTCAGCACAAAAAGTAGTGCTGTTAGTAGTTCGACAGCCGGGTAGCGCCAGGCAATTGACATCTTGCAATTGCTGCATTTCCCGCCAAGAATTAGCCAACCAACAATCGGAAGATTGTGATACGGCTTGATGCCTTTTTTGCAATTCGGGCAGGCAGAACTCGTCAATAGCGAGAGTCCGTTTGGCACACGATAAATTACGACGTTCAGAAAGCTGCCAATGCAGCCGCCCAGAACAAAGATAAATATGTAGCCGAAAATTTCCGGTATGCCAAGTACCGCCTCGAACGAAGCCGGGTATGTAATCTGCATGATCTTTGATTTTTAGAGAGGTAGTGACGAATACGTCGCTAGTCATAATCATAATAACTAAAAGCCAAAAAGGGAAGAAATACTTTGCAATAGGGATCTTGGCGGCGATGGTTTGTTACTGGTCCAATTGCCTGAATTCGAGGCAGTTTAACAAGAAAAAATCATTTCAAATGCAATTTAGTAGCAAAGATCAAGAACATCATTTATTATTTCTGTAACATCTGACCGATAAAGGTCTTAACCTGAGGAACTAACACATTGAAACCTACCGACTTAAAAGATCCGGAGTACTTTCACAAGGTCGTCGATTGCCAGTACGCCTGCCCGGCACACACACCCGTACCCGAGTATATCCGGCTCATCGCTGAGGGCAAATATACCGAGGCGTATATGATCAACTGGGATTCGAACGTGTTTCCGGGCGTTCTGGGGCGAACGTGCGACCGGCCATGTGAACCCGCGTGTCGTCGAGGCCGCATCGACGAAGAGCCCGTCGCGATCTGCCGGCTCAAACGAGTCGCCGCTGATAATCGCGATGATGTTATCCCTTTCATGCCCCAAGGCCCATTTCCATCGAACGGAAAGAAGGTTGCCTTGATCGGTGCGGGACCCGCGTCGCTAACCGTTGCCCGCGATCTGGCACCGCTTGGTTACGAGATCCATCTCTTTGACGAACAGATCAAGGGCGGCGGGTTTATGTTGTCGCAGATACCGTCGTTCCGGTTGCCGATACAGGTGCTTGACGACGAGGTTGGATACATCTTGCGGCTTGGCATTCACACGCATTTCAAACATTACGTCGATTCATTAAAGGGTGTTCTAGAGCAGGATTATGACGCCGTATTTGTCGGTACCGGTGCTCCGCGCGGGCGCGATCTGCCCAATCTGCCCGGCCGTCAGGAAGGCTCCGCTAACATTCACATCGGCATTAACTGGCTCGGCTCCGTCGCATTTGAACACACCGAAAAGATCGGAAAAAGAGTAATTGTCCTCGGCGGCGGCAACACGGCGATGGATTGCTGCCGCACCGCGCGCCGTTTAGGCGGCGAGGATGTAAAGGTTATCGTCCGCTCACCTTTCGCCTCGATGAAGGCTTCACCGTGGGAAAAAGAAGACGCCCAGCACGAAGACATCCCGATCATCGACAACCACGTGCCGAAATCCTTCGTTTTCGAACCGACCGGACCGCAAGCGTCCCGCCCGACTGGACCGCAAGCGTCCCGCTTGCCCGACCGTGAAGCTGGTACGACACACCTGAGCGACGAAGCGTCGCCCATTGCAAGCGGGGACGCTTGCGGTCCAGTCAGGCTTGTCGGCATGACTTTTGAGAAGGTTAAGGCGGTTTATGACGAAAACGGCAAACGATCACTCGTCCCAACCGGCGAAGAGGATGTCTTCTTCCCCTGCGACGACGTACTCATTGCGGTCGGCCAGGAAAACGCATTCCCCTGGATCGAGCGGAATATCGGTGTCGATTTTGACAAGTGGGAGATGCCCGTTGTCGATAGGACGACATTTCAATCGACCAATCCCCGAGTTTTCTTCGGTGGCGATGCGGCATTCGGCCCCGAGAATGTCATCACGGCCGTCGCACACGGACACCAGGCGGCAGTAAGCATCGATCTCTTCTGCAGGGGCGAGAATCTGCTGACCAACCGCCTGCATCCGAGCACTAATTTGATGTCGCAGAAGATGGGCATCCACGAATGGGCATACGACAGCAAGATCGACGAATACAACCGCCTCATCGTGCCGCAGGCGCCGAAAACAAAAACCCTTATCAACCGCAAGCAGGAGGTCGAGCTCGGATTCGACCCGCTCGCTGGCTACGAAGAAGCCATGCGCTGCCTAAACTGCGACGTCCAAACCGTCTTCGAAGCGCCCAAATGCATTGAATGCGATGCCTGCGTCGATATCTGCCCCACGAGCTGCATTTCGTTCATCCCTGACGGCGACGAGAGCGACCTTCGCACCCGCACAAAGGTCCCGGCGCTCAACCTAAGTCAGGACATCTACGTCGCCGACGGCCTAAAAACCGGCCGCGTCATGGTCAAAGACGAGGACGTCTGCCTCCACTGCGGCCTCTGCGCCGAACGCTGCCCCACCGCCGCATGGGACATGCAAAAGTTTTGGTACAACGTCACTAAAGCGGGGGAGGTCAAATACAACGTCGTCCAGATCACGCGGAATGGAGCGTCGTCTAATGGATAATAAAAGAGTATTCGCGATGAGCTTTGCGGGCGTTTATCCGCATTACGTGACCAAGGTCGAATCGAAAGGCCGCACAAAGGACGAGCTGTATGAGGTCATTCGCTGGCTGACGGGATACACGCAGAAGGGTTTAGAGAAGGTGATCGAGAAGAAAACCAATTTTCGCGAGTTCTTCGAAAAGGCTCCGAAGCTAAACCCGAACGCCCAGCTTATAAAAGGTGTCGTCTGCGGCGTCCGCGTCGAAGACATCGAAGACCCTCTAATGCGTAACATCCGCTACCTCGACAAACTAATCGACGAACTCGCCAAAGGCAAGAAGATGGAAAAGATACTGCGGATGACGGCGTAGTTATAGGTTTCGGTCGCCGAAGGAAACGGAATAGGCGTAGTTTTGGGCCATTGGTTGTTAGTGTAGGTTATGAATCTCACCAGGGCGTGACCTCCGTGTCGATAGACAACGGGCACGAGTTGAAATTGACCGAACCTCGGAACCTTGTGCAGCGTATATGACTGTCACCTGCTGTCCGAGGTCCGTGAACCCAACAACGGTCAGACGGTTGGCAGTAATTCGATCTCGAAGCCGGTATTGGAGGTTGAGATGCAAGTTTATTTGATTGGACTATTAACTCTCCTAATGGGAGCATGTAGCAGTGCTGCCCAGGTTCTGCAGAATGATTGTGCGGGTTCAAAATGTCCCGAAATAAAAATAGTCGGCGACAAAGAAGCGACACTGCCGAACGGCGATCCGAGCCCGTTTCGGGGGTTCGCCGACGCTACGATCCGACGCGATCCTGATTCCGGAAGACTCTGGATGGCCTACTCGTGGCCCAATGTTCATGTTGATGACAATAAGAAAGCAGGCCTCCTATCGCGAAGGCCCGCGACCTCGCCGAGAGTAGATATACATCTTGCCTATAGCGATGATCAGGGCCGAAAATGGCAATTCGCGAAGAATTTGTGGTCGCCTACGAACACCCGTGGACCCGGCGGGGAGCAAGGGCATATGAGCCACGAAGTCGCGAATTTACTGCCGGTGCGCGAAGGCGATCGGGTTGCATGGTACGGTGCCCGGCTGGATTACTTTCTCCCTGATGATGGCGGCTTTGGCAAGCGGCCGCCAGAGAGTTTTCGGATCCTCGTCGGCAGAGCTTCCTCTGCCGGCGAACTCACAGATGCACCCACGGTTGCGCTTGGAAGCATGAAAACCGATGCGGCCTGGGGCATGAACGTCAATCTTGCAAAGCTTTCGGCTGAGACGAGTCATTGCATGCTCTGGAATGAACCGGCACTTTTCCACGACGGCGAGGAACTGTTCTTGGCCCTGAGCTGCATGGCCTTTCGCGGAAAAACGCCCGATATGGAAAAGAATGACCTGGTTGTGTTTGCCGCCCGCACCGAAGGTCTTCCAACAAGTTGGAAGTGGCGTTATGTAGGAAAACTTGCGGGATCGAAAGATGCCAAGGAACTTGGCGGCGAACGGCTTACCCAGATCGATCTCGCCCAAAGTAAAGAGGGGCGGCTGATGGCAATTATGACCCCTGACACATGGGATAAGACGGCAAATGATTTCGTTCATCGAGGCTGTGTCGCAGTGGAAGTTGACACCTCCAACAAGGCATTAAAACTTGCTCGAGGTTCCAATGGCCTAAAGGTTCTGACACGGATCATAGCCTCTGATGCCGGCCCATCAGGCACAGCGGCGTGCACATACGACCCTTCGTCGACAACCGGAATAATACTCGGCAAACGCAACAAAGTCGGCGTCGGCCTGGGCCACGCGAGCGACCGGACCAAAGCGCAAATGTTTGGCGAACTGCACGCAACAGGAATTCATCCTTAGCGTCGAAGATATCGAAGACCCGCTAATACAAAAGCTCCGCTGGCTCGACAAACTAATGGACGAACTCGCCATAGGCAAAAAGATGGAGAAGATCCTACGGACGGCGGAGTAGCTTCTGGTTTTATGAATTGCCTCCATCTTTAGATGGGGGTTTGTAGGTCTCCCCGAGACCGTGGGCTTTAGCCCAATCTTCGGCTAAAGCTGGAAAAATTTTAGACAGCTAAGCTCCAGCTAAAGCTGGAGGCAATTCATCAGAAGAAAATGAGAAAACGGGTCGCCGCGATGAATATGACCCTTGACGGGTTTTGCGACACGACAAGATGAGTGCGGATGACGAGATCCATGACCATTACGCGGAGCTGCTGCGTGGGGCGGACACGATCATCTACGGGCGAAAGACGTTTGAACTGATGGAGTTCTGGCCGACGTTGCTTGAGAATCCATCGGGGAACAAAGCGATGGACGACTTCGCCATCGCGATGGACGAGGTCCATAAGATCGTTTATTCGCGAACTCTCGACCAGATCGAGTGGAAAACCGCCGAACTAAAGCGCGAACTCATCAAAGACGAGATCATCGATCTGAAACAGCAACAGGGCAAGCCGATTTACGTCGGCAGCCCGAGCATGATCGTTCAACTAGCCAACCTCGGCCTCGTCGATGAGTTCCAACTCGGCATTCACCCCACAATTATCGGCCACGGCCTGCCGCTATTTGAGGACGTCGATGATAGAATAGACCTGCGGTATATCAACTCAAAAACGTTCGGCTGTGGTGCGGTGATCCATACTTACGAGCCGGCAAAATAGAATAGTGAAGACAAACGATTTCGTAGTCAGATTTGCGAATGTTAACGGCACGGGCTCAGCTTCGGCTAATGCTTTGTTTACTAAGGCGGTGTTTCGGATGGGCGTGCCGGTGACGCCGAAGAACATTTTCCCGTCGAATATTCAAGGCTTGCCGACTTGGTACGAGGTTCGCGTTTCGGAGAAAGGCTATCTCGGTCGCCGCGAAGGCGTGGACATGATGATCGCGGTCAATCCGCAGTCCATGCGACGCGATTATGCGGACGTGCACGCGGGCGGATACTTTCTTTATGACTCGTCTAAGCCTTTGCCGCCGGGCTATGACCGCAAAGACATCACGCATATCGGCATTCCGCTGATGGCACTGTGCAATGCGGAGTTCACGGACGCACGGCAGCGGCAGTTGTTCAAGAACATCATATATATAGGTGCATTGTCGGCGTTGTTGGACATTGAGTTTGCGGTGCTTGAGGGACAGATCGCCGAGCAGTTCAAGGGGAAAGAGAAACTCATCGAACCGAACATCAAAGCATTGAACATCGGCGTCAATTACTGCAAAGAGAACTTTGATTGTCCTTTGGATATTCGAGTCGAACGCCGCGATCTGCTTGGCGATAAGATATTGTTCGGCGGCAACTCCGCATGCGGGCTCGGCGCAGTCTATGCCGGAGCGACAGTTGCGGCTTGGTATCCGATCACGCCTTCGACGAGCGTGGTAGATGCGTTTGCGAAGTACGCCGCTAAGTATCGCGTCGACGCAGATACGGGCAAGAACAACTACGCCATCGTACAGGCCGAAGACGAACTCGCAGCGATCGGCATGGTAATGGGAGCCTGTTGGAATGGTGCGAGATCTTTCACCGCGACAAGCGGCCCGGGCGTGAGTTTGATGAACGAGTTCTTAGGTTTGGGCTACTTCGCCGAAGTTCCGACGGTTCTTATCGATGTTCAGCGAACCGGCCCTTCGACCGGGATGCCAACGAGGACGCAGCAGTCAGATATCTTGCTCGCGGCGTACGCTTCGCACGGAGATACGAAGCATCCGCTGCTGTTTCCTGCTTCGCCAAAAGAATGTTTCGAGATGACCGCTCAGGCTTTTGACCTGACCGAACGCCTTCAAACGCCGGTCATCGTTATGACCGACCTGGACCTCGGCATGAACGACCACATCTCCGAGCCGCTCACATGGGACGATTCGATGCAGTACGATCGCGGCAAGGTTTTGACCTCAGCTCAACTTGATTCGATATATGAATTGGCAACCAACGGCAATGGCAACATGCCGGGAACGCAGCCGCCCTCGGCTGCAGCGGCCGAGGCTTTGTCGGACGTGAATGATCGCGATGTTGATCTCGCCGGAGGAACCGGCGATGCCCGCGAGGGCGCGGGCGTTCCCGGCTTCAACAGCAAATGGGGCCGTTACCTCGACATCGACAACGACGGCATCCCGTATCGCACGATCGCCGGTACGAATCCGACGCGAGGTGCTTTCGTGACGCGCGGCTCATCGCGTGACGAATACGGTGTCTATACCGAAGACGGCGCCGCCTACAAACGCAACGTGGATCGCCTCGCTAAAAAGTGGGAAACGGCGAAGGAACTGGTGCCGGCACCAGTTTTCTACGCGCCACGGAAAGATGGTAACGCCGAGCGCGTCAGCAGCACGGTGGTTAGTAAGGACTCAACGGACGGTGTCGTCTATTTCGGCACATCAACCTACGCCGCCCGTGAAGCCATCGAAATGCTCGACGCCGACGGCATCCACCTGGACGCAATGCGGCCGCGAGCCTTTCCATTCGGCCAGGCATTCCGCGAATTCGTCGATGCCCACGAACGCATCTTCGTCATCGAACAAAACCGCGACGCCCAATTCCGCAGCCTGATGATGATCGAACTCGGCACCGCCTTGCCGGAACCGGGAGCGATAGCGACTGGGATATCCGATAAACTCATCTCCGTCCTAAACTACGACGGCATGCCGATCACGGCGGATAACATTTACAGGCAGATAAAGGGAAGTAATTTGTCATAGATTATCGCGGTCTGCGATATCTTGCTTGACTATTTATCGCAATATGCAATACTTGAATTGTCAAAACTGACCTGATGAGAATTATCAGCGAAAAGCCAATTAAGGAGTTTTGGGAAAAGCATCCAATTTCTGAGAGTTCTTTTAAAAAGTGGATTCAAAGCGTTCGTGAGGCAGATTGGGACGATTTTTCGGATATTCGGAGAACCTTTAATCATGCGGACATCTTCAAGTCTTGTGTGATCTTTGATGTTGGCGGCAATAAGTTTCGCATCATCGCGAAGGTCAAATTCGAATGGAAGGTCGTCTATATTCGTGCCGTTTTAACTCACCTCGAATACGATCAAGAAAAATGGCGACCTGATTGCGAAGAGTAAACGAAATATATGACTGTTTCATACAACAAAGAGATTTACGGACGCCTCCTGGTTGACGTGTTACCTGTGTCTATTGATTCGGACGAAGAGTATGCTCGGATCGAGGACATCTTTAATGGATTGTGGAACAAGAAAAAGCAGTCGCCCGAAGAGGAAAGACTGTTTCTGCTGTTGGCCGATCTTTTGGAAGACTATGGACGTAAAGTTGGAGGCGACGTGCCACCAATGCCGCCTCGCACGTTACTCGCGCATTTGATGGAAGAAAACGATTTGCGGCAAATTGATTTGACCGATGTCTTCGGAACACAGAGCGTAGTTTCTGAGGTACTCGCTGGAAAGCGTGAGATAACAAAACAGCAGGCAAAAGCGCTTGCAGAAAGATTTGCGATGAGGGTTGAGGCATTTATCTAATGATGATCGAACTCGGCACCGACGCCGCCAAGCTCATCTCCGTCCTAAACTACGACGGCATGCCGATCACGGCGGATAATATTTACAGGCAGATAAAGGGGCGGATATGAAAAAGTCTTGTCTTCTAATTATTGGAGTCTTATTCTTTGGGAATTCAGCCTCCGGGTTTGGGCCTGTGAGTGTAACGCCATCGACTCCAACGTCGTCGGAAACTCCGTTTGGTTTTGACCGAGACAAGGCCAAGGCTCTCAGTGATACGATTGTGGATGCTTTAATCAATAACGATAGGCAATTGCTTAGATCAAAGATGGAGAAGGCTGCTCGTGACTATTACGACCAGGCGGCATTTGATGAAATTATTGACAAAATGATATCGATGTTTGGATCGCCCATTGAGGTGAAGTTTAAGAAAGCGGAACAAGGTAAAAAGTTTGGTATTGGTTACGAGAAACCTATGCTCAAACATTGGTATGCCGTCCGAACATCCAAGTCACACTTTGATAGTCTTAACTACGTATTCGTCGAGATAGTGCCTGACGAAGGTGGCTACGCGAGTTCTGGCGTCTCAATTGTCAATTTTCCCATGGGCGTTCCCGACGATATGCGTTAGCACCAAAACACATTCTATGACCTACGTAAGATCAACATTTCGACATCCGGCTTTGCCGAAAAACGACCTTGGGTACACGGTTGATTATTATGAGGGCTCGCTTTCGACGCTGTGTGCGGGGTGCGGGCATGATTCGATCAACGCGGCGATCGTCGAGGCGTGTTGGCAGATGAACATCGAGCCGCACAAGGTGGCGAAGCTTTCGGGCATAGGGTGTTCGTCGAAATCGCCGGCGTACTTTTTGTCGAACTCGCACGGGTTCAATTCGGTGCACGGGCGTATGCCGAGCGTAGCGACTGGTGCGAATCTTGCGAACCGCGACCTGATCTATTTCGGCGTTTCGGGCGACGGCGATACGGCTTCGATCGGGATGGGACAGTTCGTGCATGTCGTCAGGCGAAACCTGAACATGGTTTACCTCGTGATGAACAACGGCTGCTACGGCCTGACCAAAGGTCAAGACTCCGCGACCGCCGACGCCGGTT